>Ga0310810_10005165_pt1 | contig 14552 bp, 11 predicted proteins | sample NCmetagenome_FD_207641 | JGI IMG/M metagenome (GOLD analysis project Ga0310810, IMG submission 207641) | Soil microbial communities from experimental microcosm in Duke University, North Carolina, United States - NC | ecosystem: Engineered > Artificial ecosystem > Soil microcosm > Unclassified ... | reverse complement strand
GGTTTACACCTGCCCGATGCATCCCGAAATTCGGCAAGACGGCCCCGGCTCCTGCCCGATCTGCGGCATGGCGCTCGAGCCGGAGATGCCGTCGGCCGACACCGGACCAAACCCCGAGCTTGTCGATTTCACCCGCCGCTTCTGGATCGGGCTCGTGCTGACGCTGCCGGTGTTCGTGCTCGAGATGGGTGCGCACATCGCCGGCGCGCATAGTTGGATCGATCCGACCCTTTCGAACTATATCCAGTTCGCGTTTTCGACCCCGGTCGTGCTGTGGGCGGGCTGGCCGTTCTTCGAGCGTGGCTGGCAGTCGCTTGTCACGCGTAATCTCAACATGTTCACGCTGATCGCCATCGGCACCGGCGTCGCTTACGCCTACAGCGTCATCGCGACCTTCGCGCCCGGCGTCTTCCCACAAGCGTTCCGCGGGCACGGCGGGGCGCCGGCGGTTTATTTCGAATCCGCCGCGGTCATCACCGTCCTCGTTCTCATGGGACAACTGCTCGAACTGCGCGCGCGCGAGGCGACCTCCGGCGCCATTCGCGCGCTGCTCAATCTCGCCCCTGCCTCGGCACGCCGCGTCAGGGACGACGGCGGCGACGAGGAGGTCCCGCTCGACCAGGTTCATGCCGGCGATACGCTCCGCGTGCGGCCGGGCGACAAGGTGCCGGTGGACGGCACCGTGCTCGAAGGTCGCTCCGCGCTCGATGAATCGATGGTCACCGGCGAGTCCATGCCGGTCACCAAGGAGAAGGACGCGCACGTCATTGGCGGCACGCTTAACACGTCCGGCAGCTTCACCATGCGCGCCGACAAGGTCGGGCGCGACACGCTTCTCTCGCAGATCGTCCAGATGGTCGCCAATGCGCAACGATCGCGCGCGCCGATCCAACGGCTCGCCGACCAGGTTGCCGGCTGGTTCGTGCCCGCGGTCATCGCCGCGGCGATCGCGGCCTTCGCCGCATGGGCCTGGTTCGGACCGGAGCCGCGCTACGCCTACGCGCTGGTCGCGGCGGTGAGCGTGCTCATCATTGCCTGCCCCTGTGCGCTTGGCCTCGCCACGCCGATGTCGATTATGGTCGGCGTCGGCCGTGGCGCGCATGCCGGCGTGCTGATCAGGAACGCCGAAGCGCTCGAACGCATGGAAAAGGTCGACACCATCGTCGTCGACAAGACCGGCACCTTGACCGAAGGCAAGCCGAAGGTGATGGCGATCGTGCCCGCCGCGGATTTCGAAGAGGCGCAGATCCTGCGGCTCGCGGCCAGCGTCGAACGCGGCAGCGAGCATCCCCTCGCCGCGGCGATCGTTGCCGCTGCGGCGGAGCGCAAGCTGGAGCTGGCGCCCGTGCGCGGCTTCGACGCGCCCGCCGGTAAGGGCGTCATCGGCATGGTCGAGCGGCAGCGCCTGGCGCTCGGCAATGCGCCGTTCCTCGCCGAACTCAATATCGACGTGACGTCGCTGGCGCAGGAAGCCGAGCGCATGCGCGCCGACGGCGCGACCGCCGTCTTCCTCGCCGTCAACGGCAAGCCGGCTAGCATCATTGCCATTGCCGATCCGGTCAAGGCCTCGACGCGCGACGCGCTTGAGGCGCTGAAGACGGACGGCATACGCGTCGTCATGCTCACCGGCGACAACCGCACCACGGCGCTCGCCGTCGCCAGGCGTCTCGGCATCGACGAGGTCGAGGCCGAGGTGCTGCCGGATCAGAAGAGCGCAGTGATCGAGAAGCTCACGCGCGAAGGCCGCGTCGTCGCCATGGCGGGAGACGGCGTCAACGACGCGCCGGCGCTCGCCGCCGCCGCGGTCGGCATCGCCATGGGCACCGGCTCCGACGTCGCCATCGAGAGCGCCGGCATCACGCTCCTGAAGGGCGACCTCGGAGGCATCGCCAAGGCGCGTGCGCTATCGGCCGCGGTGATGCGCAATATCCGGCAGAACCTGTTCTTCGCCTTCATCTACAACGCCGCCGGCGTGCCGGTCGCCGCCGGCGTGCTCTATCCGGTGTTCGGGCTTCTGCTGTCGCCGGTGATCGCCGCGGCGGCGATGGCCATGTCGTCGGTCAGTGTCGTCGGCAACGCGCTGCGGCTGCGCGGCGTGTCGCTGTCGCGCTGATCAGCGCGGCTGCGGCTGGACCAGGCCCGGCGACGCCGGAAGCGCCGGCATTGCGACGCTGGCCGGCTCGGCGCCAGCCGGTACGGCGGAGAGGTCGCAATTCTTCTCCCGCGCGGTCTTCTCGATCTCGTGCTGCTCGCCGCGCACCTTGAGGTAATCCGGCCGATAGCCGACCGCGTTGATCAACGTGCCTCCGTCGCCGGATTCGGCCTTCGCCATCAGGCCCTCGAGCTCCACCCGGCGTACTTTCAGGCCGGCATAAGTCACCGCGAGCTGCGGACACGAATAGAGGTCGTAATCGCCCGGCGCGACCAGGAGGCTCGCCGCCTTGTCGTCGGATATTGCGCAACCGCCGAGCAGGCCGGCCGCGAGCAAGGCCGCGGCGATCATTGCCGTGTAGTCGCTATTCACCCGTGACATCGCTTCGTCCGACTCACATCGACACCTGTGACCGCTTCCTATGCTGCACGCAGGCTTTCCCGGCAAATCGGGCATTGTGACGACCTCCTGCCCTGACGGGCGGCGCGGAATGCAGCGACGCGCCAAGCGCGGGAGGCCTAAAACATATTATTTATCAGGTATTTATGGACTGAGTGCGCTGGCAGACAATAGAATTGATCGCGGTCAATGCCGCGTGAGGAGCGGCCCCGTTTAATGCTCGATGCATTCGCTTCGATGAATTCGAGAGGGCCTGACCTTGTCCGACTGGGACGCCATCCGCGCAGCGCCGCTGTTCGCCGCCATGAGCGAGGCGAACTTCCGCACCGTCCGCGAGGCCGCGGTCGTCAATCGGCTGCCGAAGAATGCACCGGTGGGCAAGCCGGGCGAGCGCGCCCTCCATATCCTCGTCGACGGCGCGGTCGAACTCTATGGCAGCCATGACGGCCAGAGCGCGACCATCGACGTCAAGGAGCCGGTGACGGCGATCAATCTGGCGGGGATCCTGCGCAACGGCGGCTCGGTCGAGCAGGCGCGCACCGTTTCCGCGGCACGCACCCTCGCCGTTCCGGCCGAGACCATTCGCGACATCTTCCGCCACGATCCGAGCTTCGCGCTCGCCGTCGCCGCCGAACTTGCCGAGGGCTACCGCGACGTGATGCGGCTCCTCATGAATGAGAAACTGCGCACCAGCGTCGAGCGGCTCGCGGCCTGGATCATCCAGACCTGCAAGGCGGACGGCGGCAACCAGGCGAGCCTGGAGCTGAGGTTCAACAAGCGCATCCTCGCCTCGCGGCTCGGCATGGCGCCGGAGAACCTGTCGCGCAACCTCGCACTGCTCGAGCGCTACGGTGTGCACAATGCCGGCCGCGACATCATGGTCGAGGACGTGCGGCGGCTCGCCGAGTTCGCCAAGCCGAACCCCGCGATCGACGGCCCGCACGTCAACGGCCATGCCGGCCTCGAAGCGGTCGGCTGATCGAACGCGCTTTTTATCGCCCGCGAAATCCCCGATACTCGTTTGCCCGCGCCGCAGCCCGGCGCGGTAGACATTTTCGGGGAGACCTTGCGATGAAGCCGAACCGGATGAAGGCGAAGCTGAAGTCCGGCGCGCCGGCGCTCGGCTGTTCGATCATGTTTCCCTCGCCGCAGCTCGTCGAGATGCTCGGATACGCCGGCTTCGACTGGGTGCTGCTCGACTGCGAGCACGGCTCCCTGTCGCCGGCCGATGTCGAGCTGATGTGCATCGCCGCCGACGCCGCCGGCATCACGCCGATCGGCCGGCCGCGCCTCAATACGGTGATCGACATCCAGGTGCTGATGGACCGCGGCGTCGCCGGCGTGCAGGTACCGCACGTGAATACTGCCGCCGACGCGCGCAGCGCCGTCGCATCGGTGAAGTTCGGCAACGCGCACGGGCGCGGGCTCGCCGCCGGCACGCGTCCCGACGACTGGGGCTTCACCGGCAACACCGCCGATTACATCCGGAAGACCAACGAGGAGACGCTCGTCATCGTCCAGTTCGAGCACGCCGAGGCGCTGCCGAACGTCGACGAGATCCTCAAGGTCGAAGGCGTCGACGTTTTCTTCGTCGGGCCATCGGACCTGTCGCAATCGCTCGGGCATCCCGGCAACCAGTCGGAGCCGAGCGTCGCCAAGGCGATCAACGAGACGATCGAGAAGATCGTGCGTGCCGGCAAGACGCCGGGCATGCCCGCATCGACCGAGAATGTCGGCAAGGTGGTCGGCCAGGGCGTGCGCTATATCTACACGCACGCGCCGCGCATTCTCGGCGCCGGCGCCAAGGCCTTCTTCGCCGCGGCGAAAGGCTGAAGCGCTACTCCTTCACCGCGCCGGTCATCGCCGACACGTAGTGCTCAACGAAGAAGGCGTAGAGCACTACGAGCGGCAAAGAGCCGATCAGCGCGCCGGCCATCAGCGAGCCCCAGCGGTAGACGTCGCCGTCGACCAGCGCCGTGACGATGGCGACGGGAACCGTCTTGTACTGCGTCGAGGAGATGAAGGTCAGCGCGTAGATGAACTCGTTCCAGCACAGCGTGAAGCAGAAGATGAAGGCCGAGATCAGCCCCGGCACGGCGAGCGGCAGCACGATGCGCATCAGTATCTGCCAGCGGCTGGCGCCGTCGATCAGCGCGCATTCCTCGAGCTCGAAGGGGATGGTCTTGAAGTAGCCCATCAGGAGCCAGGTCGAGAACGGGATCAGGATCGTCGGATAGGTCAGGATCAACGCGAACGGCGTGTCGAACAGGCCGTACTGGAAAACGACGGTCGAGAGCGGAATGAACAGGATCGACGGCGGCACGAGATAGGCGAGGAAGATCAGACCGCCGACCCAGCGCGCGCCGGTGTAGCGCAGACGCACGATCGCATAGGCGGCGAGCACGCTGGCGATGATCGACAGCGCGGTGGCGCAGACCGCGACCAGCATCGTGTTCCACAGCCAGACCGGGTACTCCGTCTCGAACAACAGATGATAGATGTGCTTGAACGTCGGATTCCACGTCCAGAACGGGCTGTAGGTGTTGAAGTCGAGGAGCTGGTTGTCCGGCTTCACCGCCGTGAGCGCCATCCAGTAGAACGGGAACAGCAGCACGAACAGGATCAGGAACAGCGGCAGATAGAGCGTCACCAGCCGTCGCGGCAGCGAATGCAGATAGCTCATGCCCTCGCTGTGATCGGCGGTCGAATCCGACAGCACGTGCCCGGGATCGGCCGCCTGCTTGGCGAGCGCGTCAGTCATTGTCTTCTCCCTGCTGCCACTTGCGGCGTTGCAGGCCGAACCAGGAAACGAGAATGGCGAGCAGCAGGAACGGGATCATCGCCGTGGCGATGGCCGAGCCTTCGCCGAGATAGCCGCTCATGATGCCGCGCTGATAGGAATAGGTCGCCATCAGATGCGTGGCGTTGACCGGGCCGCCGCGCGTCATCACCCAGATGAGCTGGAAATCGGTGAAGGTGAACAGCACCGAGAAGGTCATGACCACCGCGATGATCGGCGTCAGCAGCGGATAGGTGATGAAGCGGAAGTTCTGCCACGGCGTAGCGCCGTCGATGGTCGCGGCCTCGTAGAGCGAGGGCGACACGGTTTGCAGCCCGGCGAGCAGCGTAATCGCCACGAACGGCACGCCGCGCCAGATGTTCGCGAAGATCACCGACCAGCGCGCATTCCACGGATCGCCGAGGAAATTGATGTACTGCGTGATCATGCCCATCTTCATCAGCGACCATGAGATGATCGAGAACTGCGGGTCGAACAGCCACCAGAAGGCGATCGCCGATAAGACGGTCGGCACGATGAACGGGATCAGCACGATGGCGCGAATGATCGCCTTGAACGGCAGCCGCTCGTTGAGCAGCAGCGCTAGATAGAGGCCGATGGCGAATTTGATGGTCGAGGCGACGGTCGTGTACAGGATCGTGTTGAAGACCGTCAGCCAGAAAGTCGGGTCGTCGATCAGGAAGCCGTAGTTCTCCAATCCTACGAACTCGCCGCCGCGGCCGAGCCGCGCGTCGGTGAAGGACAGCCAAACGCCCAAGCCCAGCGGATAGGCGAGGAACAGGATCAGGAACGCCGCCGCCGGCAGCATGAACCAAAAGCCCAGCCAGTCGCGGTTGGTCATCAGCCGTTCCATAAGGCTCGGCTCGGCGATGATGGCTTTGGTTCTGATCGCAGCGTCGGTCATTCTGAAAAAGCCTCGTGCCCCGGACGCAGTGCAGCGCGCGAGCGGTGAACCGCAGATCCGGGGCCTTCAGGTGGTACGGTCCCGGTTCTGCAGCGCGGCACTTGGCGCGCCGCGCTGCGCCCGGGACAAGGGCCTTACGAGCGGTAGATGCGCTTCAGCTGCCGCTCGGCGTTCGAGATCGCGCCCTTCACGTCGTCGCGGCCGGTGCAGTAGTTGGCGAACATGTCGACCACGATGAAGTCGGAGATCGCCGTCGCCGCCTTCTCGCCGACCGAACCGAGCCCGCCCGCCGTGCGCGTGCGCTTGGCGACGTCACGGAACGGCGTCGCCTTCGGATCGGCAGTCCACACCGGGTTCTTGTCGTAGGCGTTGAGGCAGTGCGTGAGATAGCCCTTCGCCGACTCGATCCACGGGTTGAAGTTGTCCGCCTCCAGCATGAACGCCATCAGAGCCTTACAGGCCTGCGGATACTTGGTGTAGGTCATCGCCATCACCGGATACATCAGGTGCAGCTCGGTCGGCTTGCCGGAAACGCCGACCGGGAAGTAGGCGTGGTCCATGTCCGCGGCGATCTGCTTGGCGCTGTTCTGCGCCGCGACGTAGATCGAGATGCCGTTGTTGGTCCAGTGGATGTCGCCGGCAAGGAACGCCTTGTTGTTGGACGCGTCGTTCCAGGCCGCGACGCCCGAGATCATGTTGCCGTAGAGCTGCTTGGCGTATTCGAGCGACTTGGCGGTCTCCGGCGAATTGATGATCACCTTGTCGTTCTTGTCGACGGTTTCGCCGCCGTGCGACCACAGGCACCAGTGCGCCCAGCTATTGCCGTCGCCCGAGGCGTGACCGAGTGCGAAGCCGCCCGGTGTATTCTGCGCCTTCATGGCCTTCGTGTATTCGAGGAAGGCGTCGAGCTTGTCGGGGAACTTCGAGAAGCCGGCCTTCTTCGAGGACTCGATGCGGTAATTCATCAGCGCACCGGAATAGCAGATCGGGATGCAGATCCACTTGTTGCCGTTGTGGCCGTACTTGACCGCGCTGTCGACCCAGCCGCCGTACTTCTTGCCGAGATATTCGGCGACGTCGCTGACGTCGATGCACTTCTGCGGGAACAAATGCGGCAGCGAATAGAGACCCCAGAACAGGTCCGGGCCGGTGCCGGTGTTGGCGGCGACCGAGGCCTTCGGCTGCACGTCCTCGTACGACTCGCGCGAAATCTCGACCTTGACGCCGGTCGCCTTGGTGAAGGCGTCGATCAGCTTGACGAAGGCCTCGTCTTCCGACTGCACGAAGTACTTCCAGCGCAGCATGGAGAGCTTGGCGCCCTTCTCCGGCTTCCACTGCGCGTTCTGCGCCCAGGCCTTGGCCCAGTCGAGAAGCGCGGGACCGGTCAGCGCACCGGCAGCAACAGCGGCTGTGGCACTGCCCAGCAGCCCGCGGCGGGTAAAGTCAGTCATCGGTTCCTCCGTTCGGTTTTTATGTTTCGGTCAGGCGATAAGCCGTTGCCCCGAACTGGCATCGAACAGATGCGCGAGCCGGGGATCGGGTTTGAGCCGGATCTTGTCGCCCGGCTTGAAAGCGTGACGCTCGCGGAAGGCGGCGACGACTTCCGTGCCACCAATGTGAGCGACGATCTGTGTTTCCGAGCCGGTTGGCTCGACGACGTGAACGGTCGCCTCGGCGCCGTCATCGGCGATGGTGAAGTGCTCGGGCCGCACGCCGTAGACCGCCGGCTGTCCGTCAGAGCCGGTCGGCGCGGCCACGAGCGGCAGACGCGCCCCGCCCGGTCCTTCGAAGCCGACGGCGCGGATCGCGCCTTTGAGGAAGTTCATCGACGGCGAGCCGATGAAGCCGGCGACGAAGATGTTGTTCGGCCGGTCGTAGAGGTCGAGCGGCGCGCCAATCTGCTCGACGCGGCCGCCGTTCATCACGACGATCTTGTCGGCCATGGTCATGGCCTCGATCTGGTCGTGCGTGACGTAGACGGTCGTCGTCTTGAGCCGCTGGTGCAATTCCTTGATCTCGGTGCGCATTTGCACCCTGAGCTTGGCGTCGAGATTTGAGAGAGGTTCGTCGAACAGGAACACCTGCGGATCCCGCACGATGGCGCGACCCATGGCGACGCGCTGGCGTTGGCCGCCGGAGAGTTGCCGCGGAAAGCGCTCCAGCAGGTTGGACAGGCCGAGGATCTCGGCGGCGCGCTTGACGCGCGCGTCGGTCTCGTCCTGCGCCGCGCCGCGCAGACGCATCGAGAACGCCATGTTGGCGGCGACGGTCATGTGCGGATAGAGCGCGTAGTTCTGGAAGACCATCGCCACATCGCGCGCCTTCGGCGGCAGATTGTTGACGACGCGATCGCCAATGCGGATTTCGCCGGAGGTGATGTTCTCCAGGCCCGCGATCATGCGCAGTAGCGTAGACTTGCCGCAGCCGGACGGACCGACGAGCACGACGAATTCGCCGTCTTCGATGGTGACATCGACGCCGTGAAGCACGGCTGTCGTTCCGAACGACTTGCGCACGTCGTTGACGACGACGGACGCCATGGACCCTCCCTGGAGCGAACTCTTTGACTTCGTTATTCTTTTTCGTGCCGAGTCCAGGACCCGACGCGCGCATTGTAGCGGCGAATTTCAGCAAGCATAGGGGGTGCAAGTAATTGATTGCGCGGTAAATCCGCGCGGGGCGGTAGCCTGCTGTGTTTGAGGTCACGCCGACGGCTTGCGAGTGTAAATCGGCTCACGCTTGAAATCGCGTGACGGCAAGCTTGGTGCGGACGGAGGGACTCGAACCCTCACTCCCTTACGAGAAACGGATTTTAAGTCCGTTGCGTCTACCATTCCGCCACGTCCGCACGTGGGCTTCGAGCACCGCGCGTCCCGCGCGGCGTTCAAGACCCACGCGAAACGTTCAATTCTATTTCGATAAGACGTGGCCCCAGGACGCGTCCCAGTCCTTGCCGGTCGGGTCAGTGACCTTGCCGTCCTTCGCAAAGAACTTGTTCGGCACCTGGAAGATCGCGATCATCAGCCCACCCTTCGGGCACCAGGCCGAGTGTCGGCTGCCCGCCGGACGCCAGACGAACTCGCCGGCCTTCACCGCGAGACCGGCATCCGGCCCGTCCTTATCGACGAGCTCGCCCTCGAGCATATAGGTCTGCTCCAGGAGCGCGTGCTCGTGGTCCGGCAGCACCGCGCCGGGCGCCATCTTGAAGAGAAGCGTCGCCTGCCCCGTCTTCGGGTCGTAATAGAGCGGCTTGATCTCGCAACCTTCGAACTGGAGCTTCTGCCATGGCATCTCGCCCGGCTTCACATGGCGCGAGCGCAGGTCGGCGGCGTCAGGCGTCATCGCGGCGGCGGCGGTCATGGCATCCTCCCGGATCGGCGACAGGCGCGATCTTAGCGCATCCGCGGGCCCGCTCAATCACCGCCTTCGCGGATCGGCGGCACATAAGACAGCCCGGTGTCCCAAGGGAAGTAGATCCAGGTATCCTGCGACACTTCCGTCACGAAGGTGTCGACCAGCGGCCGGCCCATCGGCTTGGCGTAGACCGTGGCGAAATGCGCCGCCGGCAGGATGTCGCGCACCACCCTCGCCGTCTTGCCGGTGTCGACGAGGTCGTCGACGATCAGCACGCCCTTGCCCTGCGCGCGCATCGAGGTGATCTCGGCGGCGATGCCCTTGATCACCTTGATGTCGCCCTGGTTCTTGTAGTCCTGATAGCTGGCGATGCAGATCGTCTCGATCACGCGCACGTTGAGCTCGCGCGCCACCACCGCCGCCGGCACCAGGCCGCCGCGCGTGATGCAGACGAGCGCGTCGAACGGCCCGGCCGCGTGCAGCCGCCAGGCGAGCGCGCGGCTGTCGCGGTGAAACTGGTCCCAGGAGACGGGAAAGATCTTGTCAGGTGACGGAAGCGCCATCGCTCTCTCTATTCCATGATGCCGGTCTTCAGGACGCGGCGACCTGGCCGCGGACCTGCGCGAGCATGGCCCGCACCGCCTGCGCCGCGGCGGACAGTTTCTCCGTGTCGCGCGCGCGTACGACGATGTTGGTGTTCGGTCCGAGCTTGTCGTCGATGAACGGATAGCTGCCCATGATCGTCTCGGGATGCGCCTTGGCGAGCGCTGCGAGCGGTGTGCCGATGTCGCCTTCCTTGGCGTCGGCGCGGATCGTCTCGGACATCAGTTTGGCCCCGGTCTTGAGCTTCGGCGCGACCTCATCGAGCATGGCTTGCATCACCGCGGGGATGCCGGCCATGGTGATGACGTTGCCGGTCCAGAAACCCGGCGCGCCGGACACCTTGTTGGCGACCAGCGCAGCGCCGCGCGGGATGCGCGCCATGCGCAGGCGGGCCTCGTTGAGCTCGCCGCCGGTCTTGGCGAGGCGTTCTTTCAGGATGGCGACCGCCTCCGGGTGAACGTCGAGGGGCACGCCGAAGGCTTTGGCGACGCAGTCGGCGGTGATGTCGTCATGCGTCGGGCCGATGCCGCCGGTCGTGAAGACGTAGGTGTAGGCGCTGCGTAGCGCATTGAGCGCCGACACGACCGCCGCCTCGTCGTCGGAGACAACCCGGACCTCCTTCAGGTCGATACCGATCGCGGTGCAGTAATCGGCGATGTAGCCGATGTTCTTGTCCTTGGTGCGCCCGGACAGGATCTCGTCGCCGATGACCAGGACGGCGGCGGTGACGATGTCGGCGCTGGGGCTCATGGGAACCTCGGGGTGCGGCGACCGAACACGTAGCCCCTCCTCGCCGTCTGCTCAAGAAGGGGTGGCGGAGCCCTCCCGCGGTTGTCCCCATCCCTGCGCCCCGACAAGCCGGAGCGCCGCGGGAATGCCGGATTTCCGGTCCCGGTCCGACAGCCTCGGCACGTCCGGCCCCTGCCGCGCGGCGCCTGCCGGCGGAAGTCCCACGAGCGGCGCGTCACCGCCGTCCCGGGCCAAGCCAGCAAAACGTCGAGGACCGCTCGGTGCGCCAAGAGGGCTCAGGCCAGCTCCCGACAATGAAAATTGCGAAATAACTTTTTACAGAATGAGAACCCTGAGCGGCTCGATTGGAACTCGCCCTTGGCGTGCCGAAGTTCCAATTTCGCGCCTCGCTGGCCTTCGATTAACCGGGCGTTAAGACCGCGGGGCGAATTCCGCCGCTTAATTTTGGAATTGGACCTGAGCGCGTGCCCGCGAAAGCCCGTGGCAAGGTTTCACCACTTATGATCGGGTCGAAAAAGCGAAGTTGCGGATGCACTTAGGGGATATGCGTGGCGTCGACGACGCGTTCAAGCCGAGCCGAGGAACGACCCTATAGTCACTGGGATCGCGCGCGGCTGAGCGTGGTGGTGCCGATCGGCGCCATCGTCGCGGTCGCGATCGTCTGCATCGTGGTGGCGGTGCTGTCGTCGGCACGGCGCGCCGACGAAGTGTCCATCGGTCATGAACAGCAAATGCTCGGCGCGACGTTCGCCCGCTTCGGTGAGCGCCTCCTGCACGACGTCGAGGCCGTCGCGCACTCCGACACCGCCGCGCACAACATGGCCGAAGCCTACGATCCCGAATGGACCCAGCAGAACGTCGGCGCCTGGTTCGACAGCGTCGCCGACCATGACGCTGTCGTCGTGCTCGATGCCGCCGGCGCGCCGCGCTTCGTCCAAGGCCCGAACCGGACACGGGCCGCGTTGTGGCTCGAAACCGCCGGCCCGGACCTAAGCGCCGTGTTTGCGGCGCTGCGCGGGGACAGCACGGCCGCCAAAACCGGCCTCACTGTCGCGACCTCCGAAAGTCCCAGCCGCGGCATCGTGATGCTGCGCCGCCTCAACGGGCGGCCAGCGATCCTCGCGGCGGCCGCGGTCGCGCGCCCGCACGACGCGGTCGAGGGCCGCCCGGTGATGATCTCGGCAAAGTTCATCGACGCCAACCTGCTCGCGGGCTTCGCCGACCAGCTCCGCCTCACCAACCTGCGCCTCCTCGACGACGAGCCGCCAAGCGCCACCGACTTCGTCGAGGCCATCCACGCCGCCAACGGCACGACGGTCGCGCGGCTCGCCTGGACGCCGAAGCAGCCGGGCTCCGACATCGTCCACAGCGTCGCGCCCTTCATCACCGTCGCACTCGCGGGCTTCGCGCTGCTCGCCGCCTTCGTACTGCGCTACATGCGCCGCACCGCCGCGGCGATCGCCGCCGGCGAGACGCGCCTGCGCTTCCTCGCCATGCACGATCCCCTGTGCGGCCTGCCAAACCGCATCTATTTCGGCGAGCGCCTCGAGGCGACCATTGCCGAGGTGCGCGCCGGCGGCGGCAATGCCGCCGTGTTCTGCATCGACCTCGACCACTTCAAGGACGTCAACGACACGCTCGGCCACAACATCGGCGACGAGCTCATCCGCAACGTCACGCTGCGCCTGTCCAACACGTTGCGCGGCGGCGACCTGGTGGCGCGGCTCGGCGGCGACGAATTCGCCGTCATCTCGCAGATCGCCGAGGAGCCGGAGCGCGTGCTGGCGCTGGCAAACCGCATCATCAAGGCTATCTGCGCGCCCTACTCCGTCAACGGCCACAACATCGTCATCGGCGCTTCCATCGGCATCGCCGTCATCGACCGCAATTGCGCCGGCGCGGCCGACATCATGCGCTACGCCGACATGGCGCTTTATCGCGCCAAGAACGAGGGCCGCAATCGCGCCTGCATCTACGACACCGAGATGGACGCGGCGTTGTCCTCGCGCAAGATCCTGGAGAGCGACCTGCGCGAGGCCATCGCCACGGGCGCGTTGCGCGTCGCCTACCAGCCGATCGTCGACAAGACCGGCGAGAAGATGACCGGCGTCGAGGCGCTCAGCCGCTGGACGCACTCGACGCGCGGCGAGATTCCGCCCTCGGAATTTATCGCGCTGGCCGAGCACTCCGGCTGCATAATCGAGCTCGGCGCCTTCATGCTGCGCCAGGCCTGCCTTGACGGCAACGCCTGGCCGCAGCTCACGCTCGCCGTCAACGTCTCGCCGCTCCAGTTCCGCCGTGCCGATTTCGTCGACCAAGTCGAGCGCATCCTCGAGGAGACCGGCTTCGACCCGACCCGGCTCGAGCTCGAATTGACCGAGAGCGTGCTGCTCGGCAACGTCGACAGCGCGGAAGCGGCCATGCTGCGGCTGAAGAAGCGCGGCATCCGCATCGCGCTCGACGACTTCGGCACCGGCTATTCGAGCCTGCTCTATCTGCGCCGCTATCCGTTCGACAAGCTCAAGATCGACCGCAGCTTCGTGCACTCGATCGAGAAGGCGGCGGATGCGGCCGCCATCGTCCACGCGGTCGTCGGACTCGGCCGCGGCCTCGGCATGAAGGTGACCGCGGAAGGCGTCGAAACCGCCGACCAGCACCTCTTCCTGCGCGCCGCCGGCGTGCACTACATGCAGGGCTACCGCTTCGGCAAGCCAATGTCCGCGCTCGACATCACCGCGCGCCTCGGCGCGCAGGCCGGCGCAGCCCCTGCCCACCCCGCCGCGCTCGCGGGCTGACCTCCTCCAAACCTGCCGAACGCCCCGGCGCGCCCCGCATGGCGCGCGCCCGGATTTGTTGCTATTCGAGTGCCGGCAGAAAATCGAAAAGCGGGGAGAAACGATGACCGCGAAGATCGCATTGGTGACGGGCGCCGGTACCGGCGTCGGCCGCGCCGCGGCGCTGGCTCTGGCGAAAGCCGGTTACGACGTCGCGCTCGTCGGGCGCCGCGCGGAGCCGCTGAACGCGGTCAAGGCCGAAGTCGAGGCGTTTGGGCGCAAGGCGCTGCCGGTGACGGCGGACGTGTCCGAGCGCGACTCGATCCTGGCGCTGTTCGCTAAGGTGAAGTCGACATTCGGCCGCCTCGACGTGCTGTTCAACAATGCCGGCATGGGCGCGCCGCCGGTGCCGCTCGAAGATCTCCCCTACGAGACCTGGATGAAGGTGGTGCAGACCAACCTGACCGGCATGTTCCTGTGCACGCAGGAAGCCATCAAGATCATGAAGGACCAGTCGCCGCGCGGCGGCCGCATCATCAATAACGGCTCGATCTCGGCGCACGCGCCGCGGCCGTTCTCGGTCGCCTATACCTCGACCAAGCACGCCGTCACCGGCCTGACCAAGTCGACGTCGCTCGACACGCGCAAATACGACATCTGCTGCGGCCAGGTCGACATCGGCAACGCCGCGACGCCGATGACCGATCGCATGGTGCAGGGCGAGGGCGTGCCGCAGCCCAACGGCACCAAGATGATCGAGCCGCGCATGGACGCCGACAATGTCGGCGCCGCGGTCGCCTACATGGCGAGCCTGCC
>Ga0310810_10005164_pt1 | contig 14554 bp, 14 predicted proteins | sample NCmetagenome_FD_207641 | JGI IMG/M metagenome (GOLD analysis project Ga0310810, IMG submission 207641) | Soil microbial communities from experimental microcosm in Duke University, North Carolina, United States - NC | ecosystem: Engineered > Artificial ecosystem > Soil microcosm > Unclassified ... | reverse complement strand
AAAGACGTCGAAACGATTTACGAAGTGCCGATCGTGTTCCGGAAGGAAGGCCTGGATGAATTGATCGTCCGGCAGTTGAAACTACAGACCGGTCCGCCGAATCTTCGCGAATGGGATGCCATGGTGCAGAAGATCAAGCATCCCAAGCACGAGATTTCCGTGGCGCTCGTGGGAAAGTATGCGGGATTGAAGGAATGCTATAAGAGTCTGGCGGAGGCGCTTGTCCATGGCGGCATCGACCACGAGACGCGCGTCAACATTGCCTGGATCGAGTCCGAAGATATTGAGCGAACCGGCACGGAGCGGATCCTTCGCGAGGCGGACGGCATTCTCATTCCCGGAGGGTTTGGCGCCAGGGGGATCGAGGGCAAGATCACGACGATCCGCTACGCACGCGAGCGTCAGGTGCCGTTCCTTGGCCTGTGCCTGGGCATGCAATGCGCCACGATCGAGTTTGCCCGCAACGTGGCAGGCCTGGCCGGCGCGAACAGCGCAGAATTCGATGAACGGTCGCCCCATCCGGTCATTCACTTGATGCACGATCAGCACGCTGTCAGCGATAAAGGGGGGACCATGCGGCTGGGAAGCTATCTCTGCCGTCTTGGAGAGGGAACGCTGGCCCACAAAATGTACGGGGTGAACGAGGTTCGGGAACGGCACCGGCACCGCTTCGAGTTCAACAACATGTACCGCGACCAGTTGACGGCAAAGGGGTTGGTGTTGAGCGGACTTTCGCCCGACGGCCGATTGGTCGAAATCGTCGAACTCAAGGACCATCCCTGGTTCCTGGCGACACAATTCCATCCGGAGTATTGTTCGCGTCCTCATCGCCCGCATCCGTTGTTCAGCGGGTTTGTCGGCGCGGCCTTGCGCAAGAAACTCGGCCATTAGGCTATGGCACGTCTCGTCGATATCGGCGCATTCACCGTTGGCCAGGGACAGCGTCCGTTCCTGATTGCGGGTCCTTGCGTCATTGAAAGCGAGCAGTTGACATTGGAGACGGCCGGCCGCATTGCCGAGATCACCCACTCATTGGGCATGCCCTACGTGTTTAAGTCGTCCTTCGACAAGGCGAACCGGACATCGATCAGCTCTTTTCGAGGACCGGGTCTCGCGCAGGGCCTCGAGGTGCTGGCGAAGGTGAAACGCGAGGTCGGCGTCCCCATCCTGACGGATGTGCATACCGAAGAACAGGCGGCAGAAGCCGGCCGCGTTGTTGATGTCCTGCAAATTCCAGCGTTTCTCTGCCGCCAGACCGATTTGCTGGTCGCCGCTGCCAAGACGGGCAAGGTGGTGAATGTCAAGAAGGGCCAATTCCTCTCGCCCCAAGAAATGTCCAACGCGGTTAAGAAGGTTGAGGAATCCGGCAACCGACGGATCGTCCTGACCGAACGCGGCTCGTCGTTCGGGTACAACAATCTCGTCGTCGACATGCGGTCGTTTCCCATTTTGCGGAGCTTTGGATATCCAGTGGTTTTCGATGCGACGCACAGCGTGCAGCTGCCCGGCGGAGGCGGGAATAAATCCGCGGGGCAGCGCGAGTTCGTCGAACCATTGGCTTCTGCGGCGGCGGGCGCCGGCGTCGATGGCTTCTTCATGGAAGTCCATCCTAACCCCGACGAGGCGCTCTCCGACGGGCCCAATATGGTTCCGCTCCACCAACTCAAATCCCTCCTCGAACGGGTGATGCGGATATGCGACGCAGCAAATCCACGAAACTGACCTCCAAGGCCGACGCCCGTGCGTCCGATCGGCCGAACGGCGGCAGTCTGGCCGAAGGACGGCGTGTGTTGAAGATCGAGGCGCGTGCCGTGCAGGCGCTCGTCGATCGCCTGGACACGCAATTCGCCAAAGCCGTTGATGTGCTGCTGCGCTGCAAGGGCAAAGTGGTCGTGTCAGGGATGGGCAAATCCGGTCTGATCGGCCAAAAAATTGCGGCGACGATGGCGAGCACCGGTACGCCGGCATTTTTTCTCCATCCGGCCGAGGGCATTCATGGAGACCTCGGCATGCTGGGCCGCGCCGATGTGCTGATCGCAATCTCCAACAGCGGAGAGACGCAGGAAATTTTGCAATTGCTGCCCTATGTCGAGCGCATGGGAATTGCCGTGGTCTCGATGACCGGACGGATGAATTCGACGTTGGCCAAAAACAGCGATGTCGTGCTCGATGTCTCCGTCTCCGAGGAAGCCTGTCCGATGGGTCTTGCGCCGACCGCCAGCACAACGGCCGTCTTGGCGATGGGAGATGCCTTAGCTGTCGTCCTGCTTCAGAAGCGTGGCTTCAAAGAGGAGGACTTTGCACAATTTCATCCGGGAGGCACGCTCGGAAGGCGTTTGCTGGTCAGGGTCAGAGACCTCATGCATGGGGGAGCCGACATGCCCATGGTGTCGGAGGCCGTGCCGGCGACGGCGGCACTTTTGGAAATTACAGCCAAGAAGCTCGGCATGACCACAGTGATGGACGGGAACGGGAAGCTTGCCGGTATCATTACCGACGGCGATTTGCGCCGGTTTGTCCAACAGGGCGGTGATTTTGCGAAGGCGACGGCGGGAGAGCTGGCCTCGCGCCATCCGAAAACGATCGGGGCGGACGATCTCGCCGCCAAAGCCGTCGAACGGATGGAACGGTTTTCGATCACAACCTTGGTCGTTACTGAAGGCGAGCGAAAAATCCTGGGTGTGATCCACCTGCATGATTTGTTGAAGAACGGCATTGTGTAGCAGAACCATGAAACAGGGTCCTGCGGCGTTCTCGCATCGCTCAGCGCCTCGAGGTACCAGAGAACGTACGCCTGTACCCTTTGCTCGGTGCGGCCTTGCAGTGCACCTGTGTGATGTTCTGCGGTGTCTTCTCGAGAACAGAGAGATTGCACACCTATGAATCGCGTGCTTGAAGCTTGGAAAGCGGTCGGCCAAGATTCGCTGAATCTGCCCAACGTCATCACGTTGGTGCGTATTTTATTGATCCCTGTCTTCGTGATGCTGTTTTTCACGCCGACCCCGGATCGCTCATTGAGCGCGGCAGTCGTATTCGTGGTCGCCGCCGTGACCGACCTCCTGGACGGCTATATCGCCAGGCGCACAGGGCAGATCACCAAGCTTGGTAAGCTGCTTGATCCAATTGCCGACAAGCTGCTCGTGCTGTCCGCGCTGATTCTGCTGGTGAACATCGATCGTGTCAGTGCGCTCGTCGCTATTCTGGTGGTTGCACGTGAAGTGGGCGTCACCGGGATTCGAGCCATCGCGGCGAGCGAGGGAATGATCATCGTGGCCGAGACGACCGGCAAGTACAAGATGGCGCTGCAGGTCGTGGCGATCACCATGTTGATTCTCGAAGGGACGGTGCTGTCGGATTTGGGCAATCTGCATCTAGCGGGCAGCGTGACCTTGTATCTGTCGCTCGTGTTGGGATACCTCTCGGGCGGCATCTATGTCTGGAGCTTCTGGAAACAGGTGGTCGCCAAAGGTTTATAAGTGAAGATGCGACGCGTTCCCTACCATGCAAGATGAACTGTTGTGCGGGCTGCTGGTGGTGCTTGGCTATACGTTAGGGGCCATCCCGTTCGGGATTGTCGTGTCCAAAGCGCTTCACCTTCCCGACCCTCGCACTGTTGGCAGCAGGAATGTCGGTTTTACCAACGTCCTGCGGGTCTCAGGTGCGAAAGCCGGTCTGTTGACGCTGGTCGGCGATATGGGAAAGGGATGGGTGATCGGGTGGGCCGGCATGCAATGGCTTCACCCCGAGTCGTATGTCATGGTGGCGGCGTTGTCGCCGATCATCGGCCACATCTTCTCGCCCTTTCTTGGCTTCAAGGGAGGCAAAGGTGTCGCTACGGCGTTGGGATCTGTGCTGGGACTGGCGCCGTCGATCGGGACACTGCTCCTCGTGATCTGGCTCGGAGCGGTCGCGATCTGGCGGTATTCGTCGGGAGGGGCGCTCGCCGCCTTTGGATTGTTTCCCGTCGTCGCCATCGTCAACGAGCAGCGTCAGGAGTTCCTCATCTTTGCCATCGTCGTGAGTGCGTTGGTCTGGATCAAGCACAAAGACAACATCGTGCGACTCTGGAAAGGGACGGAAGGCAAGATCGGCCAGAAGACCTTGGCGACGTAACCCCGGTGTATCATCCCTCTGCCCTCTAGATTTCCCTAGTATCTACCCCTTGCAAACGCCGCTAACGTACGACACAGAGGCTCCATGAGTGCCTGCCTCACTGTCGCCGAATCATGCCCAACCCCCGGCCTACGTCCTGTTCAATCTGCTTCCTGGCCTGCCTCGCCATAGTGATCGGAGCCGTCACGTCCTGCGGCTCCGGTTCTGATTCGGATTCGGCTTCGCCCCCTCCGCAACGGTCGAATGCGACGGTCAAGATCATGCCGCTTGGGGACTCCATCACCGAGTCCAGCAAGGGTCTCAACAGCTACCGCTACTATCTCTGGCACATGCTCCTCGAAAAGGGGTATCAGGTGGATTTCGTCGGTTCGAAGCATGGGGTTGGCAACGGTCCGCCGGGGAATCCGGACTTTGACATGGATCATGAAGGGCATGCCGGCTGGAGAGCCGATGAGATTCTGAACCACATCCAGGCCTGGGCGGCGGCGGTCTCGCCGGATGTCGTATTGCTGCACATTGGCACCAACGATGTCTGCCAACGGCAAAGCGTCGTCAGTACCGTCACCGATATCGGGAGCATCATCGACGTGTTGAGAACAGTCAATCCGCGGATTCGCATCCTGTTAGCCCAACTCATCAACTCGTCCAATTGTCCTCCCGCAGCGTTGAACGCGAAATTTCCCGCTCTCGTCGCCGACAAGGACCGCGCCGACTCCCCGATTGTCCTCGTCGACCAGTACGGCGGATTTGATCCGCCCACGATGACGTATGATGGAACGCATCCCAATGCCGAGGGCGATTCTCGCATGGCGGACCGCTGGTTTGAAAAACTTGCGCCGGTGCTCGATGCATTCGGTGCCCAGTCACCTTCAGCACCTGACGCTAAATTGACTCCTCCGCAGCCGCTCCATATAATGCCGTAAATCTCCGTTTTGCTTGTCAGATCAACCCATGCGGCCCTTGTCCAAGGATCACGTCGTCAATCGACTCCGTAAACTGCATCAAGGATTTAGGCAGGCCTTCTCCGCACAACCGGCTTCCTCGGTTTTCAGTCGAGAGGATCTCGAACTCATGGAGCGCGTTGCCGACGCGCTGGTCCGCCGCGGCATGGCAACTCCCGCGACGATGTTTCTCGAATCCATGGCTCCCATGAACTTTCTGGGAGGCCAGGCGTTGCATTTCTTGACGCCCATTGTCGAATGTGTCTTCGAAAGCAAGGACATCGAGCGCATCGCCCGTCTGCTCGAACGACGAGAAACCATCGAGCGCCTGGTGGCCCTCATTGAAAGCAAGACGTCGACTCAGAGGTCATCGGCTCGATGACGGCTGCGTCCACCGGCCCGCCACAGGCCGATCGTCCATTACACGTCATCGTTGCCACCGATTGCGGGAGCACGACGACCAAAGCCATCCTCATTGAAAAGATCGGCGACGAATACCGCCAGACCTATCGAGGGGAGGCACCCACGACGGTCGAAGCGCCGTTCGAAGATGTGACACGCGGCGTCTTGAACGCGATCGCGGAAATCGAAGAGCTCTCAAAGCGCAAAATTCTCGACGACGAGCAGATCCTCACGCCTTCCCGTGATGCCCACACGGGTGTCGATATCTACATTTCCACCAGCAGCGCCGGCGGCGGCCTCCAAATGATGGTCACCGGCGTGGTCCAAAACATGACGGGAGAGAGCGCGCAGCGGGCGGCATTGGGCGCCGGGGCCATCGTCATCGACGTGTTGGCGTCGAATGACGGCCGGTTGCCTCATGAAAAAATCGATCGAATACGGTCGATGCGGCCGGACATGATTCTCATGTCCGGAGGAACGGACGGAGGGGCCGTGACCCACGTCGTGGAAATGGCGGAATACATCGCCGCTGCGGAACCGCGTCCACGATTTGGCGTGACCTACAAGCTCCCGCTGATCTACGCCGGCAACAAAGAAGCCCAGCCTCAGGTCCGAAAGATTTTGGGGGAGAAAACGGCGCTAGAGATGACGGACAACATCCGGCCGGTCCTGGAAAAAGAAAACCTGGCGCCGGCCCGCAACAAAATTCATGATCTGTTTCTGGAACACGTGATGCAGCAGGCGCCGGGCTATAAGAAGCTGATCGAAATGGCGGGCGCTCCGATCATGCCGACGCCAGCCGCCGTCGGACTGATCATGGAGACCATTGCCAAGAGGGAGCACCTGAATCTCATCGGCGTCGATATCGGCGGCGCTACGACGGACGTCTTCTCGGTGTTCGAAGGGGCCTTCAACCGCACCGTCAGCGCAAATCTCGGCATGTCCTACAGTATTTCCAATGTACTGGCCGAGGCCGGGCTGGCCAACATCATGCGCTGGGTGCCGTTCACGATCGATGAGCAGACCCTGCGGAACCGCATCAAGAACAAAATGATCCGGCCCACGACGATTCCGCAAACGCTCGATGAGTTGCAGATCGAGCATGCGATAGCCCGAGAGGCTCTGCGGCTGGCGTTGATCCATCACAAATCGCTGGCCACCAGCCTCAAGGGCGTTCAACAGGAACGGACGATTTCCGACGTTTTCGAGCAGCACACGTCCGGCCGCACGCTGGTTGACATGAAGAAATTGGATCTGATCGTCGGGAGCGGAGGAATTCTGTCGCACGCTCCTCGCCGGATTCAATCCATGTTGATGATGATTGATGCCTACGAGCCCTTGGGCTTCACGAGGCTGTCCGTCGACAGCATTTTCATGATGCCGCATTTGGGCGTGCTGTCGACCATCAATGAGAAAGCGGCGACCGACGTGTTCGTGCGTGACTGCATGATTTACCTTGGTACCTGTGTCGCGCCGATCGGCCAGGGCAAGGACGGGGAGACCTGCGCGGAGTATGACATCGTATTTGCTGAGGGCCGAACGGTGAAGGGCCGGCTGCCTTTTGGCGAAGTCAAGCTGTACCCCCTGGACCCCGGGGCGAAGGCCAGCATCACGATCCGTCCCACCAAGTCTGTGGATGTTGGAGAGGGACCCGGTGCATCGGTGACACGCACGGTGCAAGGTGGAGTGGTCGGCTTGCTGCTCGATGGTCGCGGCCGGCCATTTCAATTGGTAACCGATGCCTCGGCGCGAGTTGCCGCGTTGAACAAGTGGTTCGATGCGGTCAATTTGTATCCGAAAGGATAGGAAATAGGGTTCTAAGCGACTGAGAACCAAGCTCGGTGAAGGAGCGCGTCTTGGCGCGCGGGGATGGGCGGGTGATATAGAGGGGCTTTTTCAGCAACTTGCTATGGCGCATTCCTACACTCCAGGACTGGCGGTCGCCGATCTCACGGTGGTGAGACGGCGACGGCTCTTACCGTTGCCTGGGGCGGTGCTGGTTAATAGAGGCGATCAGGTACGGTCCGATCAGCCCGTGGCCCGCGCCGAACTTCCCGGAAAAGTGTATCCGATCAATCTGGCCAATCAGCTCGGCATCGCTCCGGACGAGATCAAGGACTATCTTGTCAAGAAGGAGGGAGATCACGTCGCGAAGGACGAAATCCTTGCCGAAAACAAGCCGCTGATTAAATGGTTCAAGACGGAGATTCGCTCCCCTGTTGCAGGGACGATCGAAGCCCTGTCGGAGGTGACCGGACAGGTGCTGTTGCGGGAACCTCCCCGAATTCTCAATCTCTTGGCCTATATCGATGGCACGATCGTAGAAACCATTCCGCGCCAAGGCGTCGTCGTCGAATCCACGTGCAGTCTCGTCCAAGGGATCTTTGGCATCGGCGGAGAGGTCTGGGGCGAGTTGTCGGTGGCGGTCGCCTCACCAGAGGAGCCGTTGGAACCCGACGACTTGAAGCCCGACATGAAGGGAAAAATTGTCGTCGGCGGATCATTTCTTCCGGCAAACACGATGGCCCGTGCGAAAGAATTGGGGATTGCCGGCTTGGTTGTTGGCGGCATTCATGATAAGGATCTGCGCACGTTGTTGGGATATGACTTGGGTGTGGCCATCACCGGAACCGAGCAGGTGGGTTTTACGCTCATTCTCACCGAAGGGTTCGGCACGATTCCTATGGCCTCGAAAACCTTCCGGCTGCTGTCCGCCCATACGGCTCAAAAGGCGTCGATCTCCGGCGCGACCCAGATACGGGCAGGGGTGATCCGTCCCGAGATCATCATTCCGCGCGCGTCGGTTACGTCTGAGTCGCCCCGCGAAATGCAACGAACAGGCATCCGGGTGGGGGATGCCGTTCGGATCATTCGGGATCCGCTCTTTGGAAAGATCGGCGAGGTCTCCGCACTTCCATCCGATCTCTCAAGAATCCCCACCGAAAGCGATGTTCGGGTGTTGGAAGTGACATTTGGCGATGGGGCACGAGCCATCATACCGAGGACCAATATCGAGGTGATCGAAGGCGCGTAAGGATGTTAAAACAGCCGCTATTCTCACCCTCCCAGCCCTGGCGAGTGTTTTCATCCGCCCAATCCCACCGATTGCTTTGCAATCGGGTACCCGGGACGCGATTTCCTCCAGGCTTCGTTCTCGCATCGATCGTTCTTTTCCTCTTTGTTGCTGGAATTTTCTCTTCCTCATTGGCTCAGGCTGCGCTGCAGGCTCCTGCCGATCTGCAAGTCATCGACACGCCGAACGACGGTGGTGGAAGCTTGACGGCCGTCTGGCCACCCAGTCCTGCGGATACCGGGGAAGCGCACTATGAAGTGCTCCTGGGCCAGGCGGGCATTACCGATTCCTCCTCGCTCAAGGTCATAGCCGAATTTCCAGCGAACACCCGCTATGTGAAGGACATCAAGGGGGCGTGGTGGACGAAACCCGCCGATGCGAGCTGGCATCACTATGTGATCAAGAACGGGAAGGGTGTCGATCTGAAAGACGGCACGGCCTATGCCGTGACGGTCGCGATGCGCCGGGGCGAAGAACGGGCCGTGGCGCCTTTGCGTCAGATGACCCCTCACGCCGATTGGTTCAACTGGAACCAGCTGAATAATTTGATTCTGGCCTTAGGCTTCGGCGCACTGCTGTTTTATGCCATCCACCACGCCAAGCGAAACAATATTTTTCTGCGCCGGATTCCGGGCCTCGACGCCGTCGATGAGGCAATTGGACGCGCGACCGAGCTGGGCAAGCCCATCCTCTACCTTACAGGCGCCCACGACATGAGCGATCCGTCGACCATCGCGGCGGCCGTCATTCTCGGCCGAGTGGCCAAACGGACGGCTTCGTATGAGACGGAATTGATGGTCCCCCATCGTGACCCCATTACGATGGCGGTCTGCCAGGAAATTACCAAGCAGGCCTATCTGGAGGCGGGCAAGCCCGATCTCTTTAAGGAGGACGCGAATTTTTTCATCACCGCCGACCAATTCAGTTACACCGCGGCCGTGGACGGCATCATGCTGCGCAAAAAACCCGCCGCCAACTTTTTCATGGGGTCCTATTTCGCCGAGTCCCTGCTGTTGACGGAAACGGGTGCCAGCACGGGAGCGATCCAAATCGCCGGGACCGATTCCGATCACCAACTGCCGTTCTTCGTGACCACCTGTGATTACACGTTGATCGGCGAGGAACTGTATGCGGCCAGCGCCTACCTCTCCAAAGAACCCGTTCAAATCGGGACGCTTCGCGGGCAGGACATCGGCAAAGCGGTCATCCTCGGGATCGTTCTGATCGGCACCGTGCTCGCAACGATCGGCGTCGCCAGCGGCGGCTCGTGGCCGCAGCTGGTTCTCGACCTTTTCAAGGACCTTAAATGATTTTTCTCCGCCGCCAGCTGCCGCTGCTGATCACGATGATCACGGGGCTTCTGTTTGCCGCTCAGTATTATGTTCCTCATCCCTCATCCGAACGGTTGCTGACCTCGGCGACCAAGTGGCTGCAAATCATCGGAGGCTTTGCCCTGGTGCTCGGTGTGACGAGCTTATTCCATCAGCATGCCGTCAAGATTCGCCGGCAGGAAGCCGGATGGGGTTACAGTGTCGTGCTCTATGCCGGAATGGTCGCAACGATCGCCGCAGGTGCGTTGGCATGGGGCAAGGAAAGTCTCGACGGCACGATGACGGGATTTGGTTGGGTCTATACCTTCATGATGGTGCCCTTACAGGGCACGATGTTCGCCATTCTGGCATTCTTCATCGCCTCTGCCGCCTACCGGTCGTTCAGGGCAAGAAGTCGCGAAGCGGCGGTCCTGTTGGTGGCGGCGGTCATTGTCATGATGGGCCGGGTACCGCTTGGCGAATACCTCATCCCAGTGAGCGGCGACCTGTCGCAATGGATTCTCAACGTGTTGAATGCCTCGGTTCGCCGCGCCATTCTCATCGGTGTCAGCCTGGGGGCCATCGCGCTCTCCTTTAAGATCATTTTCGGCGTCGAGCGATCGTATCTGGGAGGAAGCAAGGAATGAGTCTCTCGGAGCGGATGCTCAAGATCGATCGGCGGATCATCTTCCTGGTCATCGGCCTCTGTACGCTGCTGCCGCTGCTCTATCCGGTCGGGCTGCCGATCAGAATTTCTCCGGAAGTGCGCAGCATCTACGATTATGTGGAGGCGTTGCCCGAGCGGTCCGTGTTTCTGCTGTCCATCGACTTTGATCCCGCGTCCAAGCCAGAATTGCATCCCCAAGCCATTGCGTTGTTGCGTCACGCGTTCAGAAAAAATCTCCGTGTCGTCGCGATGACACTGTGGGTGTCAGGCACAGGAATGGCCGATCAACTGTTGACGCAGGTCGCTCACGAGATGGGGAAGGAGAATGGGAAGGACTATGTCTTTCTCGGCTGGAGTCCCGGCGGCCCAGCCGTCATCATCAACATGGGTCAGGATTTGTATACGGCGTTTCCCAGTGATTATGGCGGCAAAGCGACCAAGGGCCTCTCTGTCTTGGAGGGTGTCCAGAGTCTGAAGGACGTCGCGTACGCGATCAGCCTTGGGGCGGGAAATCCGGGCGTTGAGGCCTGGTATGTCTACGGCAAGGACAAATACAAGTTCGAATTGGGAGGCGGCTGCACCGGCGTGATGGCCCCCGGCCTGTATCCGCTGTTACGAAGCGGACAGCTCAACGGTTTGATCGGTGGCCTGCGCGGCGCGGCGGAATACGAAAGCCTCATCGAGCAAAAGGGGCGGGCGGTTGCCGGTATGGATGCTCAGTCGGCGACCCATTTCGCCATCATCGTCCTCGTCGCGATCTGCAATCTGTTCTATTTTTCGCTTCGGCAACAGCAAGGCCGCAGGCACACGTGAAGCGGGGATTGTGAGATGGATACAACCACTCTAGGGGCGTGGATGGCCACTGGGTTGACGCTCTTTATCTTTTCATTTTTGTACAGAGACAATCCGCTATTCAAACTGGCCGAGCATCTCTATGTGGGCGTGTCAGTCGGGTACACGATCGTCAAGACCGTCGACTCGGTCGTGGTCAGTTTGATCTATAAGCCGATTGTCGATCAGGGGGAGTTTACCCTGCTGATTCCAGTGGCCATCGGTTTGCTGATGCTGACCCGCTATGTACCGAAAGCGGCCTGGATGTCGCGGTACGCCTTCGCGTTCATTGTCGGTCTGGGCTCGGGCCTGGCCATTCCGCGAACCATTTCCTCGTTCATCCTGAAGCAGATCGAAGATACCGTGAGGCCCGTGCTTTCCATGGCCGGCAGCGACGGCCTGACGTTTTCGATGAATTTGCTCAATCCGTCGAGCAATCTCAACGCCATCATAATCCTTATCGGCGTCAGCTCTGTCCTGTTCTATTTCTTCTTCTCCATCGAGCACAGCGGCCCCGGGAAGGCGGTGGCCAGGACAGGAATCATCTTCCTGATGATTGCCTTCGGCGCCGCCTTCGGCTACACCGTCATGGCCCGCATGTCGCTCTTGATCGGCCGGCTGACCGACCTCATCGAATTCTCCGATGCTTCTTATGGACGTCCGACGTTGTGGCTGGTCATCCTGACGGTCGGTGCCCTCTTCGCGCTGAGCCGAAGGAGTGCGGCTTCTGCCTCATCGTCCGATTAGCGCCTTCTCGGGCCCGGCGTCCCTCGACCAGTTGCAGGTCGGGAAACGGCTTCGTTAGAATGCCATCTTCATCCCTAGGCCCACAGCTATGACTATAGGCACCGCCAAAGATCCCAAGCAGTATCCCGTCCTGCGTAATCTCCAATTTTCCCCCATTAAGGAGGGTGAGGAGCAGTACGTCGTGCTGTGGGATCCCAGCGGCCTCAGCAAGGAAAAGCTCGTTCTCCCGCCCAACTATTTTTTCATCATTCAACATTTCGACGGCGACCATTCGTTGCAGGACGTTGTCACACTGTACCTTAAGCGTTTCGGCGAATTTTTGCTGCCGGCCAAAGTCGAGCAATTGGTCCGTGATCTCGAGGCCAAATTATTTTTAGAAGGCGATCGCACGGAGGGGGCGAAGGAGCAGGCGCGTGCCGCCTATCGCCAGGCGGCAGTGCGTCCGGCCGCCTTTGCCGGGAAGAGCTATGAGGCGGACTCGGGACAGTTGAAGAAGCAAATCGATGGGTTTTTCTTATCGAAAGAAGGACCGGATTTCAAGCCGTCCGCCAACAAAGGGCGGCAGATCAAGGGACTGGTGGTCCCAAGCTACGATCTCAGGCAGGCCGGACCGATTTATGCCTGGGCGTTTAAGGAATTGCAGGAAGCCCAACAGCCGGAGGTGCTGATCATTATCGGAACCGCGCACGCCGGGCTCGAGCAGCCTTTCGCACTGACCGATAAGGATTTCGAGACGCCGCTGGGAATCGTACCGGTTGACCGGGCGATCGTCGAGCAGCTCAAGGCGCTCGTGCCGGAATGTTTTGCCGAGGACATTGCCCATCTCTCCGAACACGCCATTGAATTCCAGTTGCCGTTTGTCCAAACCAACACAGGAGCCACCGCTCAGGTGACGTTTGTGCCCGTCTTGTCGTCGTTTTCCGCGTTGAGTTTGAGCGATCCGTCAGTGCGGGCTTCGGTCGAGCGCTTTCTGGCGGGGTTGCGTGAGGCGATCTCGGCATCGGGCAAGACCGTGTGTGTCATCGCGGCTGGAGAGTTGGCGCATCTCGGTATGCGCTATGGAGACAGCGCCCCGCCGACCGATTTTTCCTTCCATCGCGCCATGCAGTACGACCTGGAAATGTTGAAGTACGTCGAAGATCTCAAGCCGGAGGAGTTTGCTGGGTACATTCAGAAGGAAAAAGATCAGCGGCGCATTTCCGGCTTCTCGCCCATCTATTGTCTGCTCCGGCTGATCCAGGCCGAAAAAGGGCAGGTTCTGCGCTACGACCGCGGCATCACGGACCAATACAACTCCACCGTGACCTACGCCTCGATGTCGTTTTTTTAAGGCTTGCGACTCTCCTCAAACTCTCCCGGCCTTATTCCTTCACCGTTATCGTCATCATAATCGGCTCGAGCGGGTTATTGTACTCGTCCCTCGGAACCGCGGCGATCTTGTCCACCACGTCCATTCCGCGGATGACCTCACCGAAGATACTGTATCGTCGATCCAGCCCGCCGTTGTCCGCCAGGCAAATAAAAAACTGGGAGCCGTTGTCGTTGAAATCGCGCGTGCTTGAGCCGTCCCGTGGCGTTTTTGCCATCGAGATGGCTCCGCGCTTGTGGGGGCGATCGCTCAGTTCAGGATTCAACCAGTAGCCGGGGCCGCCGGAGCCGTGTTTGAGCCGATCCGCATCTTTGCTCAACGGATCACCACCTTGAATGACGAAGCCCGGCACGATCCGATGAAAAGTCGTGCCGTTGTAAAACTCCATTTTGATCAGATTGATGAAGTTTTCGATGTGACGCGGCGCATCCTCGGGATATAAACGGATCTTAATCTCGCCGAACTTGGTCGTGATCGTGACGCGGGGATCGATTTTTTTGAATTCCATGGTCATTCAGTGGACTCTACCAAGGCCCTGGCGCGGGTAGCAATGGCTCGCGGCCTATCCATCCGGCGCCTTCGTCGGATCGATTTTCAACCAGAGCACCGCGCCCAGAAGTGCCACCGCTCCCGCCGTCGCGAGTGCGATTGGCCAGCCCCATTGTGCGGCCAGCCAGGGCGTGAGACTCGGTGAAAGCGCTCCTCCCAGATTGGCTCCCGTGTTCATGAGGCCGGACAGGGCTCCTGCATGAGTCTTTGACAGGTCGCTCGTGGAGGCCCAATAGGCCCCCACAGCGAAGTAGAGACAGCCGGCTCCGAGTGAAAGACTGGCAATGGCAAGACTGGCGGAGCCGGCGAAAGCCCCGGCCACGATGGCAACGCCTGCCCAGGCCATGCCCGACAGCCCCGCGATCATCCGTCCTCGAGTCACACCGTAGACGGTAGCCAGCCGATCAGTGGCCCAACCTCCTACAGGGCAACCGACCAAAATCGCCCAAAACGGTAACGAGGCATAGAGCCCGCCACGAAGGTTGTCAAACCCTCTCACGTTGACGAGATACAGATAGAACCACGACAGATAGACATAGGCGACGTACCCGA
>Ga0310810_10005163_pt1 | contig 14554 bp, 7 predicted proteins | sample NCmetagenome_FD_207641 | JGI IMG/M metagenome (GOLD analysis project Ga0310810, IMG submission 207641) | Soil microbial communities from experimental microcosm in Duke University, North Carolina, United States - NC | ecosystem: Engineered > Artificial ecosystem > Soil microcosm > Unclassified ... | reverse complement strand
GAATTCTTCGTCCGCGTCGTCCTCCAGGGCTCCCTCGCGGAACGCTACACGCCCGACAAGGGCAGCTTCCGCTCCTACCTCAAGACCGCCGTCCGCAACTTCGTGCGGAACGAGCATCGCGACGGCAACCGCCTCAAGCGGGGAGGGGAGGCCTCGCCGCTGGCCCTGGAGATCGGCGACGTCGACCTCAGCGAGGTCCTGCCGGACGCCCACGCGCGGCCGCCCGAGGAGCTCTTCGACGCCGCGTGGCGCAGCGTCGTCCTCGGCAAGGCCGTCCAGCTGCTCCGGGAGCGCTTCGCCGCCGAAGGCAAGCCGGAGCTCTTCGACGTGTTCCGGCGCTACGACCTGGAGGACGACGGCGCGTCCGCGTCGTACGAGAGCGTCGGGAAGGCGCTCGGCATCAGCCCGGACACCGTGAAGAACCACCTCACGCGGGCGCGCGAAGAGTTCCGGACGGCCGTCCGCTCGGTGGTCTGCGCCACGGTGGCGGATCCGAAGAATCTCTCGACCGAACTCCAGGAGCTCTTCGGACTCTAGACCATGCCCGACCCCCTCGTTCCTCCCGGACTCGCGGCGAAGCTCGGGAAGCTCTTCGGCGCCGAGCAGGACCGCTCGCTGGGCCGCCTCGCCGTGCAGCGGGGGCGCCTCAGCGAGGCGCAGCTCGCGGAGGCCCTGCAGGAACGCGACCGCGGCTCCCGGCCGCTCGCCGAGATCCTCGTCGAGCGGGGCTGGATCTCGTCCGCCGACCTGGCGGCCCTCCGCGAAGCCGCCGACCGCGACGACTACTCGGCCTTCAAGGGAGCGGGCGCCGCCGTCCCTCCGGAGGTCGCCGCGCACGAGAACGATCCCGCCCGGCGCGTCGCCGGCCTCATCCTCGTCGAGCGCCTGGGCCGCGGCGGCGCCGGCGAAGTGTGGAAGGCCTGGGAGCGGCGGCTGGGCCGTTGGTGCGCCGTCAAATTCCCGATCGCGCTCCCCGAGGAGGGCGCGGCGCTGGAGCGCTTCGCCCGCGAGGCGGTCGTGGCGGCGCGGCTCTCCCACCCCAACATCGTGTCGATCCACGGCGTCGCCGAGGAAGGCGGCCGGCCCTACATCGTGATGCAGTACGTGGAAGGGCAGAGCCTCCAGCAGGCGCCGCCGCCCCTGAAGGAGGCGCTGCTGGCGATCCGCGACGCCGCCCTCGCGGTGCACGCCGCCCACGAGCAGGGCGTCGTCCACCGCGACCTCAAGCCCGCCAACCTCATGCGCGACAAGGACGGGCGCGTCCTCGTCCTGGACTTCGGCCTCGCGCGGCTCTCCGAAAACGGCCGCGGTCTCTCCGAGCAGGGGGTCCTGGCCGGGACCGCCGCCTACATGCCGCCCGAGCAGGCGACCGGCGATCCGCGCGCCCTCGACCGGACCACCGACGTCTACGCGCTCGGCGCCACGCTCTACCACCTCGCCGCCGGCAGGCCGCCCTTCGACGGGGCGAGCTTCGCCGAGACCGTCCACAAGGTGACCCACGAGGACCCGCCGCGGCCGCGGCTGTTCAATCCCGCGATCTCCGTCGACCTCGAGACCGTCCTGCTCAAGGCGATGCACAAGGACCCCGCGCGCCGCTACCCGACGGCGCTCGCGTTCGCGGAGGAGCTGAGCCGCGTCCTCTCCGACGAGCCCATCCTCGCGCGACGTGACCCGATTCTCTATGGGGTCTACCGGCGCCTGCGGCGCCATCCGCGCCTTGCCCTCCTGGCCGCGCTGCTGCTGACGATCGCCGCCGCGGCGCTGCTGGCGGGACGGGCCATCGCCCGGCAGGAACGCGAGACGAGCCTGGCGACGATCCGCGAGACCGCGCGGGTCTCGCTGCAGGCGGCCCTGGAGCTGCGCCGCGCCGGCGCGAACGCCCGGATGGAGGAGTTCCTGCCGCGCCTCGAGTCGGCCTACCGGCAGGCGCTCGACCGGGCCCCCGAGACCGCGGAGGTCGAGTACCTGATGGGGCGCTTCCACCGGGCGCTCATGAACGATCCCCGCGCCCTCGAGTTCCAGGAGCGCGCGCTCGCGAAGGATCCCGCGTACCCGCCGGCGCTCTACGAGCGCGTGATCCTCGCGTCGAAGAACTACGGCCGCGGCCTCCGCCGCGCCCACGGGATCGAGACCGCGCTGGCGCCCGGCCCCGTCACGGCCGACGCCGCCCGCCGCGCCGACAATCCCAGCCTCGAGGCCTTCGGAGAGCGGCATGACGAGCTGGTCCGCATGCGGGACGCCATCGTCCGCGACTGCCTCGCCCTCGAGCGCGCGCTCGGCGGCTTCTCCGAAGCCAGCGCGCTGGCGGCGCGGGGCATCCTGGCCTTCCACCGCGGCGCGATCCCCGAGGCCCGCGAGCTCCTCGAGAAGGCGGTCGGACGCGATCCGCTCCTCGAGGAAGCGTGGGAGACGCTCGCGCTGGCCGCGATGGCGCCCGTCACGATGGGCACCCCGGTCGACGCGCTCGAACGCGCCTGGGCCGACGCCGAACGGGCGTACAGCGAAGGGCTCGCCCGGGATCGGGGCTACCTGCCTCATTGGCTCGGCCGGGGCGGCATCCGCACCGCCCGCGCGAACCTCCACTGGGATACGGGCCGCGATCCCTCCGCCGACTTCGCGGGCGCCGACGCCGATTTCGCCGAAGCGTTGCGGCTCCGGCCCTCCGCCGACCTGTTCATCCGCCGCAGCAGCCTGTACACCAGCCGGGGCTCCTACGACGGACGCCACGGACGAGACCCCATGCCTTTCTGGAAGAAAGCGGACGACGATCTCCGCGAAGCAATCCGGCTCGATCCCCGCAGCGGCCTGGCATGGTCGCGCCTGTCCTACAACTGCCGAGGGCGCGGCGAGTACCTCGTCGAACGCGGCCGCAGCGCCCAGGGTGAGTACGGCATTGCCGAGGAGTACATCGCCCACGCGCTGGAGATCGATCCGCGGGACGGCAGCGCCTGGATGAATCGCGGGGCGATGCTCGCCTGCCGGGGGATGGAGCGGGCCGCGCGGGGAGAAGATCCTCGCGAGGACTTCGACCGCGCCGAGCAGGCCTACAACGAAGCGCTGCGCTTCGACAAGCTGGTCCGCGGGCCCTGGGAGCGGCGGGGATACCTGAGGCTGCAGCGCGCGCGCTGGACCCTGGCGCGCGGGGGCGACGCGGCCACGGACCTGCGGCTCGCGGAAGAGGATTTGACCCGCTGCATCGAAGTGAGCAGCCGCTTCACCATGGCCCGCCTCGCCCGAGCCATGGTCCGCCGGACGCGGGGCGATCTGGCCGGCGCCGAGTCGGACCTCACGCAGATTCTTCGCGAGAACGCGACGTACCCCGAGGCCTGGATCGAGCTGGGCCACGTCCACCTGGCCACCGGCGGCAAGGAACGCGCCGTGAAGGCCGGCGAGGCCTACGCGAAGGGCCTCGCCCTCGATCCGACCCTGGAGCTTCCCGCCTTGCGCGCCGCGAGGGAGCGGGCCCGGGCAGCGGCCGGGCTGCAATAACCTACGATTCGTCTTCCCGATCCCCGGGGTAATCGACCGGCTCGGACGTCGATTTCTCCATCTCCTTGGCGACCTCCTCAAAGGAGATGGGCGCGTAGTTCCAGCAGTCCACGCCGACGTCGAGCTGCTTCATCTTGAAGTCGCGCTTGAGGGTGCCGTGGGAATGGCCGTGCAGGTTCCAGGAGCCGTAATGCCTCTTGTTCCACACGCGGAACGCGTAATGGCACAGGATGACGTCCTGCTCTCCGACCTTGATTTCCTTGTAGGCCTTCACGTCCGCGAAGCCCTTGAGGGCATTGGGCTGCTTGGGGTCGTGGTTCCCGGTGATGAGGTGAATCTGCCCGTTGAGCCGCTCGAGGTAGGCGGGGATCTTCTTCCCTCCCTTCGCCAGGGCAAAGTCCCCCAGGTGATAGACCGTATCGCCCGGCTGGACCCGGGCGTTCCAGCGGCGGATCAGCTCCGCATCCATCTCCTCCACGTCCTTGAAGGGACGCTTGCAGTACACGATGATGTTCGCATGTCCGAAGTGGGTGTCGGAAGTAAACCAGGTGTTCATGTCGTGCTCTCGGGTTCGCTCAACTGTTCTCCGCGCTCTTGGGCGCCGGGTTGGGTTCCTTGTAGACCGAGCCGCACTTGATGCATGGCCCGGGCGTCCACGTCTCCCGTTCCGGGTAGTTCTTGCTCAGGAAGATTTCGTATTCGATCCCACAGCAGCGAAAGGTGCGGAGGCGGAACGTCCAGCGTCCATTCGGGTGCTGCCAGCGTTCATCCGTCCTTTCCATGGCCAAGTCCCTAGGGAGGTCAGCATAGCTTAACCAAGAAGCGTCAACCATGGAGGGTTACACCTTCCCGATTTCCTACCGGATTCTCTCCCGACGGTGTACCGGACCTCATGACGGTCACCGCGCTCTGGCTCCTCGTCGCGCTGCAGTCCGGCGCCGACGCCGACTTCTTCGAGAAGAAGGTCCGGCCGGTCCTCGCCGAGCGCTGCTACTCCTGCCACAGCGCCGCTTCCGGAAAGCACAAGGGCGGACTCTTCCTGGATTCGCGGGAGGGCGTCCTCAAGGGTGGTGACAGCGGCCCCGCGGCGATCGCCGGCGACCCCACGCGAAGCATCCTGATCCGCGCGCTGAACTACGCCGACGACCTCAAGATGCCCCCGAAGGGGAAGCTGCCGCAGACCGCCATCGACGATCTGAGCAGCTGGATCCGCGGCGGTCTCGCGTGGCCGGCTGCCGACGCCACCGTCAAAGCCGTGAAAGCCGCCGACGCCCGCCAGGCGATTCCGTGGTCCTTCCGGCCGATCAGGAAACCCGCGCCGCCGGCCGTCCGGCACGGCGACTGGCCGGCGAACGACATCGACCGCTTCATCCTGGCGACGCTGGAGGCGTCCGGCTTCAGCCCCGCGGCCCCCGCCGAGCGCGCCGCGCTGCTCCGCCGCGTGAGCTTCGACCTCACTGGGCTGCCCCCAAGCGTCGACGAGCTCGACGCATTCCTCGCGGATGCCTCGCCCGACGCGTACGAGAAGGTCGTCGAGCGCCTCCTCGCGTCCCCGCAGTTCGGCGAGCGCTGGGCCCGCTATTGGATGGACGTCGTCCGCTACGCGGACTCGGTCGGCTTCGGCGGCGACTACACCCTCGATGACGCCTGGCGCTATCGCGACTACATCATCGACGCCTTCAACCGCGACAAGCCGTACGGCGACTTCGTCCGCGAGCAGATCGCGGGCGACCTGCTGCCCGTGCCCGTGATGGTGGCGACCGGGTTCCTGGTCGTGGGGCCGAAGGAGCTGGCCGAGTACGACAAGGAAAAGCTCCGCATGGACGTGGTGGACGAGCAGCTCAACACCATCGGCCAGGCCTTCCTCGGGCTGACCTTCGGGTGCGCGCGCTGCCACGACCATAAATTCGACCCGATCCCGACGTCCGACTACTACGCCCTGGCGGGCATCCTCCGCAGCACGAAAACCATCACGGCCAATATCTCCGGCCCGCTGTCCGGCTGGAATCGGCGCCTGCTCGACCCGTCGCCCGAGAACGCGAAGGCGCTCGCCGACTGGAAGGCGCAGGCCGAGAAGGCGCGGGGCCGCCTCGTCGGGCTGCGCGACCGGAAGTCCGCCGTCGCCGAGGCCCGCGCCATGGAGCAGACGCTGGCGCGCCTCAAGGCCGAGGTCGGGTCGAGCGACGAGGAGATCCGCCGCCTCGAGGCGGCGCTCCAGAAGAAGAAGGCCGTCGCCCCGGTGAGCGACGAAGAAGTGGCGTCGCGCGAATCGGAAATGGCCCAGGCGCTGCTGCGCCCGAAGCCCGTGGAAGTGCTGGCCGTCGAGGAGGAGAAGAAGCCCGCCGACCTGCGCATCCACATCCGGGGCGACGCGCGCAACCTGGGCGCGCCTGCGCCGCGGGGCTTCCTCCGCTCGCTCCCGCTGGAGGGCGCGCGGGGCGTCGACCCGGCGTCCAGCGGACGCCTCCAGCTCGCCGAGTGGATCACGCACCCCGACAACCCCCTCACGGCGCGCGTCTGGGTGAACCGCGTGTGGCTGCACCTGATGGGCTCCGGCCTCGTCCGCACCCCGGACAACTTCGGCACCCGCGGGGAGGCCCCCACGCATCCCGAGCTGCTCGACTACCTGGCCTGCCGGCTGCGCGACGGCAACGGATCGCTCAAGGCTCTCGTCCGCGAGATCGTCTCGAGCCGCAGCTACCGGATGACGAGCCGCGGCGGCGCGAGCGACCTCGAGAACCGCCTCCTAGGCCGCCGGGACCTGCGCCGTCTCGACGCCGAAGCCCTGCGCGACGCCATGCTCTCGATCTCGGGAGAGCTCGACCCGACCCGGGGCGGGTCGACGATGACCTTCTCGGGGCGGCTCTTCGTCCAGCTCGAATCGGTGCCGCTCCCGGTCGACCCGTGGCGCCGGCGGGCCGTCTACCTGCCGATCTACCGGGGCGCGGCCCCGCCGGACCTGCTCGAGGTCTTCGACTTCGCCCCGCCGGGCCTCGTCACCGGGCGGCGCGCCTCGACCACGGTCCCGACGCAGGCGCTCTTCCTCATGAACAGCCCGTTCGTCCTCGACCGCTCGCGGACCCTGGCGCGGACGCTGCTGGGCCGCGCAGACCTCGACGAGCGCGCGCGCCTGGACCTGCTTTATAGGAAGGTCTTCTCGCGGACGCCGACGGAGGCCCAGGCGCGGAGGGCGGCGGCGTTCCTGGGCGGCGGCGGGGAAGAAGCGTGGACGGACCTCGTCCAGGCGCTCTTCTCGAGCAACGAATTCCTCTTCCTGGAGTGACGGCCATGGCGAACGATTGCTGCGGAGGACTTTCCCGGCGCGAGCTGCTGAAGAGCGCGGCCTGCGGGTTCGGGCTCACGGCGCTGACGCATCTCTGGGCGGACGCCCTGGCGGCGTCGGACGATCCGCTGGCGCCGCGCGCGGCCGCCATCCCGGCGCGGGCGCGCCGCGTCATCTTCCTGTTCATGCACGGCGGCCCGTCGCATATGGACACTTTCGAGTACAAGCCCCGCCTCCAGGCCGACGACGGCAAGACGCTGCCCTACGCCATCCCGCGCCTGCAGAAGGAGCAGGGGCGCAACCTCGGCCGCCTGCTCGGCTCGCCGTTCCGCTTCTCGCGCTACGGGCAGGGCGGCCTCTGGATCTCCGAGCTCTTCCCGCACCTCGCGAAGCGGGCCGACGATCTCTGCGTCCTCAACGGGATGCACACCGACGGCGTCGACCACGGCCAGGCGATCAACCGGCTCTTCACCGGGAGCGATACCTTCGTCCGGCCGTCCGTGGGCGCCTGGGTCTCCTACGGCCTGGGCACGGAGAACCGGAACCTGCCGGCGTTCGTCACGATCAGCCCCCTCAAGGGCGACATCGGCGTGCGCAGCTACTCCAACGCATTCCTCCCCGCCGCGTTCCAGGGCACCGCGATCGGCTCCGAAGGGATGCCGGCCCGCGAGGCCACGATCCGCAACCTGTCCGGCGAGCGCGTGACGCCGGAGCGCCGACGCCGTCAGCTCGATCTCCTTCACGACCTCGACGAGGACCATCAGCAGGGCCGCCCGACCGATGACCGCCTGGAGGGCGTCATCCGCTCCTTCGAGCTGGCATTCCGAATGCAGGCGGAAGCGCCGCCGGTCCTGGATCTTTCGGGGGAGTCCGACGAAACGCTGAAGCTCTACGGGATCGGCCAGGAGCCCACGGACAATTTCGGCCGGCAGTGCCTGCTCGCGCGGCGCATGGCGGAGGCCGGAGTGCGCTACATCCAGGTGACCCACACGCAGGTCGTCCGCGACTTCCCGGACTGGGACCAGCACGCCCATCTCAAGACCGGGCTGGAGGCCAACGCCTCGCAGGTCGACCTGCCCATCGCGGGCCTCCTGACGGACCTGAAGCGCCGCGGGATGCTCGACGACACGCTGGTCGTCTGGGGCGGCGAGTTCGGGCGGACGCCGGTCACGGAAGGCCGCTCCGGCAGCTTCGGCCGCGACCACAACCCGTACGGCTACTCGATATGGCTCGCCGGCGGCGGCGTGAAGGGCGGCTTCCGCCACGGGGCGACGGACGAGCACGGGTACTACGCGGTGGAGGACAAGGTCCACCTGCACGACCTCCACGCGACGATCCTGCACCTGCTGGGGCTGGACCACGAAAAGCTCACCTATAGGTATGCCGGGAGGGACTTCCGGCTGACGGACGTCTACGGCCGCGTGGTGAAGGAGATCCTGGCCTGAAATCGTAACAATTCACCCATTTTCCGCGTTGAATCCGGGGACTTCGGGGCGGTTATCTAGCCACACAACCGAAGGAGACCGGAATGTTCTTCGCTCCCCTCATCTGGCTGGCCCTGGCGGCCCTGGCGCCCGGCGACGAGGCGCCCCCTATCGATGATCGCTGGTCCCTCTCGGACCCGAAGCTCGCCCAGGACTTCCCCGACCTCTGCCTCGACCGAAACGGGGCCGCGTGGGTCGCCTATATCCGCCACGACGGGAAGGCCGACACCGTGCGCCTGGCCCGGAAGACCGCGCAGGGCCTCGAGGACGTCGATGCCCTCGGCGAGCCCGGGGTGGCCCACCAGCCGGCCATCGCCTGCGACGGCAGCGGCACCCTCTGGGTCTTCTGGGGGCAGCTGGGGGCGAAGAACATCGTCAACCTGAAGGCCCGCAGCGTCCGGGACGGCAAGCCGACCGGCACGATCCTGACGCTGGCCGAGTCGGAGGGGAGCGACAGCTTCGCCGACGCCGGCACGGACGCGGCGGGCCGCGTCTGGGTCGTCTGGCAGTCGACCCGGCACGGGGCCGCGGACGTGTTCGCGCGCTACTACGACCCGAAGGACGCCCGCTGGTCTCCTGAAATCCCGGTGACGTCCGACGACGCCGGCGACTGGGAGCCGCGCGTCGCCTTCGACGGCAAGGACGGCGCCTGGGTCGTCTATGACAGCTCCCGAGGCGACGAGTTCAACGTCTACGCCGCCCGGGTCAGCCTCGACGGCAAGGTCGACACGAAGAAGATCACCGATTCTCCCTACTATGAAGCTCGCGTCTCGGTCGCCTCCGACGGCGGCAAGACGCTCTGGATCGCGTTCGAGCGCGGCAGGCAGCGCTGGGGCATGGAAACCCGGGGCCACGAGCATCCCAAGGGATTGAATGGGCAGAAGCGCATCGTGCTGGGCCGCTACGACCTCGAGTCCGGGCACTTCACGGAAGTCGCGCCGCTCACGCCGATCCTGGCCGCGTGGGTCAAAGAGCAGTGGAAGGGCAAGGCAGCCACGCCGAAGATCGGCAACCAGACCCGGACGCTCTTGGCGGTGAACCTGCCCGAGGTGGGCGTCGACGCCGCCGGGAATCCCTGGCTGGCGTGCCGATACTACACGGACCGCTTCTGGCAAGTCGCGGTCGCCCGCTACGATGCGCAGCGCGGCGTCTGGTCGCAGCCGATCCCCCTGGAGGACAGTTCGTTCGGCCAGGACCGGCGCAGCGCGACCGTTCGGGACCCGCAGGGGCGACTCTGGATGGCCTGGCCCTCCGACCGCCGCGTGACCAAGGACTGCGGCGTATCTGCGGTCTTCCTCCGGACGATCGATCCCGCCCAGGCGCCGGCCGACGCCGAGAAGGTGGAAGACACGCCGCTCATCGTCCCGGAGCCCTACCTCAGCCCCGTCACGCCGGATCGAGCCCGCTCCGATCGCCACACGTGGACGTTCGGCGGGAAGAAGTATGAACTCTACTTCGGCGACTTCCATCGCCATACCGACGTCTCGAACTGCATCACGGCCAACGACGGCTGCATCAACGAGCAATTCCGCTACGCCTACGACATGGCGAAGCTCGACTTCCTCGGGACCTCCGATCACACCGACATCCTGAAGAAATACGATCCCTATGAGTGGTGGCACAACCAGCGGATGGTGGACGTCTTCTACCGTCCCGACTTCTTCCTGTCGATGTACGCCTACGAGCGCGAGCAGAAGTGGCCCTGGGGCCATCGCAACGTGATCTTCGCGCAGCGCGGCGCGCCGATTGTCTACATCCAGCGGAAAAACTACCTGACGTCTCCGTGGAACCCGCTCTATCCCGTCGCCGAAGGAGGCGCCGAGATCATGCCCGAGGAACTCTGGTCCATCCTCCGGGCTTACGGCAAGCCGGTTGCCGTCATCAGCCACACCGGGGCGTCGAACATGGGCACGGACTGGGACCTCTACAAGCAGATCGATTACACCGTCGAGAACCTGGTCGAGATCTACCAGGGTGCTCGGGTCAGCTACGAAGGCATCGGGGCGCCGCAGCCGACCGTCGGCCTGGAGAAGAAGGAGAAGTACAACCCGGCGACCGCGACGAAGACGCCCGATCCGCCGACGCCGATCACGGACTTCGGCAAGTTCAACAAGGGCGTCTACCAGAACGCGCTGAAGAACGGCCACAAGCTCGGCGTCTTCGCGAGCTCCGACCATATCTCTCAGCACACCGCCTTCGGCGGCGTCTACGTGGAGAAGTTCACGCGCGAGGGGATCATCGAAGCCTTGAACGCGCGCCGCACCGTGGCGGGCACCGACAAGATCTTCCTGGAGTTCAGCTGCAACGGGAAGCCCCTGGGCTCCATCTTTGAGAGCACGACCCTGCCGAGGCTGGAGATCTCGGTCTCCGGGACCGCGGCGCTGAAGCGGATCACGCTCGTGAGAAACGAGACCGACTACAAAGTCTTCGAGCCCTCGGGGAAGGACTTCCAGGTGGCGTTCGAGGATCCGACGCCGATCTCGGGGGAGAACCGCTACTACGTCCGCGTGGAGCAGTCCGACGGCAGCATGGCGTGGGCGTCGCCCGTCTGGGTGACGATGAAGCGGTGACGTTTCTCCTCGTCCTGGGGATCCTGGCAACGGCCGCTGACGACGGGAGCGTCGCCGACGACGCCGTCGACCAGCAGGTCCGCCTCTCGCTGCGGGCCGATGCGATCCAGGTCGAGTACCGCGTCCAGCTGGGCCGCCAGGCGGCCTTCGCGGAAGCGCTGCAGATGGATCTCGACCGGGACGGGAGGCTCTCGCCGGAAGAGCAGAGCCGTTATTTCGCCTCGCTCGAGAAGACGATCCTCGCGGGCCTGGAGCTCCGGGTCGCCGGGCGCGACGTGGCGCTGCGCCAGGTCGGAGCGCTGCAGCTCGAGATGCCGTTCCGGAAGATCTACCGCTTCGAGGCGGCATGCCCGAACGTCGGACGCCTGGAGTTCCACAACGAGAATTTCTCGGATTCGCCCGGTGCGTCGACCATCGTCGTCGACGCGCCGACGGGGACGGACGTGCTCCTGGAAGCGAATCCGGGCGCGCTGCGGCGAGACCTGGCCGGCGAACTGCGGCCGGGAACGGGCGTCGTAGAGCGGCGTTGCAGCCCCGCGCGGCTGGCCGCCCCGTCCTCGGCGGCCGGCGCCGCGCTGCGCCTCCTGGCGCTCGCCGGATTCCTGGGCGCCGCGCTGCTGGCGTTCCGGCGCCGCCGGGGCGCCGCGGTCCTGAGCTGGGCCGCGGCGGCGGCGTGCGGGGCGGCGGCGGTCGTCGCGGCGCTGCCGTCGAGCTCCGAAGCGGAGCGGATCTTCCGCTCCCTGCACGAGGAGTCGGCGCGCTCGGCGGACCCGTCGCTGCGCCGCGTGAAGCCGCTCGAGACGCGGATCGTGCCGTCCTTCACCGTCTGGAGCCCCGAGTTCGAGGTGCGGCATCGCTGGGCCGCGTACGGGTCGGTCACGCACTCGGGGCACGCCCACGCCGGTGTGACGGAACGCGACGGCCGCTTCCGCGTGCGCTGGAACGGCGGCGCGTGGCGACTCGAGGAGCTCGAGCCGGCCGCTACTTCGGCGCCGGGCGCGCCAATCGCTTCCGGATCTCGCTGAGCTCGGCGCCGTATTCGCTTTCGAGCCCTTTGTTGAGATCAATGCCGCGGGCCATGTCCTCCGCAGCGGCTCGAAGCATGTCGACCGCCTTGGCGGTGTCGCCCTTCTTCTCGTAAAGACCCGCCATCTTCGCGAGCACCCTCCCGCGACTGGCCGAGCTCCGGGCGTTCGCGGGGTTGACTTTCAGGACTTCGCCGTAATCCTGCGCCGCCTTGTTGAAATCCTCCAACGGATCGCCTCCACGGCCCAGCAGGTAGAGACCCCGGTAATATTCCAGCTGCGCGCGGCCTTCCCAGGGCATCGCGGTATGCCGCAGGAAGCGCAGCGCCTCGTTGAAATCCTTTTCCGCCGCGGCGAAATCCGGGAGCGGATCCATTCCGTGGCCGCTCCGCCAGATGGCCCGATTCATCCGGGTCGTCGCCAGGTCCTGCACCGCGCTGGGGGACTGAGGGTCCAGCTCGAAGGCCCGCTGCGACGCCTTTTCGGCGGCCTCGAATTCGGGCAGCGGATCTCCCCCGGTCCGCGTCCGCCAGCGCGCCCTCTGGACGTGCAACGTCGCCTTCAAGGTCCACGCGGTGGGCCGGTCGCTCCAGCGGGAGAGAATGAGGCGGACGTCCTGCTCCGCGGCTTCCAGATCCTTTTCGGGACTCTCGGCGTGGTCCATCCGGATGACGCCCAGCATCTGCCGCACCGAGGCGCGAAGGTACAACGTCTCCTCGCGGTCCGGATTGAGCTCCAGAGCCCGGATCAGTTCCTGATCGGCACCCCGGAGGTCCGGTCCGCCGTCCTGACCGCGCCCCATGAGGTAGGTGCCCCGGTGGCGCCGGTTGTCTGCCCGCCCGACCCAGTGGGGAGCATAACCCTTGTCGTACGAGATAGCCTTCTCGTAAACACGGTCGGCATCCGCATAGGCACGCAGGACCTCGTCGATGTCCCTCGACTCCCGCGACCGGATGTTCGCCTGTCGATACATCGATTCGCAGAGCGCCGCCCAGGCCTCTTCGAGCATGGGATCCTTCTGGACGGCCTCCTGCAGCAGCCGCTGGGCTTCCGGAAAATTCAGCTGGTAGAGCGCCAGGATTCCCTTCACGGTCAGGACGTTCGCGGCGGAAACCGCCCGAGCGCGCCCGCCCTGCGGCTCCCGCGAGAGAATCCCTTCGATCGCGGTGCAGTCCTTCAGGATCATGTCGCGAATGGCGAGCAGCTCCTGACTGTTGCCTTCGACGTCCAGCGGATCCGGCAGGGGAGTGCTTTCCGCCGTCTGGGCAGTCACCCGTCCGGGAGGAAGGCGGCGGGCATCGGCGATCGCCTTCGTCAGGGCGGAGCCGTATCGATTGGCCAGCAGCACGGCGCGTTCGTACAGCGCCGGCGCGTACGACGGGTCTTTTTTCAGGGCGCGCTCCTGGAAGGCGAGCGCCTCCTCTTCCTGCATCAGCGCCCGGTGCATGCGTCCCATGAGGTACTCGACCTCGGCGACCTCGGGCGCGCTTTCGAGAGCCTGGCGATAGGCGGCCTCCAGGCCGGGCACGAACTGCTTCATCTTCTCGTTCGCTCCGGCGCGCCGGAATCCGAGCACGGCTTCGAGAGAGGTCCGGGCGTGCTCGCGGAGGAGCGACAGATTCTTCTCCTTCTCCGCGTCGAGCCGGCCGGACTTCTCCCGCACGGCGACGCCGACCGCCGCCGACGCGAGCAGCCCGACGACGATCAGCAGCGCCGCCGCCCGGGCCAGGCGGTTCTTGCTCAGCGCGCGGTAGACCCGGTACGCCCGGCTCCGCGGGCGGGCCAGGACCGGCTCGCCGGCCAGCCAGCGCGCGAGATCGTTCGCGAAGTCCTGCGCGTTCGCGTAGCGACGCTGCGGGTCCTTCTCCAGCGCCTTGAGGGTGATGGTCTGGAGGTCCTGCGGAACCGCCGAATCCCACGTGCTCGGCCGCTTGGGATCGTCGTGCACGATCCGGCCGTAGATCTCCAGCATGGTCTCGCCTTCATGCGGCACGTGACCGGTCACGATCTCGTAGAGGATCGCGCCCAGCGAGTAGACGTCCGTGCGCGGGCTGATGTCCTTGGCGCGACCCTCCACCTGCTCGGGCGACATGTAGAGCGGCGTGCCGAGGCTGCTGCCGGTCTTCGTGAGCTGCGCGGTGGAGTCCAGCAGGTGGGCCAGGCCGAAATCCGCGACCTTCGGCTCGCCGCTGTCGCTGACGAGGATGTTGGACGGCTTGAGGTCGCGGTGCACGATTCCCTTATCGTGCGCGGCCGCCACGCCCCGGGCGGCTTTCTCGAGGATCCGGAGGAGCTCCTTCTGGTTATCCCTCCGCTCCCGGAGCATGTCACTCAGCGGGCGCCCGTCGACCAGCTCCATCACCAGGTAGAGGCGGCCCTTGTCCTCGCCGGCGTCGTGGACCATGACGACGTTGGGGTGGGGGATGCCTGCGGCCGCCTGGGCCTCGCGGCGGAAGCGCTGGGCGGCCACGTCGTTCGGCGCGACCATCTGGCGCTGCACCTTCAGGGCGACGTAGCGGTGGAGCTCGCGGTCCAGCGCGCGGTAGACGACGGCGGTGGCGCCTTCGCCGAGGCGGCCGAGGATCTCGTAGCGCGGGATGTCGGGAGCCTCGACGACGCGGGAGACGGGGCTGTCGAGGCGGCTCGGCGGATCCTTGGGGAACCCCAGCGTCTCTCGGTCGCGTTCGTGGCGGGAGAGGTCGT
>Ga0310810_10005160_pt1 | contig 14555 bp, 12 predicted proteins | sample NCmetagenome_FD_207641 | JGI IMG/M metagenome (GOLD analysis project Ga0310810, IMG submission 207641) | Soil microbial communities from experimental microcosm in Duke University, North Carolina, United States - NC | ecosystem: Engineered > Artificial ecosystem > Soil microcosm > Unclassified ... | reverse complement strand
AATCGACGGTCATTTGCATTTCCTCCTCTGTCGCCCTTATAACAATATAGGACAACCGAGGTCAACCCAGGTCAGCCCGGCGGGCCGCCTGCCGCCACGAAGCGCGGCGCGACCGCGCGCAGGCGCCGTGGATCGATCCGACCGCTCCTCTGGATGTAGCTCCAGGCGAACTCGCGCGGCGCAAGCTTCATGTGCTCGGCGAAGCGCTCGTACCACGCTCCGCTTGCATCGGCCGCGGCCACCAGCTTTTCGACGATGGGCCGCCTTTCGCCTTCAAAGCTCTCAAGGCCTTTTTCCTGAAGTAAAACCCTCGCAAGAGCAATCGCATCCTCCATCGCCAGGCGCGTGCCCGAGCCGATGGAGAAATGCGCCGTGCGTTGCGCATCGCCGATCAGGACCGTGTTGCCGACGCACCAGCGATGGTTGCGAACCCGCGGGAAATTGCGCCAGATCGAGCGGTTGGAGACGAGCGCATGACCCTCGAGCGTCTCGGCAAAGACACGCTCGCAGTAACGCAGCGTCTGCACCTCGCCCATCGACGCGAACCCGACGTTTTGCCAGGTCGCCGCGTCGCATTCGATGATGAAGGTGCTCGCATCCCCGGCATAGCGATAGTGGTGCGCGTTGAAGCTGCCCCGCTCGTTCTGAACGAACGTCTGGGTGAGGGTCGGAAAGACCTTCGAGGTGCCGAACCAGGCGAATTTGTTGGTCAGCGGCTCGACGGTGGTGCCGAAATCGGCCGCACCCCTGACGAAGGAGTTCGCTCCGTCGGCAGCTACCACGAGATCGTAGCTTTCGAGCTCGCTTTTTTCCCGGAGGGCTTTTTGAAACTCGACCGAAAGCGAAACCTTCGAGAGCTGTTCGTTCAGCAGCTGCAGCAAACGAAGGCGACCGATCGCGGCAAAACCGATGCCGTCGATGACGATGCGCTCGCCGCGATGGACGACGGTGAGGTCGGTCCAGCTCTGCATCTGCGGCGTGATCAGGTCGAAGGTGTCGCGGTCGTCGGCGCGGAGGAATTCGAGCGCCCGGTCGGAGAACACCACGCCGAAGCCGAAGGTCGAGTCGCGCGCGTTCTGCTCCACGACGCGGATGCGCCAGTCCGGGCGCGCGCGCGCAAGCAGGTAGGCGAGGTAAAGCCCCGCCGGTCCCGCGCCCGCGATCAGGATCTTCATGCGTTGATTCCGCTCATTCCCTGAAAAGTGCGGCAACCTGCTCGCGCAGCCAGCGCCCGCCCGGGTCGGCCTCGAAGCGCTCGTGCCAGTGCGCGGCGACCTCGGCGGGCGGAATCGGCACGGGAATGGGCAGCGATTTCAGGCCGGCGCGGCGCTCGAAGACGCGCGCGACGCGCGCCGGCAACGTGAGGATCAGGTCCGAGCGCTCGAGCACCATGGGGACGACCGTGAAATGCGGCACCCGAAGCGCGATGCGGCGCCCCAGCCCCGCTCTCTCGAAGGCCTCCTCGATCACGCGATGCCCGCCGCGGTAGGAGACGAGCGCGTGCGAGGCGGCGAGAAACGCCTTGCGGGTGAGCTTTTTCCGCGCGAGCGGGTGCTCCGAGCGCATCAGGCACACGTAGGGATCGCGAAAAAGCGCCTGGCGGCGCACGGGCGGCCCCAGGCCCGGCAGGAAGCCGACGGCAAGGTCGAGCGTCCCTGCGCCGAGCGCTTCGGCAATGCCTTCCACTTCGAGCGCCAGGGCCTCCAGTCGCACCGAAGGCGCGAGCTTGAGCGCGCGCTCCACGAGCGGCGGCAAAAACTCGATCTGCCCGAGGTCGGACATGTAGAAGCGAAAGGCGCGCGTGGAGGTGGCCGGATCGAACCCCGGTCCGTGCGCGAGCGCCGATTCGAGGAGCGCGAGCGCCTGGCGCACCGGGCCGGCGAGCTCGCGCGCGAAGGGTGTCGCGTCCATGCCGCTCGAGGTGCGCACGAAAAGCGCGTCATCGAAGAGCGCACGCAGCCGGGCGAGCGCATTGGAGACCGCCGGCTGCGTCAGGTCGAGGCGCCGCGCCGCAACCGTCACGCCCCGGTCGCGCAGCACGGCGTCGAACACCCGCAGCAGGTTGAGATCGACCTCCTGCACATTCATGGAAATGATTAATACCATGTATTTCATTGATTTGACACATAGAGGGCCGCGCCCTAGTCTGCGCATTGCATTTCTTTCCCCAAGGAGGAGGAAAACCATGAAAACCCGTGACCGGCTCGCGCTCGCCCTGGCCTTGGCACTCGCGCCCGCCGCCGCGACGGCGCAGGAAGCGACGCTGCGCCTCGTCAGCGCGTTTCCCGAGAGCGTGTTCTACGTGAAGCGCACCACCGACTGGATCGCCGATGTCAACAAGGACGGCAAGGGCGTGCTGCAGATCAACTTCATCGGCGGCCCGAAGGCGATCCCGACCTTCGAGGTCGGCAACGCCGTGAAAACGGGCGTGGTCGACATCGCCATGACCACGGGCGCCTACTACACCAACGTCATGCCGGAGGCCGACGCGCTCAAGCTCGCCGAGGTCACCGCGGCCGAGCAGCGCAAGAATGGCGCCTTCGACCTCATCAACAAGATCTGGCGCGAGAAGGGCAACATGGAATACCTCGCGCGCGTGGTCGAGTTCACGCCCTTCCACCTCTACGTGAACAAGAAGATCGACAAGCCGGACCTGAGCGGCCTCAAGATCCGCATCACGCCGGTCTATCGCGACTTCTTCCAGGCGCTGCACGCGCAGGTGATGACCACGGCGCCCGGCGAGGTGTACACGGCGCTCGAGCGCGGCGTGATCGACGGCTACGGCTGGCCGATCCACCTGTTGTTCGACCTGAACTGGCAGGAGAAGACGAAGTACCGCGTCGATCCCGGCTTCTACAACGCGGAGGTCTCGCTCATCATGAACGAGACGAAGTGGAAGTCGCTCACCCAGGCGCAGCGCGACTACCTCGCGCGCAAGGCGCAGGCCTACGAGGGGCAGAACGATTTCTGGAAGCAGTACAACGCGAACGAGGCGAAGCGCCAGGCCGACTCCGGCATCCAGACGATCACGTTCGACGCCGCGACCAGCCGCGAGTACGTCAAGCTCGCGAACGACGTGGGCTGGGCGGCCATCATCAAGGCCTCGCCGCAGTACGGCCCGCAGCTCAGAAAGGTCCTCAGCCGTTGAAGATGGACGCCAGCGCCGGGCGCGTGGACCGCGCCGCAGCCCTCTACGGACGCCTCCTCGAGGCGCTCGCGCTCGCCGGCTGCGGCGTCATTTTCGCGATGACGCTGATGATCTGCGCCGATGTGCTGCTGAGGAACGTGCACCTCATCCCGGGCGTGTACGGCCTCGAGTGGAGCACCGAGGTGTCGGAAGCGATGCTCTACATCGTGACCATCCTCACGGCACCGTGGCTCCTGCGGCAGGGGCAGCATATCCGCGTGGACATCGTGCTGCGCGCGGTGCCGGCGCGGCTCGGCTGGTACTTCGAGTGGGTCGCGGACGCGCTCGGCCTCGCCTGCTGCCTCGTCGTCTTCTGGTTCGGCACGCAGGCGACGCTCGCGAGCTACCGCGCGGGCGCCATGACGATCAAGACGCTCGTCACGCCGGAGTGGTGGCTGCTGTCGCTTCTCCCGGTCGGTTTCCTGTTCCTCTCGGCCGAGGTGCTTTTCCGGATGCGGCGCCTGTCGCAGAGCGAGCGGGCGCCGCGCGACGACGCGGTGTCCACCGGCTAGACGCCCATGTCCTGGCAAGCTGCCGCCTGGCTGATGCTCGGGGGCTCGACGGTGCTTCTCTTCCTCGGGCTGCCGGTCGCGTTCTCCTTTCTCGTCATCAACCTCCTCGGCGCCGTGCTCTTTCTGGGCGGCGAGGCGGGACTGATCCAGTTCGTGCGCAACGCCGTGGCATCGGTGGCGAGCTTCTCGCTCACGCCGATCCCGCTCTTCATCCTGATGGGCGAGGTGCTCTTTCACACGGGGCTTGCCGTCAAGGTGATCGACGGAGTGGAGCGGCTGATCCGCCAGGTACCGGGGCGCCTCGCCGTCGTTGCCGTCGTGGCAGGCACGGTGTTCTCCGCCATCTCAGGCTCGACCATCGCCACGACCGCGATGCTCGGCAGCCTGATGCTGCCCGTGATGCTCCAGCGCGGCTATCACCCGACCATGGCCACCGGACCATTGATGGCGATCGGCGCGGTGGACATGCTCATCCCGCCCTCGGCCCTCACCGTGCTGCTCGGCAGCCTCTCGGGCATCTCGATTTCCAAGCTCCTGATCGGCGGCGTGGTGCCGGGGCTCGTCCTCAGCATCGCCTTCATCCTCTACATCGTCGCGCGCGTGAAGCTGAATCCCTCGCTCGCGCCCGCCTCTGCCTTCGTCGAATACCACGGCTGGGAAAAGCTGCGCCCCTTCCTGCAGTACGTCCTGCCGCTCGTCTCGATCTTCGTGGTGGTGGTCGCCTCCATGTCGGCGGGCTGGGCGACGCCGACCGAATCGGCGGCGATCGGCGCGCTTTTCACCATGGTCCTCGCCCTTGCCTACCGGGCGCTAAACGCACAAAACCTCCTCAAGGCGCTGCGCGGCACCGCGGCCATCTCGGGGATGATCCTTTTCATCATCGTGGGAGCCACCACCTTCTCCCAGATCCTGTCGTTCTCGGGCGCGAGCAACGGCCTGGTCGAGATCATCGCGGGCCTCGGCTTATCCCCCGGCGCGGTGATCATCGCCATGATGCTCCTGCTGGTTTTCCTTGGGCTTTTCGTCGAGCAGGTGAGCATGATGATGATTACGCTGCCGATCTACATGCCGCTCGTGCAGAAGTACGGCCTTGACCCGGTCTGGTTCGGGGTCATGTTCCTCATCTGCATGCAGCTGGGACTTCTGCTGCCGCCGCACGGTCTATTGCTGATGACCATGAAGGGAGTCTCGCCGCCCGAGGTGCGCATGGGCCACATCTTCCAGGCCGTGGCGCCCTACATCGCGATGAGCCTGCTCCTGCTGCTGCTCGTCTTCTTCGTCCCGGCGGTCGCCGTCTGGCTGCCCAAGGTGCTCGGCTAGATGGAACGCTCGTTCAAGCAGGAAGTGGCGCTGCTCAAGCTCGGTGAAGGCGACGCCTTCCATGGCGAGGGCATCCTCGCAGTGACGAAGGCGCTCCTGCAGTCGGGCGTCTCCTACGTGGGCGGCTACCAGGGCGCGCCCGTCTCGCACGTGATGGACGTGCTGAACGATGCGCGCGAGATCCTCGATGAGCTCGGCGTGCACGTCGAATCGAACGCGAACGAAGCGGGCGCCGCCGCCATGCTCGGCGCCTCGATCAACTACCCCCTGCGCGGCGCGGTCGCGTTCAAGTCCACGGTCGGCACCAACGTGGCCTCCGACGCGCTCTCCAATCTCGCTTCGGCCGGCGTGCGCGGCGGCGCCCTGCTCGTGCTCGGCGAGGACTATGGCGAAGGCTCCTCGATCATCCAGGAGCGCACGCAGGCCTTCGCGATGAAGTCGCAGATGTGGCTGCTCGATCCCCGGCCGAACCTGCCCAAGATCGTCGAGGCGGTCGAGCGCGGCTTCGAGCTCTCGGAAGCGTCCAGCACGCCGGTGATGCTGCAGCTGCGCATCCGCGCCTGCCACGTGCACGGCACCTTCAAGACGAAGAAAAACCGCGCGCCGGTGATTTCGAGGAAGTCGGTTCTCGAAAACCCCAACTTCGACTTCGGCGCCATTTGCCTGCCGCCTTCGACCTACGCGCAGGAAAAGCACAAGGTCGAGGTGCGCTGGCCCGCAGCGGTGGAGTTCATCAAGAAGGCGAAGCTGAACGAAACCTTCGCGGGGGACATGGTCGAGACCGGCATCCTCTGCCAAGGCGGCCTCTACAACGCGGTCATCCGTGCGCTGCAGATCCTCGGGCTGGCCGACCCGTTCGGCGCCTCCCGCGTGCCGATCTACTGCATGAACGTCGCCTACCCGGCGATTCCCGAGGAGATCATCGCCTTCTGCTCGGGCAAGCAGCGCGTGCTCGTGGTCGAGGAAGGCCAGCCCGCGTACATCGAGGACACCGTGCGCGCCGAATTGCAGCGCCAGGAAGTCCAGGGCGTCAAGGTTCTGGGCAAGGGCGTGCTGCCGATGGCCGGCGAGTACACGGGTGAGGTGGTTTTGACGGGTATTGCGACTTTCTTGAATCGGTCTTCCGAAGTAGAGGCAATAAAAAAATTGAAAGGCCAGGCCGCCCAGCTGCTGGGAACCGTCCCCACCCGCCCGCCGGGCTTCTGCGTGGGATGCCCGGAGCGGCCGGTGTTCGCGGCGATGAAGGTGGCCGAAAAGGAAACCGGCCCGGTGCACGTCTCGGCCGACATCGGCTGCCACCTTTTCTCGTCGCTGCCGCCTTTCAACATCGGCAACACGGTGCTCGGCTACGGCCTCGGCCTTGCGTCCAACTCGGCGGTGAACAGCATGTTCGGGCGGCGCACCGTGAGCATCATGGGCGACGGCGGCTTCTGGCATAACGGCCTCACCACGAGCGTCGCCAACGCCGTCTTCAACAAGGACGACGGCATCCTCGTCATCATGAAGAACGGCTACAGCTCGGCGACCGGCACGCAGGAGCTGCCCTCCAGCCCGCAGCACAGCGAGTTCAAGGCGGGCGACATGGCGATCGAGAGCGCGCTCGCCGGCGTGGGCGTGGGCTGGGTGAAGACCGTCGACAACTATCGCGTGGGCGAAGTGGCGAAGACGCTCAAGGAAGCGATGACCACGGACTACAAGGGGCTCAAGGTCATCGTCGCCGAGGGCGAGTGCCAGCTCGAGCGGCAAAGAAAGCTGCGGCCTCTGGTTGCGGAAAAGCTTGCGAAGAAAGAAAGGCACATCCGCGTGAAATACGGCGTCGATGAGGACACCTGCACGGGCGACCACTCCTGTATCCGGCTCTCGGGCTGCCCGACCCTTACCGTCAAGGACAACCCCGATCCCCTGCGCCGCGATCCGGTCGCCACCGTGATCGAAGGCTGCGTCGGCTGCGGCCTGTGCGGCGAGAACGCGCACGCCGCTGTCCTCTGCCCTTCGTTTTACCGGGCGGAGGTCGTGCAGAACCCAGGACTTCTCGACCGTCTTTTGTTTTCCATCAGGAATCTTTTCAGAAGCTAGTGGAACGACAATTCACAAAAGAGATTGAATCGCTCCGCCTCGGCGATGGCCAGACCTTCCACGGCGAGGGCATCCTCGCGGTGACCAAGGCTCTGCTGCAATCGGGCGTCGCTTACGTCGGCGGCTACCAGGGCGCGCCGGTCTCGCACCTGCTCGACGTCATGGTGCAGGCGCGCGAGTACATGGACGAGCTGGGCGTGCACGTGGAGGCCTGCACGAGCGAGGCCTCGGCCGCCGCGATGCTCGGCGCCTCGATCAACTACCCGGCGCGCGGCGCGGTGACCTGGAAGTCGATCGTCGGCACGAACGTGGCGGCCGATGCGCTCTCGTACCTCGCGAGCGCAGGCGTGATCGGCGGCACTTTGATCGTGCTCGGCGAGGACTACGGCGAGGGCGGCGTGGTGGCGCAGGAGCGCAGCCACGCGTTCGCCATGAAGTCGCTCATGTGGCTGCTCGACCCCCGGCCCGACCTCGCCACGATCGTGAAGATGGTCGAGCGCGGCTTCGAGCTCTCGGAGGCCTCCAGCACGCCGGTGATGATGGAGCTGAGGATCCGGGCCTGCCATGTGCAAGGCTCGTTCAGGGCGAAAAACAATATTTCCCCGGCAACTTCCAAAATCAACAAGCTCGACGGACCGCCCGAAGATTTCATCTACGACCGGCTCGCCCACCCGCCCGCGACCTTCCGTCAGGAGAAGCTCAAGTCCGAAGTGCGCCTGCCTGCCGCGCGGCGTTTCATCGTCGAGCACAGGCTGAATGAAACCTTCACCGGCGAGGAAAGCGGGGTCGGGTTGATCGTCCAGGGCGGCCTCTACAACGGCCTTATCCGCGCCCTGCGCCAGCTCGGCCTCGCCGACGACTTTGGCGCGAGCCGGATCCCGCTTCACGTCCTGAACGTCGTCTATCCGCTCGTCCCCGAAGAAATCGCGGACTTCGCGAAGGGTAAGCGCGCGCTCTTCGTGCTGGAGGAAGGCCAGCCCGAGTTCATCGAGCAGGAGATCGCCACGATCCTGCGGCGCGCCGATCTGCAGACGAAGCTGCACGGCAAGGATTGCCTGCACATGGCGGGGGAGTACACGACCGAGGTGATGGTGCGCGGGCTGGCCCGGTTTCTGGAGAAGTTTTCTTCGCGCGATCTCTCCCCGGGAAAGTCCTGGCTAACGAAAAATCAGGAAACAAGGGAAAAAGCCGCTACGCTGCTCGGCGCGCTGCCTCAGCGCCCACCCCAGTTCTGCGTGGGCTGCCCGGAGCGGCCCGTCTTCTCGGCCATGAAGCTGGTCGCGCGCGAGGTCGGCCGCCCGCACGTCTCGATGGACGTCGGCTGCCACGCCTTCGCCTCGTTCGAGCCCTTCTCACAGGGCAACACGCTTCTTGGCTACGGCATGAGCCTCGCGAGCGCGGCGGGCGTTGCGCCGATGCAGGCGAAGCGCGCGGTCGCGGTGATGGGCGACGGCGGCTTCTGGCATAACGGCCTCCTCTCCGGCGTCGCCTCGAACCTCATGAACAAGGGCGACGGCGTGCTCGTCATCATGAAGAACGGCTACGCCTCGGCGACCGGCACGCAGGAGCTCATTTCCTCGCCGCCCGAGGAGGCCCGCGCGAGCGCTGCGGGCACGAGCGCGGCGCACGCCGACCGGACGATCGAGTCGACGCTCTCGGGACTGGGCGTGAAGTGGCTGCGCACGGTCAACAACTACGACGTCGGCACGATGGCCGACACCTACCGCGAGGCAATGACCACTGAGGAGAAGGGCCTGAAGGTGATCGTCGCCGAGGGCGAGTGCCAGCTGGAACGCCAAAGAAGGCTGCGCCCTCTGGTGGCGAGGAGTCTTTCCGAGGGGAAAAGAACGGTCAAGGTGAAGTACGGCGTCGATGAAGACACCTGCACGGGCGATCACTCCTGCGTCCGGCTCTCGGGCTGCCCGACCCTCACCGTCAAGGACAATCCCGATCCCCTGCGCCGCGATCCTGTCGCGACCGTGATCGAAGGCTGCGTCGGCTGCGGCCTGTGCGGCGCCAACGCGCACGCCGCCGTGCTCTGCCCTTCGTTCTACCGGGCCGAGGTTGTGCAGAATCCCGGTGGGTTTGACCGCTTTGTTTCGGCTGTTCGCCGTTCACTTCAAAAACTTTTCCAATGAACAACGAAAGACCTATCACCATTCTTATTGCCGCCCTCGGCGGCGAGGGTGGCGGCGTCATGGCCGACTGGCTGATCGACGCCGCGACGAAGAGCGGCTACCCGGCGCAGAGCACGTCGATTCCGGGCGTGGCGCAGCGCACGGGCGCCACCACCTACTACCTCGAGATCTTCCCGGTCGAGCGCGCGAAGCTCGACGGCCGCGAGCCCGTGCTCTCGCTCACGCCTTCGCCGGGCAACGTGGACCTCATGGTCGCCTCCGAGCTGATCGAGGCCGGGCGCGCGATGCAGAACGGCTACGTCTCGCCCGAGCGCACCACGCTCATCGCGAGCACGCACCGCATCTACGCCACGATCGAGAAGATGCAGATGGCCGACGGCCGCTTCGACAGCGAGCGCGTGCTGGGCGCAGCTAGGGAGCTGGCGAAAAACTCGATCCTCTTCGACATGCGCAAGCTCGCGCAGGAAAGCGGCACCGTGATCAACGCCGTGCTCTTCGGCGCGATGGCGGGCGCCGGCGCCCTGCCCTTTCCGCGCGAGGCCTGCGAGGCGGCCATCCGTCGCGGCGGCCGCGGCGCCGAAGCGAGCCTGCGCGGCTTCGCTGCCGGCTGCGAGATCGCGGCCGGCAGCCGGGCCGCGCCCCAACCCCCCGCGCCGCCCAAGCGCGCGACCGAGTACGAGGAAATCATTCGTCTCGGACTGGAAAGGCTCGGCGACTATCAGGGCGAGGCGTATGCAGACCTTTACAAAAAAAGAATCGAATCAATAGGAAACATCGACAAAGCTCTCGCCGCGGAAGTGGCCCGCCAGCTCGCGCTGTGGATGAGCTATGAGGACATCATCCGCGTCGCCGACCTGAAGACGCGCGCTTCGCGCTTCGAGCGCGTGCGGCGCGAGGCCGGCGCGAAAGCGCACGAGCCGGTGATCGTCATCGACTACCTGAAGCCCGGGGTCGAGGAATTCGCCTCGCTCCTGCCCCATGCCCTCGGGAAGTCGCTGATGGGCTGGGCGGAGAAGAACAGGAAGCTCGACGCCTACAACGTGGGCATGCACATCAAGACCTCGGGGGTCTTCGGCTTCCTGCTCGTGCGCTCGCTCGCGTGGCTCAAGCCCTGGCGGCCGCACTCCTACCGGTTCAAGGAGGAGCAGCAGCTGATCGAGCGCTGGCTCGCGCGCGTGCGCGAGGCCGCGGCGAGGAGCGTGCCGCTCGCGCTCGAGATCGCCGCCTGCGCCACGCTCCTCAAGGGCTACGGCGACACGCACCGGCGCGGCAAGGCCAACTTCCTCGCCCTCATGGACGCGCTCGTGGACAACCCTGCCACCGCGGATGCCGCCGAGCAGGCGAAGGCCATCCGCAAAGCACGCGAGGCTGCCTTGGCAGATCCTGAGGGCAAGGCGCTCGGCGGCGCGCTCGGCAAGCCGGTGACGTGGCTTAAGCCGGTCGCGCGCACGTAAAATCGACTCTTGGCAATCGGAGGCTGCGATGGCTAGCGTTCCCAAGCCCGGCGTGCACGACGCCCGGCAGGATCTTTACCGCCGGATCGAAAAGCACGATTTCGCGCCGCTCTGGGAGGTCTATCACGACCTGATCCCGGACGAGCCGAAGACGCCTTGCAGGCCGGCGCTCTGGAAGTGGGCCGACGCGCGGCCCTACCTCATGGAAGCGGGCAAGCTCATCACCGCCAAGGAGGCGCTGCGGCGCGTCTTGATCCTCCAGAACCCCGGCATGCAGGGCAAATCCTGCGTCACGCAGAGCCTTTTCGCCGGCTACCAGCTCATTCTTCCGGGCGAGATCGCGCCCAGCCACCGCCACACCCAGTCGGCGCTGCGCTTCGTGCTGGAAGGCGCCTGCGCCTACACTGCGGTGGATGGCGAGCGCACCACGATGCATCCGGGCGATTTCATCATCACGCCCTCATGGACCTGGCACGACCACGGCAACCCGGGCAGCGACCCGGTCATCTGGATGGATGGCCTGGATGTGCCGATCCTGCGCACTTTCGCGGCCCAGTTTCACGAGCCCTTCCCCGAGGACGTGCAGCCGGTCTCGCGCGGCGAAGGCGCTTCCAATGCGCGCTTCGGCAACAACCTGAGGCCCCTCGGCGCGACGGCGCCCTTCGGCAAGACCTCGCCCATCTTCAGCTATCCGTACGAGCGCAGCCGGGAGACGCTCGCGAAGATGGCGAAGGAAGGCAATCCGGATCCCTGCCACGGCTGGAAGATGGAGTACATCAACCCGCTCACCGGCGGCCATGCGATGCCCACCATCGCCGCCTTCATCCAGTTGCTGCCCAAAGGTTTCGCCACGCGCCCCTACCGCTCGACCGACGGCACCGTGTACTCGGTGGTCGAGGGCGAGGGCAAGGCGAGAATCGGCGCAGAAGAGTTCGCCTTCGGGCCGCGCGATGCCTTCGTCGTGCCCTCCTGGCATGCGCTCGAGCTCCGCGCCGCGGCCGAGACGGTGCTCTTTTCCTTCTCCGACCTGCCGGGCCAGGAGGCGATGGGCCTGTGGCGGGAGCGGCGCGGTTGAGCGCGACCCCGGCGGAGCAGTCCTCCGCGCCGCCCTCCTCGTTCTACGCCCGCGAGTACAACAACCGCGAGCTGGTGCCCGATCACGCGCGCTTCATCGCGCGCTGGCAGGAGGCCTCGGCGGAGGCGCGGGCGAAGCTTCCCTGCTACCTCGACCGGCGCTATGGCGAGGCGCCCGGCGAGACGATCGACCTCTTTCCCGCGCGCCAGGGCGACGGCGCGTGCCTCCTGTTCATCCACGGCGGCTACTGGCGATCCCTGGACAAGAGCGATCACTCGTTCGTCGCGCCTGCGCTGGTCGAGGCGGGCGTCTCGGTCGCGGTCGTCAACTACGACCTCTGCCCCAAGGTCGGCATGGACGAGATCGTGCGCCAGATGCTGCGCGCCGCGCGCTGGCTGTGGCTGCACGCGGGCGACTACGGCATCGACGAGAAGAAGCTTTTCGTCTCGGGCCATTCCGCGGGCGGCCACCTCACCGCGATGATGATGGCGGCGCTCTGGCCGATCTTCGACCGGCGTTTGCCGGCGAGCCTCTTCAAGGGCGGCCTCGCCGTGAGCGGCATCTACGACCTGGGCCCGATCGTGCAAGTGCCGTGGCTGAACGTGGACGTGCGACTCGATGAGGTCATGGCGCGCAAGCTCTCCCCCGCGTTCCTGCCGCCGGCCACGCGCGCGCCGGTCATGACCTGCGTGGGCGCGGACGAGAGCTCGGAGTTCAGGCGACAGAACGCGCTCCTCGGCGAGCGCTGGCGCGGCGTGCTCGCCGGCGACCTCGTCGTGCCGGGCGCGCACCACTTCTCCGTGATCGACGGGCTGGGCGATCCCGCGAGCGCGCTCTTCGCCGCCGCCTGCCGGCTGATGGGCGTCAAGCGATGAACGAGTTTCTCGCTTCCGGGCGCTATGTCGACAGCGCGCATCCCGCGGTCGTCGCCTTCACGCAGAAACATGCTTCCGGCAAGGACGCGACGGAAAAGGCGGTTTCGCTCTACTACGCGGTGCGCGACGGCATCCGCTACAACCCGTTCCTCGATTTTTCCGACGACGCCGTGTTTCGCGGCTCGAATTGCATCGAGACCGGGGAGGGCTTCTGCATCGGCAAGGCCGCCCTGTATGCCGCTTGCGCCCGCGCCGCCGGCATCCCGGCCCGCGTGGGCTTCGCCGACGTGAAGAACCACCTCACCACGCCCGCGCTGCGCGAGCGCATGGGGAGCGATCTCTTCGTCTACCACGGCTTCACCGAGCTCGAGCTCGAGGGCAGGTGGGTGAAGGCGACGCCGGCTTTCAACGTCGAGCTTTGCCGGCGCTTTCGCGTGAAGCCGCTCGAGTTCGACGGCCGCGAGGACTCGATCTTCCATCCGTTCGACGAGGACGATCGCCGCCACATGGAGTACCTGCGCCTGCGCGGCAGCTACGCCGACGTTCCGGTCGAGGAGATCACGCGCGCCTTCCGCGAGGCCTACCCCGTTCTCTACGCCATGAAGGGCGCGGCCGCCGGGGAGCAGTTCGGCTGAGCCCGCGGGAGCTCCTCGAGGCGAGCTTCAAGGCGGCGGTGGCGGCCGCCGATCCCGCGCTCATCGTCCCGCCCAACCTTCCCGAGCCGCCCGACGGCCGCACGCTCGTGCTCGCCGCGGGCAAGGCGGCGACCTCGATGGCGCTCGCGGTCGAGCGCGCCTGGCCCGAGGACAGGAAGCTCTTCGGCATCGCGCTCACCCGCTATGGCCACGCGCAGCCGCTCGAGCGCCTGCGCTGGGTCGAGGGCGGCCATCCGGTGCCCGACGAGGCGGGCGAGACCGCGGCGCGCGAGATGCTCGCCGCCGCGCGCGCGGTGAAGCCCATGGACATGATGCTCGCGCTCCTCTCCGGCGGCGGCTCGGCGCTGCTCACGCTGCCGGTCGAGGGCGTGACGCTCGCCGACATGAAGGCCGTGACGCGCGACCTGCTGAAGAGCGGCGCGGCGATCCAGGAAATCAACACGGTGCGAAAGCACCTCTCGCAGATCCAGGGCGGGCGGCTTGCCGCCGCGTGCAAGGCGCCCGTGCGCACGCTCATCATCTCGGATGTGGCGGGCGACAACGCGACGCACATCGCCTCGGGCCCCTGCTCGCCCGATCCCACCACCTACCAGGACGCGGTCGACATCCTGAATCGCTTCGACATCAAGCCGCCGACGGCGGTGCTGCGGCACCTCATCGCCGGCCTGCGGGGCGAGTGCGAGGAGACGCCCAAGCCGGGCGCCGCGGTGTTCGAGGACGTGCAGGCGAAGGTGATCGCCACCTCGCGCGGCTCGATGCAGGCGGCTTCCAGGCTTTTCGAGGAGGCCGGCATCGCGCCGGTGATCCTCGGCGATTCGGTCACGGGCGAGGCGCGCGAGGTCGCCAAGGTGATGGCCGCGCTCGTGCGCGACGTGCGCGCGCACGGCACGCCGTTTAAGCCACCGGTGGCGCTGCTCTCGGGCGGCGAATGCACGGTCACCGTGCGCGGCACCGGCGGCCGCGGCGGACGCTGCGCGGAGTTCCTGCTCTCGCTTTGCCTGGAGCTCGCCGGGATGGAGGGCGTGCACGCCCTCGCAGCGGACACGGACGGCATCGACGGCACCGAGGACAATGCCGGCGCGCTGCTCGCCCCCGACTCTCTCGCGCGAGCGCGCGCGAAGAGCCTCGATGCGCGCAAGCTCCTCGCCGAGCACGACAGCTATGGGTTTTTTTCCGCGCTCGGCGACCTGGTGGTCACCGGACCGACCCGCACCAACGTCAACGACTACCGCGCCATATTGATCGCGTAGCCGGGTGCTGAT
>Ga0310810_10005159_pt1 | contig 14557 bp, 12 predicted proteins | sample NCmetagenome_FD_207641 | JGI IMG/M metagenome (GOLD analysis project Ga0310810, IMG submission 207641) | Soil microbial communities from experimental microcosm in Duke University, North Carolina, United States - NC | ecosystem: Engineered > Artificial ecosystem > Soil microcosm > Unclassified ... | reverse complement strand
TCGTCCGTGGCCCGTGGCTCGGAGCCTAACCGCCGATTGCGCCGAGCGCCCAGGCGGCCTGTCTCCGGACGCCGGCGTCGCTGTCCTTGAGGCACTTGGTGAGCGCGGCGACGGCGCGGCGATCGCCGAGCGCCCCGAGCGCCCACGCGGCCTGGCGCCTGACTCCGGGCGCCGAGTCGGTCAGCGCCGCCGTGAGTGCGTCGACGGCGCGGCGGTCGCCGATCGCGCCAAGGGCCCAGGCGACCTGTTCGCGCACGCCGGCGTCGGTGTCTTTCAGCGCGTCGATGAGGGCCGGAACGGCTTCGGACGCATCGAGCGCGCCGAGCGCCCACGCGGCGTTGCGGCGCGCGATCCAGACCGGCGCAGACAGCGCTTTCATCAGCGGCGCCTGCGCCGGCGCGCCGATCGCCACCAGCGCGGACGCGGCCTGCTCGCCGGGCGTCGTCGTCATGTCCTGCGTTCCGCGGAAGCGCCAGGTGCGCTCGCCGCAGACGCCGGGATCGACCGGCGATCCATCGTCGAGCATCGCCGTGAGTCGGCCGAGCATCGGCGCGGCCTGGCTGCCCAGCTCGCGGAGCTCGCACGCGGCGCGCGTCCGTACAGCGGGATCGGAGGAGGTCAGTCCTGCGGCGGCGGCGGCCGCGTCTTTCTGCGCGGCGGACGAGAGCAGCACGATCGCGGCCGTGGCCAGGCTGCGTGCGATCATCATCGCCCTCCCATCCAGAGGCGCGCGGGCATCGGGTGCGGATGCGGATGTGGATGTGGATGTGGATGTGGGCGCGCGGAGCTGCCGCCGCCGCTCACTTCCGCGAGGGCTGCGGCGGCGTGACGGCGCACGCCGACGTCCTCGTCCTTGAGCGCCTGCGTCAGGGCGTCGATGGCGCGGGCGTCGCCGATCTCGCCGAGCGCTTCGATCGCGCGGCGCCGCACGTCCGCGCTTTTGTCTTTGACGGCGCCGATGAGGGCGTCGACCGCGGACTCGTCGCCGATTTCGCCGAGCGTGCTCGCGACCATCGCGCGGACGCCGGCGTCCTCATCCTTGAGCGCGGCGGCGAGCGCGGGCACGGCGCGCTTGCTGTTCAATTCGGCGAGCGCCTCGGCAGCCTGCCGGCGCACGCCTGCGTCGGTGTCTTTCAGGGCGCCGATAAGGCCATCGATCGCGGCGTCGCTGCGGCCGGCCTGCGCGCCGACGGCCGTATGCGCCGTAAGCGCGCGCCATTCGAGCGATGGGTGGAGAAAGATCGCGGCCGCCCCGACGAAGATCGCACTCGATTTGAGCAGCGTGCGAAAGAACACGGTGACTGGGCTCATGGTCGCTCACTCCTGCTAAGAAAACAGCATCATCGCCCGCGCCTCGCGCCGGGCGATTGCGGAGTGCAACCGCCTGACGCGGGGGCGAGGTGTTACCGGATTTGTCCGAGTGCGAACGCGGCCTGCTGACGGACGGAGGCGCTCGCGTCCTTGAGCGCGGCGGTGAGTCCGTCGATGCCGCGCGGGTCGCGGATCTGCCCGAGCGCGAAGGCGGCCTGCTCGCGGACGCCCACGTTGGCGTCCTTCAGCGCGATCACGAGCGCTTCGACCGCCTTGGCGTCGCGCAACTGTCCGAGCGCGAAGGCCGCCTGTTCACGCACGCTCGGCTTCTCGTCCTTGAGCACCGAGATCAACGGCTCGACGGCGCGGCGGTCGCGAATCTGTCCGAGGGCGAACGCCGCCTGTTCGCGGACGTCCGGCGAGGCGTCGTGGAGCACTGACGCAACCGCGTCGATCGTCGCGGCGGCGCGCAGCTGGCCGAGCGCGAAGACGGCCTGCTCGCGGACGCTCGCGTTCTGATCCTTGAGCGCGCCGCTCAGCGGATCGATCGCGCGCGCGTCGCGCAGTTGGCCGAGGCCGAACGCCGCCTGTTCGCGCACGTCGGCGCTCGCATCCTTCAAGGCCTGCACGAGCGGCTCGAAGATTCGCGGGTCGCGCATCTGAACGAGCGCGTGCATCGCGGTCTCGCGCACGTCCTTGTCGGTGTCCTTCAGCGCTTCCATCAGCGCGTTCACCGTCCTCGGGTCAACGGTCCGGCCCTGGCGTTCGGCACGCTCGACAGGCACCTCGCGGACGACTTGGCCCACTGCGGAGGCAATGCCGCCGACGACTCCTGACGCGACGCTGCCGACGGCGTTTCCGACGGTCTCTCCGACGCCGATCCCCGATCCGACTCCGCGGCCGATGCCGCGGCCAACGCCGCCACGAATGCCGCCCGGAATGCCTGCCTGAACGCCGCCTTCGATGCCTCCCTGAATGCCGCCCTGCACGGCCGACTGAATCGCGCCCTGCAAGTCGTCCTGCACGCGCGTCTGCAGGTGCCGCTGTCTCGCTTCCTCGGCTTTCGCATTCGCGCGGGTGTCCGCCTCGGCCTGTCCCGGGTACGACTCGATCGGCTTATCCGGTTTCTGCGCCGCCGCCTGCCGTGCCGCGGGAAGGCGATCTTCCGCCGTCGACTTCACAGCGGCCGCATCGGCAACCGTCCATGGCTGGATCGCAGCGACGGGGAAGATCAGCAGCGCGAAGACCACCGCGGCGGCGGCGGCGCGCGCCCGCGTCAGCCCGCGGCGCGGGACGCTGGGATCCAGAATGGCCATCAGCCGGCCTTCGAGCTGCGACCGCTGCGCCATCGCGAGGCTCGCGCCCGCGAACAGCGCGGGGAACCGTCCAGCGCGCATGACGCGCGCGATTTCGAGAAGCTGGTCGGCGTACTCGGACCCCCGCGTGCCCGACGCCAGCACGAGATCGTCGCATGCACGCTCGCGCTCGGTGCGCAGCCGGCGCGCGGCCATCCACGCGAGTGGATTGAACCAGTAGGCCGCGCAGGCAATCTGCGCGACGAGGTGTGTGAGGCAATCGCGCCGCTTCACGTGCGCGAGCTCGTGCAGCAGCACGACGCGCAGGCGATGAGCCGGCCACGTGTCGGCGTCAGCGGGGATGAGCACCGCCGGCCGGAAGATGCCCCACGCCATCGGCATCGATTGCACTGCCGCGCGGAGGAAGCGCACGCGCGCCAGCCCGAGGTCCGCGGCGAGCGACCTCGCCTGCGGCAGCCACGGCGCATCGGCCGCGACAGCAGTCCGCCGCGCCAGCCACTGCACGGCAATCAGCCCCAGCAGCATGCGGCCCAGCACGATCGCCGCGCCCGCCGCCCAGACGATCAGGAGCACGGTCGGCCAGCCAGGAAGCTGACGCGCCGCGGCGGCGTTCCGCGCCACTGGCGCGACGTCTGCGATCGGCGTTGGCGATGAAGCACCGGATGAAAGCGAGGGCCGATGGCGTGGAGGCGCGGCGGCCTCTGACGGGAGAATCGCGGCCGCCGCCGGAGCGCTCACGCGCACGATCGGAAGCTCCCAGCGAGGCGTGACGGTTCCGAGCGCGGGCACCGCGAGCGCGCTGACGAGGCCCAGCGTCCACACGAGGTGTCGCGCCGACGCTGACGCGCGGCGCAGCGCCGCCGCCACCAGCGCCGTTGCGGCGAGAACCGTGGACACCTTGACGACCCCATCGACCACAACAGCGAGAGAGATGTTCGGCATCGCTTACACTCCGCTCTTTCGCGCTGTGTCAATCAGACGCGCGAGGCGATCCAGTTCCGCCGGCGACAGCCGTGACGACGAATCGTCGAGGAGGGCCGAGATGGCCTGTTCGGCCGATCCGTCGAAGAACGTCCTCAGGATATGCCGGAGCGCGGACCGCTGGGCGTTGTCCCGGGCGAGCGTCGGCAGGTACATGTACCGGGGCCCGTCCTGCTCGTGCCGTACGTGCCCTTTTTCTTCGAGAATACGCAGGAGCGCGCGGACCGCCGAATAGCTCGGCGGTTCGGGCAGGGCCGATTGCACGTCGGCGGCCGTCGCGCGGCCCCTTTGATAAAGGATGTCCAGGATCTGCCGCTCCCGGCGGCTGAGGTCCTGATGATTGGGCTTCGTCATACAAACTCTTAGACGGGCGCGGGGCCGAAAAGGTGCTATGAAAATAGCATCAGGCGGGAAATTTAGCAATTCGGCCCGGCCGACCAGCCGCGCTCACTCTTTCTGGCGATTTACTCGCCATGGCAGCTGCGCGTTGACGCACGCGGGAAAGTTGATCGTTCCCACCATTTCCGACGCCGACACGATCCTTCCCGTGAGCGTCCCTCCGCCGTCCGCGGTCAACGAGAATGCACCGTTCTGCACGCTCGGCGGCGGAGAAAAGCTGAACGGCGTGAAGACGTTGTACTGGCACGACGCGCTGACGACGACGTTGTCCCGAATCACGAACTCCACCAGTGTGTCGCTCCCGTTGGTGGAAAAGCCGCTCCAGGCGCCGTTCGAGTCGAACGAGGTCTCCGGCGCGTACGCGAACCGCCCCGCGACCCGCAGCGACTGTCCGTCTGGATTGGTCACGACGATATCCACGGCGCCAATCCCGTGCGCCGGCGCTTCTGTGTAGAACGTGCTGAGCGACGTGTCTCGAGTGTCGAATCGTCCCGTGACTTTGATGCCGTCGAACAGGGCGAACATCCCTTGTTGGAATCCCGTTCCGACGATTTGGACGGTCGCGCCGCCGCCAGCGGATCCAACCGCCGGAAAGATGCCGGTGACGTCGGGCGCGGCTCTGGTCGGGCTCGGATTGGCTGTAGGCTCGTTCCACGGCCGAGACGACTCGGAACATCCGAATGACGCCAATGCGAAGGCGATTGAGAAGCCGATCGAACGATAATTCCTGAAACGCATGACCCATCTCCTGTCTCTACAGCGGGAATGGGCTGCGAAAAGGCTGACCACTCGAAAAAGGCTTAAAATGGCCGCATTCCTGACCACCCCACCCAGGCGACCGGACTGCTCCTGAAATGGCGCCAGGGCGATGCGGCCGCCCTCGAACGACTGATTCCCCTCGTGCAGCGGGAGCTTCACCAGATCGCGCGGCGGTGCATGGCGGGGGAGCGCGTCGGGCACAGCCTTCAGGCGACGGCGCTCGTCAACGAAGCATATCTGCGGCTCATCAACGCCAGAGATGTGGCGTGGCAGGACCGCGCGCATTTCCTGGCGGTCGCCGCCCGCGTGATGCGGCGCATTCTCGTGGACCACGCGCGCGCGCGTCATTATCGCAAGCGCGGCGGCGACGACGTCCGTGTCACGCTGGACGAAGCCCTCGTCGTCGCCAAGGAGCCGGACCGGGAGTTCGTCGCGCTCGACGAAGCGCTGACGGCGCTCGCCGTCGTCGATGCGCGAAAGAGCAGCGTCGTGGAGATGCGATTCTTCGGCGGCCTTACGCTCGACGAGACGGCCGAGGCGCTGCAGGTCTCGAGAGATACGGTGAAGCGCGATTGGAAGATCGCGAAGCTGTGGTTGCTGCGCGAGATGCGAGGTGGCAAGCCGAATGGCCTCTGATCGCTGGCGGCAGATCGAGGATCTCTGTCATGCGGCGCTCGCGCGCCGCGTCGAAGAGCGCAGATCGTTTCTGACCCAGGCCTGTCACGGGGATGAAGCCCTGATCCGCGAGGTCGAATCGCTGCTCGACCAGGAATCGAGCGCCGAAGACTTCATGAACGTGCCGGCCGCGGCGTTGGCGGAATCGGCGGCCGTCGCGCGATCGCGGAGCGCGCTCGTGGGCGCCCGTTTCGGCCCCTACACCATCCGCTCGGTGCTCGGCGTCGGCGGCATGGGCGAGGTATACCGTGCGCACGACGGGACCCTCGGCCGCGACGTCGCGATCAAAGTCCTGTCGTCGGCCTTCACGGCGGAGCCGGAACGGCGCGCGCGGTTCGAGCGAGAGGCGCGGATGCTCGCCACGCTGAATCACCCGCACATCGGCGCCATCTACGGCGTCGAAGAGGCGGACGGCGTACGCGGTCTGGTGCTGGAACTGGTGGAAGGTGAGACGCTGGACGAGCGAATCGCGCCCGCGGGCCGTACTGCCGACCGCGCCGCACGCGGCCTCCCGCTGGATGGCGCACTCACTATCGCGCGGCAGATCGCGGACGCACTCGAAGCCGCGCACGAGAAGGGCATCGTCCACCGTGATCTGAAGCCCGCGAATATCAAGATCACACCGGCCGGCGTCGTGAAGGTGCTCGACTTCGGACTCGCGAAGATCGCCAGCGGGAGCGATTCGGGATCCGATCTCAGTCACTCGAGAGTCGGCGCCATCTTCGGCACCGCGGCCTACATGAGTCCCGAGCAGGCGCGCGGTCACAACGTCGACAAGCGCTCCGATATCTGGGCATTCGGCTGCGTGCTCTACGAGATGCTGACCGGTCGTCTGGCATTCCCCGGCGACACCATCTCGGACACGATCGCGAGGATCCTCGAGCGCGAGCCCGACTGGTCGGCGCTCCCTGCAGCAACCCCTGCACGCATTCGCCTGCTGTTGCTCCGCTGCCTCGCAAAGGATCCGAAGCAGCGTTTGAGAGACATCGGCGACGTCAGGATCGAGATGGACGGTGCCGACGATGCGCGGCCAAGGGTCTCCGGCGAGACCATGGGGTCCTCGCCTCGGCCCAGCAGGCGCATGATGTGGTTGCCGTGGGCCGTCGGCGTCGCCGTGCTCGCCGCCGCGGTCGGCGTCTGGGAGATCTGGCGTCCGACGGTCATCCAGGAGACGCCGCTGGCTAACGCGCGATTCTCCCCCTTCACCGATTGGCCGGGCACTGAGTCGGCCGCGGAGATCTCGCCGGACGGAAAATTCGTCGTGTTCGCAGCGGATAAGGACGGACAGATCGATCTCTGGCTCAGCCAAGTGGGCACCGGCATATTCCTGAATCTCACCAGGGACCTGCCGCCGCTGAACCCTCCGGGCATCATGAGGACCTTCGGGTTTTCCGGCGACGGCGCCGAGATCTGGTTTACCCAGGGCGGCGGCGATTCGAGCGCGCCGAAGTGGCTCATCCCTGTGACCGGAGGCACGCCGCGCGCGTTTCTGGGTCAGGGCGCGACCGCTCCGTCCTGGTCTCCCGACGGCGACCGCCTCACGTACTTCACTGACGGGGACGGCGATCCCATCTCGATCGCGGATCGCACCAGCGCCGACCCGCGGCCGCTCGGTATCGACAGGCGAGGCTTTTTCGACTCCGGCGTGCACAACCACAATCCGATGTGGTCACCCGATGGCCAGTGGCTCTATTTCGCGCACGGACCCAACCCGACTGAAGAGATGAACGTGTGGCGCGTCCGGCCATCCGGCGGCACGCCGGAGCAACTGACCGTCTTGCACGCTGCCGCGAACCGCTTCGCCCCAATCGATCGGCGCACGGTGCTGTATGTCGCACGCGCGGAGGATCGTTCGGGACCGTGGCTGTGGTCGCTCGACGTCGAGACCAAAGTGAGCCGACGGGTAATCTCCGGCCGCGAGCACTACACGTCGGTGTCGGCCAGTCGTGACGGCCGCCGTGTCGTCACCACAGCGTCGAATCCGACAGCCACTCTCTGGCGCGTTCCGATACTCGACCGACAAGCCGAGGATCGCGACGTTCAACCGTACGCGCTGCCGGGCGCAAGCGCGCGCTCACCCCGCTTCGGCGTGAAGACGCTGTTCTACCTGTCCGGTCAAGGTGGGGGCGATGGCCTCTGGCGCGATCTCAACGGCAGCCTGTCGGAGGTCTGGAAGTCAGCCGACGATTCCTTGTCCGAGCCCGCTGCCGTGTCGCGTGATGGAACTCGCGTGGCTATCATCGTCCGGCAACAGGGGAACCTCCGGCTGTCGGTGATGTCGGAAGACGGAACCAATGCGCGAACCCTGGCGCCATCCATCGCCATACAGAGCTCGGGAGGGCACGGCAGCGCCGACTGGTCGCCGGACGGCGCAACGATCGTGGCAGCTGGCGCCGACGCACAGGGACCCGGGTTGTTTCTGATTCCGGCGGATGGCCGTGCGCCCGTGCGCATCGTGACCGGCCAGGTCATCAATCCAGTCTGGTCGCCGGATGGCAACCTGATCGTGTATGGCGGTCCTGCTGTGGGCGGTCGAGTCCCGCTGCTGGGAGTGCGACCGGACGGTACGCGTGTCGGATTGCCGCAAGTGTGGACCCTCCTGGGCGGTCGCCAGCGCTTCCTGCCGAACGGAACGGGTCTGGTCTACGTGCCACGCTCCCAACCACGCGACTTCTGGGTGCTGGATTTGGCGGCGAACAAGACTCACCCGCTCACGCACCTCAGCGATCACGGCGCGGTGAGCGCGTTCGACATCACGCCTGATGGCAAGGAAATCGTCTTCGATCGTCTGCGCGGCAATTCGGATATCGTTCTCATCGATCTGCCGAAGTAAGACGCACCGTCAGCCGCTGTTCTTGTCAGCCCACCATGGCGCGGCGGGGCACGCGGGAACGTCGATCGTTCCGACCGCGCTCACGGGCGACACCAGCGTGCCGGCTATCACCAGGCCGTCCTCGCTGCGAAATGAGAACTCGCCGTTCCGAATCGATAGCGGAGCCGAAAGCGTCACCGGTCCGGACGCCCCGCACGATACGCTGACGAGTACGTTGTTTCGAATCGAGAATCGCATGTCGATCTCGTAATCGAAGCCGGCGTGCGCCACCCAGTCGCCGTTGAAATCGAACGAGTCTGGCGGATCGTACGAGTAGCCGCCGGTCAATCTGCTCTCCAAGCCGCCCGGATTGGTGACGACCACGTCTACGTTTCCCGGCGCATGAGCGGTGGTCCAGATTGCGATGGTCGTGCTGTCGCGCACCAGATCGGTGACCGCGATGCCATCGAGTCTCACAGTAGCGCCAGGTTGGAAGTCGGCGCCGGTGATGGTTGCCCAGCCGCCCCCACGGGTTGAACCGACGCGAGGGTCGATGGTCGTGACGCTCGGCTGAATCGGTGTGGGTTGACCGCCTGGTTGATGAACCGATGGCGCCCCCAGTGCGGATGGCGCGGAAGGGGAGCCATGTTTCCCGCATCCGGCCAGTCCAGCGGAAACCAACAAGAGAGCGACGCCGGCTCGTGTGCTTTTCGTCATCGGATCCTGCCTTCTGTCTCGAGAAGCGGGAACCGACGTGCAAAGGGTGCAGGGGATCGTTCAGCGACCGAGGTTCACCCTCAGGCCGACCATCGCCCGGCGCGGATCCACGAACGTGGTGGGCAGGCCGAAATTCTTGCTGAACAGGTTTTCCGAGACCAGTCCCTCCTCCGCGGTGTCGTTGAGCACGTTGAGCACGTCCACCAGCAGCTCGATACGGCGCGACTCGCCGAACGAGAACGTCCTCGACAGGCGCATGTCCAGAAGCGCCTGTGACGACAGCCGACGAGAGCCGCGCGGCTCCAGTTGCACACGTTGCGTGGGCTGGTTGTTGGTCTGCGGCAGCGCGACCAGTGCGGTCGCCGCCCACGGCTTGCCGCTGAAGTACTGCATGCTGGCGCCAATCACGACGCCGGTTCGGGGTACTTCCACGCTGCCCATCGCCCGGAGCTCGTGGGGGCGATCGCCCGGCAGCCGTCCGCGCGCGTTGGTCAGATCGTTGGGATCGCGTCCGAAGACAACGCCCTGGGGAACAGGCGGCGGCGCGATCGTGCTGACCTGGGTGCCGCCGGCCGTTGTCCCGCTGGAAGGCTGGAGTCCTGATGTTCTCGAGAGCGTGTAGGAGCCGAACGCCTGCCATCGGTTCGCGCGCCGTCTTTCGACGACCATCACGAGACCGTTGTAGGTCATGTCGTATCCAGCCTGATTCGTCAGCAGGAAGCGGCGATCGCCGGTGTTGTTCACCAGCTCGAACACCGGAACGGTACGGCCGTCGATCAAAGTCCGCGTGGCGTCTCGGTACTGGCCGCCCACATCGGACCATCCGATGAAATTCGCGCCGTCCTTGCGGACGTACGCCATCGCGATGGCGAGACGTTTGCCAACCTCTCGATCGAGACCGATCGAGTATTCGTCGGTATGAGGCGCGCGCGTGTGGCGATCGAGCAGGAAATTGACTTTGTTGTCGACCTTTGACACCAGCCGCGTGTACCCACCCGTCGCCGCGTCGAAACCCATCGTCGTGATTGGCGCAACCCCAGGATGGAAGAGGCCGATCTCGCCCGTCAGCACGCCTTGGCTGAAGCGGCCATAGCTGGCCCGCAGGATCGTACGGCCGTCGCCCGTGACCTTCGCCGTGACGCCGAGTCGCGGCGACCACACGTTCCACGTGTACAACGTGCCTAACCCCCTCACGACGTCGGTTGTTTCGCGTGCTTCAAGATCGACGGCGTGGAGATCCTGACTGATCGCCCGGCTCTGGTCGAAGCGCAGACCGGCGTTGACGGTCAACCTGCTGCCGAGCGTCAGATCGTCGCTGACGAATCCAGACGCGGTCAGGGACACGCCACCCGAATTGGAAGGTCCGCTCGAGATGGCCTGCGACGGCGTGCCATTGGCGTCGACGTATCGCACGCCCGTGGGAATGACGGAGGGGGAGCGATGCTCGCCTCTCTCGAACTGCGCCCCCAGCTTCCACTGTTGATCGATGCCCCATAACCCGGCGCGATAGCGGGTGATCGTGGCTTTGGCGTTCGTTCGAATGAGCGTCAGCGTGCTGAACGCCTGCGGAGCGCCGCCGAAAATACCTGTCGCTGTGTCCATTCTGCCCGCCGTGCTTCGATCGCCGTTGCTCGGGTCGTCGGCTCTGGAGTAGACGAACCGCCCGACACGCACGTCCCACAGCGTGCTGGCCGACGAGGCATGGGTCAGGTGGCCGAATGTCATGGCAGGCACCGATGCGTGTGCCCGCAGCGTCGTCTCGAACGGTTTCGCCGTCGTAGGTTGTTCAGGGTTGACCCACGACTCGTCGTGAAGACTGTGATCGAGCTGCCAGCCGGGCGCAGGTTGCCACGTGAGCTTCGCGAAGAACTTGTTCTGTTCGTAGGTTCTCGGAAGGCTCGGGTCCGTGCCGGGCTGACTGTCGTAATCGCGCAGATACTGATATCCGACGAAGAACCATGCCCGGTTGCCAACGACGGGACCGCCAAGGTTGGTCGTCAGGTCGCGATACCGGACGCGCTCGTAACCGGTGTGCGGGGTGCCAGCCCCGCCGGTCGGGCGAAGAATCGGTTGGCTCGTGAGGCCGGCGTTCTGCGAATAGTACGACGCGTCATAGAGCAGCCGCGCACTTCCCTGCCTCGTAACGACGTTGATGACGGCGCCTTGCACGCTGCCGTATTCGGCGGACGCGCCCGCCGACTGAATCTGGACTTCCTGAATGAAATCGACGCCCGGTTCCGCCCGTGCGACGCCGTTGCAGGGGCAGGTGAAGTTGGTGCCGTCGATAAGGAACTGATTCTCGTTGACTCCGGAGCCGAACGCTGAAGTCGTCGTGCCGGTCCCGCTCGAAGGGGACGTGGGCGAGATTCCAGGAGCGGCTCTGATCCAGTCGAACATGCTGGCCCGGCGGGTCGGTATGGCCTTGATGTCCTCGGGGCCGAACCGAGTGCCGAAGCCCGGATTCCGCGCTTCGATGCGCGAGCCCCTTCGCTCGACGACGACGGATTCCGCAATGGCGGCGAGCTTCAGAATGACCGTTCTCTCGATCGTGGCGCCCGCGCCGATGAGAATGTCAGCTTCGTGCAGCGCGCCAAACCCCGGCAGCGTGATGTCCAGCTCGTAGGATCCCGGAGGGAGAGACAGGAAGCGTATTTGACCCTTCTCGTTCGTCGTGAGAGTCGTCGTGCCCACGATGAGCGCCGGCGATCGGAGTCGAACGACAGCCCGCGCGAGAACTCCGCCCTGATCGTCCTTGACTGTTCCGATCAGGGCGCCGGTCAGCCCCTGCGCGACTACTCCGCCGGGGGACAGGATGAAAGACGCCAGCGCCCATGCCAGGACCGTTCTTCGCTGAAGGATCGGCCGTTGGTCGCGCATTTTGAGATCCACTCGAGAGTCCTTCCTGTGGACGGCCGTTGCGGCGAACAGTAGCAGTGTCGCGGCTCTATTGATAGCCAATTCCGGCAGCCCTGAGCGAACTGCCACTTCGGAAGCGGGAATCGGGCACGAAAAGGTGCAGGCGGGAAAGAAAGTCCGAGGAAGGCGTTACGCTTGCGCCCGGCTCCGATCGATGAGCGGATACTTGTCCAGGTAATAGGACAGCGCCCGAGGACTGATGCCCATCAGCTTCGCGGCCTGCCATTTCAGCGTCGACATCTGGAGCGCCCGGCGGATCGTCTCGCGCTCGATGTGCTCGACATTCTGGCGCAGGTTCAACGACGACACGCCGAACACCCGCGGCGTCGTCACCGGGTCGACCGTGACCGAGTCACGAGTGATGACGGAGCCGGTCGTCAGCACGACGGCCCGTTCGATCGTGTTCTCGAGCTCACGGATGTTCCCCGGCCAGTGATATTCCTGGAGAGACGAGACCACGCCGTCTTCGACCGTTTCGATCAATCTGCCAAGTCGAGCCGCGTGCTTGTCGGCGAAGTACGCCACCAGCATCGGAATGTCCTCGACGCGCTCCCGTAGCGGCGGCACGGCGATCGGAATCACGTGCAGCCGATAGAACAAGTCGTCGAGAAACCGCCCCTCGTTCATGAGCACGCGCAGGTCGCGATTGGTCGCCGCGATGACGCGGACATCGACCCGCTCCGTCCGTTCGGATCCCAGCGGCTCGATTTCGCGCTCCTGAAGGACGCGCAGCAGCTTGGCCTGCAGGCTCACGCTCATCGTGCCGATCTCGTCCAGAAAGATCGAGCCGCGGTTGGCAAGGGAGAACTTGCCTCTCTTCGTGCCGCTCGCGTCCGTGAATGCTCCCTTGACGTGCCCGAACAGCTCCGATTCCAGCAGGTGCTCGGGAATGGCGGCGCAGTTGACCTTGATGAACGGCATCTCGCGCTGCGCGCTGCAATGGTGCACGGCACGGGCAACGAGTTCCTTGCCCGTGCCGGTTTCGCCGGTAATGAGGACCGTGCTGCGGCTGGCCGACACCAGATCGATCAGCCTGATCACATCCTCGACCGCGCGGCTGCGGCCGACGATGCCATACCGGTGAAAGTGTCGGGGTTCCATGACTACCGAATCATCGCGGCGACGAGCGGGTTCAGAGTCTGAACCGCGGCCTGCGTCACGTCAACGAAAACGGGTGAGGGAACAGTCAGGTCCGCGAACGTGATCGCGCCCTGCCCGCTCGAACAGAACACCTGCTCGACATCCTTCACCCGCACCGTGACGATGATGTTGCCTGCGGCTCCGCGGAAGCGCACCAGGTGGTCGTACCCGCCCAACGGGCTCGGCTCCACGGTGCAGTGCTGCACTTGACCGCTGACGTTCGCGGTGGGGATGCCTTGCGGAAATCCCGGAACGCCGAACAGCAGCGTGGGCAGCCGAACCCCGGTCGCCGGATCGGCCACGGCATCGCGATCGGTCGTGCCAAACACCAGTGCATCGACTCCCGGTCCGCCAAGGAACGCTTCGCTGCCATCGCCGGGCGCCCAGAGATTCACATCGTTGTCCGGTCCGCCAAACATGATGTCGCTGTTCGGGGGGCCGCCGGGCGCCGCTCCGCCGTCCGGTCCGCCGAGGATGATGTCCTGGCCCGGACCGCCGTCGATCACGTCGTTGCCGTTCAGTCCAAAGATCACGTCATTGCCGGGGCCGCCTTCGATCACGTCCGTACGGTCCAGAGACTGATTGGCCGCGGCGCCGGCCTGAACCGCCGCGTTGGCGATGTTGTCGTCGTCGCGTCCGATCAGGAGCTGTGGCCTCTTGCCGCCTTCAACGACCGCAGCCTGCGTGGGACGGGCCGGGACCATCACGGTCAACACGCCACCCAGCAGGCCGGCCGAGAGCGCGGACGCGCCGAACCGGGAGATCAATCGTGCGTAACTCATACTCGTCGTTTCTCCATTCCGAGGTCATTCATGTCAGGCGTCCTCCTTTTTATGGCGGCACGCTTTGAGCTCCGGCGCTGCGTGAATCGCAGACGCCTGCACAGTCACCAGAACTCCGGGGCGCGCCGAATATTCCCGGGTCGCCGGTTCACGTCTCGCGGGAATTTCCGGACGCGTCTCGAGGTTAGTGATCGCATGGGCGCTCCTGCTCTTCGTTCATCTCGTGTTCGGAGGATTTCATGCTGTCTTTGCGTATCGCTGTCGTGACAACTTCCCTGGTGCTTGCCGTCGGCTGCGGAGGTTACTCGTCGTCTCCCGCGTCGCCATCGCCGACGCCATCACCCACTCCCACGCCGAACCCGACCGGAGCGTCCGCCTCGGTTGCGATTCCCGCCGGCGCCGAGATCCTGGGGAACAGGGCTTTCAATCCCGACGAACTGGACGTCGCGGTGGGCACCACGGTGACGTGGACGAACACCGATTCGATCAGCCACACGTCGACGTCGAATGCGGCGGGATGGGATTCGGGAACGGTTTCGCCCGGCGGCCGGTTTTCGTTTGCGTTCCAGACGGCGGGAACGTTTGCGTACCACTGCGCCATTCACCCGGGAATGGTGGGAACGGTCGTCGTTCGCTGAAGGATTTCGCGTTGAAGGTCTGGGTGCGCGAGGTTCTGTCCTCGCTTGTACTCGTCGTCCCTGTGGTCACGATCGCCGCGACGCTGCACGCGTCTCGTGGTGCACTTCGCG
>Ga0310810_10005158_pt1 | contig 14559 bp, 12 predicted proteins | sample NCmetagenome_FD_207641 | JGI IMG/M metagenome (GOLD analysis project Ga0310810, IMG submission 207641) | Soil microbial communities from experimental microcosm in Duke University, North Carolina, United States - NC | ecosystem: Engineered > Artificial ecosystem > Soil microcosm > Unclassified ... | reverse complement strand
CGGGCCGTTCCAGGGGGACGGAGGTTCGGCGCTGCACGCGAATTTCGGCAACATCTGGAGCATTGCTGTGCTGCCGGGCGGCGATCTCGTCGTCGCGGACGAGGGGCTGCACCGGCTGCGGCGCATCACGGCAGGCGGCGATGGCGTCGTCGACGCCCTCGGCGATGAGCGGGTCACCACCATCGCCGGCTTCACGCTGGTCGAGTCGGACAGCAGCAAGTACGTCTTCAACGGCGACGGATACGCGCTATCGACATTCTTCAACGCGCCTCACGACGTCATCATCGATCCGCGCGGCGGCCTGGATATCGCGGATCCCGTATTCGGGCGGATCCGCCATATCGACTTCTCGTTTGCGGGCGGCCGGAATCACCCGCCGGTGGCGAATGCCGGACCCGATCAGCAGCTGTCAGGCTCCGGAACGACGAACGTCGTTCTCGACGGGTCGGCGTCGTCCGACGCGGACGGCGACGGGTTGACCTACTCGTGGAGCGACGAGTCGGGGCCGCTCGGCATGGGCGCGCGTGTCGAAGTCGCGCAAGGGTTGGGCGCACACACCTACACCCTCACCGTCGTCGATGGGTTGGGCGCCTCCGCAGCAGACACTGTCGCCGTGACGGTGGGCTCGGGTGTGGACACCTCTCTGAGTGTCAGTGGTCCGCCCGACACCGTCGACGTCGGTGCCGCCGCGAGCTACACCATCGACATCGCGAATCGCGGCCCGGGCGCCGCGACCGGCGTTCACCTGGACGTTTCAATCGGTTCGAACTTCGAATTCGTCGACGCCGTCGGGACGGCCTGTTTCATTCCGGCTGGCGGCGGCGTGCTCCGCTGTGCAGTGGGAACGCTCGTTGAAGGAGCCCGCGTCGCGTTCGATGTACGGCTGAAGCCGCTGGTGGAAGGCACGCTGTCAACCACCTTCACCATCGCGCAGGACGCCGCGGATCTCGCCCCGGCAGACAATACGTCCATCGTCACGACGACCGCGATCCTGTCAAGAGTGCCGGTGTCGGTATCTGAAACCGTGCACGTGGCCGACACCGTTGCGAAACCTCTTCTGTCTGTTCCAGTCGGTGTGAACGAAACGATTCATGTGAATGACGGCGTTGCCACGCCATTGCCGTCGGTCGCCGTCGGCGTCGCAGAGGGAATTCGCGTCAACGATACGGTGCCGTCACCGCTGCCTTCTATCGCGGTCGCGATTGGCGAAGGCATTCACGTCGTGGACGCAGTGGCACCGCTGCGGCTTTCGTCGGTGAACCACGCACCCACGGCAATTCCGGGCAGCTACGGGGTGATTGAAGCGACATCCGCGGCCGGGACGGTGCTGATGCTTCACGGCGCGGGCAGCGATCCGGATCAAGGGGACGTGCTGTCGTACACCTGGAAAGAGGGTTCGGTAATCCTCGGCCAGACCGCCATGCTCGCGGCGACGCTGTCGATCGGCACACATACGCTGACGTTGACCGTGACCGACAATTACGGCGCGGCGGGAACCGCGGCGACCGTTGTGATTGTGCGAGACACGATTGCTCCGGTAGTCACCCCACCGTCGAGCATCATCGTCCCGGCGACGGAAGCGGGCGGCGCGCGGCCCTCGGCATGGGCAGCGCTCGCTGCGTTCATTGCATCAGGTTCGGCGAAGGCGTCCGACGCCGTCGATCCCTCACCCAAGCCGCAACCCCCGACGGTAGGTGCAACCCCGGTGACCTCGACGACATTGTTCCCTGTCGGCACGACCAAAGTGACGTTCACGTTCGTCGATGCAAGCGGCAATGCGGGCAGTGCGTCCGCCGATGTCGTCGTGAAGATTGGCACGCCGCGCATCAGCGCACGCGTTGTGGCGCAGGGCGCAGTCTCCGGGCTGCAGTACTACGTCGATGTCCAGCTGACCAACAGCGGCGACGGCAACGCTCGACAACTGACGCTCGAGGGGGTGGTCGTGCTGCCGGCCGGCGTGAATTACGTCTCGCCCAAGCTGCCGATCACGGTAGGCAGTCTCGACGCAGGCAGAAGCACCGTTCAGCGTGTCGTGGTCAGCTTGCCCCGCTCGGTCCAGCAGTTCTGGATTAGCGAGGTGGGTTCGTTGCGGGACGTCACGGGAACTGCGACGGCGTTCTTCCAAACCCAGGTGGTCACGAAGTAGGGGTCGAGCCAGCACCCGCTACAGGAGCGTGTATGTCCAACCCATCCGACACAGTCACGGGACTCTCGAGGCGGACATTTCTCGGAGGTCTGCTGATGACCAGCGCGGCGTCCGCCGCGATGCAGGCGCATGCCTACGTTGCCACGAATGCGATGAGTCCTCTGGTCGCGTCTCCCACTACCGACGTAGTCGAGGATACGTTCAACGCGCTTCTTGCCTTCGTGCTGCCCGGCCGTGACGCCTACTCGGTCGCTCAGGGGGTCAGCGACTCCGATCCAGGCGGAGCGGAGACTGGCGTCGTCAACGTTTTCATCTCGACAGTTGATGCGTCGACGCCATACGTGCCCGCGTTTTCGTCCACAGTCGCCACACTCTTGAACCAGTTCGCCATGCTGGTGAATCCGGCCGCAGCATCCGGACCGTTCGTTTCACCATTCGCACGCTTGTCGTTTGCCGAAAAGGCGGCTGTGTTTCAGATCATGGACGGCATCGAGCCGCTGAAGCTGCTGGGCGGGCTGCTGCCCCTGTTCACAGCATTCTTTGCCTTCTCTGAAGCTGGCGTCTACGACCCCGCGACGCGAACGCTGAGCGGTCCGCCGCTCGGTTGGACGTTGTGCCGTTATTCGGGTGTGTCCGACGGGCGCGATGAATGCCTCGGGTACTTTCCGGAGGTGCCACATGCGTGACGTCATCGTGGCCGGCGCCGGCGGTGGCGGGGCGGTCATCGCCAAGGAGCTCGCGCAACGCGGTCTGGATGTGCTGCTGCTCGAAGCAGGCCCCCGCTTTGACGACCCGGAGCGAGACTGGTCGCATTTCGAAAGCGACGCGAACAGCCCGACCGGTGGATACTTCCGCTTCGGCCCGGCGTCGCGCGACCGGGGGCCGTGGGTGCGCGACATCGCGCAGAGCACGCTGCTCGTTCAGTTGTCGGGAGTCGGAGGTTCGACGAATCACTATCAGGGGAATTCGCCGCGGGCCGCCCCCGGCGCGTTTGCCGAGTACGGCGGTACGGACGCGTCCGCCTACGACGTCGATCACCGCTTCCCGTTCGGTTATCGCGAGTTGCTGCCTTACTACGAGTGGGTCGAGCACACGCTGCCGATCGAGACCGCCCCGCTCGGACGGAAGGAAGAGATCTTTTTTGCCGGCGCGCAACGCATCGGCTTGCCGCTCGAGCGGACCAAGGACATCACGCGGGCGGCATTCCGTCCGCAGCAGAATGCGATCCTGCAGCCGCGCGGTCTGGCAGGCAAGACGAGCGATCCGGGCCTGACCGCGTTTCCCCGCGCCTTCGGCTGTACGTTCTGCGGCCACTGCTCGCAGGGCTGCTTCGAGCCGCGGCGGGCGCCGATCAATCTCAAAGCCAAGCGCTCGACGTCCGTCAGTTACGTGCCGATGGCTCTGACGTGTGACCGCTGGTCGCGAGGCGGCAAAGCCGTCACGTTGATTGCGGACGCGTTCGCGGTGCGTGTGCACACCGACGCCGACGGCCACGCGCGTGCGCTGACGTGGCGCACCGGGGCCAGCGGCGATACGGCGACCGAGGAGGCGCGCGTCATCGTGCTGTCCTGCGGCTCCGTCGAGTCTCCGCGGTTGTGGCTGAACAGCGGCCTTCCCGATCCGAATGGCTGGGTCGGACGCGGGCTCACCGATCACTTCGTCGATCTCGTGATCGGCATGATGCCGTTCGATACGGCGTCGAGCCGCGGACCGGGCTGCAATGGACGTGTCGATTACCCTGGCGTCGGCATGCTCGAACCGGTCGGCGTGACACCAGGCCTCGCCGCCGGCCTCAGCGCGTTCAGCGATGCCGGCATCCCCGGTCTCTACGACAACGGCTTGCCCGGCGGCGCGCACGGCGCGGACTCGGTCGGGCGGCTGGTAGGGCGGGACCTGAAGGACGCGATGGCCAACATCGATCGACTGCTGAACATCGACGTCTTCACTGACGACGACGTCGAGTTCCAGAACCGCGTCAGCCTCTCGACGATGATCCCGCCCGACGAACACGGACCCGTACCGCGCGTCGAGATCCGTCATCGTCAGCGTTCCGCCCGGACGGTGGCCAACCGTGAATTCCTCGTCGCCCGTGCGGTGGAACTGCTGCGCGCGGCAGGCGCGACGAAGGTCTTTCGCGTCAACAAACCGCCGTTCGTGATTCACAGCCATTCGACCATGCGGATGGGTCACAGCGCCGCAGACTCGGTGCTCGACGCCCAGGCGGAAGCGCGCGCGGTCCCGCGGCTCTTCATCGCCGACAACTCTGCGCTCGCCAACGGACTCGGCGGTCCGAATCCCACACTCACGACGCAGGCGCTGGCGACACGAACCGCAGAAGGGATCTTCACGCGCTACTTCGGCGGCGATCCCTGGGTAGGACGCGAAGCGCCGGTTTCGTCCGTCGACGAGCGCATCACGAGGGCAGTGCTCGAGGCGGGAATCTGATTTCACTCGACGTTGTTGCGGCAGCCGGGCTGACATAGAATTCGCCGAGAAGACCGCTATGGGCCAGCCCACCGATCCTGTCCGCGACCAGCTCGCGCGCGCCCTTGACTGGAAGGAAGCGCACGCCGGGTTCGACAAGGCCGTCGACGGTATTCCTCCCGACAAGCGCGGTGCACGCGCGGCGGGGTTCGATCACTCGCCGTGGCAACTGCTCGAGCACCTTCGCATCGCGCAGGAGGACATCCTCGATTTCTGCGTCAACGCGAACTACGAGCACACCATGACCTGGCCCGACGACTATTGGCCCAAGGACCCCGCGCCGTCGGGTGGGCCCGCCTGGGCCGACAGCATCGCGTCGTACAGGCGATCGCGCGACGAGCTGAAGCGGCTCGCCGGTCAAGTGGAGGATCTGACGGCGAAGGTGCCGACCGGCAAGGACGGCCAGACGTACCTACGCGCTATCCTGCTGGTCATCGACCACTCGGCCTATCACGTCGGTCAGCTCGTCGCCCTCCGTCGCGCACTCGGCATCTGGAATCCCTAGCCCCGAATCCGGCCCCGCCCTTGCTCCCTGCCTTGGGGCTGCTCAAGATCTAACGAAATTAAGCACAAAAGCGTGCGCGCGGTGACAGAACTGTCGTTCGGTGTCCCAAACCGCCACAACGGCGGAGGGACGTTATGAGAAACGGCGAGCAGGAGCTGTCGATCATGACCAAGCCTCGAATCGCGTTCGGAGTTCTCGTCGTGCTGCTCGGCGCCTCGGCGGCCCGGGCCCAGGAAGCCCCCGGGGCCGGCCGCGTGAAAGTGGCATCCGGCGCCGCGTTCGTCGTCCGCGAGGGACGCGCGATCCCGGCCACGCCCGGACAGGTGGTGCTCGAGGCGGACGTGCTGCGCACGGGCGCCGACGGGCGGCTCGGCATCACGCTCAACGACGACACACGCGTGTCGCTCGGGCCGGCGAGCGAAGTCCGCGTCGACCGCTTTTCCTACGCGTCTGCTGACGGCGGCCTTCGGCTCGTGCTGAAGTTCGTCCGCGGCGTTTCGGCCTATGTGTCGGGGCGCATCGCGAAGCTCTCACCCGACGCCGTCCGCCTCGAAACACCGGCGGCGATTGTCGGCGTGCGCGGCACCACTCTCGCCATTCGCGTCGACGAGCAGTGACCGACGTGCGTGCGGCGGGTCTTCTTCTGGCAGGGCTCGCGCTCTGCGCGGGCGCGTGTGCCGCGAAGGGCAGCGCCGTGGTCGTCCTGCTGCCCGATTCGGACAAGACCGTCGGCCGCGCGGGGGTCGAGAACAAGGCCGGTGCCGTCGATCTGGACGACGCGAACGAAGGCGCCCGCGTTCGCAAGGGTCAACGCCCGACGGTGTTCCAGCTTGCCGACGCCGAGGTGCAGCAGATGTTCGCCGAGGCGATCGCCGCGCTGCCGCCCGCTCCCCGCCGCTTCGCGCTGAACTTCCGATTCGAATCCGACGAATTGACCGACGAGGCGCGCGCCCTCGTGCCGGACATCCTGGCGCTGATGCGCCAGCGCCCCGCCGCCGACGTCGTGGTGACCGGACATACCGACACCATGGGGACGGCGCGGGCGAACTTCGAGCTCGGCCTGAAGCGCGCGACAATGGTCCGCAACCTGCTGATCAGCGCCGGCCTCGACGCCGCCCAGATTCAGGTCTCGTCGCTCGGCGAGACCGATCTCTTCGTGCGCACTCCCGACGACACGCCGGAACCACGCAATCGCCGCGTCGACATCGTCGTGAGGTAATGACGAGATCACGCGGCGTCGCAGCGCGTAACCGCCGTTTCATCTTCCTCAGCGGCGTGCTCCCAACGCTGCTCCTCGCGGTGCTCGCGCTGTATCGCCCGGCGTCCATCGCGCGGCTGGACAACGCCATCTACGACCAGACGCTGCGGTCGGCCGGCACGAAGCCACCCGCCGGCGGAGTGGTCATCGTCGACGTCGACGAGCGAAGTCTGTCGAAATACGGGCAGTGGCCGTGGCGTCGAGACGTCATCGCCCGTCTGGTCGCGCGGCTGCGCGACGCGGGTACCTCAGTCGTCGCACTCGACATGATGTTCGCGGAGGCTGACCGCGGCGATCAGAACACCGATCAGGCGCTGGCCGCCACGCTCCGCGGCGGCGGCGTCGTCCTCGGGTACGGCCTGACCTTCGAGACGCCGGACGGAGATCGCCAGCCGTGTGCGCTGCACCCGCTGCCGGTCGTCGTGGTGGATCGGGGCGCCGACTCGGATCCGTCTCCGTTCTTTCATGCGACCGGCGCCATCTGCAGCCTGCCACATCTCGCAAGCGCCGCGGGATCCTCGGGGTTCCTCAATGCCGCGCCGGAGCGCGACGGCATTCTCCGTCGTGTCCCGCTGCTGGCGGAGCTCGACGGGCATGTCTACCCGAGCCTGGCACTCGCCGCCTTCTCGGCATCGCAAGGCGCGCGCGACGCGCTGATGGACATTTCCACCGTCAACTCGTCGCGGCTCTCCCTCGCGGCCCGCCACGTGCCGCTCGACGGAAAGGCGAACCTGCTGGTGCGGTTCCGCGGAAAGAAACGGACGTTTCCCTACCTGTCGGCGGCGGACGTTCTCGACGGCCGCGTCGATGGCGCGCGGGTCCGCGGCAAGATCGCGCTCGTCGGCACGACCGCGCTGGGTACACGCGAAGTCGTGGCGACCCCGCTCGATACGCTGTTCGTCGGCGTCGAAGTTCAGGCAACCGTCGCCGACAATCTGCTGCAGGGAGATTTCATTCGCCGACCCCAGGACCAGGGAGTACTCGAAGCGTGTGCCACGCTGCTCGCCGGCACCACCGCCGCGCTGCTGATCGCGGCGCGCGGCGTGATGCTTGGCGCCGCGCTCGCCGCCGGCGGGCTCGCCGCGTTCTGGTTTGCCGCGGTGTGGCTGCTCGCAGCGCATGGCGTGTTCGTGTCGGTTCTGTTTCCGACGCTCGGGTGGACGGCTTCGTTCGCTTCCGTCAGTCTGGCCAGCTTCGTCCTCGAGCGCAGGCGCGCGATTACCGCCGGCGTCGAAACCACCGCGGCCCGCACGCTGATGATCCAGGCGATGCTCTCGCTGACGGAAGTGCGCGACGCAGAAACCGGCCGGCATTCGCGCCGCACGCAGCGCTACACCAGGGTGCTGGCGCAGGAGTTGACGACGCATCCGCGTTTTCGGGACTACCTGACGCCGGAGCGGGTTGAAATGCTCGCCGGGCTCGCGCCGCTGCACGACATCGGCAAAGTCGGCGTGCCCGATAGCGTGCTCAACAAGCCAGGCCGCCTGACCCCGGAGGAACTCGCCGAGATGCAACGCCATCCGGTCTACGGTCGCGACGTCATCCTGAAAGCGGAGAAGAACGCGCTGGTGCGAGACGACGAGGTTCTGTCGCTGGCCAAGGCGATCGTCTACACGCACCACGAGCGCTGGGACGGTACCGGGTACCCGGAAGGACTCAAAGGTAACGACATTCCCATTCCCGGGCGAATCGTCGCAGTCGTGGACGTCTACGATGCATCGACGACCCGGACGTTGTATCGCGCGCCGTCGTCCCATGACCAGGCGCTCGCCTTCATCGTGTCCGGCGGGGGTACGCATTTCGATCCGGACGTCATCGCGGCGTTCATCCGCGTGGCCCCGGCCTTCAAGGCGCTATCCGCGGAACCCGCGGACCAGTCCATGCCTGCGTAGGACGAATCTGCCTTGATCGCGCGCGCGACATTCGTTTACGCTTCCCATTCGCCACAACCGACGTCACTCAAAAAACGCGCAGAAGCACCCAACTGGGAGGTTGCAATGAAAAACGGCTGGCTTGCCGCCCTCGGCGGAGTAGTCGTTCTGTCGGCATCGGTGGCCGCCGCGGCGCCGGATAAAGCTGCCGCCGTCGCGCGCGCGCAAGCGCACGCGCGGCAGAATGCCGCTCAGACGCATGTGGCTGACGATCAGGCGCTCACTGTCCGGGATGTGGTGTTCGACGAGAACGGCACCGAGCACGTGCGATTCGACAGGACTTATAAATCGCTGCGTGTGCTCGGCGGCGACCTCGTGGTGCACGGCACCGAGACCGGCCTCTTCCTCGGCGTCTCGCAGACGCTCAAGGGCGATCTCGCGGTTCCGACGAATGCGTCGCTCTCTTCTCAAGGCGCGGTGCGGCGCGCCGCCGCGGCGTTTGCCGGACAGCCGGCGAATTCGAAGGCCGAGCTCGTCGTCTACGCCGGCGGCGAGGACCCGGTGCTCGCCTACGAAGTCACGATCAACGGGGAGCGCGGCGACCAGACGCCGAGCGAGCTGCACGTCATCGTCGATGCATCGACCGCCACCGTGCTGGATTCGTGGGATGCCGTCGAGACCGCGGCAGCTGCCGGCACCGGGAATGGGTTCTACGTCGGTGCGGTGCCTTTGACTACGGACTCGACCAACGACGGGTTCGAGCTCAAGGACCCGACGCGCGGCGGGACGCGAACCCTCGACATGAACAGCAAGATATTCGGCATCCCTTCGGTGATGACGGATGTGGACAACGTCTGGGGCGATTTCACCGTGGCCGACAGGCAGACCGTCGCCGTAGACGCGCAGTACGGCACCGCCGTAACGTGGGACTACTACCTGAACGTGCATGGGCGAAGCGGGATTGCCAACGACGGCGTCGGCGCGTCCAATCGCGTCCACTACGGCAGGCGTTACAGCAACGCGTTCTGGCAGGACTCGTGCTTCTGCATGACCTACGGCGACGGCGACGGCATCAACTTCAACCCGTTCGCGGCCCTGGACGTCGCCGGTCATGAAATGTCGCACGGCGTCACGAGCCGTACGGCGAACCTGACATATTCGGGTGAGTCGGGTGGGCTGAACGAAGCCACGAGCGACATCTTCGGCACGATGGTGGAGTTCTACGCGAACAACCCCAACGACACGCCCGATTACCTGATTGGCGAGCAGATCTTCGTCACGCCAGGAAACTCGATCCGCACGATGTACCAGCCGAGCGTAGACGGCAGGTCAGCTGACTGCTGGTATCTGGGTGTCGGCCTGATGGACGTACATTACTCCTCCGGCATCGCGAACCACTTCTACTATCTGCTCGCGCAAGGGACGAACCCCGTAAACGGCCCGGTCAGCTTGACCTGCAAACTCAGCGACCGGCGCGTGGCGACGGGAACGGGCACGCTCGTCGGCATCGGCGCCGACAAGGCAGAGAAGATCTGGTATCGCGCTCTGACCGTCTACATGACGTCCAGCACGAAGTACACCGGCGCACGGGCCGCGACGCTGCAGGCGGCGGCGGATCTTTTTGGCGTCGGCTCCGCGGAATGGGCCGCGGTCGCAGCAGCCTGGTCTGCCGTACGGATGAACACCTAACGGGTGGCTTTGAAGGTCGCGCGGTAGTCGCTCGGCGGTATCGGCCGCGCGCTGACCGGTTGGGGCGAGAGATCTTCGAGGCTGATCGTGACGCCACTGCGGACGGTCGAATGCGGGCCGCCCGCGCCGGTGTGCAATTCGTCGCTCTGGGTGGCGCCGTCGCTGACGATGGTGATGCGAACGGTGGCGTCACCTGCTTGAATACAGGCCGCATCGCTCGGACAGCGCGAGTCGCTGGGCACGCGATCGAAGCGCACCTGCACGGGCGTGCCTTCGATCGATGCGCTGGCGCCGGGCGCGAGGGTGAAACGGCTGTCGAGCGCGGCGCCGGGCGCAACCGGCGTCCGCCCTGCGCAGGCCAGCAGACCGCAGACGAACCACAACACGCCGATCGGCCTCACTCTTCGCATCCTGGTCTTCCAGTCCGGCTCAATCCATTATCATCCCGTCCGGTCAGCTGATACACGCCCGTCTCCAGCATCGCCGCGTCTCCCTGCGCCACCAGCGCGCGATTGCCGAGCCCGGCCTCCGGGCGCGACAGGCCGGTGACACGCGCCAGCTCCCCTCGCACTGTCAGCCCGGCCCCGGAGAGGAAGCAGCGCGCGATCTCCCGAACCGCAACATCGCGTTTCACACGGCGGCGGAGCGCCTCAGGGAACCGTCCGACCCCCAGCGTCCAGATGTAGGTGAACGGCTGATACAACACGTCGCTCGGCACCACGATCATCGCCGCCTGCAGCTCGTCGAGCGCCGTGGTAAATGCGTGGCGATCCTTGACGCCGGATTCGTCGCGCAGGTCGCGCGAGCTCATCTCCCACTCGCGGCGCAGCACGCGCAGCACCGCGCGGGCATGTTTGCTGAGACGCCGCTCCTCTTCGGACCGACGGATGCCCCACACCGCGTGAAAAAATGGAATCATCCTCGGCGCGAGGAACGTGGCGCGGCCGCGGGCGAGCTTGGCATAGTAGACGTTGCCCCGCTTCATCAGCTCGTCCTTCAGCCGCCACGCCTGCGACGCTTCCGGATCTTTCTGGACGTTGCGCGGCATCACCGCGTCGCGGCGGCCGCACACCGCGATATACAGCGACGGTCCTGGCCGGCGAGAGTCGGTGAGACATGCCGCGAAGCCGACCTGTTCGATGAATCGCTCGGCGGCGAACGCGGTGTCGACCTGGCGCGTCGCGTCGCGGCGCCAGGTCGCGTCCCGGTACTCCTCAATCGCTTCTGGAATCTGGATCGGCAACGTGGTGCGTGTTCAGCAGGTCGTCGACGACGGAGTTGGCCGAGTGTTCGAGACGGTCGCGGAGCGCATCGAAGCGCGTGTTGACGTCGCGTCTGAGTCTCCGGGCGTTAATCAGGAAGGCCCTGGCGAGCGCCGCGACGCCGATCATCGCCACGATTTCGAGAATCCAGCGCATCAGTACCTTCCCAGTGTCCGGTACGATTGTAGCGCGCGGCTTCGTCTTGTCACCGCGTATCATCCGTAGAAGGGGCACCTCGGCCATGATTGCGCTGGCTGTCATGACGGTGTTGGTCGTCGCCGCAGGTGTGGCGTATCAGCTCGCCGGGGCGCGCCTCGATGCCCGCCGCTACCCGCCCCCCGGCACGATGGTCGATCTGGGAGGCCGATGCCTTCATGTCGTGTCCGCAGGCAGCGGCCGCCCGCTGGTCCTCTTCGAGTCGGGGATCGCCGCATCCAGTTTGAGCTGGACGCGCGTGCTGCGCGACGTGGCGGACTTTACGAGCGGCTGCGCCTACGATCGTGCGGGGCTGGGCTGGAGCGATCCGTCGCGCGTGTCGCTGCGTTTCGGGACGATGCTCGACGAGTTGCGGGCCGTACTGGGGCATGCCGCCGGCGCCCGCCCCGCCGTGCTGGTCGGCCATTCGTTCGGTGCGCTGCTCGTCTGCGCCTATGCGTCGCGGCATCCCGATGAAACGGCAGGTATCGTGCTGCTTGATCCGCCGAGCGAATGGCAGGCGATTACAAGGAAGCAGCGGTGGCGGCTTCGTGGCGGCATCCAGCTGTCGCGTCTGGGCGGCCTGCTCGCGCGGCTTGGCGTCGTGCGCGTGTGCCTGGCGCTGCTGACGGGGGGCGCCCCCGGCGTGCCGCGGAATTTCGTCCGGCTCCTCGGACCGGCGGCGTCGCGCGAGCTGGAACATCTCGTCGGCGAAGTCCGCAAATTGCCGCCCGACGTCCACCCGCTCGTGCAGACGCTCTGGTGCCGGCCGAAGTGTTTTCGATCGATGGCCGAGCATCTGGCGTCGCTGGAAGAAGCCGCCGCGAGCGTGAACCGGATCGCGGCGCTCCCTGAGGTTCCGCTCGTCGTGATCTCGAGCGGCGATCAATCTGCGACGGTGATCGACAGGCACCGGCAGCTCGCCCGCCTGGCGCCGAATGGGCGGCACGTCGTCGCCGCGCAGAGCGGCCATTGGATTCAGTTCGACGAGCCCGATCTGGTCGTTGCGATCATTCGCGAGACAGTCGAGCGGGCCCGCACAGGCAAGGGGTCAGATCTCGATTTTCCATTTCCTGCGCAACGCATTGCAGAATTGTAAGAAATGGAAAATCGAGATCTGACCCCTCACCCCAGGGTATAGACAATCTATAGGCATGGGTATAGACTCTCTATACCCATGACGCTGCACGCGCGCTCCGACTCCCGCGCCGACCTGCTCCACGGCACGCTCGACATGCTGATTCTGCGCACCCTGCAGTGGGGGCCGCAGCACGGCTACGCCATCGGTCAGACGATCCGCGCGCAGTCGTCCGATGTGCTGCAGGTGGAGGCGGGCTCGCTCTATCCGGCGCTGCAACGGCTCGCCAAGAAGGGGTGGGTGACCGCGAAGTGGGGTCAGACGGAGGCCCACCAGCGCGCGAAATTCTATCGCCTCACGCCCGATGGCAAGAAGCAGCTCCTCCGGGAGGAGTCGCGCTGGGCGGAACTGGTGAAAGCCATCAGCCGGGTTATGAGCCCCGCGCCGGGTCCGGGCACAGAGGAGTAACCGATGGGGATCGTGTCGTGGCTCAAACGCCGGCGTCTCGATGAACAGGATTTCCAGGACGAAATCCGCGCCCACCTGGCCATCGCCGAGCAGGAACGCATCGAGGATGGCGCCGATCGGCGCAGCGCCCGTTACGCGGCGCTCAAGGAGTTCGGCAACGTCACGCTGACCACGGAAGCCGCGCGGCGCGTCTGGACCCCCGGGTGGCTCGAGGCGCTGCGCGATATCGTCAGCGACGTCCGCTACGCCATCCGCGCCCTCCGGAAGAATCCGGGCTTCTCGTTGACGGTCGTCGCCGTCCTCACGCTGGGCATCGGCCTGAACGCCATGGTGTTCACCATGCTCAAGGGGCTTGCGCTCAGCCCGCTCGGCGGCGTCGCCCGCTCCGCGCAGCTTCGCGTGCTGTATCGCCAGACGAACACGGGACGCACGGTTCGCGTGTCCTATCCCGACTACCAGTACCTCCGCGATCACAACCAGGCATTCACGTCGTTGATGGGATCGGCGTACTTCGACATGAACCTGGGCAGGGGGCGCGGTGCGCGTCAGATCTTCGGCGAGCTTGTCACCGGCAACTATTTCCAGGTCCTCGGCGTCCGCGCGCAGCTCGGACGGACGCTGCTGCCCTCGGACGAGATCGCGCCAGGCCGCCATCCCGTCGTCGTCATCAGCGACGGATTGTGGCGGCGCGACTTCGGCGCCGATCCGGACATCGTCGGCAAGACGATCGAGGTGAACAACTATCGGCTGACCATCGTCGGCGTCGCCGATCCTGCATTCCACGGCACCATCGTCAGCTACGACGTCGAGGCGTTCGTTCCCGTCATGATGGCGTCGCAAATCGGCATCGGCGCCAGAAACCCCGGGAACGTCAGCTCGGATCCGATCACCGACCGCCGGTATGGCCTGTTGTTCCCCGAGGGCCATCTACGGCCAGGAGTGACGGCCGCCACCGCCGCCGCGCAGATGGAGACCATGTGGGCCACCGTGTCCCTGGACCGCCCGCTCACCGAGGCCACCCAGTCGCTGCGGCTGGTTCCCTTCTGGCGGGCGCCGACGGGCGCGCAAACCTACATGATGCCGACGCTCGTCGTGATGATCGCGATGGGCCTGCTCGTCCTGATCATTGCGTGCGCCAACATCGCCGGGCTCGTGCTGGTGCGGGGGCTGTCGCGCCGCGGCGAAATCGCGGTGCGCCTGGCGCTGGGGGCGTCGCGGACCCGGATCGTCCGCTTGCTGCTCGTCGAGATCTTCGTGCTCGCCATCCCCGGCGCCGCCCTTGGCATCGTCCTCGCCCAGCAGGCAATTCCGATGTTCGTGCAGTACGCGGACTGGCTGGCGGTGCCCGCGCGCCTCTTCTTCAACGTGGATCTCGATCGCATGAGCGTGGCGTTCGCCGTGCTGGCCGGCTGCGGCAGCGCGCTCGTGTTTGGATTCGTGCCGGCGCTGCAGACGACGCGCGTCGATCTGGTGACGGTGATCAACGAGGATGCGTCGCCGCGCGGCGCGGCGCGCAGCCGGCTGCGCGGGTTGCTGGTGATCGCGCAGGTGGCGGTTTCACTGCTGCTTCTCGTCGGCGCCGGGCTGGTGTGGCGCAGCCTCG
>Ga0310810_10005157_pt1 | contig 14559 bp, 10 predicted proteins | sample NCmetagenome_FD_207641 | JGI IMG/M metagenome (GOLD analysis project Ga0310810, IMG submission 207641) | Soil microbial communities from experimental microcosm in Duke University, North Carolina, United States - NC | ecosystem: Engineered > Artificial ecosystem > Soil microcosm > Unclassified ... | reverse complement strand
GCGCGATCGATGCTGGAGCGGCGGATTCCGCGCTCGCGGTGGGATCGGTGGCGGCAGCGGAATTCCCGGTTGTCGTCGTCGTCACCGACGTCACCGTGTTGTTGCTCGCCGCGCCCTTGTTGCAGGCAGCGACGGCGATGATGGAAGCCGCGAGCAGCGACAGGCGCAATGTGTTCGAAGTCATGAATCCCTCCTTCAGCCCCAGGAAGGACGAGCGGGTTATCACAATTCCGAGCCTAAGGCACTTGAACTGGAAGTGCTTGCTTTGAGCGGCCGCCTTTGCCAGTCGCACGGCATGACGATCGCCCGCATTACCGAGCTCGACCGAAAGACCACCCAGTCCGGCAAGGCTGGCAATGGGCGCTGGCAGATTGAGTTCGAGCGGCAGCAACCCCTCCGCCCCGACCCGCTGACGGGCTGGAACGGTTCGGGCGATACCCGACCACAGGTCCGGATGACGTTCGCCAGCAAAGAAGCCGCGATCGCCTACTGCGAGAAGCACGCGCTCAGCTATCACATCGTGCCCGCCGCTCCGGTACGGATGAAGATCCAGGCCTACGCCGACAATTTTCGTTGAATCACCAGCCGCTTGCGCTTCATCCATAGTGGAGGCAAATTGCCTCCGCCGAGGTAGGAGGAAGGCTGCGTCCCGACATTCGTCTGGTCATCGGGACCAGGCCTGAAGCAATCAAGATGGCGCCAGTTGCCCATGCGCTTGCCGCGCGTGGAGTATGCACTGCGCTCATCCTCACCGGCCAGCATCCGCAGCTCGACCCAGGGGACTTCGGCCTCGATCTTTATCCTCAAACTCGTCTCGGTTGCGCCGGCGAGGAGGACCCGCACGCCCATGTCTGTAAGGTCACGGCCGCGTTGCTTCCGGTCCTCACCCAGCGGCCCGACCTGCTGATGGTGCAGGGCGACACATCGAGTGCGCTCGGTGCAGCGCTCGCGGGGTTTGCCGCGAATATTCCCGTCGCGCATGTCGAAGCGGGCCTCAGAAGCCACGACCCGCGCCTACCTTGGCCCGAGGAGGAGTATCGCACTGCGATCGACCGGGGCGCAGCACTCCTATTCGCGCCAACGGAAATCTCCGCCGCAAACCTTCGCAGCGAACATGTGGGCGGAGAGATTCATGTGACCGGAAACAGCGGCATCGACGCCTTGCTCGCGGCGGAAGCAAGGCTACCTCCGGCGAGCGTACGCGATCGCGGCGCCCCGATCCTCCTCGTCACTTGCCATCGCCGCGAGAGCTGGAGTGAGGGCCTCCAATCCATTGCAGCGGCGCTTGTCGAGCTCGGTCGAGAAAGGATTCATATCGACGTCGTTCTGCATCCCAACCGCCATGTTGCCCAAAGGATGACCGGGTTGCTGGGCGGCGCTGAAGGCATTTCGCTAATCCCGCCCTGCACTCACCACGAGCTGCTGGTTCGAATGCGCGACGCGGACCTGATCCTCAGCGATTCCGGCGGAATCCAGGAAGAAGCGCCGGCCTTGGGCGTGCCGTTGCTTGTGCTGCGTGAGAAGACCGAGCGGCCGGAAGGCGTTACCAGCGGCAATATGCGGCTTGTCGGGACATCGACCGAAGTGATCGTCGCGGAGGCGCGCCGGTTGCTTGGCAACCCTGGTGAGCTTTTCGCGATGAGCCGCCGCGCTTTTCCATACGGTGACGGACATGCCGCGCCCCGCATCGCCGCGATTGCCGAGCACTGGCTCGAGCTCAAGCATGCGGCCCGCACGCAACGAATTGCCTAGGACAGCGTTGTTGCGCTCAACTGAGCGTGGGTGGGAATCCTTGTTTGGAAACAATGCCTTCGAGCGCGTGGACCGCGAATCGGTGCCCGGTAACCCCGGACTGGATACGTCCGGCGTAAAGAAAATTTTAGGAAGCAGATCCAGAATCGTCTGATAAATGTTGCGAGTCTTGCAGCCGGGGGGCTGCACCAACCTGGGTGGGGGGAGAGTTACGACGGAGATGTAAGTGAACATCCAGGCCCCGCGGGACTTTATCGATCGCCGCCAGCTCGTGACTGCGCTTCGCGCGTTGCGTCGTGGCGATTTCAGCGTCCGCCTCCCCGAAGACGTCGACGGACTCGACGGCGAGATCGCCAGCTTGTTCAACGATGTTGTCTCGATCAACGACGAGATGGCCCAGGAATTCGAACGTCTCTCCAAGGTCGTTGGTAAAGAAGGCAAGATCACCCAGCGCGGACGCGTGAAGAATGCTCGGGGCGGCTGGGAGACCGCTATCCGCTCCGTCAACGACCTCATCGACGACATGGTCCAGCCGACCGCCGAGGTCTCGCGCGTGATCGGTGCGGTGGCCAAGGGCGACCTCTCGCAATCGATGACGGTCGAAATCGAAGGCCGGGCGCTGCGCGGCGAGTTCCTGCGCATCGGTAAGGTCGTGAACACGATGGTCGAGCAGCTCGCATCATTCGCCTCCGAAGTGACGCGCGTGGCTCGCGAAGTCGGCACCGAGGGTAAATTGGGCGGCCAGGCGCGCGTGAAGGGCGTTGCCGGCACGTGGAAGGACTTGACCGACAACGTCAACGCCATGGCCACCAACCTAACGGGCCAGGTCCGCAACATCGCCGAGGTGACCACCGCCGTCGCTCGCGGGGACTTGTCGAAGAAGATCACCGTCGAGGTGAAGGGCGAAATCCTCGAGCTCAAGAACACCATCAACGTGATGGTCGATCAGCTGAACGGCTTTGCGTCCGAAGTGACTCGCGTGGCCCGTGAGGTCGGCACCGAAGGTAAATTGGGCGGCCAGGCGCGCGTGGAAGGCGTCGCCGGCACGTGGAAGGACCTTACCGACAACGTCAATTTGATGGCCGAGAATTTGACCGGCCAGGTCCGCAACATCGCCGAGGTGACCACGGCCGTGGCGCGGGGCGACTTGTCGAAGAAGATCACGGTCGACGTGAAGGGCGAGATCCTCGAGCTCAAGAACACCATCAACACGATGGTCGATCAGCTCAACGGCTTCGCTTCCGAAGTGACCCGCGTGGCGCGCGAGGTGGGCACCGACGGCCGCCTCGGCGGCCAGGCGCAGGTGCCCGGAGTGGCGGGAACCTGGGCTGAGCTCACCGACAACGTGAACCTGATGGCCGCGAACCTGACCGGCCAGGTCCGCAACATCGCGGAGGTCACCACCGCGGTCGCCAAGGGCGACTTGTCGAAGAAGATCACCGTCGACGTGAAGGGCGAGATCCTCGAATTGAAGGACACCATCAACACCATGGTGGACCAGCTCAATTCATTCGCTTCGGAAGTGACGCGCGTGGCGCGCGAAGTCGGCTCGGAAGGGAAGCTTGGCGGTCAGGCGCAGGTCGAAGGCGTCGCCGGCACTTGGGCCGACTTGACCGACAACGTGAACCTGATGGCCGCGAACCTCACCGGCCAGGTCCGTAACATCGCCGAGGTGACCACTGCGGTCGCCAAAGGCGACTTGTCGAAGAAGATCACCGTCGACGTGAAGGGCGAGATCCTCGAATTGAAGGACACCATCAACACGATGGTGGACCAGCTGAACGGCTTCGCCTCGGAAGTGACCCGCGTTGCCCGCGAAGTCGGCACGGAAGGCAAGCTCGGCGGCCAGGCTCAGGTCGAAGGCGTCGCCGGAACCTGGGCCGATCTGACCGACAGCGTGAACCTGATGGCCGGCAACCTCACCGGCCAGGTCCGCAACATCGCCGAAGTGACAACCGCCGTCGCCCGCGGCGACTTGTCGAAAAAGATCACGGTCGACGTGAAGGGCGAGATCCTCGAGCTCAAGAATACCATCAACGTCATGGTCGATCAGTTGAACGGCTTTGCGTCCGAAGTGACTCGCGTCGCTCGCGAGGTCGGCACGGAAGGGAAGCTCGGCGGCCAGGCGGCCGTGCCGGGCGTTGGCGGAACCTGGAAGGACTTGACCGACAACGTGAACGCCATGGCCGCGAACCTCACCGGCCAGGTGCGCAACATCGCCGAAGTGACGACCGCGGTGGCGCTCGGCGACTTGTCGAAGAAGATCACGGTCGACGTGAAGGGCGAGATCCTCGAGCTCAAGAACACCATCAACACGATGGTCGATCAGCTCAATTCCTTCGCGTCGGAAGTGACCCGCGTGGCGCGCGAGGTGGGCACCGAAGGCAAGCTCGGCGGCCAGGCGCAGGTGCGCGGAGTCGCCGGTACGTGGAAGGATTTGACCGACAACGTCAATTTGATGGCCGCGAACCTCACCGGCCAGGTGCGCAACATTGCCGACGTGACGACCGCGGTTGCCAAGGGCGACTTGTCGAAGAAGATTACCGTCGACGTCAAAGGCGAGATCCTGGCGCTGAAGAACACCATCAACACGATGGTCGATCAGCTGAACGCCTTCGCCGGCGAAGTGACCCGCGTGGCCCGCGAGGTGGGTACCGACGGCAAATTGGGCGGCCAGGCGGCGGTCCCGGGCGTAGGCGGAACGTGGAAGGACCTGACCGACAACGTCAACCTGATGGCGACCAACCTCACCAACCAGGTGCGCGGCATCGCCGAGGTCGTGACCGCGGTCGCGCAAGGTAATTTGAAGCGCAAGCTGACGGTGGACGCGAAGGGCGAAATCGCCGCGCTCGCCGATACCATCAACTTCATGATCGATACGCTTTCCACCTTCGGCGACCAAGTTACCAACATGGCGCGCGAGGTCGGGATCGAAGGCAAGCTGGGAGGCCAGGCGCGCGTTCCCGGAGCTGCCGGCCTGTGGCGCGATCTCACCGATAACGTTAACCAGCTTGCAGCAAACCTGACCAATCAGGTTCGCTCTATCGCCGAAGTGGCGACCGCCGTGACCAAGGGCGACTTGACCCGTTCGATCGCCGTCGAGGCGTCGGGCGAAATGGCCGCGCTCAAGGACACAATCAACGAGATGATTTCGAACCTGAAGGAGCAGACGCTCAAGAACGCCGAGCAGGATTGGCTCAAGACCAATCTCGCCCGCTTCTCGCGCATGCTCCAGGGCGAGCGCGATCTCGCGACCGTCTCCAACCTGATCATGTCCGAGCTCGCACCGCTGGTGAATGCGCAATACGGCGTGTTTTACGTCACCAAGCGCGAAGAGGAGGAAACCAAGCTCGAGCTGGTGGCGAGCTACGGCGCCGAGAGCGCCGACCAGCTGCGCCAGGAGTTCGGGCTTCGCGAGGGCCTGATCGGCCAGGCCGCCGCCGACCGGCGGCCGATCGTCCTCAAGGACGTTCCGCCCGACTTCATCCGCATCGGCTCGGGGCTTGGCCATTCGAAGCCGGCCAACGTCAACATCCTGCCGGCCCTGTTCGAGGACGAGGTGAAGGCCGTCATCGAGCTCGCCTCGTTCAGCGAGTTCAACGAAACCCACCAGACCTTCCTCGACCAGCTGATGGAATCGCTTGGGATCGTGTTGAACACCATCGCCGCGACGATGCGCACCGAGGGCCTGCTCAAGCAGTCGCAGCTCCTCACCCAGGAGCTTCAGGCGCGGCAGACCGAGTTGACCCGCAAGCAGCAAGAGCTCCACGCCACCAACGAGGAGCTTCAGGAGAAAGCTCAGCTGCTCGAAAACGAAAAGAAGCAGGTCGAGGCGAAGAACCTCGAAATCGACATGGCTCGCCGAGCGGTCGAGGAGAAGGCCGAGCAGCTTGCGCTGACTTCAAAGTACAAGTCCGAGTTCCTCGCCAACATGAGCCACGAGCTGAGGACTCCGCTCAACTCGCTGCTGATCCTGTCCAAGCTTCTGGCCGACAATGCGCAGGGCAATTTGAGTGAAAAGCAGATCGAATTTGCTCGGACGATCAATTCGGCCGGGTCCGACCTTCTCACCCTGATCAACGACATTCTCGACGTGTCGAAGATCGAATCCGGAACGGTGACGATCGACGTCGGCGAAATGCCGATGAACAACTTGAAGCAGCACATGGAGCGCACCTTCCGCCAGCTCGCCGCGGACAAGGGACTCGAGTTCAACGTCAAACTGGACAGCAAGGTGCCGCATACGATTCGCACCGACGAGAAGCGACTCCAGCAGATTGTGCTCAACCTCCTGTCCAACGCATTCAAGTTCACCTCGAAAGGCAGCGTCACCCTGGGCGTGCGGTGCGCGACCAAGGGCTGGAGCCGCGACCATCCGGTGCTGGGCAATGCCGATCGCGCAATCGAGATCGCGGTGACCGATACCGGCATCGGCATCCCCGAGGACAAGCAGAAGCTGATCTTCGAGGCGTTCCAGCAGGCCGACGGGACGACCAGCCGCAAATATGGCGGCACCGGCCTTGGCCTTTCGATTAGCCGAGAGATCGCGCGCCTTCTCGGTGGCGAGCTCCAGGTCCGCTCGACGCCGGGCGAAGGCTCGACCTTCACGCTGTTTGTGCCGCTCGAAGCGGTCTCCGAAGCCCCGGCGCTGCCCGGCGGGACCGCGGCTCGTTACGAGAACAGCGGAGCGATCGTGCCGTCGGCGCTGCCGACCGGCTTCGATGTCAGCGACGACCGCGACGAGCTCGGCAAGGACCCGTTCGTGCTGATCGTCGAGGACGATCCGACGTTCGCGTCGATCCTGCTGGATGCCGCGCACGAGGCGGGCATGAAAGGCGTGGTCTCCACCGCCGGAGCGGGCACTCTGGCGATGACTCGTCGGCTTCAGCCGAGCGCGATCACGCTCGATCTCGGGCTCGCCGACATCGACGGCTTCGTCCTGCTCGACCTGTTGAAGCACGACCCTGACACCAGCCACATTCCGATCCACGTGATTTCCGGCGTCGACCGCAGCCAGTCGGTGATCGGGATGGGCGCGTTCGGAGTCACCGAAAAGCCCGCCGAGCATTCCGAACTTGTCCGCGTCTTCACCTCGCTCCTCCAGCAGGCGAAATCGCACAAGCCGCGCCGGCGCAAGCCGAAATCGGCCGAACCGCCGGTTGCGCGCTTGGTGCCGGAGCTTGCGGGAGCGAAGGTCCTGATCGTCGACGACGACATCCGCAACATCTTCTCGCTCACAAGCGTTCTCGAAAGCCACGATGTCGAAGTGCTTCATGCCGAACGCGGCAAGGACGGGATCCTGATCCTCGAGCAGACCCCCGACGTCGACGTTGCGTTGATCGACATCATGATGCCGGAGATGGATGGCTATGAAACGATGCGGCAGATCCGGCAGACGGCGGCGGTGGCCGACGTGCCCCTGATCGCGGTGACCGCAAAAGCGATGAAGGGCGACCGGCAGAAGTGCCTCGACGCCGGAGCGTCCGATTATATCGCCAAGCCGGTCGATATCGAGTTGTTGCTGGCGCTGCTCCGCGTGTGGGTGGCGCGCTCGCGTGAAGCCGCCGTTGCCGCTGCCCGGCCGCTGGAGGCGGCAGAGTAGCCGTGAACCGTCCCGTCGGAGAGATTCCGGTGAAGCGAAAGCCGGAGCCCGATGCGGCGTTGGCCGTACCGGAACCATCGCGGCCGCGGGTGCTGCTGGTCGACGACGACGAGCGCAACCTGCTGGCGGTCGCGACCGTTCTGGAAGATCTCGGCGAAGTCGTCCTTGCACGTTCAGGCGAAGAGGCGCTGCGGGAGCTCCTCAAGGGCGAATTCGCGGTCATCCTGCTCGACGTCTACATGCCGGGGCTCGACGGCTACGAGACCGCCCAGATCATCCGCAGCCGCGAGCAGAGCAAGGGCATCCCGATCGTTTTCCTGTCGGCGGTCAACAAGGAGACCGAGCACCTGCTTCGCGGGTATGAGATGGGAGCGGTCGACTATGTCTTCAAACCGGTCGACCCCATCGTCCTGCGATCCAAGGTCACGGTGTTTGTCGACCTGTTCGCGAAGACCAAGGAGATCGAGCGCAAGGCGCGTCAGGAGCAGGCGCTTCTGGACGCAAACCTGAGGGCGAATGCCGAGCGCCTCCGCGCCGAGCAGGAGCTGCGCCGGGCGGAGCAGCGCGAAGCGGCGATCATCCAGTCGCTGCCGATGGTGCTTTATCTCGAGCCCTGCGAAGGACCTCGCGCACCGACCTACGTCAGCGGCGATCTCGAAGCGATCACCGGGTTCAAGCATGACGAAATTCTCGGCCAGCCGAACATCTGGTTCGAACGCCTCCACCCCGACGACCGCAACCGCGTGATTGCCGCGCTCGAGGCGCGCCGAAAGACCGGCCGCTCGGCGATCGAATATCGCTGGCAGTGCGGTGACGGGACCTATCGCCACTTCCTCGACCAGGCGGTGCTTCTCAAGGACGGCGACGGCAAGCCGGTCGAATTCGCCGGCACGCTGACCGACGTTTCCGACCAGCGCTCGCTCGAAAGCCAGCTGATCCAGGCGCAGAAAATGGATGCGATCGGCAAGCTGACCGGCGGCATTGCCCACGACTTCAATAATCTGCTGGCGGCGGTGATCGGTGGCCTCGGGCTGCTCGAAAAGCGGGCGACTCTGGAGGATGAGCAAAAGCGCATTCTCGGAATGACCAAGCGCGCCGCCGAGCAGGGCAGTGAGCTGGTGCGCCGGCTCCTCGCCTTTGCCCGCCGCCAGAAGCTGGAGCCGCATCCGATCGAGATCGCTTCGCTCGAAGAGGCGGTGACCGACCTTTTGACGCACACCCTTGGCGGACTGGTCAGTATCGAATGGCAGACGCGCGACCGCATTTGGGACGCCTTTGCCGACCAGGCGCAGTTGGAGCTGGCACTGGTCAATTTGATCATCAACGCGCGCGACGCGATGCCGGCCGGTGGTACCGTCACCATCGGCGCCGAGAACCGCGAGGTCGAGGTCGACAATAACGCCGGCGTCGCGGCCGGCGATTATGTCGTGCTGTGCGTCAAGGATACCGGCACCGGGATCTCGCGCGCCGACCTTGAGAAGGTCACCGAGCCGTTCTTCACCACCAAGGATATCGGCAAGGGCAGCGGCCTTGGCCTCAGCATGGTCTACGGCTTCGCCAAGCAGTCCAATGGCGCATTCCAGATCGAAAGCGAGCTTGGCGAGGGAACGACGGCGGAACTTTGGCTGCCCCGTGCCCCGTCGAGCGGCAAAACTGAGAATGCCGAAACTGAGGAGCCGCATGAGCAATCAACCCGCCCCTTGCGGATCCTGCTGGTTGACGATCACCCCGAGGTCCGGAGCACTACTGCAGCGATGCTCGAGGATCTCGGTCACTCGGTCGTACAGGCGGCGAATGGCAAGGAGGCATTGAAAGCCTTGCAAGACGGCGATTGCGATTGGGACTTGATGATCAGCGATTATGCCATGCCCCATTTGTCGGGCACCGAGTTCCTGCGCGAGGCGCGCCAGATGTGCCCCAACGTTCCGGCGTTGATCATCACCGGCTATGCCGAAGCGGATGCGATCAGCGATCGGCCAGAGGGCGTCGAAATCCTGCTCAAGCCGTTCACTGCAAGCATGCTCGAAACGCGTGTTGCCCGCATCTCCGGCGCGGTGGCGACGCACTGAACCGGCGCGACAACGCGACGAACCGCGCAACTTCTGCAATGCCAATTGGTTTTTGGCGGACGTAGGCGAACGAATCCAGGGATCCCAAATGTCTGCCCAGAATGGTCCGCGGGACGCGGACTTCGAGAGCGAAAGCTCTAAGCTAAATGAAGGATTGAAGTCGTGCCACGCGATGGTCGCGAACTATCGCGCGATGCTCCGCGGCGACAATGACGATAACGTCGCGCACAATGACGACCAGGCTTACGATACGGATTCGGATGCGGGCGCTCAGAAAAATTGGTGACCCCTACGGGACTCGAACCCGTGTTTTCGCCGTGAGAGGGCGACGTCCTAGACCGCTAGACGAAGGGGCCACGGCTGCGCGCGAGCGGGCCATATGTGGGCTCGGGCGCGGCTAGTCAATCGAGCTTCAATCGTCTCGTTCGCGCTCGCTTAAATAGCGCATCAGCTCGGCGAGCGTGGACTCCATCTGGTCCTGCATCTGGCTGACTAGCTCGTTCTCCCGCATCCCGACATGGTCGAGCGGCTTGGAATAGCTATCGGAGAAAGACTGAAGGTCGGAGCGGTCGAACACGCCCTTGGCGACCAGCTTGGCGAGGATCACCAGCAACCCGTTGGTGTTGGCGATGGTCCCCGCGACCAAAGCCTCGTCGACCATCGACAGCCTTTTGTCTTCGTCCTCGGTTTCTTCGGTCTCGTCGAGCGGCATCATGTCAGGTCTCATCATGGCGTCCTTGGCGAACCGTGCAAGTCATGATGACGCGATCAAGTGAATTCGCCGATCCGGGCCCAGGCCGCCGCTTTTTCGGCAAGGGGCCGGGTGTTGGCCGCGCTCGACGAAGGCAGGTCGATCAGCGCGATGTTGGGCGGCTCCCCCCCAATCAGCTTGCGGCCCGCCAAAGCCGCGGTCGATCCATTGAAGGCGATCGCTCGCAAGTCGACAAAATCGTGCAGCAAATGCTCGATCTGGTTGTGCTCGGCGAGACGGATAGCCTGGTCGAGACTGCCCGGCCGATTGGCCGACGCAATCACGTCCCACAGCCCGATGCGGCGATCCCCAAGCCGTTCGAGCCGGCTCTCGTAATCGAGCCCGTGGAGATCCTCGCCGATCGCCCCGCCGAGCAGACGCCAAAACTGGTTGGTCGGGTGGGCGTAGTACCGAGCGGCGGCCAGCGACGCGTCGCCCGGCAGGCTGCCGAGAATGAAGATCCGCGCATCGTGGCGGGCGATCGGCGGAAGGCCAAATTTGACGCTCACCAAGAAACCCCTACAGCCCCGAGCCGTGCAATCCAGTGACCTCCGCGTCGCCCTCTTTTCGGGCAATTACAATTATGTCCGCGACGGGGCCAACCAGGCGCTCAACCGGCTCGTCGGTTATCTGCTGCGCCAGGGAGTCCATGTTCGGGTCTATTCTCCGACGGTGGAGAACCCGGCATTCCCCGCGACGGGAGATCTGGTCAGCATTCCGGCGATCCCGATCCCCGGCCGGTCGGAATATCGCCTTCCGATCGCGGTTCCGGCGCGCGTTCGGAAGGACCTTCAGGAATTCAACCCGAACGTGGTTCACGTCTCGAGCCCGGATATCGTCGCCCATCGCGCCGTGAGCTGGGCACGGCGTCACAAGATCGCCGCGGTTGCCTCGGTCCACACCCGCTTCGAAACCTATCTCGCATATTATCATCTGCAGTGGCTGGAGCCCGAGGTGCGCGCTGCCTTGCGGCGCTTCTATCACCGCTGCGAAGTGGTGCTGGCGCCGGCTGAATCTACGGCAGCCATCCTTCGCGCGCAGCGGATGAACCGCGACATCGCAATCTGGTCGCGCGGGATCGACCGTGAGCAGTTCAATCCCGAGCGGCGCGACATGGCATGGCGCCGATCGCTTGGAATCGCCGATGACGAAATGGTGGTGGCCTTCCTTGGGCGGATCGTCATGGAGAAGGGCCTCGATGTCTTCTCCGACGCGATCCTCGCGTTCATCGACCGCGGCATAAAACATCGCGTCCTGGTGATCGGCGAAGGCCCGGCGCAGCCCTGGTTCGAACAGCAGCTGCCCGATGCGATCTTCGTCGGCCAACAAACCGGCGCAGACCTCGCCCGAGCGCTCGCGAGTGCCGACGTCCTCTTAAATCCGTCGATCACCGAAGCGTTCGGAAACGTGACCCTGGAGGCAATGGCGTGCGGACTTCCAGTCATTGCCGCCGAAGCAACCGGCGCGACCAACCTCGTCCGCAATCGCATCACCGGCACCTTGGTCGATGCTGAGGATATTGGCGAATTCGCCGATGCGCTCGAAGCCTATGCGCGAGATCCTGACCTTCGCCACCGGCATGGCCAGGCGGGCCTCGCGGTCGCCGAGACGATGGACTGGGACAGCATCAACTCGGCCGTGATCCGCGCCTACAAGCACGCAATCATCAAGCGGAAGCGCCTCGCCCGGATGACGGGGCGCTAGCCTTTTCCCCTATTTCACCCGCTCGATCCGCTGCGCCGCCTCGTCAAGGATCGCGGCAATCTCAAGCAGCAACTCTTCGTTGAGCCCGTCGCGGCCGATCCGGTGGCTCATCGCGGTCATCAGGTTCCTGACCGCCCGGCCGATCGCCGGTCCGGCGTTGCTGCTTTCGCGCGGGGCGAGATCGCGCAGCCGCTCGAACAAGGCCTCGACTTCTTCGGCCTGCTCCTTCAGCTGCTTCTTGCCTTCGGCGGTCGCCTGGAACGGCTTGCGCGGTCCCTTCCCCGCCGCCTCCTCGATCAGGCCCATGTCCTGCAGCAGGGTGAGGGTCGGATAGACCACGCCGGGGCTCGGCGCATATTCGCCGCCGGTCAGCTCCTCGATCGCGCGGATGAGGTCGTAACCGTGGCGTGGCTCGTCGGCGATCAGCTTCAGCAGCACCAGCCGGAGCTCGCCGGATTCGAACATCCGCTTGCTGCGCCGTCCGCGGCGCCCGCCGCTCCAGCCTTCATCGCCGAAGTCAAAATGGAACGGCCCCCAATTGCCCTGCCAGCCGCGGCCTCCGCGCATGGCCATCAGCGCCTCGGGCAGGTCAATTTCAAATTTTCCGCGCGGCCCGCAGCCATGATTGTGACGATGAGTCATAAGTCCTCCTTTTCGATGTGTCTCAGATATATCTTAGCTGCATCGCAGACAAGGGCGCACGTGCAATTTCGTCTGCACGGCTTATGGTCATTCGACGATGCCCGACCTGTTCGCCGACGAGAAGATTCCGACCCGCCCGGCCGAAGCGGCGCCGGCCGCCAATGCCCCGCTTGCGGACCGGCTGCGCCCGACCTCGCTCGATGAAATCGTCGGCCAGGAGCATCTAACCGGCCCGGATGGAGCGATCGGACGAATGGTCGCCGCCGGGCGCCTCGCGTCGATGATACTGTGGGGGCCGCCGGGGACCGGCAAGACCAGCATCGCTCGGCTCCTCGCCGATGCCGTCGGGCTCCGTTTCGTCGCGATCTCGGCGGTCTTTTCCGGGGTAGCCGACCTCAAGAAAATCTTCGCCGAAGCCCGCCAAATGGCCAAGGCCGGCCAGCAGACCCTGCTGTTCGTGGACGAGGTGCACCGCTTCAACCGCTCGCAGCAGGACGGCTTCCTGCCTTACGTCGAGGACGGCACCGTGACGCTGGTCGGAGCGACCACCGAAAACCCGAGCTTCGAGTTGAACGCCGCGCTGCTGTCGCGCTGCCAGGTGCTGATCCTGCGCCGGCTCGACCACGATGCGCTCGAAGAGCTGGTCCGTCGCGCCGAAGCGCTCGAGGGCCGGGCGCTGCCAGTGACCAAGGAAGCGCGTGAGGCCTTGATCGCCAGCGCCGACGGGGATGGCCGCTTCATCCTCAACCAGGTCGAGACTTTATTCTCCGTCGAGATCAACGAACCGCTCGGTCCGGCCGAGCTCAGCGACCTGTTGCACCGCCGGGTGCCGGTCTACGACAAGGACCGCGAGGGCCATTACAACCTCATCTCGGCGCTGCATAAGGCGCTGCGCGGCTCTGATCCGCAGGCTGCACTCTATTATCTCGCGCGAATGCTCGTTGCCGGAGAGGAGCCGCTCTACGTTCTCCGCCGGCTGACGCGCGCCGCGGTCGAGGACGTCGGCCTCGCCGATCCCAATGCCTTGCTCCAGTGCTTGGCGGCCAAGGAAATGTACGACTTTCTCGGATCTCCCGAGGGCGAGATCGGGATCGTCCAAGCCTGCCTCTATCTCGCGACCGCGCCCAAATCGAACGCGACTTACGTCGCCCAGAAAGCGGCGTGGCGGAGCGCGAAGGAGACGGGTTCGCTGATGCCGCCAGCGCACATTCTCAACGCGCCGACGCGGCTGATGAAGGACATCGGCTACGGCAAGGATTATGCCTACGACCATAATTCGGAGGACGCCTTTTCGGGCTCGGATTACTGGCCCGAGGAAGTGGAGGCACAAAGCTTTTACGAACCATCCGACCGCGGCTTCGAGGCGAAGGTGCGCGAGCGTCTCGATTATTGGAAAGAGCGGCGCGAAGCCTTGCAACAAAGCCGCGGCGAGCCGGGTTAAACAGGGACTAAGAGAGGGAGCGAGCGGAGCATGTATCAAGTGAATCAGAGTGCCTATTGGCAGGCGCAGGCGATTTACTGGGGACCCAAGGTCCTCATCGCGATTCTGATCCTGGTCGTGACCTGGGCGGTCGCGCGCGCCGTCAAATGGGTGCTTCAGAAAGCGATCGACCGCACTCCGGCGCTTCGCAAGCACACCACCGGCGGCCCGCACGAAACCGTCGGCCACCAATTGGGCACGATCGCCAAGTTGATCATCTGGCTGGTCGGCATCATGGCCGCCCTGCGCTTCCTCGGGGTCGGGCAGATCCTCGCCCCGATCAATCAGCTGGTGACCGAGATCTTCGCCTTCCTTCCGCATTTGATTGCGGCGGGCCTGATCTTCTTCGTCGGACTCGTCGTCGCTCGGATTGCTCGGCGCCTCGTGGAAACCGTGCTGATCGCCGCGAATGTCGACGGGCTGCTTGCCCGAGTCGGCATCGGCTCAACCGAAGGAACGGTGCGCGCGTCGCCCGACTCCGTTCCGCCGGGCGCCGCACCTGGCGCGACCCGTGCAAGCATCGCGCGCGCGGCCGGCATTCTCGTCTACGCATTGATCA
>Ga0310810_10005156_pt1 | contig 14559 bp, 8 predicted proteins | sample NCmetagenome_FD_207641 | JGI IMG/M metagenome (GOLD analysis project Ga0310810, IMG submission 207641) | Soil microbial communities from experimental microcosm in Duke University, North Carolina, United States - NC | ecosystem: Engineered > Artificial ecosystem > Soil microcosm > Unclassified ... | reverse complement strand
CAGTCCGACGCCCGCCGTCAGAGTTACGCCGACGACGGTGAAGCCGTACGCCCAGAACACCCGCGCCCAGGGCCATGTGCGCGGGTTGCGCCAGTCGTGGCTGAACGAGTCGTGGAGCAGCCGCAGAAAGTCGTCGGTGATCGGCTTGGGTTCGACAGCACTCCACAGTTCCCACAGGAACCACACCGCGACGCCGATCAACATCAGGCCACAGAGCGAGGTGAACGCGGCGTCGAGCGCGCCGCCTCGATACACCGTCCGTTCGCACGGAAGCGCAACGGGCGGAGGCGCATAGCAGTCGGTGAGGTCTGCCACGGCGACGATGCGACCAGGCGAGGTGACGATGAGAGACGCGCCAAGACCGAGAGTGGCGCACACCAGCATGCCCATCCAGAGCTCCCAGATCGCAAGACGGATCCAGGCGCTCCTGGAATTGGGCGGAATCGTCAGCGGGTGTCGCCCCCAGGGCCGCATGTCAGGGATCGTTACACCTGCCATCTCTGGCTCCTCTCGTTCCAGACCGGAGCGGCTTTCACGGGCACTGCATCTTCAATAGTAATCACCTTGTTGGCGCCGCGATCGCCCCATGGCGGAGGCGGGCCATCGCCCACACGAATCGTGATCACAGGGAAGGGCGGTGTGTCCTCAGGCCACGGCGTGTGGCAATCGGTGACGACGACGAGCAGATCTATGGGGCCACTCTTACGCTCGATAAACCAGCGCAGGCCGACACCGATGTCCGTGCCGCCTCCGCCGAGCAGCTCGACCTGCGACGCGTTGAACGCGCGTTTCACGTTGTGCACCGCCGCGTCGCAGCAGGCGACGACGACATCGGTGCCGTAGCCCAGTTGACGCGTCAGTCCGCCGAGCTCGGCGATCGCCCGTGCCAGTTGCGTGTCCTGCATCGAGCTCGAGGTGTCGATCAGAAACCCCGGCCGTGGGCGCGGCTGATGAAACGACGACATGATGAACTCACCGTAGGCGGCTTGTCGTCGATGCGGACGGCTGTACGTGCGGTCGTAGCGTCCCAGCGTGCTTTCGCGCAGTCCCTTGCGCACTGCGTGACGGATGGTGGCCATGTAGTCCACCTTCGGTGCCAGGACGGTGTTCGCCCATCGTCGCCAGCCAAGCGGCGTATCGCCGGCATCGCCGGAACGATCGAGGATGCGCTGAGCGACGTCGCGCCGCACGAGCTCCGCTTTGACAGGATCCACACCCGGCACGCCGCCGGCGCCGCCGTCGGCGGGCAGCTCCCAGGGTCTCCGTTCACCGTGCGCACCCGATCCGCAGTCGGTGTGCAAATGTGAGTTGGGGTCTGACCCCTTCACCGGCCGTTGCCCCGTCACATACAGTTGGCTGTAGTAGGTCTCGGCGTTGTCGCCGGTCTTCAGTCCAAACGTGCCGGGCAGCGGTGGGTCGTTCGGAAGCGGCAGGCCTTCGGCGACGAGGTCGTCGTTGATCTCGCAATCGGCGGCCGTGTTCCAGAGCGTGACGTCCTTTGCGGCTGATGCCTGCTTCCGTGATTCGTGTTCCCGCAGCAGATGACTGACCTCGTGGATCAGCACCGCCGCGTTCTCTTCGACGGTATGTGCCGCGAGCCAGGCATCGTTGTAGTAGAGACGCCAGTGCGTATCGACTGCCATGCTGTCGATTTGATCCGTCTTGACTGGAATGAGGCTGAAGAGCGCCGGTGCAAAGTAGGCACGTTGATACGACGCACGGACGCGCGCGGCCTGCAGCGCGCGCGAGTAACCCTCGCCGCGCCGATCCATTCCGCGAATCAACTCGGTGAGCTTGCTCAGCACCGATCACTCTCGCGGGATGACCTTTGCGGCCTGCATCAGCTCGTAGAACGGCTTGCACTCGTCGGGCAACTTGATGGCGCCCTCGGGGCGATTGCGCTTGTCACACAGCGTGCGCGCTGCGGCAGTGGGGATGTCCGCGTTCTTCCGGCATGCGACGCCAAGCGCAATCAACGCCGACTGCCACCGTTCAGGAGTCTTGTTGTTCAAGACCGCGCCGACCAGTGAATAGCAGACGGCATAGGCGCGATCGGTGCGGTCGGGCAACACGAGCGCACGCGGGTCCTTCAAGATGTCCTCGGGGTCAGGCAGGTTGAGTGCCTCTCGGTACTCGAGAAATGGAAGCGCTTGATCGCCGACGAGACCGGCCAGGGCAGCTGCCTGCAGCAGACGATTCCCCGGAGAGATGGCTTCGACTGCGGCGAGCAGGCGTGACGCCAGATACCAGGTGCGACCCGACGGCCATGCACCGCTGCGGCGCGCAGGATCGTCTGGTGGGGCCAGCCATGCATCGCGTCCCGCTGCCTTCACGTACGCGGCAATCAAGGCACGCTGCCGATGGTGGTGCGTTCGCAGGTAGTCCTCTGGCAGCACGGGGAGATTTGATGGGGCGGGGAAGTCGCTCACCATCATGTCGCACCACGTCTCGTGGTCCATGGGAAACTCGCCGTGCCACAGGCGATTCGCCATCGGCGCCTGGATCTCCTGTCCGCCCGCAGCCCATTCGACGGCGTTGCTCGCGCACAAATAGACGACACCCCCCTTGCCCGGTTCGTAGTCCGGCAGCTGCAGCTCGCCGCAGACGTTCTCCGTCAGCAGTCTCAGCATCGCCGCCTGCGTCGTCGGCGGGACCGTTGTCAGTTCGTCGAGAAAGACGATGACGAGATAGCCCTCTTCGGCGAGGCGCTTCGCATCGCGTGCCCAGGCCATCGGCAGCAGTCGCACACCGTCGGGAGTGGACACGGGAAAGCCGCCAAAGTCCTGCGGCTCGCGAATCGACCCGACGAGGATGATGACCTTGCACTTCACGCCGGCCCGCGTGAATCCTGCCTCCAGGCTCTTGGTGAATTCAGTCTTGCCGACCCCGGGGAAGCCGGTGATGTGCATCGGGATGCGCGCTTGCAGACCGATGGCGATCAGCTGAACGAACTGCGGGAAGTCCATGTCGCGGCGTTTCAGCGTTAGACACCACGAACCGGAAAAAGTGGTGCTCCCGGATCTACTTCTGGCGGACCTGGATCGCCGAAATGCAGTCGTCCCAGTCGTTCCCGCAGGGGCCCATCTGGGCGTGGAGATCCGGGACGTCGGCGGAAAAGGTCGCACTCGTGCCGGAGTACTGGTCGTGCTCGAACACGGTGATCTCCCAACCGCTGGGAATGCGGATCGACGAGATGCAGTCATCCCAATCGGCGCCCGCGCCGCCGCACCCCGGCAGATCGTCGAGGTCGGGCGTGTTGCCGATCAGCACGCGGCTGTCCCCGCGATAGTTCGTGTCCTGATAGATCACCACCGTTTGTCCGGTGGGCATCGTAGAGCCGTCATCGTCGCACGCAGCGCTCGAGGCAGCCAGCAGGCCCGCCGCGATAAGGCAATGCTTCCAAGTCATAGTGCGACTATCTTGCACCAAGTGCTCCCAGCGGCTTGTCGAGTTAGGTCCTCGCCGTCGCGGACTGATTGATGAGCGACGCGCCGGGAATTCGGCTCAGCGTCTCGCTATCAGACAACGCCATCGCGAGTACCCGTCTGCCGAGGAATGCGTGCTCGCGGGCGAGATGTTCGGCTCGGGTGCCCTGTCTCGTCTGAATCGCATCGACGAGGCTGCGGTGATGCTGTTTGGCGATCGCGAGCGCTTCATCGGCGTTGGCGAGGCCGGACGTCGGGAACACCATCGCGCTTGGTGACGCAAACGGCAGCGACACCGCCTGCTCGAACGCGCGCTTCACCATCGCGCTCTTCGCGAGATCGATGATGGCGAGGTGAAAGGCCTCGTTCACGTCCATGTAGTGCGCAAACGAATCGAGCGTCAGGCGCTCCAATCGATCCATCTCGGCGCCGAGACGACGCAGCGTCTCCACTTCGGACACGTCCACGAGCCGCTCTGCGGCGAGTCGCGCAGCCGTGCCTTCGATGACGCCGCGGATCTCGATCGCGTCGAGTGCTTCCGCCGCGCTGTATCCACGCACCGTGAATCCGCCGCTCGCGCTGATGTCGAGCAGCCCCATGTGGGCAAGCCGTTCGAGTGCGAGTCGAATCGGTGTTCGCGACACACCAAGACGCGCCACGAGCGGCAGTTCGGACATCCGCTCGCCGGGAGCGAACTCACCGCGCATCAGTGATTCGCGCAGACTGAAAAGGGCGCGTGCCGTGTGGGACGCGACGTCCGAGGAGCTCGGGCGAGCCGCTGAGAGGCCAAGGGCCAAAAGCTCGGACGCGTTCGACATTTGAGGTTCCCTCAATTCACTCCATTGGATCCAGCCGGTGGCGTATCGAATCGCCCGAGATTCTCGCCGAAATCAGACCAGCTTTTTGGATCCGATTCCGCCGCGGCGTGTGGCTGCATGCAAGACGGCGCAGTGGGGGGACATTCGTATCACAGATCGCGACGAATTCCTTGACATTTTCGCTATACGCCGGATAATTTCCTCCGCCCTGTATGCAAGTCCCCTTAAATAGGTAGTGCCGGAGTCTGGCGTGGCAATGCGGCCATGACGCCGCCCTTGTCCATAACTGAAGGGAAAGACGCGCTGTATGCGAACAGTAGTGAAGTGTCTGACGCTCCTCGTTGTTTTGTTGCTCCCGGCATCTGTATTTGCCCAGGCATCCCTGACGGGAACCGTTCGTGACGCGTCGGGCGGCGTGCTGCCAGGCGTGACGGTTGAAGCTGCGAGCCCTGCGCTCATCGAGAAAGTCCGCACGGCGACAACCGACGACACCGGCCAGTACCGCATCGTCGACCTGCGACCTGGCACGTACGCGCTGACGTTTACTCTGCCGGGTTTCAACACCGTCAAGCGCGAGATGATCGAGCTCACGGGGTCTGCGACCCTGACGATTCCCGTCGAGATGAGAGTCGGCGGGCTCGAGGAAACAATCACGGTCACGGGTGAGTCACCAGTGGTCGACGTGCAGAACGCTCGTCGAGAGGTCGTTCTCAACAGCGACACCATTCAAAACATTCCTGCGACACGTGCGGCCGGCGCATTGCTCAATGCAACCCCCGGCGTCTTCGTCGGCGACCCAGGGCTGGCCATCTCGCCAACGATGACCTCGTTCAACGCGCGTTCGAGCACGATCAACTCGACGTCGGTCGCCGGTGAGGGGCGGTATGCGATCAACGGCTTCCCGTTGACCGCGGCGCGCAGCGGCGGTTTCTCGTCGTACGTCTACGACACGGTGAACACCGAGGAAATCGCCATCACTGTCGGTGGCGGCCTTGGAGAGAGTGACATCGGCGGGCCTGTGATGAACATCATCCCGCGCTCGGGCGGCAACCAGTTCGCCGGCACTGGTTTTTACAGCAATGCAGGCAAGTGGTCGAGCGGCGAGAACCTGTCGTCAGAAATCCAGGCGCTCAACCCGAACCTTCGACCGAATCCCGGCGTCGTCTCCGCGTACGACTGGAGCGCCTCGTACGGCGGTCCGATCAAGCGCGATCGCCTCTGGTTCTACGGCAGCTACCGTGACCTGAGCACCTCGGTGCCGATGGACGGCATTCTTGCGAACGCCAACGCGGGAAACCCGGCGCGATGGGATTGGGTCGGCTCGCCGATTGAAGCCCGTCTCGTGCAGGACCGCACGATGTGGATCGGTCGCATGACCGGGCAGTTCGGCAAGCACCGCGTCCGCGTCAACTCGGAGTATCAGCATCGCTGCGAGGGCACGCCGCTGACGGTTGGCGCCGAAGGCTGCCACGCGCGCGGCGACGACTGGATCGGTCTTGGCAACAACCAGGCGCCGACGCAGATGTCGCCGGAAGCCACGTCAACCGCCGGCCGCGGCTACTTCGACGTGCCCTTCTATGTGAATCAGGGAACCTGGACGATGGCGGCGAGCAACCAGCTGTTGTTCGAAGCTGGCTACACGGCGTTCCGCTATCAGCCGATCTTTGGTCATCCGGCGCCCGACGCCAACACCAACCTGATTCCGGTGACGGAGCAGTCGAACGCCGTCAACGCGCTCACCGGTCTGCAGTACGCACCGGTCGCGAACTACCGGTATCGCGGTGTCGAGAGCTGGGGCCCTGCGACCGGAAAGACGGATGACATCCTCTCGTCGGCCTCGTACGTGACGGGTGCGAACAGCATCAAGGTCGGGTATCAATTCCGCAAACTCGACCTGCTCGACAAGGACGTCGCGAACGGGACACAGCTTGGCTATCGCTTCAATCAGGGCGTGCCAAATGCTGTCAGCTACTATCTGCCGGACTTCGGTCGCCGCACGGTCACCAAGACGCACAGCGCGTTCGTCCAGGACAGCTGGACGCGTGGCCGCCTCACCCTGCAGGGCGCGCTGCGTTGGGATCGCGCGTCGAGCTTCGCGCCATCCGAATTGAACGGCACGACCAATACGTCGTTCCTGAACCCGCAGCCGATCACGATTCCTCTCACGCCGGGTGTGGACGCGTACAACGACTTCACGCCCCGCGTCGGTGTCGCGTACGACGTCTTCGGCACGGGCAAGACGGCGGTGAAGTTCAACTTCGGAAAGTACCTGGCGTATGCGGCAAACGATTCACCGTATACCTCCACGAACCCCGGAGCCACCGTTGTGCGCAACGTCCAGAATCGCGGCTGGACCGACAACGATCGTGACCTGGTGGTGGATTGCGACCTGCTCAATCCGGCGGCGCAGAGCCCACTCAACGGCACAGTGGACACCTGCGCGGCGGCCACGGGCACCGCGCCGAACTTTGGCAAACTGGGAGCCGCGACGATCGTGGATCCTGGTGTGCTGAGCGGATGGGGCGTGCGACCGGGTGACACGCAGTACTCGGTAACCGTGCAGCAGGAACTCATCCCGCGCGTCTCCGCGGAGTTCAGCGCCACGCACCGGTCGTTCCACGGCTTCTTCGTCACCGACGACCTGACGCGCCGCGGAAACATCAACTCGTACTACGAGACCTACACGCTGACGGCACCGCAGGATTCGCGGCTGCCCGGTGGCGGTGGCTATCCGGTCACGGTGTACGTCCCGACGGCGGCCGCGAACGCGGTCGCTCCGCAGCGTTTCCTGATGAAGGAGTCGGACCTCGGAGCCGAGCGCTCCAGCACGTGGGACGGTTTCGACATCACCGTGAACGCGCGCTTCCGCAGCGGGCTCACCGCACAGGCGGGCACGACCACGGGCCGCGGCCACGTGAACACGTGTGACGTTGACACGCTGTACAACCAGGTGAACGCCAACACCGGCGTCATTCGTGGACCCGATCCGCGCGGCTGCGATGACATCGAGCCGTGGCAGACGACGTTCCGCGGTCTGGCGAGCTACACGATTCCGAAGATCGATGTGCTGGTCAGCACGGTGCTGCGCTCGCAGCCGTCGATGCTGCTCGGAGGGACGCCGGCCACGTCAGCGAATTGGGTGGTGCCGAACTCGGTGATCGCGACGGCGCTCGGGCATCTGCCGCCAGGTGCAACGGCCACCGGAACGACGACGATTCCGTTGGTGCACAACGACATGCGCCTCTACTCCGACGAGCGCCGGACGCAGGTTGACATGCGCTTCGCGAAGATCGTTCGTTTCGGTCGCACGCGTACCGACATCGGTGTGGACTTGAACAATCTGTTCAACACCAACTATGCGACCGGCTTCAACACGAACTACACCTACGGCACAGACAACGCTCCGCGGCCGAGCGGCTGGGGCACACCAACCAGCATCTACAATCCGCGGTTCGTGCGCTTGAACTTCACGATCAACTACTAGAAAGGGAAACGGCGGGTCTCAAGACCCGCCGCCACCGCAACGTAACCAGGTTCCGTAGGGGCGGGTCTTCAGACCCGCCCTTTTTTATTGGGCCCGCGTGGTGTCGTACTGCCCGCGCAGCACCGCGTCGAGCCGAGCGGGATCGGGTGGCTTGGTGATGTGGTCGTCAAAGCCGGCATCGAGCGACGCCTGGATGTCCGAGTCCTGCCCGTAGCCGCTCAACGCCACGAGTCGAGTCGACGCGGTCCCCGGGTTTTGACGCACGCGGCGGGCGAGCTCGTAGCCGCTCATGAGCGGCAGGCCCAGATCGACAAGTGCGAGATCGGGGCGTGCCCGCTCGATGCATTCGACGCCCTCCAGTCCATTGGATGCCGTGAACACACGCAGGCCTTCGGTCTCGAGCAGCATCTGCAGCATCCTGCGCGCATCGTCCTGATCCTCCACGATGACGACCGTACGGATGCGTCGCTGTCCGGACTGAGCGGACGCTTCGGCAGGTAGCGCCCCCGCCGGCGCGAGCGGTAACCACACCGTGAACACGCTGCCGCGATTCTCACCCTCGCTGGAGGCCTCGACGCGACCGTTGTGAAGCTCGACGAGCGACTTCAGCAGCGTGAGCCCGACTCCGAGCCCGCCTTCCGAACGCGCAAGCGTCTGCTGTCCCTGGACGAACAGATCGAAGATGCGTGGGAGCATCTCCGGATCGATACCGCGACCTTGATCGGTGACTCGAATGACGGCTTCGTTCCCGACACGATGGAGCTCGAACCGCACGTGCGAGCCGCTCGGCGAATACTTCGATGCGTTGCTCAGGAGATTTGCCTGGATCTGCTGGAGACGGGCGGTGTCGCCGATGACAGGAAGCCGCTCCTTGCTGATGTCGACCGTCAGTTGTGTGTTGTGTTCAGCCAGGAACGGTCCGAGCGCCTCGATCGCTCCCTGTGCGGTCTCGCGCAGATCGATCGGCGCGGTCCGCAGCGTGACATGGCCGCGAGTGATGCGTGCGACGTCCAGCAAGTCGTCGAGCAGCCGTGACATGTGATTCGCCTGGCGTGTGACGACCTGACTGGCTTCGTGGCAGCTCGAATCGGCCCACGTCGCGCCCTCCATCACCCGCGTCGCGCTGAGGATCGCCGCGAGCGGATTTCGCAGCTCGTGCGACAGCATCGCGAGGAACTGCTCCCGGCGTCGAACACCTTCCTGAAGATCCTGCTCGGCCCGGCGTCGTTCCGTCACGTCGAGGAACGTGACGACGGCGCCGATGACCTCGTTATGGCGAAGAATCGGATGGCTCCAGTATTCCGCGGGGAACGACGTGCCGTCGGCCCGCCAGATGACCTCGTCTTCGACGTGCGCGCCGTCGCGCCGGCGCATGGCGTCGAAGATCGGCGATTGCTCGGGCGCGTAGGGTGTGCCGTCGGGCCTGGTGTGGTGAATCAGCGGATGCATCTGCTTCCCGATCAGCGCTGCCGGCGATTCGTATCCGAGAAGACGGGCACACGCCCAGTTGCAGAAGATGCACGCGCCACCAAGGTCGATCCCGTAGATGGCTTCCGCGGTGGAGTCGAGCAGGAGTCGAATGCGCTCTTCGCGATCGGCGATCTCCTGTCGCGCCCGTATGAGCTGTGTGATGTCGCGCGAGATGCCCGAGACACCGACGATGGTGTTGGATGAGTTCAGGATCGGTGAGAACGTCACCGAGATGTCGACCAGGGAGCCGTCCTTCCGAATCCGCTGCGTCTCGAGGCGATCGACCGGACGGCCGGAGCGCACCTGCTGGAGAACCGACTCGATCTCCTCCTTGCGCCCCGGCGGATACAGGAAGCTGGCGTGATGACCGATGGCCTCCTCCGCCGTAAAGCCGTACAGGCGGAACGCACCACCGTTCCATGTCGTGATGATGCCGTCCAGTGTCTTGCCGATGATCGCATCGTCGGAGGACTCGACGATCGCCGAGAGCTGCGCCAGACGTGCACGCGCGTGTTCGAGCGCCGAAATGTCGGTCAGCGTGAGCACGACGCCATCCGGGGGGACGCGGTGCCCGTGTGAGCTCGCGGACGTCTCGTTCGCCCGTTCACGCGCGCGCGCGCGATAGGGGAAGATGCGAAGGAACAGACAGCGATTGCGCTTGTCCCACGTCTGGTTCTCGATCGTGACGCCTTCGGCGAGGACGCGCTCGACATCGGTCAGCAATGTCGCGTACGTGAGGTCGTGGTTGAACGCTCGCAGCGGACGACCCACGTCCTGCGGGATGACGCCGAAGGTGTCGGCAATTCGCGGCGTGAACCGGCGAATGCAGAGGTCGCGATCGAGGAACATCGTGGCGACTTCGGTGCCGTTCAACAGGTGTTCGATGTCGTCGTTGAGGTTTTGAAGCTCGATGTTCTTCTTCTGGTACTCGGCGTTGACCGTGTACATCTCCTCATTGACCGAGTGCAGCTCCTCGTTCGTGCTCTGCAGCTCCTCGTTGGCGGCCGTCAACTCTTCGTTGGTCGCCTGCAGTTCCTCGTTCGCAGTCTCGTGCTCCTGGATCGCTTCCTGGAGGTGCTGCTTCGTGTAGGCGAGCTCCTCCTGCATGGCGTTCTGTTCGTCGCGCGAGAGGCCGTTGAGGGCATGCGCGTCGGGAATCACCGTTTCCAGCCGGGCCCCGTGCAGGCCGGCGAATTTCGCGGCTGCCACGGGCGCGCCGCTGCCGTCGCTCTCGATAAAGGAGACGAGGACGTGCGACAAGGTGCCCTGCGAGTCACGAATCGGTTCAGCCACGATTGCGAAGCGTCGGGGATCTCCCGGGATCGCCAGGGCGGAGTAGCTGACACTTACCAAATCCCGTCGCACGCGTTGAACGGCGCTGGCGACCATCGGCCGGATTTCGTCGCCCAGCATGTCGAGCAGATTCTGCGTGGGTCGCCGCGACTTGATTCGCAGGAGTCCGTCCACGCCTCCGAACGTATCGACCAGTTGTCCGTGTTCGTCAATCAGAAAGCCTGGCGGCATGAACCGTTCGAGCAGCCGGTCGTACACGGCCAGCAGTTGCGGGTTCACGAGCGTGCGCGGCGCCGCCGCCTTCGAAGGACGCGACAGTGTGGTCGTGCGCGGGATGGGCAGCCTCAGATCGCGAGGCAGGCCGATGTCGCGCCGCTTCCTGTAGATCTTCGCGTGCTCATCGACGGTATCGAACTCGTCGAGCAAGCCGCCCGGGCTCTCGCTCGAGCCGAGAAACAGCACGCCGCCGGCCTTCAGCGCGAAATGGAACAGCGTCAGCACGGTCTTCTGTGCATGCGGCTGGAAGTAGATCAGCAAGTTCCGGCAGGTGATCAGGTCCATCTTCGTGAACGGCGCATCACGAATCAGGTTATGTGGCGCGAACACGATGCTTTCGCGGAGCAAGGGTGAAATCTGGTACCCGCCGGACCTGAGCGTGAAGAACTGCTGGAGCCGTGACTCACTGACGCCCTGGACCTGCTCGTAGGTGTAGAGCCCGGCGCTGGCCACGTCGAGCGATGCCTTGTGCACGTCGGTCGCGAGGATCTTGATCCTGGCCGGACGCCGGCGCGCGCGCAGCTGTTCGTGCAGCAGGATTGCGACCGAGTAGGCCTCCTGCCCGGTCGCGCATCCCGGGACCCAGACACGGATCTGCTCGTCGGGCTGTGAGCGCTCGACGAGCTCGGGAATGATGCGATGCTCGAGCGTGTCGAATGCTTCGGTGTCGCGAAAGAATCTCGTCACGCCGATGAGCAGGTCTTCGTACAGCGAGCTCAGCTCGCGCGGATCGCTGCGCAGCTGATCGACGTACATGTCGATGTCGATGGCCTGGTTGAAGCCCAGGCGGCGCTCGATGCGACGGGTGACCGTGCCGGCCTTGTAGTGCGAGAAGTCGATCGCGAACTCCTCTCTGAGGAGTTGGAGAATCGCTTCGACGCCCTTCACGTCGCTCTGGGCCGTCGTCCGGGAGTCGGTTGTCGAGCGCTCCAGCGACGCGATGGCGTCGGCAATGGCATCCGGCGTGAGCACCTGGTCCACGTGTCCGGTCTGCATGGCGCTGAGGGGCATGCTGTTGAACTGCGCGGTGTCGGGGCTTTCGCAGAACACCGTGCCTCCCGCCTTGCTGATCTCCTGCACACCGCGGGATCCGTCGCTGCCGCTGCCTGAGAGGATGACCGCGACGGCGCGATCTCCCACGTCCTGGGCGAGCGATCGGAGGAAGAGATCGATGGGGAGCGTCAGGCCGTGTCGCGGATCGCGGTCGTTCAGCAGGAGCCGCCGGCGTCGGATGATCATCTCCTTCATCGGCGGCAGGAGATAGACGGTGTTGGCTTCGACCGCCATCTCGTGTTCCGCCTGCCGGATGCGCAGCGACGTGCGTCGCGACAGCAACTCGTCCATCAGGCTCTTGAAGTCCGGTGAGAGATGCTGCAGGACGACGAACGCCATCCCGGTGTTGGTGGGAAGCCTCGTAAACAGTTTTTCGAGAGAGTCGAGTCCGCCTGCTGAGGCGCCGATGGCGACGATGGGGAAGTTCTGCGTGTCTGTGCCCGCGGCCTCTAGCGTCCCGCTTGCGGTGGCTGGCGACGTGGAGTCGCTCTGTTCTGCGTTGGTGCTGTTGCGATCAAGCCGCTCCGCCGACATGCAAGACCTCTCGCTCGGTTCAGATCCGTCCGGCTGAGCGGGAGCAGGAAATATGCCAGCACGTCGGTCGATTCGCCGATTGAATGACGTGCGATCAGCTGCGGACCAACGGCGCCGGCGAAGGTGAACTGTAAGTCTTGCAATGGACGTGCAGGAGCGACAAGAAAGTCAGCTGATCAAGAACCTACGCAACGCGATCGCCCGGTTCGCGCCCGGCGAAGAACGCGTCGAGATTGTCGAGCGCGCGGAAGCCCATCGCATCGCGTGTTTCGCGCGTCGCGCTGCCGATGTGGGGCATGAGAAACGTATTGGGCAGCGCGGTCAACCGCGGATCGATGTTGGGCTCGTTGTTGTACGCGTCGATTCCGGCCGCGCGCAGTTTCCCGAACCTCAACGCCTCCACAAGGGCATCGTCGTCCACGAGCGCGCCGCGAGCGGCGTTGACCAGGATGGCGCCGTCGGGGAGTCGTGCGAACCGTTGTGCGTTCATCACACCTCGAGTGTCGGGCGTGACGTTGCAGTGCAAGCTGAGGAAGTCGCAATGGGGAAGCATGTCGTCGAACGTCGCGTGATAAACGCCCTCGTCTGAGCCTTCGAGCCGGCGGAGGTCGTGATAGTGGATCCGCATATCGAATCCGCGCGCACGCCGCGCCACGACGCGACCCACTCGACCCATCCCAAGGATGCCCAACCGTTTGCCCGTGACCTGCGTGCCCACCATGAACGCTGGGCTCCAGTCTTTCCAGAGCCGCTCTCGCACCAGTTTCTCGCCCTCCCCGGCACGGCGAGCCGCACCGATCATCAACATCATCGTGAGTTCGGCGGTCGCATCGGACAACACGTCCGGCGTGTTGGTCACGACGATGCCCCGGGCGCGTGCCGCGCCCACATCGACGTGGTCGTACCCGACCGAGAAGTTGGCAATGATCCTGACCTCCGCCGGCAGGCGCTCGAGGACCCGCGCGGTGAAATGCTCCGTGTGACACGGAAGGATCGCGTGGGCGCCGCGCGCGTGTTCGATGAGCTCGTCGTGCGAGTAGAGCCGATCGTCAGGATTCAGGCGCGCGTCGTAATCGCGACGCAGACGAGCCTCCACGGCATCGGGAAGCTTGCGGGTGACGAGGACGGTTGGTTGTGAACTCATGTTGAATTCGGATGGCAACTCGGGAGAGAGTCTACGCGACTGAGCACACCATGAGAATCTATCGATTCGTCAATCGCGTACCGGGCGGTTTGATGGTCGTGCCGCTTTTCATCGGCATGGTCATCAACACATTCTTCCCACGGTTGCTGCAGATTGGCGGCTTCACGCAGGCGCTGAGCGGCGTGGGCTATCCAACCGTGCTCGGGATGTATCTCTTCACGGTCGGCACGAAGATGACCGTTCGTGCAGCGCCGCGGATGCTGCTGCGCGGGTTCGGTCTGCTCACGGCCAAAGTCGGCACTGCCACGCTCTTCGCGCTCGCCGTTGCTCACCTGTTCGAAGGGAGCATCCTGGGACTGAGTACTCTCGCGGTGATGGTCGCCATGAGCGACACCAATGGCGGCATGTTTCTCGCCCTGACCGGCGTGATGGGCGACAAGGATGACTCTGGCACCTATGTGGTGCAGAGCATCGAAACCGGACCGTTCCTGACGATGCTGATCTTCGTGGGGACAGGCCTCGCCGTGATTCCGTGGCTGACGATGGTGTCGGTGATCGCGCCGATCGTGGTCGGCGCAATTCTCGGCAATCTCGACGAGGAGCTGAAGGAGTTCTTCGCCTCGCACGAGCCGATCATCGTTCCGTTCATGGCGTTCACGCTCGGACAGACGATCAATCTGACGTCGGTCGTGACGGCGGGACTTCCCGGTGTGGTGCTCGGCCTGACGGTGGTGGTCGTAACCGGTGTGGTCTGCATCACGATGGATCGGCTACTCGGGGGCTCGGGGGTCGCGGGAGCGGCGGCGTCGAGCACGGCCGGGAACTCGGCGGCAGTACCGCAGGCGGTGGCCCTCGCCGATACCTCGTTTGCGCCGGTGGCCGCCGCAGCGACGATTCAAGTCACCGCATCGGTGATCGTGACGGCCGTTCTGACGCCTCTCCTGACGGCATGGTGGTACCGGCGAGTGTTGAGGGCCCGCGCTCCCGCGCTGCCGGAGCGGGACATCGAAGCCGTCGCGCAGAGATAGCGTGGCTGGAATGCCTGGGGCACGTCGCGATCGC
>Ga0310810_10005155_pt1 | contig 14560 bp, 13 predicted proteins | sample NCmetagenome_FD_207641 | JGI IMG/M metagenome (GOLD analysis project Ga0310810, IMG submission 207641) | Soil microbial communities from experimental microcosm in Duke University, North Carolina, United States - NC | ecosystem: Engineered > Artificial ecosystem > Soil microcosm > Unclassified ... | reverse complement strand
CACCACGGCGTCCGCCGTGGTGTAGAAGCAGTTCACCGGGCAGACCGCCGCGCAGGGCGCGTCGGTGCAGTGCATGCAGGCCATCGAAACCGAGCGCTCGCCGGGTTTGCCGTCGTTGATGGTGACGACGCGCCGGCGGTTGATGCCCCACGGCACCTCGTGCTCGTTCTTGCAGGCGGTGACGCAAGCGTTGCATTCGATGCAACGGTCGGCGTCGCAGAGAAATTTCATACGGGCCATGGTCGTTGCTCCTTATGCCGCGCGGATCTGACAGATGGTGACCTTCGGCTCCTGCATGCCCGTCGCCGGGTCGTAACCGTAGGTCGTGATCGTGTTGGCGCTTTCGCCAAGCACAATCGGATCGGAGCCCTGCGGATAAGCGGCCCGCAGATCGTCGCCGCCGAACCAGCCGCCGAAATGGAACGGCATCCAGGCCACGCCCTTGCCGACCCGTTCGGTCACCAGCGCTTTCACCTTGGCCTTCGCCGAGTTTTCGGCGCCGGTCACCCAAACCCAGCCGCCGTCCTTGATGCCGCGTTCGGTGGCGTCGGATGGGTTGATCTCGATGAACATGTCCTGCTGCAACTCGGCCAGCCACCTGTTCGATCGGGTTTCTTCGCCGCCGCCTTCGTATTCGACGAGCCGGCCGGACGACAGGATGATCGGGAACTGCTTGGCAATTCCCTTTTCCACGGCGGCCTTCTGCACCGAGAAGCCGATGTTCGGCAGCCGGAACTGCTTGGCATCCGGAAGCGTCGGATACTTCGCGATCAGATCGATGCGCGGCGAGTAGATCGGCTCGCGGTGGACGGGGATGCCGTCCGGCAGGTTCCAGGCGTTCATGCGCGCTTTGCCGTTTCCGTACGGCGCACAGCCGTGCATCAGCGCGACGCGTTGAATGCCGCCGGACAGGTCGGTCGACCAGGAGACGGCGTCGAGTTTATCGCCGCCAATCTTCTGAATCACCGCCAGTTCTGCCGGCTTGAGGTCATTGTCCCAACCGAGTTTCTTGAGCACGCCGTAATTGAATTCCGGATACCCATCCGGGATTCCCGAGCCTGGCGGATAAACGCCGTCCGCCAAGAGGCTGACCTTGCGCGTCGTGCCGTCCGGGAGTTTTTCCTCCCGCTCGACGCCAAAGCGAGCGCGGAAGCCAGAGCCGCCGTCCATCGCCGGAAGCGTGTGGTTGTAGAGGATCGGCGATCCCGGATGGCGCACCTCCGGCGCGCCCCAACACGGCCAAGGCAGGCCGTAGTAGTCGCCGCCAATGTCCGGCAAATCCTTCGGCGCCCGCAGCGTGACCAAGTCGAACTTCGACTGGTTCGCCATGTGCGCTTTGATACGCTCCGGCGATTGGCCGCAATATCCGGTCGACCAGCTGCCGCGGTTGATCTCGCGGAGAATGTCCTCGGCCACCGGCAGGTTGTTCTCGACCTTGATGTTCTTGAACATCTTGTCGGCAAAGCCGAGCTTCTTGGCGATCAGGTACATAACCTCGAGATCGTCTTTCGATTCGAAGATAGGCTTGACGATCTGCTCGCCCCATTGCATCGAGCGGTTGGTCGCGATGCGCGAGCCCTTGCATTCGAACTGCGTCGCGACCGGCAGCAGATACATGCCGTCCTTGCGGCCGGCCTTGACGGCGAGTGACGCCCAGGTCGTGGGATGCGGGTCTGCGACGACCAGCAATTCGAGCGCCTTCAGCGCTTTCATCGACTCGGGGATGCGCGTGATCGAGTTCGAGGCATGGCCCTGCACGAACATCGCCTTCAAATTGTCTTTCTGCTCGACCTGATCCTTCGGCAACAGAACGCCATCGAACCAGCGCGTCAGCGGAATGCCTGACGTATTCATCATCTTCTTTTCGTCGAAACGCGACACGAGCCAGTCGTAATCGGTCTCCCAAACGCGCGCCCAATGCTGCCACGCGCCATCCGCCAAGCCGTAGTAGAAGGGCAACGTCACGATATCGAGCCCGACGTCGGTCGCGCCCTGCACGTTGTCGTGGCCGCGCAGGATGTTGGCGCCGGTGCCGGGCTTGCCGACGTTGCCTGTCATCAGCAACGCGATGCAACTGGCACGCACGTTGGCAGTGCCGGTGGAGTGCTGGGTCTGGCCCATGCACCAGATGATCGTCGCCGGCTTTTCGGTGGCAAACTTCTTGGCGATGCGCGCCATCTGTTCGCCCGGCACGCCGCTAACGCGTTCGCACTCCTCCGGAGTCCACTTCTCCACTTCTTTGCGGACATCCTCGAAGCCGTAGACACGCTGCTTGATGAAATCTTTGTCTTCCCAGCCGTTCTTAAGGATGTGCCACATCATTCCGTACAGCACCGGGATATCGGTGCCGGGGCGGAAACGAGCGTATTCGGTCGCATGCGCGGCGGTGCGGGTCATGCGCGGATCGAAGACGATGAAGTTGCCTTTGTTGAGCTCCTTGCTCTCCAACATGTGCTGCATGCCAACCGGATGCGCCTCGGCAGCGTTGCTGCCGATGTAGATCAGCGTTTTGGCGTTACGCATGTCGTTGAGGCTGTTGGTCATCGCGCCATAGCCCCAGGTGTTGGCGACGCCGGTGACCGTGGTCGAATGACAGATTCGCGCCTGGTGGTCGGTGTTGTTGGTCCCCCAGTACGCGCCCATCTTGCGCATCCAGTAGGAGGCCTCATTGGTCATCTTCGCGGATCCCATCCAGTAGACGGCCTCCGCGCCCGACTTCTGCCGAATCTCCAGCAGCTTGTCGCCGATCTCGTTGATCGCCTCATCCCACTTGACCCGTGTCCACTGGCCGTTGACGAGCTTCATCGGGTACTTGAGGCGACGTTCGCCGGACACCAGTTCCCGCACAGAAGCGCCCTTGGCGCAGTGCGAGCCGCGGTTGATCGGCGAATCCCAGCTTGGCTCCTGGCCGACCCAGACGCCGTTCACGACTTCGGCCGTGACCGTGCAGCCGACCGCACAATGCGTGCAGATGCTTTTCCGGATGGTGGCCCCGGATGTCACCATGGTGCCGGCTGCTTCGGCCTTGCGCACGCCGGTCAGCGGCAACGCTCCGAGAGCGGCGAGTCCGCCGGCGGTGAGGCCGGATTGGCGCAGGAACGTGCGGCGATCGAGGCCGCTGGAATGTGTGGCAAGCGTGGCTGCGAGCGTGCCGCGGCGAGCTTGGCGTTCGGTTCTCTTGATCAGCACGGGCGCCTCCTTCAGGACTTGGTCGGATAACCGTTCACGCGGTAGTAGGTCTTCACGTGATCGGATTCCCGGTAACGGGATTTTCGTTTTTCATCGTTGTTCTCGCTGTCCGCCTTGGCGGCGGTGACGATCGGACTTGCCGCGGCGGCGCCGGCCCCCGCGCCAAGTACGCGAAGGAAGTCACGGCGGGCGACCTTGGTCTTGTCGACCCTGGCTTTGTCCTGTGCCTTCATAGCCTGTCCTCCGTGTTGCCTTGTGGCTCGCCGTCTCACGACGGTAGCGCAAATGCCTGCGTTTCTACTTCTATAAACACCCGGCCCAGCGTGCCTATTCGGCGGTACAGATTCGCCGCTTCGGCGCGCTCCAGATCGGCGAAGAAGCGCCCGATCCAGGGCGACAGATGTTTTTCGAAAATCTGCTGATCCGCGCCCTCCGGAACTCCGAGATCGCCGCTGACAAGCCTCGCCATGATCTCGCACAAGGTGGCGACGTGATCCTCCGGCTCGTAGTTGCCCTCGACGCGCTCGATGCCGAGTGGCGCCAGGTCGCCGCGCAGTCGTGCCAGCGGACGCTCGTGCAGGAAGCCGGTCAGGTAGTACGAGCCGTAGGGCAACAACTCGCCGCGGCAGACCCCGATGAAGAGATTGAAGTACTCGGTTTCGACGGCCTCGACCGTGGTTTCATCCGCAGCTTGTGCAAGCGCGGCATGGGCGAGGCCGAGCGGGGTGGCGTCGCCGCGCATCGCGGCAAGTTTCGTCATCAGCTTCGTGTCCGGCGCGCGCGCCAAAAGGGTGGCCAGCAGCGCGTATTCCTGGGCGCGGGCGGCGGCGACCTCGTCGTTTGCGGGCGAGGGTTGACCGGACGATTGATAAAGGTCCGGCCGCAGGATTTTCCGGTCGATGCCGGTCGCTGCCTCAACAAGGAGCACGCGCTCGGCCGGGACTTTGTTCCAATTCGACACGGACGGCTGAGAAATGCCTATTTGGCGCGCCAATTCGCTGACGCCGCCAGCAGCACGTACCGCGTGTTCAAGGCCTGGATCCCGCATCGAAAACCCTGTTTCAAATCATTTCAAAGTAAAAGTACGGTTCGGGGAACCGAAGGGTCAATAGCCAGAGGCTATGAATACTACTTTCTAATGAGGCACTGCACCGCCATGATTGCGGCGACGTTTGTGCTCCTCTGTCGGATTCTCGGAAGTGTCTTTGTGCGCTGCGGCAGTATTGTCGTGCGGCACAAAATCGCCTGCGGGCGTTTTGGATTCCTCAACCCGGCTCGCGGGCGGATCGAAATCCGGGCTGGCTTCGGCCACCTGGGTTTGTGCCAGCATCTCGGATAGCGCAGGCTTTTCAGGTAGCTGGGTGGATTGTGTGGCCGGCGGCTGCTCTCCAGCGACACCGCTCCCGGTCAGCTTTTCCACCTCGCCGAACATCCGGGCCACCGCCTGCTTGACGTCATAGCCTTCCTCCAGCGGGCCAAATCCGGGGATCGCTGCAGGATCGTTGAAGTCCCAGGCGTTTTCAGAAAGACCCACAAAGTCGCGAATTGTGGCGTCGGCCGTCCACGCGCGGCGAAGGGCCGCACGAGCAAGCTCAGCCGGCACGCCGGGATTGAGGAACGCGCGGATATCGGTGCCGGCCGTGATCGACTCCAAGGATGGCAAGCTCGACAAGTCGAACTCAGGCTTGCCGGCCGCCGCGGGGGTGGCGGCACCGCCCGCTGGGGCAGGCTCTGCCCGTTCGGGCGGAGCTGTGTGGTCCGGCTTCGGCTCGTCGGATTCTCTTGGCTCGGCGTCGAGCTTCTTGCGCGACCAGCGCTGCAAGAAGCCTTCCGAGGATTCGTCACCGCTTGTCATCGCTCGTCCCTACGGATCCCGGTGGGCGGCGCCCCAGCGCATCGGGATTGGCCCGGTCACGCTTGCGCTTCACGAACGCCTCCTCGACATGGTGCTCGGCGACGAAGGCCGCAACCGTCTCGCGCACCGCATCCGGCATCGGCACCGGTTCGACGATGTGGTTGCCGGCTTCTGTCAGGCCTTCGCCCTCGGCCGGATCAGCGGTGACTGCGAACAGGGCGTAGGGCGGCTCGCCGCTGCTTTCCTTCAAGGCCACCCAGAGCGACGGTGACCCGGAGGCGAGGTTGGTGCGGTAGTTTGCGGTTTCGGAGCGATGCAGCTCGATCGTCGCCGGTCCTGCATAGAACGTGGTGCGCTCGCCGTCGTTGGCGAGCACCGCCCACTCCGGCGTCTCGGGCTGGCCGGCCAGCACGCCGGTCGGCCGCCAGATGTGGTCGATCCATGGACTCGATGCGGTCACGCGCTGGACAATGACGCCGACGGCGATGGTGGCGAGCGGAACGGAACTCATGTGACCACCTCGATGTGCTTGACGGGTAGGCCGGTCACGAGATTCTGCGGCTTCAGGCGCAGAATTTTGTCCTGGTCCATCGCCAGGATCAGATAGACCGGCTCGCCCTTCACCTTGTCGGTGACGACGTCGGCGTCGCGGAATGTCAGCTTGAACAGGCCGACGACGGCAGCTCGCGCCGCCTCGTTCAATTCCTCGCCATTCCACAGCGCGTTGCCGATCCTTGTACCCTCGGCGTCGAGGCCGACGTACCAGGAAAAATTCGCATCGCGCATTTCCGTCAGCGGTTCGACCGTGACCTTGACGGCGAGCAGATGTTCGACCCAGCACTCGATAGCGAGAGCAAGCGCCTGAAGGCCGCGCCGCCCGCCGGTAAGATCGAGCGCGACATGAAACTGGTCGCTGTGCTCGAAGTAATGCGCGGCGTTGTCGTCGCTCATCACGTCGATAGCCGCCTCGGCCGGTATCCCGAGCATCGAAACCAGCGGCGACAGCGGCGTGTCGGGTTTTCCAGCGATGGTTTCCTCGTCGGCTGCGATCAGCGATCCTTCATGCAAGGTCATGCGCTGCGGCCGGAAGAACAGCTCCGCTGCCCGCAGCACATAAGGATCGCCACAGTCATCGAGCGCATTGCGCAGGATGACGTGGACAAGCTGGTTGATGAACAGGTGCGGCACCTTGATGCCGCGCCTGACGATGTCGAGATAGGCCGCCTCGATGGTGCGCTGGCCCAGCAGGTGTTCCCGGAATGAAAGCATAACCTGCCAGTTCTCGCGCGCGTCGGGGTCGGCGATCGCGGCGATTTCGTCGCTTGCCACGGGACGGCGGGGCTCGGCCAGCAGCCTCGCATGCAGCGCCCGCTCGGCGGCGCAGGCCTCAGGCGGCGGCGCAAGCTCCGGCCGGGCCAGATAGGCCTTGATGAACTCTTCGGTGGCCATAAGCCCGCCGCCTGCGTCGCGATCGACCAGGTGGTGCCCGGAAGCGAGCCAGAAGTCCTTGTTCACCGAGGAATCCATGTTCTACCATCGAGTATATCACGAGGTAATAACATGCCGGCGATGCGACTAGTCCTAGCAATGCTTCTGATCGCCGGTCTCGGGACGGCGCCGGCGTCGGCGGACAACTATCCGACCAAACCGATCCGGATCGTGGTTCCGACCTCGCCCGGCGGCATCACCGACACGCTCGCCCGTGCGCTGGCGCAGGGTCTGACCGAGGCCTTCGGCCAGAGTGTGATCGTCGAAAACAAGCCTTCCGGCGCAGGCCATATCGGGATGGACTTCGTAGCGAAATCGCCGCCCGATGGATACACCTTGCTGGTGAACGCGGACGCCGCGTTTGTGGTCAATCCTCATCTGTACAGCAAGCTGACCTACGACTCGATCGGCGACTTTGTCCCGATCACTGGCCTCGGGATCAGCCCGCAGGCGCTGGTGGTGAATCCGTCCGTGCCGGCCAATACGTTCAGTGAGCTGATCGCGCTCGGCAAGAGCAAGCCGGGCGCGCTCAACTACGGGACCTTCGGCATCGGTACCAGCGGTCATCTCAACATCATGTACATCGAGGGCGAGACCGGCGCGAAGTTCACGCCGGTGCATTATCGCGGCGCGGCGCCGGCGATCACCGATTTGCTCGGCGGTCACATTCAGATGATGATTGTCGCTATCGGGTTGCTGCGGCAGAACATCGAGGCGGGCAAGCTCAAGCCGCTGGCCATCGGCAGCCGCGAACGCGTGCCGCAGTATCCAAACCTGCCGACACTGTCCGAAAGCGGGCTGCCTGGATTCGAGGCGGGCTCCTGGTACGGGCTTGCCGCGCCCAAGGGGACACCGCCCGAAATCGTCGAGAAGCTCAGCGCCGAGACGCAGAAGATTTTTGCCGATCCGGCGTTTCGCGATCGCTATCTGGCGCCGGCCGTGACCTTTTCGATCGCCAGCCCGCCGGCCCAATTCGCCGCGCGTGTGCAGCGCGACCTGGCCAAATGGGGCAAGGTCATCAAGGCCGCCGGATTGAAGGTGGATTGAGGCGCTATTCGTCGCGCTTCGGCTGCTTCGCCATCGCTGCAAGATCGACGTGTTCCGCCGGTTCGTCCTCGCCTTCGACGTCGAGGAAGGTGAAGGCGCGCAGCGGCTTGGGGCCACCCTTTGGGCGGAGCGTGCGGAACGTCTCGCGGATTTCGCCGCCGTCGTGGCTGCGGTGCATGGCGATCAGCGTGTCGAGCGGATGGTCGCAAAGCGAGGCGGCGAATTCGAATTCACCTTCCGCCGCCGCAATGGCCTCCTTCATGCCGGGCGCGCCGAAATGCGCCACGAGCTGTTTGGCCAAGGTGTCGATCGCGGCGCGGCGGGCATCCTCACCGGCGTCAACGACTTGCACCAGGGTCGACCAACCGAGCGAGGCGGTGCCCAGAAATCCCGCGCGGAAGGCGGTGCGCGCCTTTCCCTCCAGCGCCGCAAGGTTGGCATCGGCGAACATGAAGGTGCCGGTCACCGCCCACTCGCCGGGCTCGGCTGGGCGATCGAACACGAACGTGTCGGACGGATCGAGGCGGATGGTGCGCAGCAGTTTCATCCAAGTCCGTGTCCCGGATGCGGCGCAGCGCGAAGCGCTTGCGAAGCTGTGCACCGCTGATTCGGGACCCCGATTGCTGATTTGATCACCAAATCAGGGTCCCGGGTCTGCAGCGCATCACTGTGCTGCGCAGCACCCGGGACACGCGTTGCTGGCGTGATCCCGATCATTTCGGCCCCCGCGTTTTGGGATCGAGCCAGCTCGGCTTGGCGAGCGCCGTCACCAGCGAGCGCCGCTCGGTGCCGGGCTTGTCGACGCGCCGCACCAGAAGATCGCCGTTATCGTCGATGTCGCGGCGCGTCGATTTCTCCGGCGTAAGCAATGGCAGGTAGGTTTTGGCCACCGCAGAAAATCCGAACTCCTGCCAGGCGTCGATGTGCACCATCAGATGGCGCGCGAAGCTGCCGACCAGTTCCGCTGCGCCGGCATCGTCGAAGCCTTCCTCTTCGATAGCGGTCGACAGCGGCCGCAATCCAGGCTCGCCGTCGGCCATCGAAACGGTGCGGATCATGCCGCCGAACACCAGCCAACCCGGTGGTTCATCTTCGGGACCGCCGGCCCAGGCCAGTTGGCCGCCGCCGACCAGCCCCTGATCGATATAGATGGCGTCGGGCCAGCCGCAGGCGATCGGTTTGTTCGGCGGCGCGTGCGCGATCAGCGCGTCGGTCAACGCCGCCATGCCGGCGTAGAACGCCCGCCGCGCGGTGCGCAGCGGCTCGTCGGGCTCCAGCACGACGGCGAACTCGGCCAAGTCGAAACGGCCGACGAACACCAGCGTGCCGGCGCCAAGCTCGGCGGCATTGGCCTTGGCATGCGCGAAGGCATCGCCGACCTCGCGCAGCGTCACCAGGCGAAACCCCGGCGGCAGGTCGAGCGCCGTGGCAAACGGCGTGTTCAGGCGTGTTTCAAGTGGCATTTGGGGCTCGGATTGGCACTTTCAGACTGGGATCATTATAACCTAGCCGCGCAGCGGCCATTAGGATGTGGCCGCACACCTCAAAGCCGGAGCAGAAATGGCGGAAAAGCGCACCATTCTGGTGTGTTCCTGCGAAGACACCATGCCGCTCGACGCGGACGCGATTTCGCGCGGCTGCCGGGGCGTGCAGGTCAAAACCGCGAACCAGCTTTGCCGCGCCGAGATCGAGCGATTTCGCAACGCGGTCGCAGGTGGCGGCGACGTTGTCGTTGGTTGCACCCAGGAGGCGCCGCTGTTTTCCGAGGTTGCCGGCGAGCAGGCTGCGGCGCTGGCGTTTGCCAATGTGCGGGAGACCGCCGGCTGGTCGGCGGATGCCCGCGCCGCCGGTCCGAAGATGGCGGCGCTGCTGGCGGTTGCGGCGGAACCGGCGCCCGAAGCCGCTTACGTCACCATGGAAAGCGAGGGGGTGGCGCTGATCTATGGCCGCGACGAGCGCGCCATCGAGGCCGGCAAGCTTCTCGCCGATCATCTTGATGTCACGGTGCTGATCACGCGACCGACGGGTCTTGCTGCGCCGCGCGTCACTGAATTTCCGGTGGTGCAGGGCACGATCAAATCAGCCAAGGGTCATCTCGGCGCGTTCGAGATCGCGGTCGACGATTATGCGCAAGCGGTGCCCTCGTCGCGCGGTGAGCTTTCGTTCGGCGCGCCGCGTAACGGCGCGGTGTCGCGGTGCGATCTGTTGCTGGATTTGTCGGGAGAAGCGGCACTGTTTACGGCGCCCGATCTTCGCGACGGTTATCTGCGCGCCGATCCCGGCGACCCAGCCGCCGTGCTTCGCGCCGTGCTCAAGGCTCGCGATCTGGTCGGCACCTTTGACAAGCCGCGCGCCATCGTCTTCACCGAGGATCTGTGTGCGCATGCGCGCTCGAAGATTGTCGGTTGTCACCGTTGTCTCGATCTCTGTCCGACCGGCGCCATCACGCCGAACGGCAACTATGTCCTGATCGATGCGAACATCTGCGCCGGCTGCGGCCAATGCGCCGCGGCCTGTCCGACCGGCGCCGCAGCTTACGCGCTGCCGCCGGCCGACACGCTGTTGCGCAAGGTTCGCGTTCTGCTCACCACCTATCGCGAGGCCGGCGGCGAACATCCGATTGTGCTGCTGCATGACGAAGCGCATGGCACGGAGCTCATCGATGCGCTGGCGCGGCACGGCGACGGGCTCCCCGCGCACGTCCTGCCGCTTGCGGTCAACGAGGTGACGCAAGTTGGGCTCGAGGCCGTCGCTGCGGCTTTTGCCTACGGGGCGGGCGGCGTACGGTTCCTGCTGCGAGGAAGGCCGCGCCACGACGTCACGGGATTGCGCAACACCATCGCGCTGACCGAGCCGATCCTGAGCGGCCTTGGCTTCGGAACGGATCGCGTCGCAACGATAGAGAGCGACGATCCGGATGCGCTCGGTAGCGCGCTGCGCGCGATCCCTGCGCAGGCGGGCGCGCCGCGGCCGGCGAGTTTCAACCCGGTCGGCGCCAAACGCGACGTGATGCGGCTTGCACTTCGTGAGTTGCAGCGTGCGGCGCCGGCGCCGGTCGATGTTGTGACGTTGCCTCAGGGCGCGCCGTTTGGCGCGGTCGAGGTCAACGTCGAGGGCTGCACGCTCTGCCTCGCCTGCGTGTCGGCGTGTCCGACCGGGGCGCTATCCGCCGACACCGAGCGGCCGATTTTGCGGTTTGCCGAAGACGCTTGCGTGCAATGCGGGCTGTGCAAGGCGACCTGCCCGGAGAAGGTCATCACCCTGCGTCCGCAGATCGACTTCCGCGCCGCCACCGCCGCCGCTCGCGTGCTGAAAGAGGAGGCTCCGTTCGAGTGCGTCCGTTGCAATAAGCCGTTCGGCGTGAAGAGCACGATCGAGCGCGTCGCCGCCAAGCTCGAGGGCAAGCACTGGATGTACAAGGGCTCGGCGCGCCGCCTCGACGTCATCAAGATGTGCGAGGACTGCCGCGCTGCGGTGATGGCCGAGGAGGATTTCGACCCCACCGCCAAGCCGCGGCCGCTGGTGCGCACCAGCGACGACTACCTGCGCGAACGCGAAGCGCGACAGACCACCGAACCGGAAAGCTGATGCGGCATCGCGGCCTTGCCGCCCATTGTCCAGCCGGTTCAAATACCTGGCTCGTTTCTTTGATTTATAATCATTCTAAGCTATTGAAATAACGTAACTTTCCTTGACGAACGGGCACGCCGCCGCTTCCTTAGAGGCGGGGGTGACGCCACGGCCATCCGGCCGATCGGCGCACTTAAGGCAAGGAGAGTTTGTCATGAAGTCGCTGATGAAGGCGTCGGTGGTTGGCATGGTATTCGCTGCGTTTGGATTTGCGCCGGCTTTGGCCGACGGTTTCAAGAACTGCACCAAGCTTGCGAAGGCATCCTGGAAGCCGGCGAGCGAAGCGGAAGCCGCCGCCAAAGCTGCGGGCTACGAGGTACGCAAATCGAAAGTCGAAGGTTCCTGCTACGAGGTCTATGGCGTGAAGGGCGGCAAGCTGTTCGAGCTGTTCTACAGCCCGGAAGATTTGAGCCTCAAACACACCAAGGCGAAATAGCACGCGCGGCACGTTGTCCAATCCGCGAAACGGACCGTCATCGGACTCGCCGGCGCGTTGCGGCGAGCCGGTGATGGTCGACGTGTGGGACGTGCCTTTGCGGGTGCTGCATTGGATATTGGCGGCGGCGGTGCTGATCGCGTACTTCTCCGCCAATGTGTTCGATACGTTGCACGAGATTGCCGGCTACACGGTGATGGCGCTCGTCGTGCTGCGCGTTGCCTGGGGTTTTGTCGGCACGCGCTATTCGCAATTCCGGAATTCGGTTCGCCCGCCGCGAGTCGTCCTGCGCTTTCTCGGCCAGATCGCGCGGGGGGAGCCTGGACGTTATCTCGGACTCAACCCGGCGGGAGCCGCAATGGCGATCGTGTTGCTGGCGCTGCTGGCGGTCTCGACGATCAGCGGATGGATGCAGATCACAGAACGGTTCTTCGGCGTCGATTGGGTCGAGATGGTTCACACCGTTTCGTCCAACGCTGTGATGATCCTGGTGGCCGTGCACATCCTTGGCGTTGTCGTGATGTGCGTCATGCAAAAGGAAAATCTGATACGCGCCATGCTGACCGGGAAGAAGCGCCAGCGGGCCGAATGAGCGGCAGCTATCGGGTCGCCTTCTCGAGAAATTTCACCAGCGCCTGACGGTCCTCGGCCGAGCCGATGGTCTGCTCCGGCATCTTGGTGCCGGGCGTGTAGGCGTTCGGCCCGATCTCAAACAGCCGCGCCACCGTCTCCGGCGTCCAGACGATGTCGAGCTGCTTCAGCGCCGCCGAGAAGTTGTAGCCCGGCAGCGTCGCGATGCGGCGCCCGAACACGCCATGCAGCGAGGGCCCGGCGCGGTTGCCTTCGTCGGGGCGCAGCGTGTGGCAGGCGACGCAGGCGCGGAACACCTGGGCGCCATGGTCGTCGCCGTAGACCGCCAGCGGATCGCCGGGTCCAGCCATCGCCACCTGGCCGACGTGATCGCCGGTGAGCGCGTCCCAGCGGCGGATCATGCGGTCGGTGCCGCCGGTGAGCAGCGTGCGGTTGTCCGGAAAGAACGCTGCCGACCACACCGGCAGTCCGGGGCCCACCAGTGTTCGCGCAAGCTTTCGCTCGCGGCGGTCGATGATAGCAACCGAGCCGCGGATGCCGGCAGCGGCGATGAGCGAGCCGTCGCCCGATACCGCGACAGTAACAATCGGGACTTGGCCACTCTCGATTTCGCCGCGCGGTTCACCAGACGGCGAGAAGAAAAATAACCTCCCATCGGCGCCGCCGGCCACGATCTCGCCATCGCTGCTGACCGCGACGGCGTTGAGCGGCGTCGGCACGGTGACCACGGCGGGTGCGCCGCCATCGAGCGGCCAGATGCGCAAGGTCAGGTCGTAGGCGGCGCTGACCAGCGTCTTGCCGTCCGGCGTGAACGCCACGCCATTGACGTTCTGCTGGTGATCCTCCAGCACGCGTGGCGCGCCGCCTTGCAAAGACCACAACCGGATTGTGCGGTCCCAGGATGCGGAGGCCAGCATGGCGCCATCGGGCGACACCGCGAGGCTGACCACCGGCGCGGCATGACCTTCGAGTACGCGCTGCGGCGCGGTGTCGCCTTTGCGCCATATCGCAATCTTGCCGTCGGAGCCGCCGGTGACGATGCGGCCGTCGGGAAGCAGCGCAACCGCGTTCACCGCGCTCTCGTGGAAGCGCAATACCTGTTCGGCCGAATTGCGCGTCAGCGACCACAAGATCGCCGAAGAATCGAAGCTGCCGGACACCGCGGTCGTGCCGTCGGCCGACACCGCGATCGCGCGCACCGGCCCGCCGTGGCCGCGCAACTGCGCTTGCGCGGGAACAGCGAGTAATAGAAGGTACGCAATAAGGAAACCAACTGAGAATGACCCCCACCACATTCCTCCCCCTTTTAGGGGGAGGAAGACCGTGCGGCGAGTCCTCCCTCCCCCTGAAAGGGGGAGGGTTGGGGTGGGGGTCCGCACACTTTCAATTCGGCTGTACATCATCGGCCGGTTGCATACCCAGCGCCGCGATCCGGTCCTTTGTGCGGCGATCGCGCAGGCTCGCCAGAAAGGCCTGCACGGCGGGCCGGGTACTCCGGCTCTCCACGAGGAGGAAATCGTAGTGCTCCGGCGCGAGCGGCAGGAAACCGAGCCCGTACATGCGCGCCACCGGCTCGATGGCGACGCCCCAATCGGCGCGCGCCTGCGACACCGCTGCGGCGACGGCGTTGTGCGAGCGCGGCTGATTGGCGTAGCCGGGCGGCCGCGCACCGGCGACAAGCTGATCGATCAGCACGCGGGTGCCGGCGCCGGCGTTCCGGTTGACCATCAGGCACGACGGATCGGCGAGCGCCGCTTTCACCGCATCTTGGGCGGTGCGTCCCTCGAAACGCTTGTCGCCGGGCCGGAACAGCACGCCCTGCATCCGCAGCCAGCCCTTCACCAGCGAGATGCCGGGCGAGAGCAGGTGCTTGTTGTATTCGCCGGTTGCGGGGTCGATCAGATGCACCGGTGCGACGTCGCATTGGCCGCGCTCCGCCGCTGCGACACCGCCCTGGCTGCCGACCGCGATGGTGCGTGCGGAAAATCCACCCTCGGCCAGCGCGCCCACCACCACATCGAGCGCGATGTCGTGACTGCCCATGATGACGACATCAGGAGCGCGCGCGGCATCGCCGATCAAGGTGACGCGTGCGCGGGTGTCCGCATCGAGCGAACCGGCCAGTGCGTCGATCTCGATGAAACCGTCGGCCTGAGAGAAACTGGTCACCGCGCCCGATCCCTTCGCCGAGGGGAACGCCACCGCGCCATCTTCGCCGGACACGAGTGACACCAGCACGAACTCCTTGCGCCCCATCTCCGAGGCGATCCGCATCGGTACGCGCGCTTCGACGGTTTGCGTGGCCTCGGGCGGCCGCCCGGCGC
>Ga0310810_10005153_pt1 | contig 14561 bp, 17 predicted proteins | sample NCmetagenome_FD_207641 | JGI IMG/M metagenome (GOLD analysis project Ga0310810, IMG submission 207641) | Soil microbial communities from experimental microcosm in Duke University, North Carolina, United States - NC | ecosystem: Engineered > Artificial ecosystem > Soil microcosm > Unclassified ... | reverse complement strand
CGGGCAATGCGCGCGACCTGCAGGCCGCCGCGGCGCGCGCCGGCGCCACGATCGACACCTACATCGAGCTCGAGGTCGGCATGCGCCGCTGCGGCATCGCGCCAGGGGCGCCGGCGCTCGCGCTCGCCCGGGCGATTGCCGCCTCGCCCAACCTGCGCTTCGCGGGACTGCAGGCCTATCACGGCCGCGCGCAGCACTTTCGCTCGATCGAGGAGCGCCGCACGGCGGTCATGAACGCGGCTTTGCAGGTGAAGAACATGAAAAGCCTGCTGGCCGAGAACGGCATCGCGTGCCCGCGCGTGACCGGCGCGGGCAGCGGCACGTTCATGCTCGAAGTCGAGGCGGGCGTCTGGGACGAGATCCAGCCCGGCTCGTACGTGTTCATGGACTGGGATTACGCGAAGAACGAGTGGGCACCGCCGCTGCCGCGCTTCGAGCATTCGCTTTTCGTGCTCGCAACCGTGATGAGCCGGCCCGCGCCGGATGTCGCCATCGTGGACGCGGGGTTGAAGGCCTCGAGCGTCGATTCGGGCATGCCCGCCGTCTGGGAGCGCCCGGGGCTCGCCTATGTGCGCGCCTCGGACGAGCATGGCTGGGTCGAGATCGGCGCGGGGGCCGCGGCGCCCAAGCTCGGCGAGAAGCTCCTGCTCGTGCCCGGGCACTGCGATCCGACGGTGAACCTCTACGACTGGTACGTGTGCGTTCGCAACGGGGTGGTCGAGGACTTCTGGCCCGTCAGCGCCCGCGGCGCGCTGACATAGCGAGGATGGGCCGGCGTCCGGATCTCGTCGTGAGCGAGGAGCGCGGCGTTCGCCACCTGCACATCGGGGGCGAGGCGATCCAGAGCGCCATGCGCATGGACGACCCGTTCGCCCTCGAGCTCGACTACACGCGCTGCATGATGGCCTTCCTCCTCTTCCATCCGGCGCCGCGGCGCGCGCTCATGATCGGCCTCGGGGGCGGCTCGCTCGCCAAGTACTTCCACCGGCACCTGAACGGGCTGCGCACGCACGTGGTCGAGTCCGACGAGCGCGTGATCACGACGGCGCGCTCGCTTTTTCACGTCCCGGGCGACGATGCGCGCCTGCGCATCGAGCATGGCGACGGCGTGCGGGCGCTCGCGCCCGAGTGCTGCGATCTGCTCGTCGTGGACGGCTTCGAGGACGAGTCGACGCCCGCGGCGCTCGTCTCTCAGGCGTTCTTCGACGCGGCCTGGGGCTCGCTCGAGGATCCGGGCGCGATGGTAGTGAACTTCATGGACGACGATCAGAACCTGGATCGCAACCTGCGGCGCATCGAGCGCGCATTCGCGGGCGCCGTCATCGCTTTCCCGGCGCTGAACGATCCGAACATCGTCGTCATCGCCCTGAAAGGCGCGCCGCCCGAGTTCCGCTGGGACGAGCTGCGCGCGCGCGCGGCGGTCCTCGAAAAGCGCCACGCGATGCCCTTTGGCCGCTACGTCGACCGGCTGCGGCGCATGAACCGCTGCACTCGCGCCGCGCTGCATCTGGGCCCCTAGGCGTGGAGTTCTCGTTCGCCGAAATCGCCTGGCTCGCCGGCGCCGGCTTCGCCGGCGCGATCGTGTACGGCATCACGGGCTTCGGCACGGCGCTCGTCACCATCCCGATCGCCACTCACATGGTGTCGCTGCCCTTCGCCCTCGCGCTCTATGTGCTCATGGATTTCTCGACCGCGCTGCGCGTCGGCTTCGAAAATCCGCGTAACGCGGTGCGGGCCGAATGGACGCGCATGGTGCCCGCCATCCTGGTCGGCACCGCGACGGGCGTGACGCTGCTCGTCAATCTTCCGCGCCAGGCCGCAACGATGGCGCTCGGAATCTTCGTCATCGCGTTTGCGGTCTACAGCCTCGCGCGCCGCGGCGAATCGCACCGCAGGCTGCCTTCGGGCTGGGCCTATCCGGCGGGATTCGCGGGCGGCTTGACGAGCACGCTCTTCGGCGCGGGCGGGCCGCCCTACGCGATGTACCTTTCTCATCGAGGGCTTACCAAGGAGCAGTACCGCGCGACGATGGGCCTTGCGACGCTCACCAGCATCTCGATGCGCGCAGTCGCCTTCTTCATCACGGGATTCCTGCTCGAGCCCAAGGTCTGGCTCTACGCGCTCGCCGTCATTCCGTCGGGGCTCGCGGGCCTGTGGGCGGCCGGCCATCTGTTCCGCCGCATCTCGCGCGAAGCGCTGATGCGGGTCGTCGCGGTGATGCTGCTCGCGAGCGGGATCTCGCTCGTGGTGCGCGCCCTTTAGGACGCCACTAGCGGTACATGTACTCGCGGGTCCAGGGCAGCGGATTGCGCCCCGGGTTCGAGGACTTGACCGCGAGCACTTGGTGGATCGAGATCCAGTTGCGCGCGAAGGCGTGCGCGCAGCCGGCGAGGTACAGCCGCCAGATGCGCACGCGCTTCTTGCCGGCATGCGCATGCGCCGCCTCCAGGTTCGCCTCCAGCCGCCTCGACCAGTGCGCGAGCGTGCGCGCGTAGTGCAGGCGCAGCGTCTCCACGTCCATCGCTTCCAGGCCCGCGCCCGCGACCTCCCGCAGCACGAGCGAGAGATGCGGCAGCTCGCCGTCGGGAAAGACGTACTTGCCGATAAACTCGCCCGCGCCCAGCCCGACCTCGCGGCTCTCGATGTCGACCGAGGTGATGCCGTGGTTCATCACGATGCCGCCGTCGGCGAGCAGCTTATGGATGATGCCGAAGTAGGCGGGCAGGTTCTTCAGTCCGACATGTTCGAACATGCCCACCGAGGCGATCTTGTCGTATTCGCCCGCGATGTCGCGGTAGTCGCGCAGCAGCACCTGGCAGCGGTCCTGCAGGCCCGCGGCGCCGATCTGGGCGTTCGCGTAAGCGTGCTGGTTTTCCGAGAGCGTCACGCCGGTGGCGTGCACGCCGTACTTTTGCGCCGCGTGCATGACGAGCGCGCCCCAGCCGCAGCCCACGTCGAGGAAGCGGTCGCCGGGCGCGAGGCGCAGCTTGCGGCAGATGTGGTCGAGCTTCTGCTCCTGCGCTGCGTGGATGTCCTCGGCGCCGGTCTTGAAGTAGGCGCAGGAGTAGACCATGCGCTCGTCGAGGAAGAGGCGATAGAAGTCGTTGGAAACGTCGTAGTGGTAGCGGATCGCCTCGCTGTCGCTCTTGCGGTTGTGCGCGCCGAGATGCGGCATGCGGCGCCCGGCGGTGCGGCCCCAGGCTTTGGCGAGCGACTCGACGGCCCTGAGGGCCTCGTCGATGGGGCCTTCGAGCTCCAGGTCGCCCTCGACATACGCTTCGCCGAGCGAGGCGAAATCGGGCCGGGAGATGCGCTTGAGCGCCTGCGCGTCGTTGACCCGGAAGGTGACGTGGGGCTCGTCGCCCAGCTCATAGCGCCGGCCGTTCCAGAGCTCGATGGCGAGCGGCACTTCGGCCTGCGCCCGGAGCGCCGCGATGGTTTTCTCGATCCGGGATTCGAGAAGCATGCTGGCCTCTATGCCGACTTTTCCCTCAGGGTCACAAACTCCTCAGCCGCGGTCGGATGAATGCCGATCGTCGCGTCGAACTGCGCCTTGGTGGCGCCCAGCTTCACCGCGATGGCGACGCCCTGGATGATCTCGCCCGCATCCGGGCCGATCATGTGCGCCCCCACCACTCGCTGGCTCCTTGCTTCTACCACAAGCTTCATGAAGATCTTCTCGGTGCCTTGCGAGAGCGTGTGCCTGAGGGAAGTGAACGACGTCTTGTACACATCAACAGCCCCGAGGCGCTCGCGCGCCCTCTCCTCCGACAGCCCCACGGTGGCAAGGTTCGGGTGCGAAAACACGGCGGTAGGCACGTTGTCGTGATCCGGCGACGTCGGTTGCCCGCCAAAGAGCGTCTTTGCCAGCGCCATGCCTTCTGCGGTTGCGACCGGGGTGAGGTTGAGGCGGTTGGTTACGTCGCCGATCGCGTAAATCGAGTCGACCGAGCTCTTGGAATAGGCGTCGACCTGCACGGCCCCATCGGCGCCGAGCTTCACCCCGACCGTCTCGAGACCGAGGCCGGCAGTGTTGGGAAGTCGGCCCGTGGCAAAAAGCACCAGGTCGAACGATTCCTGCGCGCCATTCTGGAATTCAACCGCGAGGCCGGGTCGGATCGAAACGGGATTCGTCTCGAGCAGGATTGCGATGCCCTTTTTGCCCATCTCGTCGGCGAGCCGGGTTCCCAGCTCGGCGTCGAAGCCGCGCAGCAGCCGCGCGCCGCGATAGGCGAGGGTCGTCTCCACGCCGAGTCCGTGGAAGATCGAGGCGAACTCGACGGCGATGTAGCCCCCGCCGACGACGAGCGCGCGCCTTGGCAGCCTCTCGAGATGGAAGGCCTCGTTCGAGGTGATCGCGAGCTCGCGGCCGGGGATGGTCGGCTTGCTCGGCCACGAGCCCGTGGCGACGAGAATATGTTTTGCAGTTAGATGTTTGTCTCCGACTTTTACGGTGTGAGGATCGAGAATGGAAGCCCGATCCCTGAAAATCTTCACTCCGTTGTTGAGGAGGATCCGCTCGTAGACGCCGTTCAGGCGCGCGATCTCGCGATCCTTGTTGGCGAGCAGCGTCTTCCAGTCGAAGCTCGGCTCGGCGATCGTCCAGCCGAAGGCCGCCGCGTCGCGGATTTCGTCGCGCACGTGCGCGGCGTAGGAAAAAAGCTTCTTGGGAATGCAGCCGACGTTGACGCAGGTGCCGCCGAATGCGCCGGACTCCGCGACCGCGACCCGGGCGCCGAGCGCGGCGGAGACCCGGCTCGCCCTTACGCCGCCCGAGCCGCCGCCGATGGTGAAAAGGTCGAAATCGAACGCCAGAACGCTACTTCAGGTTCTTGAGATTCATCTCCACGAGGTCGAGCAGGGACGCGATGTCCCCGTGCTCCTTGCCCGCGAGCCACTTCTGCGCGTTGTGCACGCGCTGCTCGATCTGCGCTTTCGGCATGCCTTCGACGCCGGTGAACATGCCGGCGAGATCGTTGAGTCCCTTGCCCTGCGCCATGCCGCGCACCTGCCCCAGCTTCGCCTCGATTTCCGGGCGCTGCAGGTTGGTGACCAGCTTCATCGTCTTGTCGTCGCCCATGGCGCTTTCTCCTCTTTCTTTTATGGGGCAAGTATATAGCGTCCGGATGACTCCCGGGCGCTGCCTTCGGCCACCAGTTTCTCGAGGTGCGCGAGCAGCGAGCGCGCCGCCACGGGGTGCAGTCGCGCGGGCACGTCGTCGTAGACCAGGGGCACCAGGTCCTCGAGCGCCGACTCGCCGCGCCGCGCGAGCGCGGCGGTCACCTTCGCTTCGCGCGCGAGCCGGTGCGCGATGAGGCGCTTGACCTCCTTGTGCGGCGCGCCGACGAGGTAGCCGTGTCCCGGCGCGATGATCGCGATGTCCTCGCCGAGAAGCGCTTCGAGCGCCGCGAGATAGGCGAGCATGTTTCCATCGGGCGGATTGATGACGACGGTCGAGCCCTGCATGACCTGATCGCCGGTGAAGAGCATCTTCGTCTGCTCGAGCAGGTAGCAGAGATGGTTGGACGCGTGCCCGGGCGTATGAATCACGCGCAGCGTCACGCCGCCAAGGCGCAGCCGCTCGCCGTGCGCGAGCACCCGATCGGGCGCGAAGGTCCGGTCCTGGTTGCCGTGTGGCGGCGCGGGCATGCCGAGCACCTGCGCTCCAGTCGCCGCTTTCAGCTGCGCCGCCGCCGGCGAGTGATCGACGTGGGTGTGGGTGCACAGGATCCAGCGGATGCGGCCCGCGCCCGCCGCGACGATCGCAGCGAGGTGCGTGTCGATCGCGGGACCGGGATCGATCACGGCGATTTCGTTTTCGCCGACCAGATAGGCGTTGGTGCCGGGTCCGGTCATCGCACCGGGGTTGGGCGCGGTGATGCGCGTGACGTAGCGATCGATGCGTTTCGGGATGCCCGGCTGGATGACGAAGCAGGTGTTGCCCTTTTCCCCGGGGTCGGTCCAGTGGATCTCGTAGTAGGGCGGATCGGCGCGGCGAAAAAGGCGTTGCGAGCCCTCGTGGTCGAGCGCCCAGCAGGCGGCGTTCACCTCGATATCGCCGAGGCCGCGCGCGTGCTCGAGGATCGCCCTGGGCGAGGCGAAGGACGCGAGGTCGGCGAGGGTGCTGCGCGTCGGGAAAATGAGCTCGAGCTCCTTGCGCTTTTCCTTCTCCAGGGCCTCGCGCGCGCTCACCCAGACGCTGTGCACCGTTTCCGACCGGTCGTGCGCGCCGGTCTGGCCCGCCGGCGCGCAGGCGACGAAAAAGCGCGTGCTGAAGCGCCGCGGCCGCCCGGGCGCGGTGATCCAGTGGCTGTAGTAGGCGAGCTCGTCGGCCGGGATGAAGAGCTTTTCTTTCGCAAGGAACTCGCTGAAGCGCAGCGACCCCGCGTTAAGGGGCGCGCGCCAGTGCTCGAGGCTCGCGGCGCGCCCGGCCGCAATGGGCCGGCCGTCCTCGTCGCGCGCCAGCAGGATTCCCGACTCCTCGAAGCACTCGCGCGCGGCGGCGACCCAGTAGGCGAGCCCGCCGGATTCGAGGCCGAGCCGCGCGCTGGCGCGCGCGTCATCGAGCCCTGCCACGCGCGCGGCTGCCTCGCGGCTCGAATCGTCTTCGTCGAGCGCGCCACCCGGAAAAACGTAGGCGCCCGGCAAAAACACGGCTTTGCTGGTGCGCTGGAGCATCAGGACCTCGGGTGCTCCTGTCGACTCGCGCAGGAGCAGCACCGTCGCGGCGGGACGCGGCTCGGGCTTCACGCAGTGCGCCCCGCGCGGTCCTTGTCGTTCTGTGCCTTGACCTTCGCGCGCATGCCTTCCCAGTCCGCCGCCGAGAGGCGGTCAAGCTCCGTGAAGGACGAGCCGTTGGCGAGGTAGCCCGCGCCGTCGAGCGCGATCGTCTCGCCGGAAAGATATTCGCAGCCGTCCGCCATGAGAAAGACGGCGAGGTTCTGCAGCTCCGGCATCTGTCCGACACGCCGCATGGGAATTTTTGCCGTGCCGTCCTCGAAATTGCCGTCGGGCCGCAGCCGCTTGGAGGCACCCTCGGTCGGGAAGGGGCCCGGTGCGATCGCGTTCAGGCGGATGCCGTGCCGGCCCCATTCCACCGCCAGCGATTTCGTCATGATGTGGATGCCGGCCTTCGACATCGCGGAGGGCACAACGTACGGCGATCCCGTCCACACCCAGGTGACGAGAATCGAGACGACCGAGCCCTTGTGGCCGCCCGCGATCCAGCGCTTGCCGACCGCGTGCGTGACGTAGAACGTGCCGTGGAAAACCGTGTTGGCGATCGCGTTGAACCCGTTCGCGCTCAGGTCCTGGGTCGGGCTGATGAAGTTGCCGGCGGCATTGTTGACGAGGCCGGTGAGCGGCCCCGACTCGTCCCAGATGCGCTGGACCATCGCATCGACCGCCTGCGAATCGCGGATATCCACCGCGCAGGTTTTGACTTGCCCGCCATGGGTCTTCATGAGGGACGCTGCGGTATCTGCGAGCACGGCGCCTCTGCGGCCCGCAATCCAGATTTCCGCGCCGAGCTGCAGGTAGCGGGCCGCGATCTCCTTGCCCAGGCCGGTGCCGCCGCCGGTGACGAGAATCCGCTTGCCCTTGAGCAGGCCGTCCTTGAACATGGCGCTCCTCTTCAAAGAGCGCCTATTCTAAGGTCTTGCTCTACGCAGTCACTGCTTCCTCGGGCGCGTACGAGGCGAGACCATTCCCGAAGGACCAGTTTTCCTTCGCCGTTTCGACGAGATTGATCCAGACATCCTCGGGCCTGAGCTGGACGGCGGCGCCGAGGCGTGCCGCGATCGCCCGGTAGAGCGAGCGCTTCAGGTACAAAGATCGTCCGGCCGAGAGCGTGATCTGGACGATGACGAGATCGCGGCTGCGCGCGATGCCGAGATACTCGCGATCGAAGACGAAGTCCTCCGGATCGTGCTCGGTGATGAGCTGGAAGCGGTCCTTGGCGGGGACGCTGATCGTCTCGACCATGGCCTGGTGCACGGCATCGCCGATCTTGCGGCGATAAGAAGCGGGCTTTCCCTTAAGCAGCGAAATACGAACTAACGGCATACAGGTTCCTTTCGAGAGTCAATTGGCGCGGATCGGCGTTCTGCGCGCGCAAGCGATCCAGCTCCGCATACAAGTGCTCGTCGCGCAGGTAGCGCTCGACCTCGCCGGCGGCGTCGTGATGCCTAGACGGTTTCTGCAAGCGCATGGGCGACCTTCACAAGGGGAGAGCAGCCCTGCTCCGCCACGCGGAGGAGGGGGAGGGAGACATGGAGGAACAGGGCGCTCTCAGGAACACGGCGCACGTCGTAGCCCAGGACGTGCGCAAGACCGAGCATGGTGGAGTTGTGCGCGAGCACTTCGCCTTCGATACGCTCGAAGCCGGCTTCGCGCGCGAGGCACTCGAGGTTGCGCAGCAGCCGCCGGCCGAGGCCGCGGCCCTGCCATTCGTCGGAAACGAGCAGCGCGAAGTCGCAGCGCTCGGGCCAGGGGTCGGCGGCGTACTGGCCCATGCCGACCAGCGTTTCCTTTCCGTCGCGCAAGACGGTCGCGAGCAGAGACACTTCGCCGCGCGGCTCGGCGCGGCTGAAGCGGGCCAGCCACTCGGGCGACACTTCCTGCACCCCGCTGAAGAACCGCGAATAGCGGCTCGTCGGCGAGAGCGAGCGAACCATCGCCTGGATGGCGGGTGCGTCGCCCGGCGTGGCGGGACGGATCACCGCAAGCGTGCCCTCACGCAGGCGCCAGGCGTCGGCGAAGCGATTGACGGTGCCCACGGCCGCCTCGATCAGGCGAAGGAGACCGAGGCGTCGTCGAACGCCTGCAGGACTGCGGTGCCCTGCTTCTGCAGGCGGAAGCACTGGCCCGGGGCGAGGAGCACATCGTTGCCGCTGTTCTCCTCGGTAATCCAGACCGTGCCTTCGCGCGCGCAGATCGTGCTGCCGGCGCCGTCGTGCACTTTCATCGTCTGCCCGCGGGCGAGCCGCAGGGCGGTGGAAGCGAGCTCGAGGTTCATATCACCCCCAGTGCTCGCCCAGGCGCCGCAGGGACAGGCGGGGGGTGAGCTTGTGGATGAGCTGGCCGATGAGGTTATGCATCGCCTGCGAGCGCGCCCTGCGGGCACGGGCTTGCAGGACGGCCACGACCTCGGGATCGATCCTGATGGGTTGGCTAGTGTTCGCTTTCATTGTTCACTCCTTGCGTTAGACATGCAGATGGTGCATTCTTGTGTGCAACGCATCAAACGGTAAAAACTCAAGGATTGGATGCAAAATGGGAATGCAAGAAAACTTCACCCGCAGCCACCCCCGCCTGCCGTCCCTTGATTTGCTTAAGGGTTTTGAGGCAGCCGCACGCCTGCTCTCCTTCACCAAGGCGGGGGCAGAGCTCTTCCTTTCGCAATCCGCAGTGAGCCGCCAGATCCAGGAACTGGAGGAGCAGCTCGGTGTGAGGCTTTTTCAGCGCCGCCACCGCGCTCTTGCGCTGACGGACGCGGGACAGGTTCTCTATCCGGCTGCCGCGCAGGTGCTCGCCACCATGCGCAGCGTGACCGACAGGCTGCGCGCCGACTCAGGGCGCCGCACCCTCGCCGTCACCACGACGCAATCGCTCGCTTCGCTCTGGCTCATCCCGCGCCTCGCCGGGTTCACGCGCACGCACCCCGACGTCGATGTGCGCATCAGCGCCGACGCGCGGGTCATGGACCTGGAGCGCGACGGCCTCGACCTCGCGATCCGGCACGGCCCCGCGACGCTTTCCGGGCCGGACGCCGTGCGCCTTTTCGGCGAGCGCGTGTTTCCGGTGTGCAGCCCGAGGCTGCTCCAGGATCCGAAGCGCCCGCTGCGCGAGCCCGCCGACCTGCGCCACCACGTGCTGCTCCAGTACGACGATCCCGAGGGGCGTCATCCGTGGCTGCACTGGCGCACCTGGCTCGAGATCGTGCGCCTGACCGATCTGCGGCCCGCGGGAAACCTGCTTTTCTCCGGCTACGACCAGATCATCCCCGCCGCGATCGCCGGCCACGGCGTCGCGCTCGGCAGGAGCCCGCTCGTGCGCGAGGCGATCGCCTCGGGCGAGCTGGTCGCGCCTTTCACCGGCAGCGCCGATCCGGCGCGCGCCTATTTCGCGGTGGTGGCGAAGAATGCCGGCCGGCGCAAGGAAGTCGCCGACTTCATCGCCTGGCTGAAGGAAGAGGCGGTGAGGGACGAGGCCACCGCCTCGTAGGACTTCCGGCTAGATCGTCAGGACGAGCTTGCCGATGTGCTGCGAGCTCTCCATGAGGTGGTGCGCCTCGCGCGCCTCGGCAAGAGGAAAGGTCTTGAAGATCTCGGGCTTGATCCGGCCCGCTTCGAGGAGCGGCCAAACCACTTCTTTCAGGCGCTTCGCGATCGCCGCCTTGAACTCGACCGGGCGAGGGCGCAGCGTGGAGCCGGTGACGACCAATCGGCGGCGCATCAGCTCGTTGATGTCGAGCTCGGTCTTGGCGCCGCGCAGGAACGCGATGAAGACCAGGCGCCCGTCGTCGGCGAGGCACTTCAATTCCTTCGGCACGTAGTCGCCGCCGACCATGTCGAGGATCACGTTGACGCCCTTGCCGTTCGTGGCAGCGCGCAGGGCAGTGCTCCAATCCTCGGTCTTGTAGTTGAAAGCCTTCGTGGCTCCCAGCCGAACGCACGCCGCGCACTTTTCATCGGACCCCGCCGTTGCGAACACGGGATTGCCCAGGGCGGCGGCGATCTGGATTGCCGTGACGCCGATGCCCGAGGAGCCGCCCTGCACGAGCAAGGTTTCGCCCGCCTGCAGCCTGCCGCGGTCGTAGACGTTCGACCACACGGTAAAGAACGTTTCCGGCAGCGAGGCGGCCTCGGTGGCGGAGAAGCCCTTGGGAATCGGCAGCGCCTGGCCTTCAGGCGCGGTGCAGTACTCCGCGTAGCCGCCGCCCGCGACGAGCGCGCAGACTTTGTCGCCCGGCTTCCAGAGCTTCACGCCGCTTCCGCATTCGACGACCTCACCCGCGATTTCGAGGCCGGGGATGTCGGACGCGCCCGGCGGCACGGGGTAATTGCCTTTTCTCTGCAGGACGTCGGGCCGGTTCACGCCGGCGGCGGCGACCTTGACGAGGATTTCCCCGGGACCGGGCTTCGGTTGGGGGCGCTCGCCCGGCACCAGCACTTCCGGCTCGCCCGGCTTCGTGATCTCGACGGCTTTCATGGCGCTATTTTGCCAGCAGGCGCTTGGCGGCCCAGGCGAGATCGACGTTGCCGCCCGAGAGCACGACGCCGACGTGCTTGCCCTTCGCATCGACCTTCTTGTGGAGCAGCGCGCACGCGGCGAGCGCGCCCGTCGGCTCGACCACGAGCTTCATGCGCTCCCAGAGAAAGAACATGGTCCCGAGCAGCTCGTCGTCGGTCACGGTGATCATGTCGTCGACGTACTTCATCACGAGCGGAAAGGTGAGCTTGCCGAGCGAGGGCGTGCGCGCGCCGTCGGCGATGGTCTCGGGGTTGTGCACCGTATGCAGCGTCTTCGTGTGGAAGGTGCGCGTCGCGTCGTCTCCTGCGGCGGGCTCCACGCCGACGACGCGGCACTTCGAGTTCAGGTGCTTGGCGGCGATCGCGCAGCCCGAAAGGAGGCCGCCGCCGCCGCAGGGCACGAGGAGCAGGTCGAGCAGCCCCGCGTCCTCGATCAGCTCCTTCGCCGCGGTGCCCTGGCCCGCGACGATGTGCGGGTGGTCGTAGGGCGGGATGACGGTGAGGCCGCGCTCGTGCGCGAGCTTGTGCGCGAGCTCGTCGCGCGCGGCGGACTTCGGGTCGTAGGTGACGATCTGCGCGCCGTAGCCGCGCGTTGCTTCGAGCTTCACCCGGGGCGCGTCCTCGGGCATCACGATCGTCGCTTTCACATTGAGCAGCTGGCCCGCGAGCGCGACGGCCTGCGCGTGGTTGCCCGAGGAGTAGGCGACCACGCCATGGCTCTTCTGCTCGTTTTGCAGCTGCGAGAGCGCGTTGTAGGCGCCGCGAAACTTGAAGGCACCCATGCGCTGGAAGTTCTCGCACTTGAAGAACACTCTTGCGCCGGTGAGCGCGTCGACGGTGCCCGAGGTGAGCGCCGGCGTGCGCCGCGCCGTCTCGCGGATGCGCTCGTGCGCGCGCGCAATATCATCGAAGCTCACGTCCATCGCTGAATCATCTCCACCTGGCAATCGCCTCTTTCGCCACGTCGTCGCCCCATTCTTGCAAAAAGTGGCCGCCCTCGGCATGCAACCACGGCTCCGGGCAGCCGCGGATGATTTTTCGCAGCGCGTTCATCACCGGCGGTCCGAGTACCGGATCCTTCGCGCCCACCGCCATGAAGGTGTCGCCTTTCCAGGATGTCTGCAGCCAGTCGCGCGCGCGGCGCGAGACCGCGGCGCCGGGCGCCTCCGGATTGTCAGGAACGAGCGCGGGAAAGCGACGCACGCCGGCTTTCGAGGCGGCATCGGGGTAGGGTGCCTCATAGGCCGCGGCTTCGGCCGCCGAGAGATGCGGGCAGGCGCGCGCGAGCAGCTTGCCGCAATCGAGGCTCGGCGTCTTCGCGACATACGCCCGCCATGCGACGAAGCCCTCGGAGAGCGGCACATCGCCCGTGCCGAGCGCCGTGTTCATGACGAGAAGGCGCTCAATGCGCTCGGGCATTTCCATCGGCAGCGTGAGTCCCAGCAAGCCTCCCCAATCCTGAACCGCAAGGGTCACCCTTTTCAGGTCGAGTTTTTCGAGTAAGTCGAGAAGAAATTCACGATGCATTTCAAAAGTATAAAAACCCTCGTCCTCCGGCTTGTCAGAGCGCCCAAAGCCGACGAAATCGGGCGCAACCACCCGGTAGCCCGCCGCGACGAAGGGCGGAATCATCTTGCGATACAGGTAGCTCCAGGTCGGTTCGCCGTGCAGGGCGAGGAGAACGCGATCCCCTTTCCCGACATCGAGATAGTGGATGCGCAATCCCTTCCACTCGAGGTAATTGGGCGCCCAGGAAAAGCCGGGCAGATTCGCGAAGCGCTCGTCGGGGGTGCGCATCCTCCGGATTGTAGAATGGGGCGATGGACTACTCTAAGTACAAAGATCTCAAAATCCGGCGCCTCGAGCCCGGCATCCTCGAGCTCGCGATGGGCGAGGAGGGCAAGCTTTCCACGGCCACCGAACGGCTGCACAAGGAGCTCGCCGACGTCTGGCTCGACATCGACCGCGATCCCGAGACGCGCGTCGCCATCCTGCGCGGCGTGGGCAAGGGATTCTCGGCGGGCGGCGATTTCAGCATGATCGAGAAGATCCAGAGCGACTTTGCGATGCGCGCGCGCGCCTGGCGCGAGGCGCACGACCTGGTCTACAACATCATCAACTGCTCGAAGATGGTCGTTTCGGCGATGCACGGGCCGGCGGTCGGCGCGGGCCTTGTCGCGGGCCTGCTCGCCGACGTCTCGATCGCCGCCAAGAACGCGCGCATCATCGACGGCCACACGCGCCTCGGCGTCGCCGCGGGCGACCACGCGGCGATCATCTGGCCGCTCCTGTGCGGCATGGCGAAGGCGAAGTACTACCTGCTGCTCTGCGACCAGATTTCGGGCGAGGAAGCCGAGCGGATCGGATTGATTTCGCTCACCTGCGACGAAAGCGAGCTGAACGAGAAGGCGCTCGAGGTCGCGCGCCGGCTTGCTGCGGGCGCGCAGACGGCGCTGCGCTGGACCAAGCAGAGCCTCAACAACTGGCTGCGCATGGCGGGTCCTGCCTTCGACAACTCGCTCGCGCTCGAGATGCTCGGCTTCACCGGCCCCGAGGCGAAAGAGGGCCTCGCCTCGCTGCGCGAAAAACGCAAGCCCTCCTTTCCACCGGAACCCAAGGAGTTCTAGCCATGATCCGCAGAATCCTTGCCGTCGCATTGCTCATCGCCGCCGCCGCCGCCGCTCATGCGCAGCCTTATCCCAGCAAGCCGATCAAGTTCGTGATCCCGTATTCGGCCGGCACCAGCACGGACGTGCTCGGGCGCCTCTTCTCGCAGAAGCTCTCCGACGCCCTCGGGCAGACCGTCATTCCCGAGAACAAGGCGGGCGCGGGCGGCAACATCGCCGGCGAAGCGGTGGCGCGCTCGGCGCCGGACGGCTATACCCTCACCTTCTCGACGAGCGCGGTGCATGCCACCAACCAGGCGCTCTACGGCAATCTGCCCTTCGACCCGATCAAGGACTTCACGCACATCACCTTCCTCGTGTCGGCGCCGAACATGCTCGCGGTCAATGCCACGGTGCCGGCGAAGAACATGGCCGAGCTTATCGCCTACGCGAAGGCGAATCCCGGCAAGCTCACCTTCATCTCCGCCGGCTCGGGCACCTCGCCGCACATGTCGGGCGAGCTGCTCAAGTCGCTCGCCGGCATCCAGATGACGCACGTGCCCTACAAGAGCATCACGCAGGGATTCGCCGACCTGATGGCCGGCCAGGTGTCGATGACCTTCTATCACGTGCCGGTGATCTACCCCTACGTGAAGGACGGCCGCCTGCGCGCGCTCGGCGTCGCGACGCGCACGCGCAGCGC
>Ga0310810_10005152_pt1 | contig 14562 bp, 12 predicted proteins | sample NCmetagenome_FD_207641 | JGI IMG/M metagenome (GOLD analysis project Ga0310810, IMG submission 207641) | Soil microbial communities from experimental microcosm in Duke University, North Carolina, United States - NC | ecosystem: Engineered > Artificial ecosystem > Soil microcosm > Unclassified ... | reverse complement strand
GCCGGCATCGAGCCCTTCCGCGTAGGAGGGCTTGGACGCGTTGGCCACTCCCATCATCATCAAGAAATTCAAATAGCCGCTGGTCATGTTGCCGGCGGCGAGCATTTTCTCCGGCGCGCAGCCGGCGGCGGCGCCGTCGATGTCGCCGTTTAGGATCCAGCCGACGGCGTCGGCGTCGAATTTGGGATCGGTTAAATGCCGCTCGAACATTTTGGGTCCGCCGATTTCTAACGACAAATGGCCGCTGACCAAAACGCCGATGCGCTTCTTCGCCGGCAAATTGTCAATGGCTCCGCGCAGAGCCCGGCCGACTTCGAAATAGCGCCGCGCGCGCGGCATCGGCGGCGCGATGCAGTTGGTCAGGATCGGCACGACGGGAATATCCATTTCCGGGCGGACGAACAACATGGGCACGATGATCGAGTGATCGATGGTGAGCTCGTTGGAATAGGAAAAATCCACGCCGCGATCGAAGGCGCCCTCCATGATCGCGTCGGATACGTCGAGATCGCCGGGAAGCTTACACTTGGGCAGGCCGAACTCGCGCTCCTCGTCATAAAAAGTACCGTTGTACTGATCCATTTTACCGATCATGAAGGCCGGCATGTTGTCCATGAAGAACTGATGGAGATGATCGTTGCCGATACAGACGAGCACGTCGGGTTTCGCTTCGGCGAGCTTTTGCCGCATCATGGCGATTCGTTCCTTGACCTTTTTCGCTCCCGGTGGTTGTTGCGGCTGCTGGAATAGGCGCGGCATGAAGGGATTGTGCGTGATGCCGATGATCGAAACGATTTCTGCCATGAGAGTCTCCTCGAATTCGCTTTCTCTGCGTCGGGCCGAACGCTTACTTGCTCGCTTGTGAAAGACCTTGGGAGTCCTTCGACTGACTCAGGACGAACGGGAGTGAATCGAAACTACCGAATCCGTTCATGCTGAGTCTGTCGAAGCATTCTTGTTGTTTAGCCGGCATAGTTTGCGATCAACACTTTTTTAAAGTGTTGGTTCCGGCGCCTGCTACTTGCCCAGCGATTTGAAAAAGCCGGCTTTCTCCAGCTCGTTGTAGATCGACGGGTCCATGAACTCCTCGGCCTTGTGGTCCTTGGCTCTCGGGTCGGTTTCGGCCATGGACGCCACGATGTTTTCAGTGGCTTTGATCGGCAGCCGCGGCGGCCGCTCGATGAAATTGGTCGCGTACTCATACGAGGACTCAAGAATTTCACGATCCTGAGTGCGCGTCCACTTACCGATGATTTTTATTCCTAGTTCCTTGTCTCGGAACAGCCGATCGACGGCTTCGCTGTAGGCCATGAGGAACCGTTTCACGGTTTCGCGATCTTTCTTGATGGTCGAGCGAGTCGAGACCAGACTCGTTGTGGGATAATCGATACCCTCTTTTGCAAAATTCGAGAGCAGCACGAAGCCGGATTTTTTGGCTCTGAAATCGGCGGGTGAAGTGAGGGTGCCGCCCTGCACGACACCGGCCTGCATGCCGGCGACGATTTCAGGTTGGCCGCCCATTTGAATGATTTTCACGTCGCGGTCGGGCTCGAGGCTGTATTTCTTCAGGTAAGCCCGCAGGCTGACGTCAGTGGAAGCACCGTAGCGCGTAATCCCGATGGCTTTGCCTTTCAGATCTTCGTGCCTTTTGATCGACGGCGGGACGAATAGGTAGAACGATGGGACGTTGACCACCCCGCCGATGATTACGATGTCGCCGCCGGAAAGATTGACGTTTACGATATTGCCGCCGGCCAGAGCCAGCGTGAACTCACCCGCGATAATGGCTTGCGCCATGCGGCTGCCGCCGGCCACGTAGACCGGGTCAACAAACAGACCGTACTTTTCAAAAATTTTCGCGTCTTTAGCGATGTAGAAGCCGGTTTGCGTGGCGCTTATGGCGCTGTAGCCTGCGGCAATGCGTTTGAGCTGTGCGTGGGCCTCGGGGTGATGGAGCAGCAGAATGAAGAGGGCGAAGATGAGGGTACGCTTCATGGTGACTCCTCCTTGAGGCGGATGGGTGGATTGGTAGCGCGCGTAATACCATATTAAATTATCGCGGCGAAGCAATAGGAGTGGATTTGACTGGGAACACCCGTGAAGTATAAGAAGGCCAAGCGCACCGGCTAACTCGAGCCGTGGAAACGAGGTCGCAATGACAGTCGCAGACATTCAGGCGAAGAGCGAAAATTGGAACGTCCGGGTGATCGGCCATCATGATCTGAACGGTCACGGCGACGGCATGCAGGTGCTCAAGCAGGGCCGCTATGTGTACGTCGCTCACCTCGGCACGTCGCCGATGGCTCTTAGTATCGTCGATGCGGCGGATCCGACCGATCTGCGCGTAATTACGCAGATGCCGCATGCCGATAACACTCATTCGCATAAGGTGCAGATCGCCGGCGATATTCTGATTCAAAATCAGGAGCGTCCTTACTTCAATAAGTCGGTGCCGGCGAGCGTGCCCAACGAGGCCGGCATCAAAATCTACAGTATCGAGAAGCCCACCGAGCCGCGCGAGATCGGTTACTTGAAAACTCCCGGCAAAGGCGTGCACCGCATGTGGTTCACCGACGGCAAATACGCTCACGTGGGCGCCATGCTGGCGGGCATCTATGAGCGCGCGTATCTGATCGCTGATCTTTCCAATCCAACGAATCCAAAAGAAGCCGGACGTTGGTGGATTCCGGGAACCAAAGAAGGTGAGGAGCGGCCGCCCGATTGGACACCGTTCACTGGCGAGGAATTTCATGTGCACGGCGCGATTTCCCACGGTGACCGTTCCTACGTCGCGCTGGTGGATGCCGGCATGGTGATTCTCGATATCTCCGATATCAGCAAACCGAGGACCCTCAGCCACATCGACTGGAGCCCGCCGTTCGGCGGCTACGCCCATACGACCCTGCCGTTACCCGGCAGAAAACTGGTCGTCGCCGTCGACGAATCGGTTAAATACGACTGCAATGAGGGCGAGAAGCGCGTCTGGCTGATCGACATTCGTGAAGAAAAAAATCCGGTGATCGTGAGCTCCTGCCCAGTGCCGGAAGGCGATTTCTGCAAGCGCGGACTGCGCTTCGGACCGCACAACGTGCACGAGATGCGTCCAGGCTCTTATCAAAACGAAAATCTCATTTTCATCACCTACTACAACGCGGGGCTGCGCGTTTTCGATATCCGCAACAAATTTCGCCCTGAAGAAGTGGGATTCTTCGTTCCGCCGGCGCCCGAAGGACAGAAAGCACCGATGTTCAACGATCTCTATGTGGACACTGACGGGTTGATCTATGTGACCGACCGAATCAACGGCGGGTTGTACGTTCTGGAATACACTGGACCGAAGATTCCATGATCCGATTCGTTGCCCAGCTGCGATCGCTCCGAAATCTCGAGGAGGAAAAGATGAAGCGTTCCCTGAAAGTGTTGTTTTTCGCCCTGACGATAGCTTTCGGCAGTCAAGCAGGCGCCGCGCCGATCGATGACCTCATCAAAGGCGCCAAGCAGGAAGGGACTCTGGAATTTTACGCGCCGTCGACGTTGACGCCGCAAGGCGCGCAGGCGCTCGGCGCGGCATTCAACAAGAAGTACGGGTTGAACGTCAAGCTTCAGTACAGCCCCTCCGGCAACATGACGCGCGACATCGGCAAAGTTGTAGGTCTCGGCGCGAGCGGCATGCCGCCGGAATGGGACTTGATGGTGGTGACCGACGCTCATCATGCGACGTTGTGGGTTAAGAAGATGCATCAGCCGTTCGACTATAAGAGCATCGGCGTCGATGCCAAGGCGGTGCAGTACGACAACGGGTCAGTCAGCTTCGCCAATCAATTCGTCCTGCCGGCCTATAACAAACAGGTCGTTTCGGCCAAGGACGTGCCGAAAACCTGGGACGATCTTTTGAATCCCAAATGGAAGGGCAAGATTGGCGTATCGAGCGCGACTCATCACATGGCGCGCCTCGCCGCCGGACCCTGGGGCGAAGAGAAGGCGACCAATTTCGTCAAGGCACTCACCAAGCAGGATCTGATTCTCGGACGGCTGGGCGAAATTTATAGCCGCCTGCTGCTCGGCGAAATCGTCGTCGCTGTGTCGCTGAGCGACAGCGAGATTAAATCCGAGAAAAACAAAAACGCGCCGGTGGTGTTTGCCGAATCGGTGAGTCCTCTGATCGCACCGGCGTATCACGCGGGTGTCCCGAAAAACGCCGCGCACCCCAAGGTCGCCGAGCTGATGGCGGGCTATCTCACGACTCCCGAAGCGCAAAAAATCTGGGAGAAATACGCCGGCCAAAGCTCGGCGTTTATTCCGGGAACTTCCGCATATAAATACGTGCAGAAAAAACAGGTGGTCTACATGAGCCAGGATCAGGCTGAGATGGTGGATCGGCTGTCGCGCGAATACGGGAAAATTTTCGGGTTCACGGGTTTATGAGTTTACTGATCACGGAAGTATTTACCACGAAGGACACGAAGATCACGAAGTCTTGGTAGGGCAGGGTTCAATCCTGCCCCTACACCGGCGTAGAAACGCGAATCGAACGAGAGCCATGTGAAAGCTGAAGCGGAACTCGGCACGATCGGTTACGCACCGCGCGAGAGAGTAAACGGCGTCGGCGTTTTTGCCGGCGGGTTGTTGACGCTGCTCCTCATTCTCGTCGGTGTGCCGCTGATCATGATCGTGCTGATGAGCCTTCGCACCGGTTTTCCCGGCGAAGGCGGACCGCTCACTCTCGCTAACTTTGCCGCGGTCTACAGCGCGCCGAGCACGTATAAGATCCTTCTCAACACGTTGCTGTTCGCCTTTGGCACGGTCATCGTGGCCCTCACGTTTGCCGTACCCCTGGTGTGGCTCCTCAACCGCACCGACGTGCCGCTCAAAAATACCATTTACGTATTGATGACGGTCGGCATTTTGATTCCAGTTTTTCTGCGTACCATCGCCTGGATTCTGCTCTTGAGCCCGCGCATTGGCCTGGTCAATCAATGGGCGATGCGGCTATTCAATCTCGACCAGCCGATCATCAGCCTCTACAACATTCCCGGCATGGCCTTCATTCAAGGCGTATCTTTCGTGCCGTCGGCGTTCTTCATGCTCTCGGCTGCCTATCGCACGATGGATCCGGCGCTGGAAGAAGCGGCCTACACTTCCGGCGTGAGCAAGCTGCAGACTTTTCTGCGTATCAACGTGCCGATTACCTGGCCGGCGATCGCCGGTGTCATGGTTTATCTGTTCATGTCGGCCATCGCGGTGTTCGAAGTGCCGGCAATCATCGGCTATCCGGCGCGCATTCTCGTGCTCAGCGCGTCCATTTTCACGTCGACCAATCCGCCCACGGGGTTGCCCAACTACGGTATCGCCGGCGCCTACGGCGCGGTGATGCTGCTTGCCGGACTCATCCTGGCTTTTTTCTACGTGCGCCTGGTGCAGCACGGCAAAAAGTACACGGTGATCACCGGGCGCGGTTATCGGCCGCGGCAGATCGCGCTGGGGCGATGGAAATGGGCGGCGCTGGCATTCGCGCTTCTGTATCTTTCAATGGAAGTCTTTATTCCATTTCTGGTTCTGCTCTGGGCCTCGCTGTTGCCCCACTTACAGCTGCCTTCCGCCGAAGCGCTGACGGACATTTCTTTCGCCAACTACGCGACGATTTTCGATTTCGTCGACGCTATGCCCTTCATCAACACAGCGATTCTCATGGTTGCGGTGCCGACGGCGACAATGATCTTGAGCGTGCTGGTCTCCTGGGTCGTGATCAGAACTCAGGTCAACTTCCGCGGCTATCTCGACACCGTCGCGTTCTTGCCGCACGTGATACCGAGCATTCTTCTCGGGGTGAGCTTGGCTTACCTAGGACTCGCCTACCGAGATTACTTTCCGGTCTACGGCACGGTGATCATCATCGCCATCGCGCACACGATTTCCTGGATCGCTTACGGCACGCGCACGACCAACGGCGTGATGATTCAGGTGCATCGCGAACTGGAGGAAGCCGGCAAGGTCGCCGGCGCCTCCACACAGCGCGTGCTCGGAAGGATTGTGCTGCCGCTCATCGCTGCCGGCATTTTCAATAGCTGGATTTGGATCAGCATGTTGTCCTATCGTGAAGTCACGATGGCATTGGCGCTGGGCACGCGCAAAAATCTGGTCATCTCCACAATCGTCTGGCAGTTCTGGGGCAACGGCTGGGTGCCGCAAGTTTCGGCCCTCGGTGTTCTGCTGGTTCTTTTCGCTATGCTGGTGGTCGGCACCCTGAAGTTTATCTTCTCGCGTATTGGCGAAGTCGAGTTGGGCAATTAGGGGAGTGGAGTGATGGAGTGTTGGAGTAATGGAGTAGTGGGTTTGGAAAATGAGAGGCTCAGTGCTCCAACACTCCGAGACTCCATTACTCCAACGAGTATGCTCCCATGATTCGCATTCGCGGTCTCAGAAAGTGGTTCGATAGCCGGCGCGGACGGGTCGAGGCGTTGTGCGGCATCGACCTCGAAGTCGGCGAGAAGGAGTTTTGTGTTCTGCTCGGGCCCAGCGGCTGCGGCAAGACCACGACTCTGCGCAGCGTCGCCGGGCTGGAAAGGCCCGACGCCGGCGAGCTCGAGATCGACGGCGCGCTGGTCAATTCGCCGGCCAAAGGAATCTACGTGCCGACCGAGAAGCGCGATATTGGCATGGTCTTTCAGTCCTACGCGATCTGGCCGCACATGAATGTGTTCCAGAACGTTTCGTTTCCACTTATCAAAGGCCGTCGAAAAGTTCCCAAAGATCAAATTGCCGACAAGGTTCGTCGTGCGCTCAAGCTCGTGCAGCTCGACGGCCTCGAAGACCGGCCGGCGACCGATCTGAGCGGTGGGCAGCAGCAGCGCGTGGCGATGGCACGGGCGATGGTCACCGAACCGAAGATTTTGCTGATGGACGAGCCGCTCAGCAATCTCGACGCGCGGCTGCGCGAGCAAATGCGTGTCGAACTAAGAAAAATCACCAAAGCCGCGGGCGTGACCACTCTTTATGTCACTCACGATCAGGCCGAGGCGTTGAGCCTCGGCGACAAAGTCTGCGTCATGCATGACGGCGAGATCATCCAGGTGGCTCCGCCTAACGAAGTCTACGCCAGGCCGGCCAGCGTCTTTGTCGCGCAATTCGTCGGCGAAATGAATTTTGTCAAAGCGAAAGTGGCCAACGGCGGCGAGATTGATTCCCCGTTAGGCATGATTACCGCCACTTTGCCGAACGGGCTCAGCGCCGGCGCACCGGTCACGTTGGCGATTCGCCCCGAGCATGTCCGACTCACGCCTGCTCCGAGCTACGGACCGATGGCGACGATCGGCAAAATTGCCAGCAAAAATTATCTGGGCGATTCTGCTTTGCTCGAGGTCGAAGTGAGAGGCATCACGCTGTTAGTCAAGCTTGCGGGCGATTGTGACTTCGCGGTCGGTGCGCAAGCCGTGATCGAAATTCCTGCCACCCGCTGGCACGTATTTCCCTGAGCGGACGAACAGTGAGAGTCAGGAAGAGCACGAAGTTCGAAGAAGAAAAGTAATCCCCTTCGCGTCCTTCGTGATCTTCGTGGTGAAAGGATTCTTTCGCTTCGCTGCGCAATCTTGCAGTGAACTGATCTCTGTGACATAGGAAATCCATCTCAAGTCAGAAGGAAAATTCATGGCAACTTTCACAGCGAAACCGGTGGAAAATCTTCTGCGCTCAAAATCGGTAGCGATTGTCGGCGCATCGCAAAAAGGCGCCTGGCCGCTGGGCATTTACCGCAACTTGAAAGGCGCGAAATTTCCCGGTGGCGTTTATCTGATCAACCCCAACTATCAGGAACTCTACGGGGACAAATGCTATCCGAATCTTGCCGCTCTGCCGGAGGCGCCGGACGAGCTGCTGGTCCTCATTCCGACTCGGGCCGTGCTCGGCGTTCTCGAAGAAGCCGCAAAACTGGGCACGCGATCGGCGACGATTTACACCGCGGGGTTCGGCGAAGGCGACGATCCCAAGGGCCAAGAGCGCGCGCAGGCAATGCGCGATCTGTGCGATAAGACCGGGATGGTGATTTGCGGACCCAACTGCATGGGTTCGTATTCCGTCGGCGAAGGGCTTTGGACGTTTCCGACGGCCACGCCGTTGCTCAAGAAGGGACCGGTGGGATTGATCTTTCAAAGCGGCGGCTCGCTCGGAAACTGGATCAAGGGTGCCACCGAGCGCGGCATCGGATTCAGCTATGCGGTTTCCAGCGGCAACGAAGTCAGTCTCGACCTCGTCGACTACCTCTCGTTTCTGGTCGATGATCCGGAAACCAAAGTGATCACCTTGATGGTCGAAGGAATTCGCCGGCCCAACGAATTCATGGCTGTCGCCGAGCGGGCGCTCAACAAAGGCAAACCGATCCTCGTCGTCAAACTCGGCCGCTCGGAAATGGGCAAACGCCAGGCGATCTCGCACACGGGCTCGCTCGCCGGCGCCGACGAAGTGTTCGACGCCGTTTGTCGTCGTCTCGGTTTGATTCGCTGCCCGACCCTGGAAGACATGACCGAGCTGGCACTCGCCTTCATGCCGGGAAGATTTCCCAAAGGCAGCCGCGCCGCCATCGTCGTCAACTCCGGCGGCATGAAAGGCCTCATCTGCGATCACTGCGACGAACTAAAAACCAATCTCGCGCAGCTTGCCGACAAAACCAAGGAAGCCGTGCGCCCGCTCATTCCCGCCGAGCTGGCGGTGGAAAATCCGCTCGAATGCGGCGTCGCCGGCTTCGGCGACGAAGCGGGCTTCATCAACATCGTCAAGCTTCACGCCGAAGATCCCAACGTCGATCTGTTGGCGATTCACGGCGAGCTGCCGCGCGGTCAGAATCGAAGCGCCGACCTGTTCAAAAGCGCGGCGGCCGCGACCGACAAACCTATTTTGGCGTTCGGCCGGTCGACTTACAGTTGTCTCGATGAGAGCCGCGCGTTTCAGGAAGAAGCCGGCATGCCGTTTTTGCAGGCGATCAAACCGACTTTGCGCGCGCTGGCCGGGCTCGGCCTGTACGGTGAACGCCGCGAGCTCGGCGTGTCGAAACCGGCGGCGCCGAGCGGCAACGCGGAGGATCTCGCGGGCCAGAATTTAGACAAATTACTGCAACGTCACGGCATCGGCTTACCGAAGCAGGCGATGGCCGGCACGGCGGCGGATGCGGCGGCGAGAGCGAAGGAAATCGGGTTTCCGGTGGCGATCAAACTGATCGCTGCCGAGGTCGTGCATAAGACCGAGTCTGGCGCAGTCGTGCTCGGTTTGAAAAGCGCGGAAGAGGTTCAAGCCGAGGGACAGAAGCTCCTGACCAAAACGCTAGGACGAGGTCATTTGCTGATTCAAGAAATGGTACAAGGCACGGAAGTGTTGATCGGCGCACGCACCGATCCACAGTATGGACCGTTTCTCATGGTCGGCCTCGGCGGGATCTTCGTCGAAGTGTTGAAAGACGTATCGATCCGCCTGCTACCTGTGGACGAATGCGAAGCGCGCGAAATGCTCAAGGAACTCCGTGGCTACAAAGTCCTCGAGGGCGTGCGCGGCCAGAAGCCGCGCGATATTGACGCGCTGGTGAGAGCGATGGTCGGTCTGTCGGAAATTTTCGCTGCGCATCGCGAACATCTGTCGGATATGGAAATCAATCCCATCATGGTGCGCGAGCAAGGCAAAGGCGCCGTGGCGGTGGATGTGCGGTTGGTACGCAAATAAGAACTGTTTGTAGTTTGGCGTCTAGCGTTCAGGGTTGACGATGGGATTGCACGGCTAACACCCCCTCATTTGCCGCTAACTCCAGACGCTAGACGCCAAACAGTAATCCTACTTCAGCTTCTTTAAAAAACCCTCCTCATCGATCGCTTTGACGATGCTCGTATCGACCATCGTCGAGGCGTCGTATTTGAGCACTTCGGGCCGCGTTCGTCCCATCTCGGCGAGGACGGTCTTCATACCTTCCAGCGTCGGATAGGGCATGTCCGGAATGGCGTTCTTCAAATAGGCGTAGGCGCTGTCCAGCGTGGTAAGATCGCCCTTGGCATATTTTTTCAGGATCGCGATGGTCTGCGGTTTGTTGTTCTTGAAATAGTGGATCGCTTCCACCGAGGCGCGGCCGAAACGCAGGATGGCGTCGTGCTTCTCTTTCAAAAGTTTCTGACTGGTGATCACACCGCTGTGCGGGTAGGGAATGCGCTTGCTGGCGAGATCTGCGATGACTTTGAATCCCAGCTTTTCGGCTTCTTCGCGCTCAGTATTGCTGATGACTGTGAATTGCGCTTGGCCTTGCTGCATCATGATCATGCGCAAATTGGTCGCGCCGACCACACGCAGATTCACATCGCGCTCGGGATCCAGTCCGATACTACGCAACCCGAGACGCATGGCGAAATCGGCGGACGTCGCGGCGGAGTGATTTGCGCCAACTTTGCCTTTAAGGTCCTCGACGCTTTTAATCCCCGGCGTGGCGATCAAGTAATAGGGCAAATATACTTCGAAGCCCATGATCATCGTCGCGTCAGCGCCGCGAACTTTGGCGCTCGCCACGGCGGGGCCCGTGCCGGCGACTACCTGAAGTTCGCCGGCAAAGAGCGACATCAGCGCCCTGGGGGTGCCTTCGATGTAAATCACGTTCACGTCCAGGCCATGCTTTTTGAAAATGCCCGCGTCTTTGGCGATCCAAAGCACCGACGAGGATCCGGCATTGGGCGAGATGTAGGCGAAGTTCAGTCGCTCTTGAGCGGAGACAGGCAGCGCGGCAATGAAGGGCAACGAAAGGGCGAGCACAAAAGATGCGACAGTGGTGCGCATGGAAGGTGATCCTTTCGAGGAGATTGCGAACGAACGGAGGATAGCGAAAACCGGACTCCTACGCTAGCCGGTGACGAGGCTGTCCGGCAGCTCGTCCTTGTCATCATGCTGACGCGGAAAGTGCGTCGCCAGGATTTCCCCGGAGCGCGCGATCGCCTGGCAGAAGGCGACGCAGGCTTGATTGGACTTTAATCCGTTGACGAGAATTGTTGAAATCTCCTGCCAAGCGCCGGATTCGACTTTGGCGTTGATGCCGCGGTCGGCGAGAACTTCCACCCGATGCTCGAGGAGCGAGACCAGAATCAGAATTCCGGTGTGGTCGCGCGTGTAGTGCAGCCCGTGCTGGGTGAACGAGGCCAGAGCGAGGGAATGGACCGCTTCGGCAACGCGGCTGCTCGGCGTAAGGAGGCGTTTGGCCGCCGGGATGCGGCAGAGCAGAAATCCCGCGAACGCGCCGGCCACCGGCCAGAGATTCAAAAATTGCGAGCCCCAGGGATCGCTCCAAAGACATTCAGCGATCATTCCGACCAGCAGCCCGACGATCAAGCCGATCAATTCCACTTCGGTGTAGCGCGCCGATGAGGTGACGAGCATGGGTACGATTTCGCCCGCGGTTTTTGACTCCGCGGCAATCACCGCTTGGCGGATGCGCTCTTTTTCTTCGTCGGTAAAAAAACTTTCCGCGCGCATGATTTACCAGCTACCCGAAGCGCCGCCTCCACCGAAGCTGCCGCCTCCGCCGCTGAAGCCCCCGCCACCACCTCCGCCAAAGCCGCCTCCACCGAAACCGCCGCCCCAGTAAGTTGGCGGATAACGTCGGCCGCGCGTCGCCCATATTTGATTGCGTCGCCGACTGCCCGCTGACGCAAACGCCATGAGACCCAGGACGCCAAAAGTGATCGCCATCATGACGAGAGAGTTCCATTCCGAGCCCGGCTCGGAATTTTTCTTGCGCGCGGATTCCGGCAGTGGCTCGTTTTTGATTACCTTAAAAATCGCGTCGATACCGGCAATAATCCCGCCGGCATAGTCCTGGGCACGGAAACGCGGCACGATATAATCGCTGATGATACGCTTGGCAGTGACATCGGGCAGCACTCCTTCCAAGCCGTAGCCAACTTCGAGACGGAGCTTACGGTCTTTGATGGCCACGAGGAGAATTACGCCGTTGTCGAATCCTTTCTTGCCGATCTTCCAACCTTCCGCGACGCGGATCCCGAAGCCTTCGATGTCCTCGCCGTCCAGAGTCGGAATCGTGAGCACTGCGACCTGATGGCCGGTCTCCTGCTCGAACTGAGCCAGCTGTGCTTCCAGCGATTGCGCCTGACTTGAGTTCATCACGCCCGCGTAGTCGTTGACACGGCCGCGCAGCAGCGGGACGTCGAGAGCGTCAGTCGCAGAACAGGCAACGAGGACGATTATAAAACTGAAGAGTAGATAGCGAAACCGCAAATTAGTTCCAGGGCGAATGCACGGACAATTGCGACGATAAGAATCCGCTAAAATTTCACCTCGGGCGGCTTTTGGGCAGCTGCATCGGCGCTAAACGTCGGCCGCACATCGAGGTGGAGCAGCCACTTGGCGGTCAGGTTGGTCGGAAAGTAACGCACCGCTTTGTTGTACTCCGCGACCCGCTCGATGTAGCGCTTGCGCGCAACGGCAATACGATTTTCCGTGCCTTCGAGCTGAGCTTGGAGGTTTTGGAAATTCTGGTTGGCTTTGAGGTCTGGGTATTTTTCCACGACCACGAGCAGGCGCGATAGCGCGCCGGACAACTGATTCTGGGCTTGCTCGAATTTTTTGAAGGTCTCGGGATCATTTAGCGCGTTGGCGTCGACCTTGATCGAGGTTGCCGCGGCGCGGGCTTGGATGACTTGCTGCAATGTATCCTGCTCGAATTTTGCCGCGCCTTTTACGGTGTTCACGAGATTAGGCACGAGGTCGGCACGGCGCTGGTATTGGTTCTGCACTTCCGCCCACGCGCCTTTTACCTCCTCGTCCAGGCCCTGAAGATCGTTGTAGCCGCAGCCGGAAAGCGTCAGGAGCGCCGCTAGAGGAATGAAGAAGTTCCGAATGGATTTAAGTGTCGGTGTTCGCATGATGATGCCCCCAAGATTTGGATTACAATCTAAAGGCAGATGTGTCGAAGGGCAAGAGGTTCAGCAAGGGGGAGTTTTCCAAAAAAAACGGCCCAACAGGGAGTGGGCCGTTTGAAAAACAACTTAGCGGAAAGAACGGTCGGTTATTCAGCAGATCCGACCTTCGGACGCCACTTGTCGAACCGTCTCTCCACGCGAGTGATCATCTCAGTGCCGATCATGCCGGTTAGCGCGAAAACAAGCACTCCGACAAAAACCTTGTCCGTTTGAAATGTAGCGCCGGCAACCGTGATCATGAAACCGATACCCGCAGTCGCGGCATAAAGCTCGCCGACCATAACGCCCACGATCGCTCGACCGAGGCCAAGCCTTAAACCGGTAAGGATGAACGGGATCGTCGAAGGGAGCACGACGGTTTTAAAAAGCAACCACTCGGAAGCGCCGAAGCTTCTGGCCGCGGTAAGCAGATTGACAGGCGTGGTCTTCACGCCATCGCGCGTGTTGATCAAGATTGGGAAAACCGCGCCTAGAAAGATGATGCCGATCTTGGAAAGGATGCCGATTCCCAACCAGATGATAACCAGAGGGAGAAGGGCCACGCGCGGGGTCGCGTTCATCGCGTTGACGAAAGGGTCGAATATATAGGCAATCTTTTTGTACCAGCCAATCGCGATCCCAAAGGGAACGGCAACCGCGGCAGAGAGTAAATAGCCCCAGATAAGTTCGATACCGCTGATATATAGGTCGGTGTAGATTTCACCCGAACCGAACATCTGAATAGCGGCTTTCGCGATGAGCGACGGCGCGCTCATGAACATCGGATTGATCAATTGCCAGACGTTGCCAACGAGCTCCCAAATGGCCAGGAAGAAAATGACTGCAGTTGTGCCGAGGATTTTTTTCTCTTGGTTTAAGTAAAACTTGTAGAGACGTGAGGCCTCAGCGACTCGTACATCCAATAGGATTTCTTCGCTCTGTTCAGCCATGGTTGCGGTCCTTTCTTGGTTTGTTGGGCTGGGGTTGCGGTTCCTTTTTGGTTTCGGTTAGCTCCGCGCTTTCGATTAGACTCTGCAGGATCTTTACGAACTTGGGCCCGACGGATTGCAGCTCTTCGAGATGGTGCAGGGAGAGGGTCTGGAGAAACTGCTCGCCCTCATGAGTGAGCTTGACGAGCACTTGACGCCGGTCGTCGGTGCTGCGCAGACGGCAGAGAAGGCGGCGCTCGGCGAGGCGATCGATCAATTCTACCGTGCTGTGATGCTGAAGTTGCATGCGCTCCGCCAAGGCGCCGACGGTCGGCTTGAGACCGTCCGGCAAACCGCGCAGGGCGAGCAGCAACTGATGCTGTTGCGGCTCGATGCCGGCCTTGCGCGCCGCGGTTTCGCTGAAGCGCAAGAAGCGGCGAATTTGATAACGCAACTCCGCCATGGCTTTGAAGTCCGGAGACGGTGGGGATTTGCGCATTTTTGACTCGCCCTATGATACTATCGTGTAGCGATATATAGAAATCAATGTCTGGTGTCAACGTGGTGAAAAGAAAATTTAGACAGATAGAAATGAACGTTTTTCGACCTGCCCGCAATGGCCGGTTTGGTCCCCCGGACACTCGCGAACGAAACGCACGGGCGCGCTTTAGCAGGGCCTTTTCGTGGCTGCGCAGCGCAGGATC
>Ga0310810_10005151_pt1 | contig 14563 bp, 11 predicted proteins | sample NCmetagenome_FD_207641 | JGI IMG/M metagenome (GOLD analysis project Ga0310810, IMG submission 207641) | Soil microbial communities from experimental microcosm in Duke University, North Carolina, United States - NC | ecosystem: Engineered > Artificial ecosystem > Soil microcosm > Unclassified ... | reverse complement strand
CCACACGTCGCTGTAAGAGCCGTCTCGACTCCGTTCGGCCCGTACGCCGAGCGGCAGGCCGGTTCGGGTGATGATCGTTGCCGGGAGCTCGGCCAGGCGCCATTCCCGCAGCATACAAGCTGCCGCCACGGCACCGGTCCCGCATGCCAGGGTCTCGGCTTCGATGCCGCGCTCGTAGGTCCGCATCGCCCAGGCCCTGCGCCGGTCCGCAGGCGCGATGAAGTTGACGTTGGCGCCGGCGGTACCGAGAGCCGGATCGTGGCGTAACGCCCGGCCGCGGCGGACCAGATCCACGGCGTCCAGGTCCTCGACGACCACGACGACGTGCGGGACCCCCACGATGGCGAACCCGACACGCGATTCGCCCGTCGCGAGGGCGATCGGGGGCGCTGAGGGGGCTGGAACGGTCGCCAGGTGGAGCTCGGCTCTATCCGCGCCCCCCAGGGTTCTGCTGTCGTAGGTCCCGGCGTCGGTCTCGAGGCGCATCCGCTCCGGGACGAGTCCCAGGAGGGCCGCCAGACGCGTGCTGCATAGCGCGGCATTGCCACACATGGCCGCGCGCGAGCCGTCGCTGTTGAAATAGGTCATGCGGGCCGATGTCGGGGTGCTCCCCGGGGCCACGACGACGAGCCCGTCTGCACCGATACCGATGCCACGGGCGCAGATGCTCCGGATGTCTTCCGGGGTCCATTGGTCGGGACTCGTAACCCGGCCGTCCACCATGACGAAGTCGTTGCCCGACCCCGTCATCTTGTAGACCGGGAGCCCGACTAGATCCGGCCGAACCAGGCCATGAGTCGCAGGCGCGGCACGATCCAGATCGCTTCGCGAACGATCCGGCGATTCATCTTGCTTTGCCCTTCGGTTCGGTCCACGAACACGATCGGTACTTCCGCCAGCCGGAACCCTTTTCGCCATGCCCGAACACTCATCTCTATTTGAAAGGCGTAGCCATTCGACCGAACTTGTGACAGGTCAATCGCTTGGAGAACTTTCGTGCGAAAGCACTTGAAGCCGCCCGTGAGGTCCCAGATGCGCAATCCAGTCACCCACCGCGCGTATACGTTCGCCCAGTACGATAACATGAGGCGCGCGATCGGCCAGTTCACGACCGTCACCTTTCCCCCCAGGTAGCGGGAGCCGAGTACCAGGTCGGCCGAGGCGGCGGCCTTGAGAAACTCCTTGAGGTGGACGGGATCGTGCGAGAAGTCGGCGTCCATCTCGAATACGAAGTCGTACCCCTGCTCCAGCGCCCACCGGAAGCCCGCAATGTAGGCCGTGCCGAGGCCGAGCTTCCCCTCGCGATGCAGCACATGCACCCGGGGCTCTCGCCGTGCCAAGTCGTCGGCGAGCTGGCCGGTGCCGTCGGGCGAGGCGTCGTCCACGACCAGCACCTCGAGCCGGCTGTCCTGGGCCAGGACTTGAGGAATCAGCTGCGGGAGGTTGGCGGCCTCGTTGTACGTCGGAATGACGACCAGTGCCCGTTCAGCCACCCCGGTGAGCCCTCCTCCACCCGAAGGCGGCCCCGGCCCAGGCGAGTAACAGAACCGTAGAGCCGATCGTGATCAGCTTTCCGAGGGCAAAGTACCTCGAGGAGAAGTCGAGCTCGACCTGTTTTGCGCCGGCCTTGATCGGCACAGTCAGGAAGGTCTGGTCGCCCCGCAGCGCCGTGACGGGCTGACCATCAACCGTCGCATGCCAGTCGGGATACCAGTTCTCCGAAACCAGCAGGTAGCTGTCCTGCGGCGGCGCGGGATCGAGTGCGATCGACATGCGCCCCGGCGACCAATGGGTAAAGCTCGCTCGGGACGGGCTCGGCGCCGGCATTTCCGTTACCGGCAACGGATTGATCGCTTCCGTCCGGTCGAACAGTACGAGGCGATTGAAGTCCAGCCGCGCGTCGGTCAGCGTCGGCACGATCTGGTCGGTGTCCCCCTTCGCTGCGGCGGGCACTACGCGGAGGTAAGGCGGCACAGTGTCGGCCTCGTACAGGTACGCGGCCAGGCCAGCTCCAGTGGTCACCGGACCGAGCACTGCGTGGTATCCCGGAACCTTCTGCGAATCCGGAAGGATGACGAACCGAACCGCCAGGAGATTCCACAGGTGCACATGCCCCAGATTCGTGAACTGTCCCGCTCCTTGGAGGCCCATGAGCACGTCGAAGTTCCGCAGCTCGACGCTGCTGATGCCCCCGAACACTTGAGGGATTTCGAAACGCATGAGCGTCATTTGACGGTACACGTCGATGTTCAGTACCCGTGCCGGCTGCGGCGCCGCCTGAATCCGCCGCGTGATTGCATCAGGGAGGAAGTTCTCCTTCTCAGGCCGGCTCCAATTCCAGAACGGCTTCCCCGCCCGGAAGAGATCGGCACCGACTAGCGTCACGAGGAGCAGGCAAAAAGCGGGACCCTGCACGCGACCCGCGAGGAATGCGAGCCCCAGTCCGGCAACCACCGCTAGCCCGATTGCGCTCCCCAGCGCGCCGAGCCGGATCCCATCGCCCGCGGCCATCGCTGCCTGAACATGGTCGCCGGACTCCGGCGGGAGGCCACGTGCCATGCTCTCCGCCATCGCTCCGAAAACGCCGGCGGCCGCGAGAATCGCCAGGAGGCCGCCTGCCCCCAGGACGATCTGGAGCGTCTGTTTTCCTTCCCCGCGCTCCAGCCGTTCCACCCCCATCGCAGCGAATGTCGCGGCGACGAGCGATACGACGTACAACGCCATCCCCGGAGCCCGCGTCTTGTTGACATAGGGGACGAGCGCATACCAGAGCCGATAAAATGGCGTGCTGCTGCCCAGAGCGACGAGCAGAAACAGCGCCCCGATGCCGAGCATCCACCACCGCAAGGTGCGCCGGGATGTCCCTGCCCCGACAACGGCCAGACCCAGTACGGGCAGCCCGAGATACTCGCTGTGGAACTTGATGCCGTTCGGGCCCCAGTACGTCTCGTAATGTCCCGCGAATCCCGAGACGAACAGCTCCGGGAAATGGCTCCACGGCAACCCGAATGACGACGAATACTCGTAGCCCCCGGCTTCGGCACGCGGTGAGTACGGAATGTTGTGAAAGAACGGGAGCACCTGAATCATCGAGATGCCGAACCCCAGCAGGACCGCCCCCGCAGCCCCCGCCAGCGCGAGCCAGCGCTCGCGCGGTGCCAGTCCTTCGGGTTCCCCGAACGTCAAGTACAGCGCGAACAGCCCTGAGGCCACCAGCGCGTACTGCGTCATCTGGTATTGGGGAGAGAGCAGCGCGAGGCCGACCGCAAGCCCGGACAACGCGAATCCTTCCCACCGACGACGCCGGATCCCGAGCACCAGGCCGATCATCATCACCGGGAGGAGCGACGTGACAAACAGCTTGCCGTCGTGCCCCGGACTCACCAGCGACGCGACGACACCACTGAGCTGGTAGGCGGTACCGCCGGTGATGGCGGCCGTCCAGGAGAAGCCGAGCATTCGCAGCAGCAGGTAGAGGGCGAACCCGGCGAGGATGTAGTGCAGCACGAACTCGAGATCGATCGCGAGCGCGGTGGGGAGCACGAGTCGCAGCAGGCTCGCCGGATAGAACAAGTCGCCGAACCCCGCGACCGTCGGGAATCCCACGAACGCGTAAGGATTCCACAAGGGAATGCTGTGGGTCGTGGCGATCTGGTGGGCCCCCCACCAGCGGAACGCGTAGCCCGTTGCGAACTGGTCGCTGTGGGGCCCGGCCAGATACTGTCCGCTCCACATCGGGAGCGAGAGAATCGCGATCCACAGGCAACAGAACGCGAACGCGGCGAGCGTCGGGCGTTTGGGCGTGAACGCGGGTGCCGTCAGGAGCGTTCTCCGGGAATGAGCAGGAACAGGAGGCCGGGGGCGACCTCGATGGCAGTGAGCCACAGCCGCGAGGCGATGGCGACGAGCCACGCTTCGGGGCCGGTCAAGAGACCAAGGCTCGTCAGGCTGGTGGCCAGCATGTACTCGCGGACGACGATGCCTCCGGGTGCGAACACCGCCAGATAGCCGACGAGATACGAGCCCGTGAAAGCTGCGACGTACAGCGCCGTACCGCCAGTTACGCGGTGTACCAGCGCCGTGCTGAACCACTCGAACGCGATGCCGTACACCACCCATGCAGCCGCGGTCCCGACGGCGGCGAGCCAGATGGCCTGGGCGGGAATGGCGGGGAGCCGGATCCGGTCGCGCGTGAGTCGCGCGACGAGCGGTGCGGCGAGGCGGAACCCGAACGGCAACAAGAGGAGCCCTACCCCGAGGATCACGGCGACGAGGACGCCGGTGTGCGGCCCCGCGTCGTTGAACGACCGGAACACGGCGGCTCCGGTCGCGAGCACGACCACGAACCCCGAGGCGATGTTCGCCAGGTTCACGACGAGCGATGCCCCCGTGGCCGTCACGGGCGAGACGCCGCGCTTTTGCGCCATCACCGCCATCGTCGCGATCTGCCACACCTTCCCCGGGACGTAGCGGCCCAGATTCGACACGAACCAGATGCGGGCCGCTGCGCGCATGGTGAGCTTCCCTCCTTCGCCCCACGCCGACAGCATGGCGCGCCACACCTGGATCAGCAGGGCGTAGTCGAGCAGCACCAGGATCACCGACAGCGTGACGAGACTCCAGCGAGGCTGGGTGTCAGCGAGCGCCGTTCGGACCCCGTGCCACTGCCCGGCGAGGGCTCGCCCGGCGAACCACAGCGCCAGAGCGACGAACACGACCTGCACCAGAACCCAAATCTGTTTACGCGACACGGGGCCCCAGCGCTTCCCGGTAAATGGCGGCGTAACGCCCGGCGACGGCCTGCGCGCCGAACGTGGCGAGCGTCGCGCGCCGGCCGGCGATGCCCAGCGGGGCACCGCGATCGGGTCGGCTGAGCACGTCGTCCGTGGCGCGGGCGAGCGCCGTCACGTCGCCCGCCGGGACGAGCACTCCCGTCTCGCCGTCGCGAATCAGGTCGGTCAGCCCTCCCGAGGCGAACGCGATCACCGGCGTCTCGCACAGCAACGCTTCAGCCGCCACGAGTCCCAGTCCCTCGTCGACAGCGGGCATGACAAGCGCCGTGCAGCTGCGATAGTACTCGGCCAGCTTCGCTTGCGGCAGCAGCGGCAGCCACCGCAGCTGGTCGGCGACGCCGAGGGATTGGGCCAGGCCGCCGATGTCCTCGGGGGCGCTGCCGACGCCGACGATGACGTCGACCATCGGGCGCGCGCGCATCACGGCCAGAGCCCGCAACAGATGCTCGATTCCCTTCTGCTGGTTGAGCTTCCCCACGAACAGCAGCCGTGCCGCTTCGCGCGACCCCCCGGGATGAAACAGATCCGGCTTGATCGGCATCGGGGCGACCACGGGATGGGCAGCGGGCACGAGCGCGCGCGTCTCCGCGCCGAGCCAGGAGGAAACGGTCGTCACGCCCCGGGACCGCGTGATCACCCGGCGGAACATCCGGGTGGCGATGGCGGAGCTCTTCGCGACGCTGATATCGGAGCCGTGCAACGTCGTCACCAATGGGACCCTCCACCACCCTGCCATCCACGTCCCGATGAGCCCGCTCGGGAAGAACCAGTGAGCGTGCACCAGATCGGCGCGGAACTCGCGACGGGAGCGAAACGTCTTCCAGAGATCGGCGCCGAGGAAGCTTCCGAGCGCGAGCCGGGAGGACCAGCTCGTGCTGACCTGATCGCGCATCGTGCCGCTATAGGCCAGGGTTTCGAGTGACCGGGGGGCGTAGCGAAACCGGTCGACGACTATTCCCTCGTATTCATCTCGCCCGGCCAGCCCCTCCGCCGATGGTGCGATCACGCGGACCTCGATGCCCGTATCGCGCAGGGCGACGGCGAGCCGTAGCACGAACGACCCGACGGGGTCGGTGGCGAAGCGGGGATACGAGTGCGCCAGGAAGAGGACTCTCATCCGGCCGACTCGAGCGGGACCGACGCTGCGGCCCCCAGCTCGTAGCGCCCATCCTCCGCCATGCGCTCGATCCGCACGGCGCGCCGCTCGGCACGCCACGCCACCATCGCATCCAGCGTCCCCACGAAGGGGCGATCGGCGAGGAGGCCGTCGAGCAGGCGTTCGTAGGCGGCGGGGGCGCCGGGGAAGCCCAGGGCGTCGGTGAGATTAGGGTGCCAGACACCGACCCAGAGCCCCTCCACATCGCGGCAGCTGCGCGCCAATGCCAGCGCCTCGTCGATCCACGCTTCAGGATCCTCGATGCCGCGGTACTTGCTCAACGCTCGGTCCATCCAGGCGAACGGTACTTCGTCCATCCCTTCCCGGAGGGGCACGACGTCGGCCAGGCCGATGCGGAATCCGTTCCGGTCCGGGAACCCGACGGTGCTGTCGTAGCGAAACCCCGCCTGCGCCATCGCGTGGGGCGTGCGCGCGGGATCGAACCGCAGGAAGTGTTGTCGCACGCCCTCTACCGCCTGTCCCGCAAGGCCGAGCAGCCGATTCCGTTGTGCCGAGAAGCGTTCAGAGCTCGATACCGTCTCGCGGCTGCCATGCAGTCCGAACGAGTGTTGTTGGCGCGCGATCGCCGCCAGGATCCGGCGCGTGGCATCGGCTTCGGGCCGATACGTCAGGTCTCCGTCGATGAACGTCTTCAGCGTCGGCGTTCCACAGAGGACGAACCAGGTCGACCGCATCGATCGCGCGCGCTCGGCGGCCAGCACGCCGGCGGCTCCCCGCTCGACGGGCGCGCGCCCGATCGAGCGGAGCGCCTGGCTCGCGGCCCGTGCGGCGAGGCGCCAGTGTCCCTTGCGGCCAAGCTCGAGCAGTCGCAGCCCGGTAAACAGCGGCCACAATGCCACGACGTCGAGGTCATGCGTGAGCGCCACAGCCCAGCGCCGGCCTTCCGGCCAGGGCGCCGACACCTGGAGCGGACGCCGTCCGGCGGCGCGAGTCGCGGCCTGGCGCAGTGCGACCGCCATCTGTGAAACCACCGGTTCGCGCTCGAGTCCCGCCGCAACCAGCGCGTTGGCCGCAGCGGGGACGCGTCCAAACTTGTCACGCGCGGTCGACCGGATCTCCGCCTGTGACGTCGCGAGGTCCCAGGCGAGCTGCAGCCCTGCCCGGGCCAGGCGGACTACCCCATCACCGGGCTCGATTCCCCACCCCGCCGTGCGCCAGGCGCTCACGGAAGCGAAGGATTCCGGTCGGTCCATCAGCTCGATGCGTACCACGTCGGCCGAGGGATCCGTGACAGGGATGAGACGCGCGAGATCGGTGAGGAGGATGAGCTGGTCGCGCTGGTCCGGCGCGCCCGCGGCGCCCGGCGAAACGGGCGCGGGCAGTCGAATCATGTCGGCTCGTATCTTAACTATCTTTGGAGCCCATGGTCCACCCGCTCCTCCCCAAAGCGCGGTTGCCGCTCGGCCATCTCTTGCTCTATGGGTGGATGCCCAGCCCGCTGAAACGGCTGGCCTATCGGCTCAAGGGCTACCGCATCGGCCGCGGGGTCAAGTTCGGGTTCGGCGGGGTGGTGATCGGCGAGTCGGTGGAGCTGGGCGACCACGTCGAGATCGGGATGCTGGCGGTGGTGATGGGCCGGCGCATCTCGATCGGGCGCTACTCGAGCGTCGGGACGATGAGTTATCTCTCGTGCCGCGTCATCGAGATCGGCGAGGACGCGAAAATCCGCGAGCAGGTATACGTCGGCGGGCCGCAGCTGCCGGAGTCGCGCTTCGTGCTCGGCAGCCGCACCATCATCCTCCAAATGGCGAACATCAATCCCACGAAACCCGTCGTGATCGGCGACGACACCGGGATCGGGGGGCATTGCCTCATCTTCACACACGGCGCCTGGCTCTCGAACCTCGAGGGCTATCCCGTCACCTACGAGCCCGTGACGCTCGGGAAGAGCGTCTGGCTGCCGTGGCGGGTGTTTCTGATGCCGGGGACGACGATCGGCGACGGCTCCGTAATCGGCGCCAATTCCCTCGTCTCCGGGACGATTCCTCCCAACAGCCTGGCGGTGGGATCGCCCGCCAAGGTGATTCGCTCCGCTCCCGACTTCCCGAAGCAGCTCACCGACGCCGACCGCACGGCGCTGGTGCGCGCCATGCTCGCCGAGTTCGATCGGTTTGTGGCGGACGATCAGGTCCGGATGGTGGACGATGGCATCGCGCGGGTGTACGCGTACCGCGGTGGGCAGTGGCGGCTACACTGGCTGCGCGACAGCGCCGCGCCGCCTCCCGGCGAGCGCGGCGACACGGTCCTCGCCGAGCGGCCGCTTCCGGACACGGTGCTCGCCGCCTATCGGAGGCGGGACGTGTATTGGCTGGATTTGGGGGCGAAGACGCGCAGCGAGGGTGGATCGCCGCTCACCGAGGAACTGGCGCTGTTTCTCGGACGGTACGGCATCCGTCTGAAGCGCGATGGGTGAGACTCGCTAGTCGGTGCGCTCGCGCAGTCGGTCGAGGTCCCGCTGCAGTGCCCGGATCTCCTCCCGTTGCCCCGCCACCAGCTCTCCCACGAAACCGAACCCGAAGAGAATCAGTCCCGCGATGACGAGCAGCAGCACGAGATACAGGAACGCCCGGTTGCCCTGCTGGTACATGTAGCGCTCGATGAACTCGTAGACGCCCACCAGAAAACCGAGCAGCACGAGCACGGCTCCCGTCACGCCGAAGAACAGCATCGGCTTGCGGCCGAAGCGCAGCTGGAACCACACCGACAAGAGATCGAGCACGCCGACCGGAATGCGTCCGATCCCGAATTTCGACTTGCCCGCCTGGCGTGGATGCAGCGGCACCGGCCGCTCGGCGAGCCTGTACCCTTCCCCGGCGGCGATCACCACCATGAAGCGGTGCCAGTCGGGTCGCAGCGGCACGACGTCCATCACCTCGCGGCGATAGGCCTTCACGGAATTGAGGTCCGTCACCCGCACGCCGAACAGCCAGCGGCACAACCCGTTGTAGACCCAGGAGACGAAGCGCTTGTCGTAGTGCCCCTGCTTCGTGCCGGTGACGATGTCCGCTTCCCCCGCGAGCACGGGGGTCACGAGGCCGGGGATATCGGCCGGGAGGTACTGGAGATCGGCGGGCCAGAACACGAGCACCCGTCCCCCCGCCGCGTCCGCTCCGCTCTTCAGGGCGTCGGCGATGCCGCGCTGCGAGCGATGGGTCACGACCCGCAGGAATGGATGCTGCGCCGCCAGACGCTGGAGAATGGCCGGCGTGTCGTCCCGGCTGCCGTCGTCGATCACCACGAGCTCGCCCGTGAACGGCTGGGGCAATAAGGCTTCCCGCACCTGGCGAACCAGCTCGGGCAGATTCTCCGCCTCGTCCTTGGCGGGTACGAGGATGCTCACATCGGGGCGCACCCCGTCGGTCGCGAGGCTCACAGGCGGCGCCGCATCCGCGCGGGCAGGATGTTCAGCTGGTCGCGATATTTGGCGACGGTGCGGCGCGCGATCCTCACGCCGCGGACGCCGAACATCTCCACGATCTGCTGGTCGGTGAGCGGGTTCTTGGGCTGCTCCTCCGACACCATCTTCTGAATCTGCGCCTTGATGGCGCGGGCGCTCGCGTCCTCGCCGCTGCTCGTCTGCAGGCCGCTCGAGAAGAAGAACTTGAGCGGCAGGAGCCCCCGCGGCGTCTGGACGTACTTCTCGTTGGTTACCCGGCTCACGGTGCTTTCATGCATGTTGATGACGTCGGCGACCTCGCGCAGCGTGAGGGGCCGCAGGTACTCGACGCCCTTCTCGAAGAATTCGCGCTGCCGGTCGACAATGAAGTTCATGACCTTGAGCATCGTCTGGCGGCGTTGCTCGATCGCCTGGATCATCCAGTGGGCGCTATTGAGCCGCTGGTTGATGAACTCCTTGTTCTCTCCCTGGAATTTCTTGCGATCGCGCGCGATGTCCTGATAGGTCTTCGAGATCCGCAGGCGCGGCAGGCCGCCGTCGTTGAGCGTCACGTGGTATTGATCGCCGATCTTCTCGACGGTGAGGTCGGGCGTGATGTAGGTGTCGTTGGCCGCCGCGTATTGCAGCCCGGGCTTGGGGTCGAGCTTGGCGAGCACGTCGGCCACCTTCTGCACCGCCGACGGGTCGATCGCGAACCGCTTGCCGAGATCGCTCCAGCGGTGGTTCTTGAGGTCTTCCCACGCCTCCTTCACCAGGCGATAGGCCAGGGTGTCGGTGAGCTTCTTGTCCTCGAGCTGCAGCAGCAGGCATTCGCGCAGGTCGCGGGCGCCCACGCCAGGCGGGTCCAGCGTCTGGATCGTGCGCAGCATCGCTTCGGCTTCGGCCAGCGTGTACGGCCGGACCGTCACCTCGTTCTCGCGTTGCTCGGCGAATTCATCGAGCAGCCTGTTGGCTCCCGACACGATCTCCTCGAGCGGGGCCCCGAGATACCCGTCTTCCGCGATGTTGCCGAGGAACTCATCGGCGAGCAGGCGCTGGCGGGGGGAGAGGTCCAGCATCTGGACCTGCTCCTTCAGGTGGTCCGACAGATCCCGCATCTCGACCGACACCGGCTCCGTGTATTCCCGCGCCTCGCTCATGTCGCGCGGCGAGGACATGGCTTCGGCGCCGTCGTCGAGCAGGATCCCCTCCCAGTCGGGCTCGTCGTCGTTCTTCTTCTCCTGCTCGATCTGCTCCTTCTCGCCGGCGGTGGTCTGCGGCGCCTCCGGCTCCTCCTCCGTCTCGACCAGCTCCAGGAAGGGGTTGCCCAGAAGCTCCTGCTTCAGGTGCTGCTGCAGGTCGAGCAACGGCATGTACAGGAGATCCATCGCCTGGAACAAGCGCGGATTGATGCGCAGGTCCTGCCGCAGCCCCTGATGCTGGGAGAGTCCCGGTTTCACGCGGGTTGCCCCAGCCGGTCGCGCAGCCGGGCGGTGAGGGTGGGTCCGAGGTAGCGGTCGGCCACGCGGTCGTCGAACACCAGCTCCCGCACGGTGCCCGACACCTGCACCCGTCCTTCGAACATGATGTAGGCGCGGTCGACGATGTCGAGGGTCTGCTCGACATTGTGGTCGGTGATCAGAACGCCGATGCGGCGCTGGCGCAGTCCCGCGACGATCGTCTGAATGTCGTGCACCGCGATCGGATCGACGCCGGCGAACGGCTCGTCCAGCAGCAGGAATTTGGGCTGGGTGACGAGGGCGCGGGTGATCTCGAGCCGCCGCCGCTCGCCGCCCGAGAGCTGGAACGCCTTCTGGCGGCGCAGGTGCTTCACGCCGAGCTCGTCGAGCAGGTGCTCGAGGCGGGTGCCGCGCTCGGCGGCGCTGAGCGGCAGCGTCTCGAGAATCGCGGCGACGTTCTCCTCGACCGTCAGCCGGCGGAAGACCGATGGTTCCTGGGCGAGGTAGCCGAGCCCGGCGCGCGCCCGGCGGTACATCGGTTCGCTCGTGATGTCGGTGCCGTCGAGCCGGATCGTGCCGTGGTCGGGGCGCACCAGTCCTGTGAACATGTAGAAGGTCGTCGTCTTGCCGGCGCCGTTCGGCCCGAGCAGGCCGACGATCTCGCCCTGCCCCAGGACGACGCTCACGTCGTCCACGACGCGGCGCCCCTTGTAGGCCTTCACCAGTCCTTCGCTCTCGATGCGGCTGCCTCCAGCCACGCCGGACGGCGCGGCGGCGCCGGTTTCGGCGCGCTCGAGCGTATGCGCGGCGGCCGTGAGCAGCTGCTCCACCACTGCCTCTCGCTCCGGGGCGATGACGGCCCACACGTCGGGGGCCACCGCGATGATGACATCGTCGCGCCACTCGGGGGAGAGCTCGATGAAGTGTGCCTGCACGAGGCGTGGCAGCACCGAAGCGCGCAGGTTCTCACGCGCGTCGTCGACCGACAGGCTTCCCGACTCCGACAGCGCGCTGCTCCCGCCTTTGACCTGGGACCGCACCCACAGGAACTCCTCGCGGTAGGTGACGGCGAGGCTGCCGAATTGCGCCTGCCCGTGGTCGTCGGCGACCTGAACCAGCGCGGCCGCGGCGAGCGGCAGCGACGAGTCGCGCGCGGCGGCCAGGGCGACGAGACGGGGATCGTTCACGTGGAGTCTTTCTTGACGGTGGTGGAATCGCGCGCCGTGGTGTCTTTCGCCGGTGGTTTCGGCTCCAGGCTCACGCCGTCGGCGCGGCCGCCGACCGTGATGCTGTCGACGCGCGCCTGCCGCAGCCGGATGTCGATGCTCTTGCCGCGCGAATAGTTGAGCGACGGCCCGGTGGTGTCGTGGGAGGCTTGATGCGTCAGCGAGCGCGCGGCACCGCGCGCCTCGATGCGCCGGATGCGGCTGCGCTCCACTCCGGTCGAATCTTTTTCCTGGCCCCAATGCGCCGTGAGCGTGTCGCCGGCGATGCAGTCCACCGCGGGCCGCACGCAGCTCACCAGACAGTCGCTGTTGTCGCCGGTGCACTCCGGTTTGATCGCGGCCACCGTCGAATCGTGCTTCGAGACCGAGAAGGCGCGGCCGAAGCCCCGGCCCTCGGTGAGCACCTGGTCCGGAACGTCGAGCGCGAGCGAATCGGCCCGGATGTCCTGCAACGCGGAGATCGCGTGGGGCCGGACCTTCTTTCCCCAGGCGAGCGCCTGCTGCAGCTTGCGACGCTCGACCGCGAGGTGAATCGTGTCCGCCGTCAGCACCCAATCGGCGCTGTTCGCCTTGCCGTTGCCCAGCGCCTTGACGGTGCGCACCTCGCGCGCCTGGAGTACCAGCTCGATACGCGTCCCGGTGAGCGTGTACCCTTGCGCTCCCTTCCCCTGGACCCGCGGCGTCCCGATCAGGAGTCCGAGACCGCTGGTTTGATCGAGCTGCATCGAATCGGACTGGGCGGCGAAGTCCGAGCGATCGATCGTCGACTTGCCTCCCGCCCACATGCGATCGTTGCCCTTGAAACGCACGCGGTCCGCCACGATGACGTACGGCTCGCTGGTGTCGCTCGCTCCCGCACCGTGATAGTCGATGTGCGGCCGCTGGGTCGCGTACATCTCGATCGTGTCGCGGATCCCCGGGGCGGCGCGCCAGTAGGTGAGATTGGGCCCTCGCAGCACGGAGCCGTTGTTGCGGTTCACCGCCACGACGTTGTTGTGGGCCTCGAGCCGCTCGTTCGTGACGAAATACGACACGAAGTTGGCGTCGAGCGTGATCGTGGTGTCGCGGATGTGGACGTGGCCGACCAGGTCGGAGCGCCCTACGCCCGGATAATGCGCGATGCTGTCCGTCTCGAGCCGGGTGTTCGTTCCCTGGCAGTGCGCCAGGACGCCGCCACCCGCGTGGTAGCTCTTTTGATTGCCCTGCAGCACTTCCTTGTAATTGTGGCCGATCGAATCGATCTCCACGACGCACGGCCGGCCGCGCGACGTGTCGGCCGGCTGCTGCAGCAGCACGAGCGCGAGGGCCGCCATCATTGGTTCGGGAGCACGAAGTGCCCGCTCGTGCCGCGGGGGCGGAGCGCTGTGACGTTCTTGAAGTCGGGGTCGGACGTGAAGCCCTGTCCCTCGATGTGCCGGCCGGGCCCGTCGAACACGAACGGCTGGTCGGACGAGACCTGGTTTGTCGCCTGCTTGTAGCGCATCACTTCGCTCTTCAGCGTGCGGCCATCACCGGCCCCGACCACCACGACGTTGCCCCGCCCCTCCATGTCGCCGCTCGCCCAGTGATACGTCCCTTCGCGGGCCGTCAGCGTCGAGGTCTCCCGCCCGTCCGTGTCGTAGAAGGTGATGTGCACGTTGCGCATTTCGGCGGATTGCGTGTTCTGGTAGAAAAACGCCGTGTCGGCCCGCACGCGCGCCCGCACCACGCCGTCGTTCGTGACGTAGTGGTTCATGTCGATCAGCACCTGGTCGGCGGTGTCGGCGGCGGTGATGGTCGCGGTCGGCTTCGCACCGTTCGAACAAGCGAAAGACGTCAAGACGAGAGACGTCAAGACGAGAATCGTCCAGAAGATAGACGGCTTTCGCATTACACCGCCCCAGCTTTCATCAGATCGTGCAAATGGACCATCCCGATCACCCTCGCCCCGCCGTCGAGGACGGGCAGCGCCATAATGCCGTGCCGCTCCATGAGACTCACCGCCGCCTGCGCGTGCACGTCCGCGGTCGTCGTTTTGGGCGCCCGCGTCATCACGTCCGAGACCGAGATGTCGAGGAAGCGATCAGTGCGCTCCATCAGGCGGGTGAGGTCCCCGGCGGTCACCACGCCCAGGAGGCTCCCCGTCGCGTCCACCACCGCGACGGTGCCGCGTTTGCGGGCCAGCAGCACCACACATTCCCGCATCGGTCGGTCAGGTGCGAGCGCCGGCAGGTCCGCCGTCACCATCACGTCCGCCACGCGCAGCAACAGGCGCCGGCCCAGCGTGCCGCCGGGGTGCAGCGCCGCGAACTCTTCGCGCCGGAACCCCTTGACCTCGAGCAGCGTGACGGCCAGGGCGTCTCCCAGGGCGAGGGCGACGGTCGTCGACGTCGTCGGGGCCAGCGTCTCCTCGCACGCCTCCTCGGCCCGCCCGGCGTCGAGTACGACCGCGGCGGCCTTGGCCAGCGTGGAGTCGGGGGAGCCGGTGATCGCGATGATCGGGACGCCGCGGCGCTCGAGCTGCTGTACCAGGCCGAAGAGCTCGTCCGATT
>Ga0310810_10005150_pt1 | contig 14565 bp, 12 predicted proteins | sample NCmetagenome_FD_207641 | JGI IMG/M metagenome (GOLD analysis project Ga0310810, IMG submission 207641) | Soil microbial communities from experimental microcosm in Duke University, North Carolina, United States - NC | ecosystem: Engineered > Artificial ecosystem > Soil microcosm > Unclassified ... | reverse complement strand
TTCCTTCAACGCCAGGGTAAGCAGCGCAACGGAAACCTGTTCACCCGAAGCGAGCAGCACGTCCTTCTCGCGCTCATCGGGGATCTCGGCGATCTCGTTGGCGAGACCGAGCAACCGATTGGTCTCGCCGGCCATCGCCGAGACCACGACGACGACATCGCGACCGTTTTTCTTGGCCGCAGCGACCTTCGCCGCCACCCGCTTAATGCGCTCAATCGAACCGACCGAAGTGCCGCCGTATTTCTGCACCAATAAAGACACGAATCTCACTCCATTTTGGATTTTAGATTTTGGATTTTAGATTCACGGATAAAGCCCCAACTGAGAATGCACAACAGTTCAGCTCTCCTCTCCCTAATCCAAAATCGAAAATCCTTTCACGTTTTCTCGCAGCTTCGCCAAGCGCTGCTCGTATCGTTCGCCGTGCGCGACAAACATCAGCTCGCGCTTCGAGCCGCCGCCGTGCGCGATGCGCAACTCCAGATACTCGTCCACCTCCGCCGCCGGCAAATATTCGAACCATTCGATCAGGCTCACGCCGTCGTCGTAAAGATACTCGCGCAGGTTGAGTGCTTCGAGCTCTTCCTGCTTGCCGACGCGGTAAAGATCGATGTGATAAACCGGCAACCGCCCCTGGTACTCGTTGATCAGGGTAAACGTCGGGCTCCGCACCCACGCCTCCGAGTCGACTTCGATGCCGGCGCAAAAGCCACGGACAAAACAAGTTTTGCCCGTTCCTAGCTCGCCCACCAGACCAATGATGTCGCCACTTTGCACCCAGCTCGCCAGGTTTCGCCCCAAACTCATGGTTTTACGGCTGGAGTTGGACGTGACGGTCCACGAACCCATCGCAACGAAACTAGTATATTTTTGTCGAATTATCGAGCCGGAAGCCGAGCGGAGGATCCGCCGCCCACGGTTGACTCTCAGGACGCCGCCAGGACCTGTAGACCTGAGGGCAGGCCGTCGATAATGTCGCTGGCGATCATGCCGATGGCGCCGCGCTCGGCAGCCACACGGTCGCCAACAAAACCGTGGAGATAGACACCCAGCTTCATGGCGTTGTCGGGCGCCAATCCCTGCCCGAGCAAAGCGCTGAGAATCCCAGTCAGCGCATCGCCCATGCCGCCGCTGGCCATGCCCGGATTGCCGGTCGGGTTGATCGATACTTTCCCATCCGGCGTGGCGATCACCGTGCGCGCGCCTTTGAGAACAAGATGGCAACGATGCGTAACCGCAAACGCGCGGGCAATTTCCACGCGATCCGCGTTGATCTCCGCTGTGGATTTCCCTGCGAGCCGCGCCATCTCGCCCGGATGCGGCGTCAGCACCGGCGGCGTTTTCGCGTGGCGCAAGCGATCGATGTCCAGCGCGAGATTGTTGAGTCCGTCGGCATCGATCACCCAGGGGATATCGAGATTGCGCAGCAGCCAACGTAAAGTGTTTTGTGTTGTTGCAGTGACGCCGATGCCGGGACCGAAGAGAATCGCCGTTTTGCGCTCGAGCAGCCGGCGCCAGTCCTCATCGCCGAGCGGCTCCATTTCGCCGGCGCCATTGTCGTTGAGCGGCTCGGTCATCACTTCGACGAGCGCGCCGGCAAAAATGTCGTTGAGCGAACGCGGCGCTGCTAAGGTCACGAGCCCTGCGCCAGTGCGCATGGCCGCGCGGCAGGCAAGAATCGCGGCGCCGGTTTTGCCGCGCGAGCCGGCAACCGCAAGTACGTGGCCGAAGGTGCCTTTGTGCGTGTCCGCTTCGCGTCGCGGCACGAGCCAGCCAATCGTTTTGCTGTCGAGCAGCTCGGTCTTGGGCCCAACCTCGGCGACCGCCGAAGCGTCAATGCCAATGTCGGCTACGGCGAGATCGCCGACGTAGCCTAGGCCCGGATGAATCACTTCACCGAGTTTAGGAAAACCCAGCGCCACCGTCATCTCGGCCTGCACCGTGGCACCCAGCGCCACGCCGCGGTCGGTGTCGAGGCCAGAGGGAATATCGATCGCGACGATCGGCAGGCCGGAAGTATTGATCATCGTTATCGCGTCGCCCAGAAGGCCGCGCACTTCGCTTTTGATCCCGGTGCCGAGGATCGCGTCGACGATCAGGCCCTTGCGGTTCATTAGCGCAGTGAGCGAATCGAGCCGATTGGAGCCAATCTCAGTGACTTTGCCCTTGAGCTTGAGATAAGCGCGCAGATTGTGCGCCGCGTCGGGTGAAATCTCATCTTTGCCCGCCAGCAGCGCAACTTCGCAGGGGATGCGTTTTTGCTTGAGCAGGCGCGCGACAACAAAACCGTCGCCGCCGTTGTTGCCCTTGCCGGCGACGATCAGAACACCCCGCTTGGCGCTCGGCGCGAAATTCTGCAGGATCGCCTCGACGACCGCCTGACCCGCGCGCTCCATCAAAGTCAGGCTTGGCACACGATATTTCTGGATCGTCAGGCGATCCATCTCGCGCATCTGCTCAGCGGTGACAAGGATCATAAAAGACGTGGGGCGTGTTCGTGATTCGTGTTTGTGGAATTCTGATTTGGATTGAACACGATCACGATTCACGAGCACGATTGAGCAGCTCTTTCATCTCAGCCACGGATTGGCTGATGCCGACCATGACAGCTCGGGCGATGATGCTGTGGCCGATGTTGAGCTCAACCATTTCGGCAATCCGCGCAATCGGCGCAACGTTTTCGTAATCGAGGCCGTGGCCACCGTGGACTTCGAGGCCGAGCCGGCGCGCCAGCGCCGCTGCTTCGACGATCGCGTCTAGTTCGCGTTGGCGCCCCGCAGCCGCGGCGTTGCAGTAAGCACCGGTGTGAATCTCAATGCCGTGAGCGCCGACTTCTCTGGCCGTTTCGATTTGGGCTTTCGCCGGATCGATGAACAAATTGACGTGAATGCCGCGTTTCTGAAGGCGTTTAATCGCGGCGGCGACCTTTTCTTTATGCGCGAGAAGATCGAGCCCGCCTTCGGTCGTCAATTCTTCGCGTTTTTCCGGTACGAAGCACGCGTCGTCGGGACGAATGTTTTCTGCGAAAGCGACCATGGCGGGCGTCACCGCCATTTCAAGATTGACCTTAGTTATTGCCTCGAAGCGCAGCCGCTCGACATCGCGCTCCTGGATGTGCCGGCGGTCTTCGCGCAGATGCACGGTGATGCCGTCGGCGCCGGCCTTCTCCGCGGCTAAAGCCGCCGCCACCGGATCGGGCAGCTCGGCACGCCGCGCCTGGCGCACCGTCGCCACGTGGTCGACGTTGACTCCAAGGCGAATCATCGTCTTACTTACCGACCTCGGCGCGGATGCCGTCGGCGATGTCCTGCGCCATGGCGCGGATCTTTTTTTCGTTTTCGCCCTCGAGCATGATGCGCGCGAGCAGCTCGGTGCCGGAATAGCGCACCAGCACACGCCCACGTCCACCGAGAGCACCTTCCACTTCGGCGATCTTTTGATTCACCTTAGACATGGTTGCGAGGTCTCTGCGCTCCTTGACGTTGACGTTGACCAGCACTTGCGGCAGTCGAGTCATCACCCGCTTGATCTCGCTCAAGCGCTGGCGCCGCTCGACGATCAGCGCCAGCAGCTGCAGGCAGGTGATCGCGCCGTCGCCGGTGGTGTTGTGATCCAAAAATAAAATATGCCCAGATTGCTCGCCGCCGAGATTGTAATCATCGGCGACCATCTTCTCCACCACGTAACGATCGCCCACCTGGGTGCGAACGAGATTCAGACCGGCATCGCGCAGGGCCAGCTCCAGTCCGAGATTGCTCATCACCGTCGCAACTACGCCACCGCCCCGAAGCATCCCCTTCTGCTGCATATCGAGAGCAGAAATCGCCAGCAACTGGTCGCCGTCGAGGATATCGCCGGTCTCATCGATAAAAATCGCCCGGTCGGCGTCGCCGTCCAAAGCCACCGCAAAATCGGCGTTCTCGTGCAGCAGGAGTTCGCGCGCCGTTTCAGGGTGGAGCGCGCCGCAACGCCGGTTGATGTTCTCTCCGTCGGGCTGCACACCGATCGGCAGCACTTCCGCGCCCAGCTCGGACAAAACTTCAGGCACGACTTTATACGCCGCGCCGTGTCCGCAATCGACCACAATCTTTAGGCCTTCCAACGTCAAATGGCGCGGGAAACTGTTTTTCAAAAACACGTTGTAACGGCCCACGGCGTCGGCGACGCGGAAGGCCTTGCCGATCTCCGAGGCGGTCGGCCGCTCTTCTTCGGTGACGCCGGTGAAAATCATCTCTTCCATGCGCGCCTCGACCGCGTCGGGCAGCTTGAAACCGTCCCAGGAGAAAAACTTGATGCCGTTGTCCTGATAGGGATTGTGCGACGCTGAGATGACCACTCCGGCGTCGGCGCGCATGCTGCGGGTCAAAAAAGCCACTCCGGGGGTGGGCATCGGCCCGACCAGCAAAACGTCGGCGCCCATGGAAACGATCCCCGAAGCGAGCGCGGTTTCGAGCATATAGCCGGAAAGCCGCGTATCCTTGCCGATCAGAATTTTATAGCGGTGCTTGCCGTCCTCCCCGTTCTTACGCGCAAACGACGGCGGTGGCGTGAGACCGGCAGAGTCGGCCGCGTTGGGCTCATGCAGCACCTTGGCGATCGCCCGGCCGAGCTTCAGCGCCATCTCGGAAGTCATCGGCTCTTGATTGGCGACGCCGCGCACGCCGTCGGTGCCGAACAAGTTGCGCATCGGTTTATTTTTGCTTTTCGACGAACTCATCCCACTCGGCTCCTTTGTGCCACCGCATCATTCGGCCGGCTTGACCACGCGGACGCGAAAGCGTTGCGGTCTTTGTTCGACCACCTTCACATCCGCCGGCAAATTGAACGACAACGCCACACTGTGCTCGCCCGTCATCATGTCGCGCAAATCCAGATAAACATTTTCCGTAGACAATTTCAGACCTGCGATGACGCTCTTGGGACCTGAAAGTTGCAGATGCGTTGAAGACGGAGTCACCGTGTAGGTGCCTTTGAAATCCTTGGCGCGAATTTCGACTTTGTCGAATTCCCGGGTAACCCGCTCCTCTTCGACCGTGACGGCCACTTCGACCTGATCGGGAGCGATCGTCAACGGCTTGTTGTCGTTCGAGAGGCGCACCCGGCGCTTGACCCCGCTGCGAGTTTCTTCGATATCGAGCGGCAAGGTTTCGATCGCCGTGAGACGGCGCACGTCTTCCGCCGGCCCCTGCACCGAAACGTTTTCCGGACTCGCCACCGCTTGTGTAACCCGGTAGCCATCCGCCGGTTTGCCGGAGAGCCGCACGGTGACCGGAAGCGTACGTTTGATCACCGGCTCGAGCCGCAGGTGAATAACCGGCGGCGTGATGCGTCCGACCGTAACACCGCGCGGAACATTGAAATCCTCCGCAGCCAGAGTGTAGCCCGAGGTGCCGGGTTTGGCGCCGTTCAAATCCAGAGACAATTTCAAATTGTCCGGGTCGAGGGTCGAAACCAAAGTCCGCGGGCCCATCAGCCGCAAGACGACGTAATCCACACGGTTGTCCATCACCATCAAGTCCGCCGGCAGGTTGCGAAACTCCACAGCGACTTCAATCGCTCGCTCGGTGTCGCGGTGGCCCGCCAGCCAGAGTCCCACGGCAATGATCAAGGCGAGCGCCTTCAAACCGACATTGCTGCCCGTCAGGGAGACAATCTTCTCCCACAGTTGTTTCATGGTTTGACCAGGTTCTGCAACGTCGAGCGCAGTCGCGCACCATCGATGTTTTCGGTGACATTGCCGCCAACCACCAGCGACACCGTGCTCTCCTGTTCGGAAATCACCACGGCGATGGCGTCGGTTTCTTCAGTGACGCCGAGCGCGGCGCGATGGCGCGTACCCCAAGTTTTACGGAGGTTGGGATTGGTGCTGAGCGGCAGCAGGCAGCGCACTGCGGTGACCCGGCCCTTCTGAATGACCAGAGCGCCGTCATGGATCGGCGAATGGGGCAAAAACACGCTCTCCACCAGCTCGCGGCTCACCCGCGCGTCGAGCCGCGTGCCGATTTCCATGTACTCGTTCAAACCGACTTCGCGCTGGAGCACGATCAAGCCACCCACGTGTTTAGCGGCGAGCGAAGTCGCCGCCTGGGAAATTTCTTCGATGACGTCCTCAGGCGCCTGCACGGCGCGCTCGGCGGCGCCGAACAACGGGGCGCTCCCCACCTGCGTCAACGCGCGGCGAATGTCGCTCTGAAAAATCACGATGATGACGAGAATGATCGAGCCGAGAAAGTTGTCGAGAATCCAGTTGAGGGTAAAGAGACCGAGCGCGCGCGACGAGACGTAGGCAACGAGAATCACCGCGAGCCCCATGATCATCTGCATGGCGCGGCTGCCGCGAACAATTTGGAGAGCGCGATAAATCAGAAAGGTGATGATGCCGATGTCGACCAAGTCCTGCCAACGAAACTGGCGGATGAGCTCGAGCATCCGTGTTACTCCCGCGGCGCACCAAAGCGAATCGCGTCAGCGACCCGCACGGCCCGAAGAGTTTCGCGCACGTCATGAACGCGCACGATGTTAGCGCCGGCCAAGACCGCCGCCGCAGCGGCGGCGAGACTGCCCTCCAGACGCTCGGTCGGATCGAGATTGAGAATCCTGCCGATAAATCCTTTTCGCGAAACGCCAACGAGCAACGGCCGTCCGAGCGCCGCAAGTGTCGGCAGACCGCGCAAAAGCTGTAAGTTGTGATCAAGGGTTTTGCCGAAGCCGATGCCTGGATCGAGCATGATTCGCTCCTGCGCGATGCCAGCATCCATCGCCTCGAACATCTGCGCGGCCAAAAAATCGCGCACCTCGCGCACGACCTCGCCGTAGCGCGGGTCGTTTTGCATCGTCTGAGGGGTACCCTGCATATGCATCAACACCACCGGCACGTTTTCAGCGGCAATGAGTGGCGCCATCGCGGAATCGAAACGAAGCGCGCTCACGTCATTGACAATATCGGCGCCGGCGTCGAGCGCCGCCCGTGCCACAGTCGCTTTATAGGTGTCGACAGAAATCGGGATCTGAATCTCGCGCCGCAGACCAAGCACCACCGGGAGCACGCGCGCCAGTTCTTCTTCCTCGGAAACCGACTCGGCGCCGGGCCGCGTGGACTCACCGCCGACATCGAGGATATCAGCGCCGCTAGCGGCCATCGCCAGGCCATCGGCTACGGCGTTCGTCGCATCGTAGCGCTTCCCGCCGTCATAAAACGAATCCGGGGTCACGTTGATGATACCCATGATCGAAGTGCGGCGGGAAAAATCGAGCTTGCCGTGACGAGTGGTAAGATAACCCGCGTCGGCCGCTGGCATCGACAAGCCGGGCAGTCCCGCCAAGGCTCCGCGCATATCCGGCTTTTCCGATACCATCTTTTCCGTCGCTGAAATCACAAAAGCGACTCGATCGAGTCGCTCCGGCTTGTGCGACGCCGCGCCTTGGTTTTTATTAAAGGCGCGGCGTCGAAGATTGAAATGGGGACCTTGGAACCGGTGGTCCGGGCAGCAAACGCTCAGGCAATCGCCGCGGTGGCCGGGGAAGCAAGCGGGTCTCCGCCGTTCCCGCCGAACTCTCTGACAATGGCGTCGATCTCGGATCCGTCCAGAACTTCTTTTTCGAGCAGCGACTCGGCAACCTTGTGAAGAAGCCGTAGATTGGTTTTGAGCAAATCCTTGGCTTTGTGATAGCTGTCCTGAATGATTCGCCGGACTTCGGAGTCGATCTCGATCGCAGTGCTCTCCGAGTAATCCACCTTCTGGGTGAAATCTCTCCCCAGAAAAATTTCTTCCTCTTTCTTCCCAAACGTCATTGGACCGAGCCTTTCGCTCATACCCCACTCACACACCATGCGCCGCGCGAGGTCGGTCGCCTTTTCGATATCATTGCCCGCGCCGGTAGTCATGTGATTGAGCACCAGCTCTTCCGCGACTCGTCCGCCGAATAGAATCACGAGATTATTGAGCAGATACTCGCGCGGATAGGTGTGCTTCTCATCCATCGGCAATTGTTGGGTTAGACCGAGCGCCATGCCGCGCGGAATAATCGTCACTTTGTGGATCGGATCCGCCCCGGGCAGAAGCTTAGCCACCAGCGCGTGGCCGGCTTCATGGTATGCCGTGTTGCGCTTTTCTTCGTCGCTGATGATCATGCTGCGCCGCTCGGCGCCCATCATGACTTTGTCTTTGGCGAGCTCGAAGTCGTCCATATCGACTTTTTCTTTGTTATTGCGCGCCGCGAGCAACGCTGCTTCGTTGACGAGGTTTTCCAGATCCGCGCCGGCAAAGCCGGGGGTCGAACGGGCGAGCACCCCGATGTCGACATCGTTGCCCACCGGCACTTTGCGTGTGTGTACCTGAAGAATGCCTTCGCGGCCTTTGATATCCGGTCGCGGTACCACCACCCGCCGGTCGAAGCGCCCGGGACGAAGCAGGGCAGGATCTAAGACGTCGGGCCGGTTGGTCGCGGCGATGAGAATCACGCCTTCGTTCGCTTCGAAGCCGTCCATCTCCACCAGCAATTGGTTTAAAGTCTGCTCGCGCTCGTCGTGACCGCCGCCGAGACCCGCGCCACGATGACGCCCGACTGCGTCGATTTCGTCGATGAAGATGATGCATGGCGCGTTTTTCTTCCCCTGAACGAACAGGTCGCGCACCCGCGAAGCGCCGACGCCTACGAACATTTCGACAAAATCTGAGCCGCTGATGCTGAAAAACGGCACGCCCGCCTCGCCGGCGATAGCCCGCGCCAGAAGCGTCTTGCCCGTACCCGGAGGGCCAACCAATAGACAGCCCTTGGGAATTCGACCACCCAGCTTAGTAAACTTCTTGGGATCCTTTAAAAACGCGATGATTTCCTGCAGATCGTCTTTCGCTTCATCGACTCCGGCAACATCGCTGAACGTAACCCGGTGCTGATTCTCGGTCAGAAGCTTCGCCCGGCTCTTGCCGAAGGACATCGCCTTGCCGCCGCCGACTTGCATCTGGCGCATGAAAAAGATCCACACACCGATCAGCAACAGCATGGGGAACCAATTGAGCAAGAGCACCATATACCAGGGCGAATCTTCCTCCGGCTTGGCGGCGATCTTCACCTTCTTCTCCCGCAGCGATTTCACCAACTCGGGATCGTTGGGCGCGAAAGTTCGGAAGCGTTCGCCGTTTTTATATTCGCCTTGAATATTATGGCCTTGAATCGTGACCTTCTGCACGTCGCCGCGGTCCACCGAGGTCATGAACTCGCTGAAAACGATCTCCGGTTCACGGCCGTGCTGCTTGTTAAAGACGCTGAAGATTGCGAGGAAAATCAGTGCCAGGACAAGCCACAAAGCAATATGTTTTGATGACTGACTCAACCGTTCCTCCAGGGTTTAAGGACGAAAAAAGTGTAACACACGCGAATACTTCGATCAATAATATCCTAAGGAAAGCTAACTCTCGACGCCAACCACCTTCACTGCCACGACCGCAGCCGTGCGCCCGGTAACACGTGCGATCTCGCTCCGTCCGAGACCGGGAATCCAGAGTATCTCTCCGCCCGCCGTCAAAAGCGGATACCCCGCCCGCAGCGAAAGGGGAATCTTTTTTTCAATGAAAAGATCCTTGATTTTCTTATGCCCGGTCATCCCAAGCGGCTGAAAGCGGTCGCCATGCCTGAAGTTGCGCACTATCAGGGGCTCGGTCAAGACGAGCCGATCAAAAAATGCCTCCATGGATTCGGCTTCGGTTCGCTGGTCACTGGTCTCGGCACTGTGAAATTCCACGGCCGCTTCGGGCACGAGCAAATTCGATCCGATATTCAATGAATAGCTGTAGCAGATCGGCTTTGCTCCATGCAGGGGCCTTAGCAATCTGATCTTTTCATATTCACGCAATAGTTCCCATCCGCCAGGAATGGCGAGCCGGCCCTGCGCCGGCCCTTCCTCGATTAGACGCAAAAGCGCGTCGATATGAACGAAGTCGATGCCGCGCAGTTGGCCGCGCGCCTGCTCGATCCAGAGACGCAGTATTCTACGCTGCAGTGCCTTGGATGCGCCGAGCAGAACCGCGCGGTTCAAATAGTCCGCGCCGCCTCGCATCGCATCTAGCCGATGCTGCGCCACGTCTTCGAGAAGAGTCTCCTCATCGCGGTACAACTCCGCTTGATGACCGATGCGCGCGCCGAAGCCGTGGTCCACCCGCTCGTGAATCTTGGGCAGGAGCTCGGCGCGAATCCAGTTCCGCAGAAATACGGGATCCTGATTGGTCGAGTCGACCCGAAAGACGAATTCTCTGCAAGCGAGGTACTCCAGGATTTGAGCTTTGGTAAGATCGAGCAGCGGGCGAACTAAAGTAAACGTCGCGCCCGGATCGCCGGGAAAAGCAAAATGCTGCATCGGCGCAATCCCGCCCATTCCCCTCCGCCCCGAGCCGCGCAAAAACCACATGAGCACGGTTTCCGTCTGGTCGTCGCCTGTATGCGCCGTGGCGATTTTGCTCAGGCCCCGCTTTCTGGCCGTCTCGGCAAAAAAGCGCAACCGTTCTGTCCGGCCCAAGGCTTCGAGGTTGCCTCTGCCTGCCTGCGATCTGATTTGTGGCAAGCCAATTTCTTTCAAATGAAACGGCAGGTCGAGCTTTGACGCCAGAGCGGCGACGAACTGCGCGTCATCTCGCGCCGCCTCGCCACGAATGCCGTGCTGCAGATGCGCCACTTCCAAACTCAAGTCGAATTCTCCGCGCAGCTCGTGCAGCAAATGCAGCAAAGCGACCGAATCCGGCCCGCCGGAAACTGCGACCAGCACGCCATCGCCGGGAGAAAAAAGTTTGCGCTTCGCGACCGAGTTCCTAAAATTTTGCAACAATTCCATCTCGCTCAGATATTCAACTTCCCGGCGTATCCCGTCATCTCAACATAGCCGCTGCCTGTCACCGATTTGCCCCGGTAAGATCCTTTGATCTCGACCGTACCCTCCCAATATGTAACCCGCGTGCTGCGGTTCGTGATCAATTCCTGCTGGGGAAAGGCCGGGGTAATTTCCAATTCAACCTTTTCTGCGGGAATCGTGACCTTCCACTTGATCGGATAATCGGCGCCGCTCGACGGGCTTTTCCAATGATCCAAAATTTCGACACGGTAATCCTTTAGATAGAGATGCTGGGTTGTCCCGTCGGCATTCACCAAGGTGCCGCTCGAATAGGGATCGACCGAGCCGTCCTTGCGTCGCATCAGGTAGAGCATGATCTCGGTATTATTGTCGAGTTGAAGGCTGAACCAGTCCCAGCCGACTTGATCCGCGCCGAGTTGATTGCTGCCGAACTCGTGATCCATCCAGCTGAGCCCGCGTACCTTTTCTGTTTTGCCATCGATCGTCAACTCGCCGTCGGTTTGCATGCGCGTCAGCGAATAGTAGTAAGAAGCCCGTCCGCGGCCTTCCGCTTTCTGGCTCAAGCCGTTTTCGCCGTGCAGCACCGGTGGCTTGAGCGATCGCAGCGAAATGCGCAGGCGCGTGCCGCGATCGTCGACCGCAATCGAATGATTTTTCGCGTCACCTTCTACTTTCCAGTTCTCGTTCCACACCCGATAACGATCGGTGGCCGCACCGGCCTTGCCGGCAATTCCCCGATTAATCCGCTCGCGAAAAGTGAATTTCTTCGCTTCGATGTCCGAAAGCGCAAAATGGGCCATGTAGAGATCCGTGAACAGCGGCTCTTTGGTTTCCTGCTGGCGATCGCGCACGCCAAAGCGAAAAAAAGTCACCTGATAGCCATAACGCTTGCCGCTCTCGGATGTGAGGTGGCCGGTGTAATACCACCACTCGGTCTTGAAGTCGGGATGAGAAAAATGGTCCGCGGGAAAGATAATTCTTCGCCCTGGAATCGCGAGCTGATAGGTGGACCCGGTGAGAACGAGGAACCCGATGGCGCACGCGAGGGCCGCAATAGCCGACCGCGAGCGCATAATTTGCAGTGCCATTTCGACTAGTGTTATAGGGAGCCCATGGAAAAGCAATATACGCGTGAAACTCTGCTGACGACCGTGAGCGACCTACAGCAAAAACTCGGCAAGGAGACCCTCTGCGTTATCGACGTGCGCCCGGCTGAAGACTACGCGCGGGGACACATTCCGGGCGCGACCCATTTCGACCTTTTTGGGCTGAGCCTCATCGACACGCGCGACGCCGCGCTCAACGCGTTCATGTTCATGATTCACCACGTGCTCGAGCTGCGCGGCGTGAGCGAATCGAAGGAAGTGGTTTTTTATGAGGACAATTCCGGCATGCGCGCGGCGCGCGGCCTGTGGTTTTTGGAATATTATGGGCATCCGAATGTAAAAATGCTTGATGGCGGATTTCAGGCTTGGCGAACCGCTGGTGCCCCGGTGACGACCGAAGCAACCGCACCGAAGGCTGCTGCGTTTAAAATCGCCGAACAGCGCGATGTGTTGGCAACCGCTGACGACGTGCTCCGTTCAATTAATAAAAAAGACATTGCCATCCTCGACACCCGCAGCCGGGGTGAATACTTGGGCACTCACGTGCGCGCCGCCCGGGGTGGCGCCATACCCGGCGCCATTCATATCGAATGGACGGACAACATTGCCGCCGACGGCACATTCAAATCCAACGCCGAACTCAAGGCCATGTATGAGAAGGCCGGCATAACCGCGGACAAGGAAGTCGTGTCCTACTGCCAAGGCGGCTACCGCGCGGCGCACAGCTACGTCGCGCTACGCCTGCTCGGCTTTCCTAAAGTACGCAACTATATCGGCTCCTGGAAGGAATGGGGCGATCGTGCCGATCTACCCACCGAAGTTCCCAAATCGTCAAAATGAGTTTCTCCCCACGCATCTGGTCCGCATCATTGCTCGTAGCGATATCGGCGTTGACGTCCGCGAACGGAGCCGCAAACGCGGATCTCAGAAAAACCACCTTCTCGTACTCCGCCGTGAGCATGACCTGGTTTCCAGTCAAAGTCGCGCTCGAAAAAGGATTCTTCCGCAACGAAGGACTGGAACCGCAACTCATCCAGATGAACGGCAACGTCGCTACCGTTGCCTTAGCCAACAGCCATATCGATTTTTCACTGAACATTTCTCCTGTGCTCAACGGCGCAATGCAAGGCCTCGGCACCAAGCTCGTCGCCGCCTTGAACTCCCGTCCACTGTTCGCTTTGGTCGTGCGCCCCGAAATCGCTTCGCCCACCGATCTGAAAGGAAAAGTGTTTGCGGTCAGCTCCTTTGGCAATACTCAGGCAATCCTCACGGAAAAACATCTCCAGCATCTGGGTTTGAAAAAAGGCGAGTATCAGCTGTTGGCCATGGGCGCCACACCAGCGCGGATTGCCGCGCTGGAGAAAAACATCGCCCAGGGAAGCCTGATGCCGCTGCCAACCAATGTTCAGCTCGAGAACAAAGGTTATCGCCTGCTCGGCAACACCGCAGAAATCGTCGTCAACCCGATCGCCGGTCTCGGCGTCCACGAGGATAAGACCAAAAAGGATCGCGACCTGATCAAGCGCGCTCTTCGCGCATCGTTGCGCAGCTTGCAGTTGTTGCAGTCGAACCCGCGGGATACCGTGAGCATCTTGATGAAATGGACCGGAGCGAGCGAAAAGGACGCGCTTCGTTCGCTGGAATTGGCCAAGCCGGGGTTTAGCAAAACTGGCATGCTGACCGATAATGATCTAATCATCGAGTGGAGCTTCATCCAGCAGCAGACCAAGAAGACGAACATACCGGTGTCCGTCGCCTACGACATGACACTCCTCAAGGAAGCGCAGAAAGAACTCGGCATCTAATCACACATCACACCAATCAACCATTTAGTTAATTACGGAGGTTACATGCGCACACTTGATCTGCTTGCCAGCGATTCTTCCCATCTGCCGTTTCTCTACGTTTTCAAGGAATCGAAGGTGATGGAGAAGTACGGCTATGAAATCGATCTGCACATCGTCGGCGGCGCCAAAGCGCCGACCATGGCGCACCGCGCCAAGCTTGCCCTCGCAGGCGAGATCGATTTCCTGAGCGGGCTGCACCATGAAACCTATCGCGCGCGCGCCAAGGGGGAAAAGCGTCTGACCTATCTGGCGCAGGCACAGAACAATTGGGACGACCGGCTGGTGGCGTTGCCGGAAATCAAGTCCGTCGAAGACTTGAAAGGCCGAAAAATCGTCTGCCACTCCAAGGCGCCCTGCGTCTCCGGAAACCTGCGCGCCGTGCTACAAACCTGCGGGCTCAAACCCGAGGAAATCAACATGGACGTGATCGACGACACTTCGGGAAAATTTTTGGAATTCGTCGATGAAATCACCTCTGGAAAAGCTGTGGCGGCGCTGGTCGACATGCCCTTCGACTTATACGGCGTCAAGAAAGGTTTGCACGTCGTCGATCTGCCGGATCGTCCTGTTATTCATAACACGACCTTGCTCGCGACCAGCGATTACATCAAAGCCAACGAGGAAACCGTCAACGCGTTTATCAAGGGATTCATCGAAGCGTTGCATTTTTTCAAAACCAAGCCGGCGGAAGTCGTGGCGATTCTGAAAAAGAACCTGGCCAAACGCTACGGCCTGGAAGACGACGAGTATTACGCGCACCTGCAGCGGG
>Ga0310810_10005148_pt1 | contig 14565 bp, 17 predicted proteins | sample NCmetagenome_FD_207641 | JGI IMG/M metagenome (GOLD analysis project Ga0310810, IMG submission 207641) | Soil microbial communities from experimental microcosm in Duke University, North Carolina, United States - NC | ecosystem: Engineered > Artificial ecosystem > Soil microcosm > Unclassified ... | reverse complement strand
AGGTAACGAATTTTCATGATGCACCTCCACCTGGTGCATCGATACCAGCCACCTTTCTATTCTCGCCTTAGTTGTACGTGCAGATTTTATTAAAACTGTTTGCAATGGAAGTTTTGCTGGGAGCAAAACAACTGCAAAAGCTGTGAATTAAGGTTTTTCTGCGTAAGTAGAGGCCAGGGAGCGGTCACCTACCAAAAACAGATTGATAGTAAACGCCACTTATCCATTTTGCGGCAAAGGCGGCCAAACAGACGTTAACCTGCGGCGACTGCTAGTTGATCGTCCAACACTTATCTGGCGTTGCCACAAGGCAGGTCAGTCGGCCGGTTGCGAATGCCCCAGTATCAATGTTGATCCGATTGCGCCGGAATTCTGGCTCTTGTACGGGGGTATGGCCGTGCACGACGATCTTACCGAAGTCCAGATCACTATTGAGAAAGTCATCGCGGATCCACAGCAAATCTTCTTCACTTTGCCGATCGAGGGGTATGCCTGGCCGGACACCAGCATGGCAAAGAAAAAAGCGCCCCACCATCAAAGATGTTTTTAGCGATCGCAAGAAGTTGAGTTCTGAAGGCGACATGGCCGCGCGCAGTTGCTCGGCCGCTTGTTGGAAGTTTTTGCCGGTCATCAACGGTGCAACCGGGATGCCGAAGGAATGTAGCGTCTCCAGCCCGCCCATTTGCCGCCAGTGGTTTCCGCTGTCGGGTTGCTTGAGGAATGTTTCGAGTAATGCCTCGTGATTTCCCTTGAGGGCGACATACTCACCCGGGAAGGGGTTGTTCAGCAGCCGATTGATCACAGCGCGGGAGTCCGGACCGCGGTCAATATAGTCGCCGAGTGTTACAGTAAGGCTCGGCCCGCCAAAGCTCTGCGCGTCGCGCGTAATGGCATGGACGATTTGATCAAGTAGGTCGAGCCGCCCGTGGATATCTCCAATGACGTAAAGGCGATGGGTCGGATCGGCGTCAGCATTTGTCATTTTTTGTGAGGTCAGTCACATGGCGAAGCAAGAAATTACTATTCGCTCGGCTCAGAGAGGTTTTTAATTTGCTTTATCGGAGGCGTCCATTATCACCGCGCGCTGGCTTTAGTTCCTCTTCGACCATTTGGGCGACAAGCGCGTCAAAGGTTACGCGGTGTTTCCAGCCGAGTTTCCGGCGTGCTTTTGAGGGGTCGCCGAGAAGGACGTCGACTTCAGTTGGCCTGAAATAGCGCGGATCCACCTCAACGAGTACTCGTCCTGTTTTGGATTCAACCCCGTGTTCATCCTTTCCCTGGCCCCGCCACTCTATTGTTCGTCCCGTATAAGCAAAGGCCTTTTCAACAAATTCTCTGACGGAATGCGCTTCTCCCGTGGCCAGCACATAATCGTCCGGCTTGGGTTGCTGCAGCATCAGCCACATCCCTTCCACGTAATCGCGGGCGTGCCCCCAGTCGCGTTTTGCATCCAGATTTCCCAAATAAAGTTTGTCCTGTCTGCCTTGTTCGATGGCGGCCACCGCGCGTGCAATCTTGCGTGTAACGAAAGTTTCGCCGCGCGTCGGCCCTTCATGGTTGAACAAGATGCCATTGGACGCGTGCATGCCGTAAGCTTCCCGGTAATTCACCGTGATCCAGTGGGCATAGAGCTTCGCCGTCGCGTATGGTGAGCGGGGATGAAAAGGCGTCGCTTCGTTCTGTGGCTCCGCATAGATGCCGCCGTAAAGTTCGGAGGTCGATGCCTGGTAGAACTTTGCACGATTTTCCATCCGTAAAATGCGAATGGTCTCGAGCAGCCGGAGGGTGCCGAGAGCATCAGCATTGGCGGTGTATTCTGCAGTTTCAAACGAAACCTTCACGTGGCTCTGCGCAGCCAAGTTATAAATTTCCATCGGCTGCGTTTCCTGAACGATGCGAATAAGGTTGGTCGCATCGGTCATGTCACCGTAGTGCATCAAAAACCGCAGATTGGACTCGTGCGGATCTTGATAAAGATGCTCGAGACGTCCGGTATTGAAAGATGAAGAACGTCTGACCACGCCATGGACGAAATAGCCTTTTCCCAGCAGGAACTCAGCAAGATAAGCGCCGTCTTGGCCCGTGACGCCGGTGATCAGTGCTACACGTTCAACCATTGAAATCCTGTCAAGGGGTTCAGCGCGAACAACAGGGGTGAAAAACATTTACTACTTGGGGGGTGATCGATGCCACGATTGATTCTCTATGGTAACTATGCCGCACTTCGACCGCCCGTTTGCAGGAAGTCCTGATAGGCAAGGGCTATGCCATCGGCGAGCGGAATTTTTGGCAACCAACCGAGCTTGTTGATTCTGGAGACATTGAGCAGCTTCTGCGGCGGTCCATCTGGACGGGAGGTGTCGTACTCGACAGCACCCGAATAGCCCACGGCTTTGGCGACAAGCTGCGCGAACTCCGCAATCGATACGTCGGTCCCGGTGCCGACGTTGATGAACTCAAAATCGGAATAGTATTTCATGACAAACACACAAGCGTCCGCTGCATCATCTGCAGCCATGAATTCGCGGCGTGGCTTGCCGCTGCCCCAGACTGTGACCGCCGCTGCGTTGTTCAGTTTAGCTTCATGAAAGCGCCGAATGAGGGCGGCCGGGGCATGGCTGTTTAGCGGATGGTAGTTGTCATTTTGCCCATACAGGTTAGTCGGCATTACTGAGATGAAGTCATCCCCGTACTGCTTGCGGTATGCTTGGCACAATTTGATCGCAGCGATTTTTGCGATCGCGTACCATTCATTGGTCGGCTCCAGCGGCCCGGTAAGCAGCATTTCCTCGGCCATGGGCTGAGACGCATACCTTGGATAGATACAAGAGGAGCCTAACGCGAGTAGCTTTTTTACGCGAGCGGCATGGGCGGCACGAATGACATTGAGTGCGATGGCGAGATTGTTGGTTATGAAATCTGCGGGATAGGTATTGTTTGCGTAGATCCCTCCCACAAGGCCTGCGGCCAAAAAAATTGCATCTGGTCGCATCCGGCTTAGCCAGGCTTCGGTAGCGGCTTGATCGGTCAAATCAAGCGCTTTGCGGTCCGCTGTTAAAGTCTCACAACCTTCACTTTCGAGTCGCCGCACAATGGCCGACCCGAGGAGTCCTTTGTGTCCTGCAACAAAAACGCGCTTTGCGCGCAGGTCGAACAGCAGTTGAGGATTCATTTGCTAAACGATGTTTTCTGGCGAGCCGTGCAGTTTTCGAAGGCCATATATCATAGGCTAAGACGTCTTTGAACAACTCGCTCGATAGATGACTGCCAGCGTACGCGAAAGTTCGCTATATTGCCCGAGAACGGCGTCGCGAGGGTAGGACTGCCGCGGCACCAAATAACCAATCCAAATAACTGAGTGAGAAGCCAAAGCCGCACAAAACGAAGCCAATTTCTAGTTGCGGGCACGGTGCAACATTGCCGCTGAATAATCCGCCTTTGACGGTTCTTTTATTCTGTTTCAGAAAGTAGTTCGCGCGACTGTCGCAACGGATTGTACATCTGTCATCGTTGCGCGATCGCCTCACGCGCTAGCGCGCCGGCTGACCAGGTACCAGGATAACCGCTACAATCTCTTATTTGCGAATTGATATGCCAGCGCCACGCAAAGCACAAATTCGAAATTTGCTGACAGATCAAGCTCGCTACTTTGCATGGGGTTGTTTTTCAAAAATTTCAGGCCTTACAGCATCGGCTGTTTAGTGCCTGAAACCTGAACATTGACAGCAGGCTCGCCGTCGCGATGGCATCGTGGGCCGATTGCCTGCTTCCATTCGTGCAACGACAAAGCCGGCGCAAACACTTGCGTGTTTGTGCCAAATCGCACACGGTCAATTAGAGCGACCCAAACTTTCTTTCCACAGTTTGATCACCCCAGACGGAAACTCGCGCCTTCCGCCGCCCGTGCGTCGGCAAGCTTCCGGCCACATTTCAAGCAAAGAGAGATCTTCGCTAAAAAGCTCATCCTGCGAGATCTCGTCAGAATTCGAACGCACACGTCGCTCGGCCGCCATTTTCAACAGTTCGATCAGCGTTGCGACATCGTTTTTCTCGTTGCTCATAACGACCCCCTTCGCGAATGTTCAAAACGGTAAGGAGGTGCCAAAGGACGCGCTGTGTTGGGCATCACGAAAAACAGCATTTGGTCGGTGCTGCTGGTATGAATTTACTCCGGTGCGACCCGGAATCGCCCTAAAAAGGGATGGGGTAAGGGGGCATGGGGGCCCCGAATGAAATCATCGGTCGTTAAACGTTCCATCGTGGTTGATGGACACAAAACGAGCGTCAGTCTCGAAGACGCTTTCTGGACTGACCTCAAGGAGATCGCCTATGTCCGGAGGCTGACGTTGTCGCAATTGGTCGCTGGGATCGACGCCACGCGAAAGCAGGGCAATTTGTCCTCGGCGATCCGCCTGTTTGTGCTCGCGCACTTCCAAAACGAAAGCAAGCGAATGGTTGAGCGCGTCCATCGCGTCGCCATAAGTGGTATGGGGCGAGACCAGCCCTAGATGCTGCCGGGTGTACGCATGCTGGCGCGTTCAGTGATTGGTCACTTATCGGTATGCGCAGCGCAGCCTATGTCACGAACGTCAAGGAGATCGATTCCGCCGCACGGCGTTCGGGCTGTTGCAAATCTTCATTCCAATATTGGTAGAACACCGGAGCCTCGATGTTGACGGCGGCGACGCAAGCGCTGCCTTCGCAATCGACGGCATGAATGACGAGCTCGCGCAGGCGGCCGCCGCGCAGGTGCGAGAGGTCATCGATCGCGGCCCGCACCGCCGCTTGCGGTGACTTGCCGGCTTCCATTTGTGCAACGACAAAGCGTGCCGTGCCCGCGCGCGTCGCCATTTCGCCTGTGTATGTGCAGCAAGCCCCGCCGTAGCGGCTGTCGACGTAAAGTCCTGCACCGATAATCGGTGCATCGCCAACCCGGCCCGGGTGCTTGTAGGGCCAACCGGAAGTGCTCGATGCGCCGGACAGGCCCTTGCCATCGCCTGCGATCATGACGGTGGTGTCCAGATTGCGTTTCTTGGGGGAGGGCATCACCCTGACAATATCCATCAGTGATTGTTGCCCGCGCGCATCGAGCAGAGGTCTTATCGTGCGCTCCCACGCCTCGCGCTGCGCATTCGACAAAGTGGGCTCGGGCTGCAGGCCGCATTCATACGCGAAGGCTTCCGCGCCTTCTCCCGACAGGAATGTATGGAATTGTTGCTGCATAAGCCGCCGCGCAATACTGACGGGTAGGAAATTTGTCACGCCCGCGACCGCACCGCAGTTGCGGCTGTCGCCGTCGATAAAGGCCGCATCGAGCTCCATGATGCCGAGAACGTTCGGGTAGCCGCCATACCCCACAGTGTCCTCGGCGGGATCCTGCTCGAGCGCGCGAATTGCCTCCTCAATGACATCATCTCTATGGCACCCCGTGCGCAGGTCATGCACCGCTTTTCCCAGTCCTCGTTCTTTCTCGAAGGCGCGCAAAAAGAATCTTCGCATGGTACATCCGAAAAGCCCAGGGAAGGCGGGATTATTCGCGCATTAGTTCGATCTAATCATGAGGGATTGGCTGCGAGCCGGCACCGTCTAGCTCGCCAAACTCTTTTCGCTCGCATCCTGGATAAAGTCTCGCAAAGCCTCCGTATCGAATGGCTTTCGTAGAATTCTCAAATTCGGAGGAGCGGCTTGTGCGGCATCGCTGTACCCGGTCGTCAGCACCACCGGCAGGTCGGGGTAGCGTGAGCGGATTTCTCTTGCGAGCCCGACGCCGTCTATCGGGCCTGGCATGACAATGTCGCTGAAAACGAGATCGATTTTCGCTCCGTCCTCTAGCAGCCTCAATGCCGCATCGGCGGAGTCGCGATAGACGGTTGCATAGCCAATATGCTCGAAGAGAGATGCGGTGACTTCCGCCACCTCGGCGCTGTCATCGACGATGAGCACGGTCGGACGTTGCATTTGTTCGGGTTTTTTTATTGAAGCGTGTTCGCCGGTGATTTGCTCGTCGGCACACGACGGCAAATACATTGTGATCGTCGTTCCCTGTCCGATGTTGCTTTGTGCTATCACGGTTCCGCCCGCCTGGTGCGCAAAGCCGTAGACCTGCGACAGGCCTAAACCGCTTCCCTTGCCGACTTCCTTGGTTGTGAAAAACGGATCGAAGATCTTCGACAGAAGATGCGGCGGAATACCCATGCCGGTATCGGTGAACGTTATTGCGACAAAAGTGCCCGCAAGCGGCTCATCACGGGCTGCAGGATCTGCCGTGACGTTATGAATAGTCAGTGTGAATGTGCCGCCATTCGGCATCGCATCGCGCGCATTGACGGCGAGATTGACGATTGCCAGTTCCAGTTCGGCAAGGTCGACTTTCACCGGCAAGACGCCATCGTCGATGTCCTCTTTGTATATGATATTGCCGCGCAGAGAACTTTCGATCATGGGCCGCATGTTTTTAACTGAAGCATTGAGATCGATTACAGTAGGGCTCAGATGCTGACGCCGGGAGAAAGTCAGTAACTGCCGGGTCAGGCTTTCCCCGCGTTTGGCGGCCGTCTGTATGGCTTCGATCGCGCGCGGCAGTTTTGGATCGAGCAGGCGCTTGAAGGTCTGTGCATTGCCGCCGATGATCATCAGCAGATTGTTGAAGTCGTGGGCAATTCCACCCGTTAATTTGCCGATGGCCTCCATTTTCTGCGCCATCGCCAGTTGCTCGCGGGCCTGCACCAGCTTTTCCTGTGCGTCCCGCCGCTCGGTTGCATCCCGCAGGATATTTGCGAAACCGAGCAGGGTACCGCCGTCGTCGCGGATGGAGGAAATCGAACCCGTCACGAAAAACAGCGTGCCATTCTTTCTGATCCGCCACCCCTCAACGTCGCACTTGTCTTTTTGAATTGCCATTTCCAGCGCCCGGTTCGGCTCGCCCGCGCGGCGCTCGTCGGGTCGATAAAATATACCAAAGTGCTTTCCGACGATTTCGTCGGCGGTGTAGCCCATGATTTTCTGCGCGGCGCTGTTCCAGCTGGCAACACGTCCGGCGGTGTCGAGCACGAAGATCGCGTAGTCGACAACGCCTTCGATCAAGATTTCGAAATGACGCCTTGCCCTGTCGAGCTGTGAATTCGTTTCTTCAAGGTCATGCCGGAGCAGGCCCTGCGTCGAGAGCAAATCGGCTTCCAGTCTTTGGCGTCTGGCTATTGTTGCGGCCATTATGAGCGGTGGCAACGAGGCGCTGATCGATACCGCCAGCAGCAATAACTGTGCTGCTTTGAAATCCGTTTGGACCAGCGGGAAGCTGCCCACGGCAAGGCCCCAGGCAGCTATTGCACTAAAAATGAGCCCGACCACAACAACATTGCGTTGATTGCCTTGCAAGCCAGCCCGCATCAAAGGCAGCAAGAGAAGAAATCCGAGCAGGGATCGATAAGGAGTCGCGGTATCGCTGTTCACAAAACCAATATCAAGGGGCGGACTGAAAGCCAGGAAACCGAGGGCCCCCGTTAGAATAACGAGGGCAAGCGATTCCAGAAAATCCCGTCTGGAAAAGTGGACAGGCGGCGTCATTGCCCAGAGCACGATAGCGGGAGTGATAATCAATGTCGCGGTTCCGTCTGTCAGCCACGAGAGCAGCCAGGTGACAGCGGTGTTGGATGGATCCGTCTCGTGCGCGAGGACGGACGGTCCAAATGCGAACATTGAGCTGATCACTGCTGTAGGAACGAAGCAGATGAATGAGAACTTCGCCACGCTTTGCGCGGTCGCGAACAGGCTCTCCGGGGTCGACCAGCGGCTTATCAGGAATGCCCCGGCCAGCGCTGCAAGCACTGTCCCGGCCACGATCGAGCTCGATTGCAATAGTCCGCCACCGGAGAGTAGATAGGAAGAAAGCGAACCCGCCAGGATCGCCGGCCAGATGCGACGACCGCGGAGAAGGACAGCGGCGAGCGCAAATCCGGTGGGCAGCAGAAATGGAGTTTCGAGGGTATTGAGCGAAAGCAATCCGAGCTTGATCAGGCCAAAGAAAGCCGCGCCGGTAATGAGAAATTCCATCAGGTAGGCGGTAGCGCTTGCGGCGCGGCTGACGGCGGCAATCCTGGTTTGTCCAAACTCTGAATCGTTCATTGCGTTTCTTTTGCGGCCGGATGCGCTAAAAATACCCTATACCGCTCAAGAAGTATTGCATTGTTGAATTTTGACTAAACAAATGGAAACGCACGGCAAATTCGGCCTGGCCACAAGAATTGCAGGGAGCTTTTGCCGCATCAGCCGATGCTTGTGACCGCGCCGCGGCTTCGGCTGTCGCGTGCCAAAAAGGGGTGGCCGCAGGGTCGAGATGCGCAGATTTAGCCACGGCGCCAGTATAATCTTTGCAACATAAGTTGCGATGGAGGCGCCGATGGCATCCGAGTCACTGGCCTACAATGTGAGCTTCAGTGATTTCCGCTTCCTGCAAGGCTATATGGCGCGCAGGATTTTCGCCCGAAACAGGTCCAACTACCTGCTGGCGATGCTCGGGGTGGTGCTGTGCGCTTTTTTTCTGGCGATGGCGATTATCGTGAATATCGCGCCTTATCGCGCCGCGCAGATTTTTGGCGCCGGCATCCGCTATCCGGTCTCGTTCTATCTGATCCTGATTGCGCTGTTGATCGCCGCGATTGCGAGCCTGATGCCTGCGGTCAAGCTACGTCTACGGATGCTGCGTATGCAGGTGTCCGATGACGGCCCTTATCTGAGCGCGACAAGGCTTAGGATCGAACCCGATGGTCTGACCATCGACCGAAGCGTGATGAGCGCCAAATATCTATGGGCCGCCTTCCAGGGTGTTGAGATCGAGAAGAATGCGGTCATCCTGCCAATCGACAATGGAATCGGACTGATTATTCCCGCGTCCGCGTTCGCATCTGATGCCGCGCGTTACGATTTTGCCGCCACAGTCTCAAAGCAACTGGCACAAAGATCGTAGCCGCCGCCCAGTCTTTTCGAGCGCTTTATTTGTCGCCACCGAGCCCCTTGCTCATTGCATCGCGATAGGTTTTCTCCGCGGCTTCCGCGACTGCCCGCTTTGATCCGCACCGGTTGATAACTTCACTACCACTTGTGTTCATGCAGTCTTGATAATCCAGCTGCGCGTCAAGGTACTGGTTTCGGATACTGTCGAGCGAGACTGTCTGCGTGCTGCCGCAACCGCCGAGCAGCAAAGCGATAAGGACTAACGCTACAGTCCGCATACACCACCCCTCACACCACTGCGACCATCATGGCCTTTAGCGCGCTGACACTTCGGCTCCGCAGGAGTACCAATCGCAAATTCTGTGACGGCCGTCACAGCATAGGGATACCAATCGAAAATCCTGTGACGGTCGTCACAGCCAGAAACCCCGCATCGGCTTACTTAACAGAACATGAACTCCAAGGATTGGAGGGGACCCATGTTTAACTGGAAAGCACGGGAATACGCGCAGGAGATTTTCGGGCTCACGCTTGCCATTGGCGCGCTTCTGGCATTGGCATCGGTGATCCCGGCCTGATGTGGCGGGGTTCCTAATTTGGTTTTGCTTCATCCGCCAGTTCGCGCAGCAGCAACTGCGCTAATCGTTCAGCAGGCAAAATGCCAAGCCGGGCTGTTTTGGTGCCGTTCCAAGCTGCGACCGTAACGACATCATCGGAAACGCTATAGCGTCCCTTTACACGCTTGCCACGGGATCTAATTTCTATTTCCTTCCAGCCCGGAGAACTCATTTTGCTGAAAGCTCCAAAGTAGGGGCACCGCTTGTTGTGGCGGCGTCAACCCGCGCTGGACTGACTCGAGACTAGTTATCGATTGATTACTCCGACGACCAAATCGCCACGCACGGACACGGCGCGGAGCAAAGTAGGCGAAACTCCAGGGGGGAGAGGCGCACGTCGAAATTATTGTTCGGTCAAGAAACAATCGCCGGTCACGATCAAGTCTGGGCACTCTTCTGAGGCCGGACCGGACACCCGTCCGGCCATCGGTGTGCCCTTGTTCGGCGAGGATCGCTTTTGCACCGTACCGAGCACGGCTCAGTTCAGCTTCGATGGCTTCGCCGGGACCAACGATTTGGCGAGAATAATGTCCTCGTAAACCTTGCGGATCTGCCAGGCGACACAGGCATCGACGGTCGAGCCCAAACGCCCGAAAACTGTTTGATGGCTTTGCATAGTGGCCTCCATCGAGAGCCGATTTCCTGCTTCCTTATTAGACGAGGCCCGGTCCACAAACAGTGACGCAAGTCACACATTGTACGATTTTGGGACGATCCGTGGTTCGGCAAACTGACAAAAAAATCGGGCTCTCGCGTTTGACGGCTTTCGGGAGTTGTTGCCCGACATCGGTTCAAGCGCCTATCATCACCGAAAATGATCTTCCGGCAGCTCTTTGATCAGGCGTCCAGCACCTATTCCTATCTGCTCGCAAGCCGGGCAGGCGGCGAGGCGTTGATCATCGACCCGGTGCTCGAAAAGGTCGATCGTTATCTGCATCTGGTCAAAGAACTCAACCTGAAGCTGGTCAAAGCGGTCGATACTCACCTGCACGCGGATCACATTACGGGTTTGGGCGCGTTGCGCGACCATACCCATTGCATCACGATCATGGGTGAGCAGACCAAGGCTGATGTGGTCTCGATGCGCCTTGCCGATGGCGACAAGCTTACGATCGAGGGCCTCTCGCTTGACGTCATCTATACGCCGGGCCACACCGACGATTCCTACAGCTTCGTCCTGCCCGACCGGGTATTCACCGGAGATACGCTGCTCATCCGCGGCACCGGCCGCACCGATTTCCAGAACGGTGATCCGCGCCAGCAATATGAATCACTGTTTGGTCGATTGCTGAAGTTGCCGGACGCGACGCTGGTCTATCCCGCGCACGACTACAAGGGCGACACGGTGTCGACGATCGGGGAGGAGCGGGCGTATAATCCGCGCCTGCAGGTACGCTCGGTGGATGAATATGTCGAGTTGATGAACAACCTGAAGCTCGCCAATCCGAAAATGATGGACGTCGCTGTACCGGCGAACATCAAGGTCGGCCTTGCCCAGGAGAAAATTGCACAGCGTGGCTGGGCAATGATGGCGAAGGATGCTCTCGGTCTTATCGGAAAGCCGGACATCGCTATCATCGACCTGCGCGAGCGCTCCGAGCGCGAACGGCACGGCACCATCCCGGGCTCGCTGCACGTGCCATATCTGGCCCTTCAGGAAAATATCAGCCCGGGCGGCATGCTCAGCGAGCTCGCCAGGTCCACCAGCAAACGGCTTGTGTTTTACTGCGCTTTTGGCGAGCGCTCGGCCATGGCGGTGCAGGCGGCGCAGGACGCCGGGCTTGAAACGGCATGCCACATTCAAGGCGGCGTTGATGCGTGGACTAAAGCCTCGGGTCCGCTTGTACGTCTTGGCTGAACGGGCCCGGTAGAGCCATAGATCTACGCGAGAATTTATCGGGCAGGGGGGCGCTGAAATTTTGTACTCAGATATTGAATATCATCGTCCTTTTTCCAGACCGTTGCGGATTCTATGTTGCATGAAACGTCGTTTGCAACGGACTGAGGCTGCAATTCTGCCACCACATGATCCAAAACCGGGACGGACCCCCCATCGGGAGCGAGCGTGTACAGGAATCTTTGTGTAACCGAACCAGAAGCACCTTGAGCATCAGTGTACTCACACGCGATATTCACTTCGCTCACAGGGAACGGGTTTTTGTTGGTGATCGTCCCGCTTATCGAGATAAAGACCGAATTATCTTTTTTTTCACATGTCCCTGCGTTGTCAGTTTCTTGTCGTGCCTGCAAACATTCTTCTTCGGCGGCGAACACTGCCGAAGGCACACTGTCCCCATTACGAAAAAATAGATAAGCTGGTGGAGTTGTCACCTCTATACTCACATTCAAATCAATGAGGGCGGCCACTGATTGGGGAGAAACGCCACCGGCGTTCAAAAGACTATTTACGTATTGCTGGCGTATCCTGCCCGCTGTTTCAGGGTCGTAACGAATACCTGTGGGGCTTGGATGGACGCAGAGGTCTATGGTCGCTATCTGGATCTGAGCCACCGGATGATCAGCGATCGGGATCTCGCCGCGAACAGATTCGACGCGCGAAATCTGCGCGACTTGTACTGGCGCTATTTCTATTGCCGCGGCTTCCGGTCGCGCAACTGGAATGGCTTGCTTTGTCGGCGGTGCGGCCCTTCTAATTTCTGCTCGTGGCGAGCAAAGATCGCGCACAGCGGTCTCAGCGGAGACGCATGGAATTAGAGCCAACGTCGAAACAATAACTGCGAGAGTAGCTGCAAAACGCCGGCTCGATGTCATCGGCAGCGCCTTTATGCGATTCAGAACGTCACCATAGCACGACAAAGGCACCCTGAAGGATTTTGTCGTAAGCCGATGCGCCGGTTGCCGGCGGGGGGGTGCGGTGAAGCCCCGAAAACCCCTGTGTCACGCCCGGTCCGGTGCAGTCTCGCGCGCTAATAGCCATTTTTGTGCCGTTCGCAACCGGCGCGGATGGCAACTGGACTACAAGCTGGCGAGAGTGATAATTTTTGACGGAGGAGCCTCACATGCGTCACACGCTCGCTGTATGCGCTGTGGTTTTTGCGCTTGGATCAATGTTTTCAGTTCGCGCCGAGGCGACAGATCCCTCCGTTAGTCGCGGCAAGGCCATGGGTGAAGGTCACCTGGCAGCTGCCGGATATGACGGGCGGTATAGACGCTCCCAAACCTGCGGATATTACATCTATGCCTGCCGCGCCTGGTGGGCTGGCTGTGGTTGGGAAGGCCCGTTTTCTTTCCCGCTGAACCGTTATTGGGGATACCGGTATCTTTGTTGGTGATTTTTGCCGCTGGCAATGTGGCTGGCGAACTGCGTAGCAGGCGGAAATGGGATCGCGTCAACGGTGTACAGTTGGGCAATCCCTTCAAAAACACCGTTGCTGAACAAGTCCATCCATTTTGCGTTGACTGCTTCAATCTGGGCTTTCTGCGCAACCGCCGGCGCGACTAGAGCGATCAAGAACGCAATCGCCAGTCCACCCCCCATTCATTCAAATATTTGTACCAGAATGTGCACTCTGTGGTTCCGTGGCAAACTCCTAAAAAAAGCGGCTTTAAAAGGTGCGTACTCCCGAAATTATGTTTGACCGCGCTGTGGAAGCGGCGGAATTTCCCCTAGGGAGATTCGGTGATGAACGAAAAACGCAGCGCTTCTCGCCAGCGGGTGCTAAAGGGGGCTTTTATTATAATAACCGAAAAGCAGCCGAAAATGGAATGCACCGTTAAGAATATATCTGACACTGGCTGTGCTGTGCAGGTTTTGACCACGATCGGCATTCCGCAGAACTTTGACCTGATTGTCGGCGGCGTGCGCCGCCATTGCCATGTGCGATGGAAGACGGGCACAAAGATGGGCGTGGAGTTTGAATAGTAGCGCACGCTCGCTTCTGGCACTTAGCTGACATTATTTTTGCACCGTCCGCCATCGAATGGAATGTTTGGTAGAATTCTTTGCCGCATTGTGAGCGCGCAACAATCCAATCTTGGTGGACGGCGCGCGAATTAACATTGCGCACATTAGCTAATGCAGCTTTGCCATGAGCTACTTGATGACGCAGACACCAACACCGCCCGCTGCATCTCGCGCTTGCCAACATTTCTCTACGGTCGGATAGCCAGTCCCCGCCAGACTCCCGGGGGAATAATAAAATGTTTGCGGAGGCTTTTTCGATTGCGGTGGCTGTGCTGGCGGCGTTTCGTCGGCGACCGCGACGTCGGATACGTAATCCGGCGGGCCATCGATCGGTTCAGGATAAAAATACCAAACTCCGCCTACAACCCACCACCAGCCGAGTCGTCCCTTACGTGCAGTGTGGCGCCAGTGGCCATCCCGCCAGGCGAGATTGCTGGGGCGGCTGCGCTGCCTTGCATTTAGGGAAGGGGCAGATTGGCCTGGCTGCCGGAAAGAACTCCCAACCTCGGAACGGCGCGGCGAAAATTGTGCAAATTCGGCGCCACGTAACGCAGGCTCCGATTTTGCAATACTCGGAAGTAGCAATCCCGTTGAGGCAATGATGACGGATCCGAGCAGCTTCCGCATATATGCTCACCGTTGCCAGATTATGTGCACTCGAACGAAAACCGAAAAATCAAACTGATCGGAGTAGTTTGTTGGCTTTTTTGAACGAAAACAATGGCAGGGCAGGCCTACCCAGACGCTCGTGATCTGGACGCACAGAGGCACGCAGCCGTTGCAGCCTTCTTGCAGCCGTCTTCGGTAATTGCTTCTGCGGAAAGGAAAATATAGTCAAAGTGACGGCGGGGGCCTTCTGACTTCCACAACAACTCCTTCAAATGATACTTTTGCTATGACTTCTCGGTCGGAGTGAGGCCATGGCAAAGTACGAGTTACATAATGCGCGACGATCTGGAATATGAACCGGATGTATTTGCGCCCAAGCGACAGCTTCCAGAACGCGACAACATGATCGCGGCGTTTGAGAACGAGCTTCGGCAATTTATCAAACGTGATGACTTGTCCGCCGAA
>Ga0310810_10005147_pt1 | contig 14568 bp, 11 predicted proteins | sample NCmetagenome_FD_207641 | JGI IMG/M metagenome (GOLD analysis project Ga0310810, IMG submission 207641) | Soil microbial communities from experimental microcosm in Duke University, North Carolina, United States - NC | ecosystem: Engineered > Artificial ecosystem > Soil microcosm > Unclassified ... | reverse complement strand
CGTAATGAATACGTGAATCTTAGATGCAACGCGCGTTAACCGCGTCGTGTTTTGCAGGTTATTTCCACTCAACGGCGAGCTTTGCCGTGGGTTTTTCCGGTGCAAAACTGTTACGCGTTTTTGTGATCGATAAACTTTAATCGTCCGCTCGACTCTCTCTGAGGACATCCCGTAGTGCGCGCAGAGCATTCCAGATTCACTTCTCTTAGTACGTGCTCACAAAGTCTCTTCGAGCAAGTATCCTGCAGAGAAGCTTCACGTTTTCATCGCAGCCTTTTTTAGGTTGCCCTTTCATCACCCAAGAATAACCGGCACAGTTAACTTAGCCTTCAGCGAACAGGGAGCGCACTATGAACAAACGAATTATCGGTCGAGAAGCCAAAAACGCATCGACGCTCGAAAACGAGTGGCTGGCTCTCGAGGAGCTGGCGCAGGTGGAGGTGACGTCAGAGGATCCGACGCATCCGATTGAATTGGGATTGTTGCAAAATAGGGAATCAGGCTGGAGGGCTGCCGGACCGGGACCACAAATCGTGCGCCTGGTGTTCGACCAACCACAGAGAATCAAACAGGTGCATTTGGAATTTCGCGAGCATGAATTGGCTCGGACGCAGCAGTTCTTACTGCGCTGGTCTTCAGATGGTGGACGTTCCTATCGCGAAATCATTCGCCAGCAATATAATTTCAGCCCTCCCCGCACGACAGAGGAACGAGAGGACTACTCCCTTGTGATCGACAGGGTAACAAATTTCGAATTAAGTATTGTCCCGGACATCAGCGGTGGTCCCGCCCGCGCGTCGCTTCACCAATTGCGCATCGCATAATCCCAGCGAGTGTTAGATTAGCTGCATGAGGGATGGTCTAGCGTAATTGTGGTCTCTGTTTCAAATAGAACCCATCACTTCGCCGCAGTTGTCGCAGTCTAGAACCAGTCGGCGGCAGCAGCGAAAAGCGTACAAATACAATGCTCTGGGCTCTGAATGCTCGATTGCAGCCGAATCGTGCAGATTCGAAACTCGAACACAGGCCGCTCAGCTCTCATGGCTGATAAGACCTTTGCGTGGTGCGGTCCGTCACGATAATACCGCAACCCGACGACTTTCCGCGTTATGCTGCGGACACCGGTTCAGCCTTGCTATCCTTGACCAGCCATTTCTCTTGCATGATTTTATCCTGGATTCGCAGAAGCCCCTCGGTCAGCGCCTCCGGCCGGGGCGGACAGCCGGGAACATAGACATCGACGGGAATGATTTTGTCCACGCCTTTGCAGACCGAATAGGCGAGTTGGAAAAGCCCGCCGCAGTTGGCGCAACTGCCCATCGAGATGACGTACTTGGGATCGGGCATCTGATCGTAAAGGAGCTTGGTGCGCTTGGCCATCTTGTAAGTAAGCGTGCCGGCGACGATCATCAGATCGGACTGTCGCGGTGTCGCGCGCGGCACCGCGCCGAAGCGATCGATATCGGCGCGCGGTCCCCCGGTCTGCATCAACTCGATCGCGCAACACGCCAAACCGAACAGCATGTACCACTGCGACGAGGCGCGGCCCCAGTTGAGAAGCTCGTCAACCTTTGTCGTAAAAACGGTTTCCGGCAACTGGTTCAATAACGACATCGACCCCTCCGGCTTTTCCTGTCATGCCTGGACATCAATTCCGATCGATCCGCCGCATGGCGTCCTGTACGGCAAACTCGTCGGCTTCGTTTTCCGTCCAAAACACTTTGTCGAGTCGATCGTGGCGCGATAATTTACCATCGCGCTCTCTTACACGATTGTCACAGGTCACAATATAACGGGGAATCCAGCTGCTGCCCTGGCTCAACTGAAACGATTCACTACGAATGAGACAGTTCTTGTACGAAATGTTACGCTTCATTTCCTGCTCCTTCGCCCAGCACTGGCTAGCCGCATCCCACGAAACAACTATTTGCGGATCAATTCGCAATTCTTAGAGCGATCCCGAGAGGCACCGTGGCAGCGCCGACGTTGATGGCGGTTCCCAAACTTGCCAGTTGCCAGTTTTGGAGAGTGTCTACCGAGCGTTCATCGCTTTTTGCCATGTGCGCGACCGGGGGGTCCGCTTTGACGCGGTATTTAACGTTGCTGCCGTCACTCAGGGTCAGTGACAATACCGCGTCGTTGCTCTCAGCCACGGCAAAGGTCTGGATTCCGCTGATTTGCTTTGACACGGTAGTAGCTCTAACGGCATTGGAATAAAGAAACCACGATGATGCGATCACCACCATCAGAACTACCCAGCCATACTGACCGACTCTTTTCTGGCGTTTCAAAAGTCGTGTTCTCTGGAGCTGGAAAAAATGATAATTCGCGTTCCGTTCGGCCGCGAGTTTTCGAGTTGGATCCTCTTCGAGTGAAAATGCGGGTTGATCATGAACAATGAGAAAACTGTTCAACACGATCCCAAGGATGATCAAAGCCATAGGGATGGCAATAACGAGTAGAGAACTCAATTGATTTTCCCCTTTTAGCCGGAGCTGACGGCCGTTCGCTTGGAGGGCTGACGAGAAGAGGCTTACTTGAGAAATTTCAAGTAACCGCGGAGGGGGAACCCTACGACTGCGAGAAGCGTACTAAGCCTAGGTGAATTGAGTCGTGATAGCAAGCCAAAGCCAGCGACGCAGCATAAACTTCGGGGACTTCCAGAGGAAAATCACGCGCGGCCGCTTGTGAAGACGAGTTATCGAAACCGCCATCGGAACATCAATGGTTCCTGGATCTCGCCAGCGATCGGAAGCTGACGAGTTTCTTGTTCTTTTCGTCGTACAGGCCCAGCCGTAGAGATCTAATACTAGTCCCGAATGTGATCGCTCGGACTCTCTGTAAAGCGGGGATTTCATCCTGGCATTGTTGCAGGTTGTAATTGGGAATATTGGGTCGAACGTGGTGAATATGATGCAGACCGATATTGCCCGTGAACCATTGGAGAAGTTTCGGCAACTTGAAATACGAGCTGCCTTCCAACGCCACTTTCATCGGGTCCCACGATTCGTGGCGTACCCAATAGGCATTCTCGAATTGATGCTGAACATAGAATAGCCAGAGGCCCAGACCTCCAGCGATCAGAATGACGGGCACCTGGACCAGTAAATACGTCTGCAATCCCATCGTGCACGTCGCCGCTGCAACGACGAGCAAAAGAGCCATGTTGGTGATCAGCACGCTCTTGCGCTCGCTCTTGGCGCCGCCTTTCTTGGGAAACCGCTGAAGGAATAGGAAGAACAATAGCGATCCCGCGCCGAATAAAATGATCGGATTTCGGTAGAACCGATAGGCGAACCGCCGAGCCGGCGCCGCCGCCAGGTATTCCTCCGTCGTCATCGTCCAAACATCACCGGTTCCCCGTCGGTCCAGGTTTCCGGCCGTGGCATGGTGTCGATTGTGCGCGCGTCGCCAATCTTCGAACGGCGTAAACGTCAAAATTCCCGCGACGTAGCCAAGTATGCGGTTTGCCCGGCGCGACGCGAAGAAGGAACCATGACAGCAATCGTGAAACAAAATAAAAACGCGCACCAGGACGCTTCCCGCTACGACGGCGAGCATCAGCGTGATCCAATAGGGGAACTCTTGCTGTACCGTGTAAATCATCAAGGTCCACAGCGCGAGATAAGGAACTAATGTATTAATGAGTTGCCAGAGCGATTTGCGCAGATTCGCCCGACCATACTTGGCGGTGATCTGATACCAATCGGTTTTGGTTATTTCCGGTGCGGCAGAATTCCTAGCAAATCGTTCCTGCCTCGATAGGTCGATAGCTAAATCATTAATCATCGTTAATATGGATCTCCACGGTTATGCGAAAGTTTCGCCGGTCAGCGCGCCATTCGTCACGTCCAGGACTTTGAAGACTCCCAAGGGGGGAACGCGTCGGTCGACAGAGGGAATAATTTTCTGTTTTGTCGGCCGCTGGGCCGATTCTGACGTTACGACTATTATTTCAACCTCACAGCCGAAACTGGTCGAGAGAATTGACTGTTTCGGTAAGTTGCTGCCAAGGACTTCGGCTGGTGTAGCGTAACTCGCTTTGCAATGCCCGGTTCTACGCGACTAAAATCGATTGGATTACTTACTGACTCAAGTCAAAACAGGCTGCTCTGTCTCCGGTTTTCCTTCCTCTGCCTGCGCAGGGTCCTTTTCGGATTTGCTTCTTCGTTCAGCCAAACGGGCGATCTTCTTTTGTTTCTTCTCACGCCGCGCCACTTCCTTCTGCCGCTTCTTGAATGTCTCACTTGCCATAAGGCCTCCTCTGGTTGCTGGCGCCATGACGCACGATCGCCAGTCTTCAGCTCACTCCAGCTTCTCTTATCCCCTATAGAAATCCTGATCTGTCTGCTTGCTCAATCGCACAAGCCGGGTCTTTTCTCCACACCCTGATTGAACAAACCAACTGATTTTCAGCGCTTAGCGTCACCCGATTCTCCCTCACGTGGCGACTGTCATTCCTTCATCGGATCCGTGGCTTTCAAGCCACTCGAGAATCGCGTGGATGCTTGCGGTCGCCAATGCGATGCTCGTATCTGCCGCGCCGTAATAGAGACGTAGCGTATCACCATCGGGAGCGACGGTTGTGCCGCAGGGAAAGACGACGTTGTCCACGTCTCCACGTTGTTCGTAGAGTTTTTGCGGGGCAAAGATCCACTCGCTGCCGCGTTTGAGACAAACGTCGGGCTTCTGCGAGTCGAATAACGCCACTCCCAATCGGTAGATCGCCCCGGCGGCCGTCTGGCGCACGCCGTGATAAATCACCAACCATCCCTGAGACGTCAAAATGGGCGGCGGCGATAGACCGATCTTATTGGCGTCCCACCAGGCGCCACGCCGCGCTTCGAGCATCAGTTTGTGGCCGCCCCAGTGACAGAGGTTCTCGGAAAAGGAGATCCACATGTGCGCGCGCGGCGCGCTGACCGGGCGATGAATCAATGCCCACCGGCCACCGACCCGGTGCGGAAACAGCGCCGCGTCCTTGTCTTCCGGCGGCATGATCACGCCGTAGCGTTCGAATTCGTGAAAATTCTCCGTGAGTGCGAGCGATACGCCGGGCCCGTCGCGCGTGTAAGCAGTGTAAACGACGGCGTATTTCTTCAGCTCCTCGATGTAGGTGATGCGCGGATCCTCGATGCCCCACAATTCTTCGGGATAGCGCTCCGGATCGGCCGCCATCGTCGGTTGGGGTTCGATTTGCCAGCGATCGATGCCGTTGGCGGAGCGCGCGACGCAGAGATGGGAGTGGCCGCGGCGATCTTCTACCCGGCACAAAAGGAGCGTCGTGCCGTCAGGGAGCAGTGTGGCTCCCGGATTGAACACGCTGTTCACGGGATAGGGCCAATCGGCGGCCGTCAAGATCGGATTCTGCGGGCAGCGTTCGAATACATCGAAGTGCTGAGTCACCATCAAAATCCCACCTCCGTAGAGAGGGTATTCTCAGCCAGGCGCAGTTCTAGCAAGCCCTGAAGAAACGCCAGCGAAGACTCCGCTCCCTGATTTTCGTTGGGCCGGTCGGCGTGCAAGCCGTCGCGACAGCCGCCCGTGGTCGGATCGTAGATAGGCAAACTCAGATCGTTGCCGCCGAGGAACCAATCGAAAGCGCGGCGCGCTTCCTTGTACCAGCGCCTGTCGCCTGTGATGCGATGGGCCTCAAGGCAAGCGGACACCATGGCCTGGGCCTCCACGGGTTGCTGATCGAAGCGGGCGCGCTCGCCGCCGCGCTGATAAAAGCCGTTGGAGCCGATCGGCACGAAATGGCCGCCGTTCGTCTTGTCGCGCTGAATATCGGCGAGCCATGCGAGTGACTCGAGCGCGGCGTCGCCCATGGCGTGGTTCGGTATCGATTGGCCGCACACCAGAAAAGCGTGGGGCAGCGCGGCATTGCAATAACTCAGGCTTTGTTCGAACCAACGCCACGGATCCGAACGGTTCGCTTGGTACAACGCGAGCAACCGGCCCGCTAATTCCTCGCGTACCTGACTGGCCCGGCGATCGCCGTCGTAGCGGCGCAGATATTCGTGAATGCCGATCAGCGCGAAGGCCCAGGCCCGCGGACTGGTCGTGGTGAGAATCGCGGGCAATGCCTGCTCGAACAGTCGTCCCGCCATGCTCTGGAGCCCGGGGGTGTTCGAGCGCCCCAACAAGGTGCCCAAGGCCCACAAGGTGCGGCCATGGCAGTCGTCCGAGCCGCTCGCCTCCAACCAATTGCGCTGATAATCCATAAAATTGCGAAAACGTTGGGTCTCAACGTTGAAAGCATAGGAGATAAACGCGAGATAGCGCGAAACGATCTCGGACCCTTCGGAGTAACCCAACTCGTCGGCCAAAACGCTTACCATCAGCGCCCTGGCGTTGTCGTCTACGGTGTAGCCTTCACGATAGTTGGGCAAGGTAAAGAGCGCGTGCTGCAACATGCCGGTGTCGTCGGTCATGCGCCGCAAATGATCCAGCTTGAGCGGCGGCAGTTCCGCCGGCCGCTTATCGAGCGGTTTCACTGCAAAAACGCTCGGCGCGAAATTGCGCTTCTCGGCTCTGGCCCGGGAAAAACTCTCCATGTAACGGCGGGCGACCTGCGGCCAGATCATCTCCCGTCCGAACATATAAGCGCGCTTGCGCATGGCGTGGCGCTTGGCCTCGTTATCCAAGAGGTCGATGACTTGCGCGGCCAACGCCGGCGGATTGCGGAACGGCACCAGTGCGCCGCGCTCTTCGGCCAACATTTCTTTGGCGTACCAATAGGGAGTGGAGATCACGGCCTTCCCCGCGCCGAGCGTGTATGCCAGGGTTCCCGACACGATCTGCGCCGGATCCAGGTAGGGCGTGATGTAGATATCGGCGGCGCCGATGAATTCGACCAGTTCTTCCAATGTGACGAATTGATTGTAGAAAATCACCTGGCCTTCAACGCCTTGCGCCTGGGCCAGCCGTTGTAGCGAAAGCCGATAGGTTTCCCCGTCGTGCTGCTTAACGTGCGGATGGGTTGCACCGACGATGAAGTACACCACGTTCGGATGCTTGGCGAGAATCGCCGGCAGAGCCGCGATGACATTTTCGATGCCTTTGTTCGCGGACAACAAACCGAAACTGAGCAGGACGATCTTGCCTTCGACGCCGAACAGATCTTTATGAAATCCCGGATCGACGAACGGCAGATCGGGGATGCCGTGCGGGATCATGTCGATCTTGGCGCTCGGCACGCGATAAATCTCGCGCAGGAATTCGGCGCCGCGCTCGCTCATCACGACCAAACGGTCCGACAGCGCCGCTACCTCTTCCAAAACCCGGCGCTCATGGGCCTCAGGCTCGCGTAAAATCGTGTGCAGAGTCGTTACGATCGGCATGCGCAATTCGCGCAGCAGCGCCAAGATATGGCTGCCCGCCCGGCCGCCGAATATGCCGTATTCGAACTGCAGGGAAACGACATCGACGCTGTTGATGTTCAAGAAATCGGCGGCGCGGCGGTACGAGTCGATGTCCTTCTCGGCCAGCTCGAAGCGCACCCTGGCCGGGTAAGCGTAGCCCGCTTCTATGTCGTTTACCGGCAGAGCGATGCATGTTGTGCCCGGGTACTCGGCCGCGAGCGCCTCGCACAGATCTGTCGTGAACGTGGCAATACCGCATTGGCGCGGCAGATAATTGCCGATAAAGGCGACACGATCACTGTCCACACGCGTCGGATAACGGTCCATAAGACACCTCCTTGCTGGCGATCGCCCGTTCGCTATTGGCTGCTTTCCGGGAGCAGAAACGCAAAGAGGCGGTACCCAATGGGACCGCCTCTTTATGGGCCCGGTCAAGATTGGACCGGGTATGCGCTAATTGGACTTTCGGGATGCCAACGGTTACATCAGCAATCACTATAACAGAGTTGGCTCGCAAAGATAGCCCGCCGTCGACTATATATCATCAACCACCGGCCGCCTCGCGTCGGAGCTTGCGGGGTAGCGTGGGGGGAGATTTTACCCCTGCCCGATCGATCGAGTCCGCCGGCTGGCATCCTCCCCGGACTGGTCGCCCGCCCCGACCCCGGCCCGCTCGATTCCCTTGAAACTCTTGGCTTTGTGATTATTTTGAATGAGATGGCCAATAGCGACTATTACAAGACTCTCGGCGTCGAACGCGGCGCCAGCCAGGATGATATTCGCAAAGCGTACCGCAAGCTTGCGCGCAAATATCATCCCGACATCAACCCGGGCAACAAGGAAGCCGAAAGTAAATTCAAGGATCTTTCGGTGGCCTACGACATCCTGAGCGACGAGAAAAAGCGCAAGCTCTACGACGAATTCGGAGAGGCCGGCCTGGCCACCGGCTTCGATCCGGAGAAAGCGCGAAGCTATCGCCAGTGGCAGGAGCAGTCGGCGCAGTCGGGTGGATCGTATCAGTTCGACATGGATGACCTCGGCGATCTGTTCGGCGGGCTGGGCGGCATCTTTCGACGCGGGTCGAACAGCCAGCGCGGGCCGGCACCCGGCCAGGACATCGAGTCGAGCATGGACATCGATTTTCTCGACGCCGTGCGCGGCTTTCAGACGGCGATCACCTTGCAGCGGCCGGTGTCCTGCGAAGTGTGTCAGGGCTCGGGCAACAAGCCTGGTAGCCGGCCGACCACTTGTCCGGACTGCAAGGGCACCGGCAGCAAATCCGTCGCCCAGGGTCCGATGCAGTTTCGCCAGACCTGTCCGCGCTGTCATGGATCGGGGAAATTACCGGGCGATCCGTGCAGCGCCTGCAAGGGCACCGGCCGGGTAACGCGCGCCGACACGATTCGAGTCAACGTTCCGCCCGGCGCCGAGCCGGGGAAACAGATTCGGCTGCGGGGCAAAGGCGAAGCGGGCGTGCGCGGCGGGCCGGCGGGCGATCTTTACATCACGCCGCGCATCCAACCTCATCCGCTGCTCAGCCGCGACGGCAAAAATCTCACCATGGAATTGCCGATCACCGTTGCCGAAGCCATCCGCGGCGCCAGCGTCGATGTGCCGACGCCGAGCGGCACGATTAAAGTCAAAATCCCCGCGGGGGCTCAGAGCGGCCAGCAGTTGCGGATCAAGGGCAAAGGCGTAGCCGCCCACGGCTCGTCTGCCGCCGGGGACTTGTATCTGCGGTTGATGGTGCGCGTGCCCAGCGACCATCTCGCCCAGGACGTCATCGACAAAATCGATCGCGCCTACGGCGAGGATGTGCGCAAGGATCTTCGCCTGTGACGGAGAAGCGAGCGATGCGGCGAAAATATCTGCGCGTCACCGAAGTGACCCGGATCTGCAAAGTCGATGAAAGCTTCATCGCGCGCCTCGAGCGCGAGAAACTGATCGAACCGATCGCCGGACGGCGCGGCAAGGTCTATTCGATCGCTCAGGTCGATCGGGTGCGCGTAGCCCGCCTCCTGATTCAAGACATGGGCGTCAACCTCGAAGGCGCCGAAGTCGCCCTTCACATGCGCGAACAGATGATCGCCATGCAGCGACAGTTCGACCAAATCCTGCACCTGCTCGACCGCCGGATGAAAAACCGAACGGCCCGTTAGCCGGCTGCGTTTCGACTCCTCACACTTTCTCAAAGCGCTGAAAATTCGTTCCATCTTGCGCCCTCGGCAGGTCTGGTCTATACCCAGGCGCGAAGTGGACCGATGCTGCGAATCGATGCGGTTGGGAGTTTTCTGAGTTAGCGAGTCGGGCGGGTCATGTCGCACCTGAAAAAGACCGCTCTCTTTGGCGCGGCGATTGGGCTCCTCGGCCTTGTGCTGAGTTTCTTTCCCACGGTCCACGATCTCGAGGAGGATTTGGGGCTGGGCTTGCTTTTCAAGCTCAGGGGCGCGGTGAAACCACCCGTCGAAGTGCTCGTGATCAGTATGGATCGCGAGTCCTCCGAGCGTTTGAACCTGTCGCCGAATCCTGATCGCTGGCCGCGTTCGATACACGCTGCATTGATCAACAGGCTGACGCAGCTCGGCGCTCAGGTCATCGTCTTCGACGTTTACTTCATTGAGCCGCGCGCCGCGGCCGAAGACACTTCCCTCGCTAAAGCGATCCGTGCAGCGCGCAACGTGGTGCTCGCCGAGCCGCTGCGAAGAGAAGAAGTCAATCAAAACGTTATCGTTCGGTCCCTGAATACCATCGAGCCAATCGCTCAGGCGGCATTTGCCACAGCGCCCTTTGTGCTACCGCGCTTTCCGATCCGCGTGAGCCAATACTGGACGTTTCAGACCAGCGCCGGCGACTGGCCAACGTTTCCGGCAGTCGCTTTTCAGCTCTACGCCCTGCCCGTCTATCAGCAGTTCGCCGAATTGCTGGCCCAAGTGGACCCTGCTCAAGCAGCCAAACTTCCCAAGGATGCTGCAGCGGAAATCAAAGCGCGCGGCGCCGCGAGATTCATGCGCGCCATTCGAGAAGTTTTCGAAGGGGATCCGAGACTCGCAGGAAAAATGATCGCCGAGCTGGAACGCGTCGGCGTGCGCGAAGCAACGCAGCATCGGCTTCTCCAGTCCCTCATCCGGATGTACGGAGGCGAAAATCAGCGGTACTTAAATTTTTACGGACCCCCGCGAACCCTGAGGACAGTGCCCTATTACCAGGCGCTTCGTTTAGGGGACAATGCCGCCGGACAAGCATCCGTCGATCTAAAAGGCAAAACGGTTTTCGTCGGCTTTTCAGAAATTCTTTTGGCGGAAAGACAGGACAGTTTTCATACGGTTTTTTCCCAGGCCAACGGTGTCTTCATCAGCGGGGTCGAAATTGGCGCCACCGCCTTCGCCAACCTGCTCGAGGATTCGCCTGTCCGACCTTTGGGAGCTACCGCGTATATTCTGCTCATTTTAACTTGGGGCTTCGTCGTCGCTTTCATCTGCCGAGCCACGGGAACGATCGGCGCTGCTGTCTCGGCGGTGCTTCTGGACGGACTCTACCTGGGTCTAGCCGACTACCAATTTACAGCCCAGGCCGCATGGTATCCGGTGGTGACCCCGGTGTTCCAGGGACTCTTCGGCCTCGCCGGCGCGATGCTACTGAACTATTTCGAGGTTAATAAGGAGCGCCAGAATATTCGCAGCGCGCTCGGTTACTACGTCCCGAGCGAAGTGGTTAACCAGCTCGCGCAAAATATCGTCGATATCCGGCGCGGTGGCCAGACCGTCTACGGCGCCTGTCTGTTCGCCGATGCCGCAGGTTATACAAGCCTCTCCGAAAAAATGGGCGCTCAGGAGTTGAGCGACCTCATGCATCGATATTTTGAAATCACTTTCGAGCCGATCAAACAGAACGACGGCGTGGTGGTCGAGTTGAAAGGCGATTCGATTCTCGCCCTGTGGAAGGGACCGCGGCCCGATGCGCGCATCGGCAGCCAGGCGTGCGCCGCGGCCCTGGGACTTGCTCAGGCAGTGGCGCGCTTCAACCGGACTCTCGTCGGGATCACGCTGCAGACGCGCATCGCCATTCACGCCGGCGAAATATTCCTGGGTAACATCGGCGCCGGCGATCACTATGAGTACGGCATCACCGGCGATACCGTGAACACGGCGTCACGCCTGGACGGTTTAAACAAATTTTTGGGCACGGAGATTCTGGTTTCCGCCGAAGTCAGCGGTTTGGACAGCTTTCTCCATAGGGAAGCCGGCGCGTTTTTACTGAAAGGCAAAGCCCAGCCACTGGTCGTCTATGAATTATTGGGTGCCACGGAAGAGGCGGATGATATGAAGAGAAATGCTTGTCTAATGTTTGCCAAGGCCCTCGGCGCTTTCAAGCAACGTGCCTGGAACGACGCGGAGACAAGCTTCAACCAATGCGTAGAACTCTTCGGTGAAGATCATCTGGCATCCTTCTATCTGAAACTCTGCGAGGGCTATCGCCGCCACCCCCCCGAAGACTCCTGGGCCGGGGTAATCGTGATGGACGAAAAATAATTTCCTTTTGTACTCCGAAATGTGGTAAGCCTCGGCATCACTCTTAAGGCTTAAGGCCATGCCGAGGATCGATCCACTGCCGGTTCTTCGTGTAAGCGAGGTTTCGCTTGACGGAAAACTCGACCTCGATGTGGCGGCAAAATTCAGTTGCGCGCCGAGCCGAAAAGTCGGCTGCGTGGGCTGGGTTATTTCTTTTCTTGCAATCGCCCATTGCCTGCTTCCCAACTTTTCTCTGGCAGCTGCCGCTTGCGATCCTTGGGTGGCTCGACTGGTCTCCGCTCAGGGTAGTGTCGAAGTGCGGCGCGCCGGACAAACCCAATGGGAGCCGGCGCGGTTGAACGGCATCTACTGCGCCGGCGACCGCCTCCAAGTCGGCGAGAAGAGCCGCGCCGACGTGGCACTGGCGAACCAGCCGGTGCTGCGCCTGGATCAGAACAGCACGATCACACTCGGCGGCCTCCGCCAGGAGCGAACATCGATCATCGAGCTGCTCACCGGCGCGCTCTATTTCTTCAGCCGGCTGCCGCGCAATTTGGAAATTATCACCGCTTTCGTGAACGCCGGCGTGGAAGGCACCGAAGGTTTGGTCCGAGTCGAAGCCGATCGCACTCTGATCTCGATTTTCGAAGGCAAGGTCCTGGCGCAAAATTCGCTGGCGAGCATCACCATTGAAGGCGGCCAATCGGCCGTCGCCGAGCGCGGCAGAGCGCCGGAGCTGCGGGTTATCGCGCGACCGCGCGACGCGGTCCAGTGGGCGCTCTACTATCCGCCCGTGATTTTCTTTCGCCCCGACGCATTCCCGCCGGGAGCCAGTTGGCGAGACATGGCGCAAAGATCTCTGGAACAGTATGCCAAGGGCGATTTTCAGGCTGCTTTCGAGAGCATCAAAGGAATCCCGGACACCGTTGGCGAGCCGAGCTTCTTTGTTTATCGCGCCGCGCTGTTGCTCGCCGTGGGCCGCGTAGACGAGGCCGACAAGGACCTCGCGCGCGCCCTGAGTCTCAACCCGAACCAGGGCGATGCGCTGGCGTTGCGGTCGATCATCTCGGTCGTACAAAACGACAAGGAACAGGCGCTTTCGCTGGCACAAAAGGCGGTCAGTGCGCAGCCCGATTCCGCAGCGGCTCTAGTGACCCTTTCCTACGCGCAGCAGGCCCATTTCGATCTCGAAGGCGCCCGCGACACGTTGCAAAAGATTGTTGGCCAAAATCCTGAAAATGCTCTCGCCTGGGCACGACTGGCCGAGCTGCACCTCTCGTTAGCCGATCTGGACGCCGCGCTTCAGGCGGCGCAAAAAGCCGTTGCCATCGAGCCCAACTTGTCGCGCACTCAAACCGTTCTCGGATATGCGTACCTGACACGAGTCGACACGACCCAGGCGGCGGCTGCGTTTACCAAAGCGATCGAGCAGGATCAGGCCGACCCCCTCCCGCGCCTTGGTTTGGGTTTGGCAAAAATTCGCGACGGTGATCTGCAGGACGGGCGCAGAGAAATCGACATCGCGGTCAGCTTGGATCCAGACAATTCACTGCTGCGAAGCTATCTGGGCAAAGCCTACTTCGAAGAAAAAAGGGATTCTCAGGCCGCCGCGCAGTACGAAATGGCCAAACAATTCGATCCGAAGGACCCCACCGGATATTTCTATGACGCGATTCGCAAACAAACTACCAACCGTCCCGTCGAAGCGCTCCAGGACATGGAAAAGGCGATCGAGCTTAACGATAACCGGGCAGTCTATCGCTCGCGACTCGAGCTCGATTCCGATCTAGCCGCGCGCAGCGCCAGCCAGGCGCGCATCTACAGCGACCTCGGCTTTCAACAACTGGCATTGGTGGAAGGCTGGAAATCTGTCAACACCGATCCGAGCAATTTCTCGGCGCACCGATTTCTGGCGGACTCCTACTCCATTCTGCCGCGCCACGAGATCGCGCGAGTCAGCGAATTGCTGCAATCACAATTGCTCCAGCCCCTGAACATGACACCGATCCAGCCGCATCTCGCCGAAAGCAATTTGTTTTTAATCAGCGCCGGCGGCCCGGCTGCTCTCGCCTTCAACGAGTTCAATCCCCTGTTCAACCGCAATGGAATCAATTTTCAGACCACGGGTCTCGCCGGTGAAAACCATACCTACGGCGGCGAGGGAGTTTTCTCCGCGATCTACAAGCAAGCTGCCTTCAGTGTCGGAGGCTTTCACTTCCAGACCGACGGCTGGCGCGCCAATGCGGACCAAAAGGACACTATCGCCAATGCGTTCTTGCAGTTCGAATTGTCGCCGCAGACAAGCGTTCAAGCTGAAGTTCGGCGCAGGGAAACAGAACTGGGCGATCTTCAGCAAAGGTTTTTCCCTGAAGACTTTTTACCTGGGCAGGTACAAACTACTAATAGCTATACTATTCGGCTCGGTGGGCGCCACGCCCTTTCACCCGACTCGATACTGCTCGGCTCGTTCACCTTTCAGGATCGTAGTGATGTGTCTGAAATCAATCCGTTTAATATTACGCTGAAAACGCCTCAAAACGGCACCGGGACTGAACTGCAACATCTATTCCGATCATCTTATTTTAATTTAGCGAGCGGTCTCGGATATTTCGATGTGAACGGGAACTTACGATTCGCCGCGGTTCCATCCTTTGCAAGCTCGGCTGATATAAGCCTCCACCACTTTAACGCGTATA
>Ga0310810_10005145_pt1 | contig 14571 bp, 14 predicted proteins | sample NCmetagenome_FD_207641 | JGI IMG/M metagenome (GOLD analysis project Ga0310810, IMG submission 207641) | Soil microbial communities from experimental microcosm in Duke University, North Carolina, United States - NC | ecosystem: Engineered > Artificial ecosystem > Soil microcosm > Unclassified ... | reverse complement strand
ACGTGGTGAGTGCCCGCGCCAATACCGGGCTCGAGGCGCTTGCGCCGTATCTTCAACCCGGCCAGACGATCGCCGTGCTGGGATCGTCGGGGGTGGGGAAGTCCACCTTGATCAATCGCCTGCTGGGCGAGGAGCGGCTCGCGACTCGCGAGGTCCGCGACAGCGATCACCGCGGACGGCACACCACGACGCATCGCGAGCTGATTCCGCTTCCAGGCGGTGCCTTGCTGATCGACACACCAGGCATGCGCGAGCTTCAGCTCTGGACGGCCGACGCCGGGGTCAGCGAGGCGTTCGACGATATCACGCAGCTCGCGGCGAACTGTTACTTCACCGACTGCCAGCACGAGAGCGAGCCACGGTGCGCCGTGAAGGCAGCCGTTGAAGACGGCACGCTCGCCGCTGACCGTCTAGAGAGCTTCCACAAGCTGCAGCGCGAGCAGTCGCATCTCGAGAAGCGGCAGGACACACTGGCGCAGCAGACGGAGAAGAAGAAGCTGCGGACGATGATGCGGTCCGTGCGCAAGTACTACCAGACAAAGGATCGGACGTGAGCCACACGACCGCAGGGGCTGCGCCGGCGGCGCGTCCCACTCGAGTCCAGCTGCTCGTCACGTGCCTCGTTGACAGCCTCTTCCCAGACGTCGGCTTCTCGGTGGTGAACGTCCTCGAGAGACTCGGCATTGCCGTCGAGGTCCCGGTCGGACAGACGTGCTGCGGCCAGCCGGCCTTCAACGCCGGCTCGTTCGACGACGCCCGCGCGATGGCGCGTCACCTCGTGGACGTCTTCGATCGCGGCGACGTTCCTGTTGTCATCCCGTCCGGCTCGTGTGGCGACATGGTGATTCACCAGGCGCCGGCGCTGCTGGCCGATGATCCGGCGTACGCGGAACGCGCGCGGCAGCTTGCCGCGCGCACGTACGAGTTCACCGCGTTCCTCGTCGACGTCCTCGGTGTCAGCGACGTGGGGGCGGTCGGACACCAGCGCATTGCGTACCACCCGGCGTGTCACGGACTTCGCGGCCTGGGTCTGGAGCGCCAGCCAGGTGTGCTGCTCGACGCTGTCGCGGGCATCGAGCGGTGCCCCCTCGACGAAGAGGCCACGTGCTGCGGCTTCGGCGGCCTCTTCTCGGTGAAGATGAGCGACATTTCCGGCAGCTTGCTCTCGAGGAAGATTGCCTGCATCGAACGCAGCGGCGCCGATACCGTCGTTGCGACTGATGTCAGCTGCCTGATGCACATCGCCGGCGGACTGCACCGCAAGGGCAGTCCCGTGCGCGTCAAGCATCTCGCCGAAGTGCTGGCTGTCCGCGAGCCACGATGACATCGTCGCCGCTCAACTTCTACACACGGGTCGATCGCGCGCTCAGGGACCCGGCGCTCGGCGCGGCGATGGAACGTGCGACCAAGAAGCTCGTCTCCGGCCGGGAGGCGGGCATGGCGGCGTTCCCCGAGGCCGATGCCGTCCGCGATCACGCTCGCCGCATCCGTGCGCACACGATAGGGAAGCTCGGGCACTACCTCCGTCAGTTTGAAACAGCGGTGCACGCCCGGGGCGGACATGTCCACTGGGCCGAGACCGCCGAACAGGCAGTCGCCATCGTCGCGGAGATCGCCAGCCAGCACGGAGTGCGGACGGCGGTGAAATCGAAGTCGATGGTGAGCGAGGAGATCGACCTCAACGCTGCGCTCGCCCGCGCCGGCGTCGATGTTCTCGAGACGGACCTCGGCGAGTTCATCGTCCAGGTCGACAAGGACCATCCGTCGCACATCGTCGCGCCGATCATCCACAAGAACCGGCACGACATCGCGAAGTCCTTCCGCGGGCTTGGGGCGACAGACGACGACGTGATCGATGTGCCGCAGATGACGGCGTTCGCGCGGCGCCTGCTGCGCGCGGGGTTCCTCAAGGCGGATATGGGGATCTCCGGCGGCAACTTCGGCGTCGCCGAGACGGGCAGCCTCTGCATCTGCACGAACGAGGGCAACGGGCGACTGACAACGACCCTGCCGCGCGTGCACGTGGCGTTGATGGGCATCGAGCGCCTGGTGCCGACGCTGTCGGATCTTGACGTGATGCTCCAGCTGCTCGGACGCAGCGCCACCGGTCAGAAGCTGACGGTGTATACGAACATCATCAGCGGGCCGAGACGGGGTGCGCAGGGTGCGACAGGTGCGACAGGTGCGACGGGTGCGCAAGGTGCGCAAGGTGCGCAAGGTGCGCAAGGTGCCGCCGAGTCGGATGGGCCCGAGCACCTGCACATCGTGCTGGTGGACAACGGGCGAAGCGGGTTGCTCGGCGGTGAGCTGGCCGAGATCCTCTACTGCATCCGGTGTGGCGCGTGCCTGAATGCGTGTCCCGTGTATCAGCAGGTGGGCGGCCACGCGTACGGGTCGGTGTATCCAGGGCCGGTCGGCGCGGTGCTGACGCCGGGGCTGCGTGGTCTGGCTGGCTGGGAGGAGCTGCCACAGGCAAGCAGCCTTTGCGGAGCCTGCCGTGAGATCTGTCCGGTCCGCATCGACATTCCGCGAATGCTGCTGTCGCTTCGCGCGGAGAGCACGCGGCTCAGGCTGACGCCGGCCTGGGCGACTTTCGGCCTGTGGCTGCTCGGTCGCCTGGCCGTGCGGCCGAGAGCATTCCGCGGCGCTCAGAGACTGGCCGCCCGCGCGACACGGCTCCTGGCGCGCGACGGCTGGATCCGCAAGCTGCCCGGGCATCTTTCCGCGTGGACGCGGCAGAGAGACTTTCCGGCCTTTGCATCGGAGACGTTCATGCAACGTTGGGAGCGCAGGGGCCGATGACCGACGGACGCTTCAACGTGCTCTCGACGATCGATCGGCAGCTTCGCCGCGGCACGCTCCCGCCGTCGGGAAGCCTGCAGCATCCCGGTGGCTTCGCATCCCGGCAGGCGGCTCCCGTCGATCTCGTGGCGCAGATCACGCGTGAGTTGGAGGCACTCGCCGTGACGGTTCATCACGAGGCGGACGATCGAGCCGCCACCGCGCGCGTCCTCGCGCTGTTCGACGAGCGCGGCGCATCCCGCGTGCTGGCCTGGGACCCCGAGTGGCTGAACTGTCCGGGCCTTTCGAACGCAATCGACGCCCACGGCATCGGCCGCGAGCCGTGCTGGCTTCCCGCCGGTGCCTCTGAACGTCGCGCACGGCTCGCTGCAATCGACGATGTGAGGGTGGGGCTGACGGGGGCGCTGGCGGGCCTGGCCGACACCGGGAGCCTGGCGCTCGTGAGCGGACCGGGCCGCGGGCGAATCGCATCGTTGCTGCCGCCTGTGCACGTCGCGGTGCTGCGCGCGGATCAGATCGTGCCGTCGTTCGGCGCGTTCCTCGCGGCGCATCCGCACGTTGCCGACGAGGGCAGCAACCTCGTGCTCATCACGGGGCCGAGCCGCACAGCGGACATCGAGATGACGCTGACGCGTGGTGTGCACGGCCCCGGCCACGTGCATGTCGTCATCATCGGCTAGCTCGCCGTCGTCGCTCGCTGGCGGTCGTAGGGCCGAACTTCAGTTCGGCCATGAAATCGATCTGATTGTTGGCGAACCTTACAATCACGTCAGAGCGGGCTGCAAAGAGGCCGTGAAGACGTGCGGTTACTTGAACGGGAGCGTTTATGCCGCGGGTGCCGCTGGGGATTGGAATGGGGATCGCGTTCGGCGTTCTCGACGTATTGCTGATGTTGCCTCTCAGCTTCCCCGACAAACGCGCGGCACTCCTGGGCGCGTTCTGCGCGCGCTTTGCGCTGGGCTTCTTCGCTGCCGTGGTCACGCTCCCGTTGAATCCCGTGCTAACGGGGATTCTCGCCGGCATCCTCACGAGTCTGCCGGACGCGATCATTACGAAAGCCTACGCGCCCATCATGATTACGGGAGTCATTTTTGGAGCTATCGCTGGATGGATCGTCGGGCGATGGGGAGTGGCATAGGACGTGAGGCCTGACTCCGGCAGTAGTGGGTCTTGGCAGCGGGATAATTGCCACTTCAGTTTCGGCCATGAGGAGTAGTCGTAGGGCCGAACTTTAGTTCGGCCGCGGAGGAAGCCCATTGAAGCGAGCAGGCGAATTGATGGCGCTTGCGGCGACTGTGATACTTGCAGCGTCGTGCGGCCGCTCCGAGCCGTCAACTCCCGCGTCAAAGGCGGCGGCTCCAGCCCCGGCGACGGTTCCGCCGGCGGCAGCCGATGAAGGCAGCGAAGAAGCCCAGGCCGGCGCCGTCAGCGTCGAGATCGCAGCCACCGTCGACGGCGCGCAGTACCCGCTGAAGACGATGGGCCAGTGCACCTATACCGGCGCTGCAGCGGTGTACGACGTCCCGGCGGCCCAGTGGCACGCGATGGTGCACGCAAACGGGCAGCCGCTCTCGTACGCGAACCTGACGATCTGGGAGTTCAAGGACCACACGACGCAGGCCTCGCTCGGCCTTCAGATCCGTGGCGAGTTCCGCCACGTCTCGACCGTGAAAGGCGCGACGCTCGTAGGTTCGGGTACCGCGAGCGCGGCGCACGCTGGGGACGGCGCGACGCTTTCGTTCGATGGCAAGGACAACCGCGGCGCAGCGATCCGGGTCGAGGTACGGTGCCCCAGGACGACCGCTCCGATTGAAGAGGGCGGGCGCTAACCCTCGTCTTTCGCAATCCACTCGAGCCGGCGCACCTCGTCGACGGGTTCCTCGAACGAACACGAGCCCACCGATCGGAGCAGGCGTCGCCCCTCCGCAAACTCCCCGTACGTGACGATCGCGTTGAGCCACGCGCCGGCACGCCCGCCGAACCTGAAGACCTCCGGCCGGTCATCGTCCAGCAGCGCGTCCGCCAGGTCCTCGTCGATCTTTCCCGCCGCCAGCAGCGCTGCAGCGAACGCCAGGTTGGCGAAGCCGTGCATCACCGCGGACTGGCTGTTCGTGGCGTAGGTCATCGGGTGCGGCGCACGGATCGCGTGATGCAGGCCGGCCGTGGCCTTCATCGGCACCTGCGCGGCGAAAGCGCGCGCCAGGAATCGCGCGAGTTCCGCCGTTGAAGGGAACTTGTCGGCGGTGATGCCGCCGGTGCGCACCTTGGCCAGGCATCCCGCTTCGCCGATCGCCGACAGTAGTGGCGCCGGATCGGGGTCGATTGGGATCTCGATGAAGCGTTCCACGCTTGGCGGAAACGCCGATGCGATTGCCCTGATTTCATCCGGGGTGCCGGCCACCGCCTCGATGCTCGCGACCGACAACGCGGAGCCGGTGACGGCAGCAAGGGCGACGCCGCCGGCTTCCGCCGCCTCGACGCGGCCCACCAGCAGGCTCACCGGCCACGGGGACGCGGCCGTCGCGCCGACGGCAGCTGCGAGCGCCGCAGCCTCGGGGAGCCGGTCCGCGGGAAGGATGAGCCGGCCCAGCATCCACGACATCGGCCCGGCGTGATAGCGCGCATACCGCTCGATGACCTCGTCCAGCGGAAGGCCTGCGGGCGGATAGAGCCCGGCGAAGTCGATGATGTGCGCGAAGGCAACGCGAACGGCGTCCATGCGTTTGACGCGGGGCTGACCGCCTCCGCCAAGGCTACGGCGGTCCGCCGAAGCATTCTCGAAGGCGGAAGCCCCGCCGCCACGTATGACAAGCATAGTCTGGAGCGCGATAGGATGAGGCGATGCGCCGATCCGGCTTCGCTCTCGTCGTGCTAATCGCCCTGACCGTGGAGATCGCATACACGCAGACGCGCAAGGCGCCGGCGACCGCACCCGTTCCCTTCACGACGCCGCTGACTCCCGCGCAGATGGCGCACAAGCAGGCCGTCGTGGAAACGACGCGCGGGACCTTCGTGATTGCGCTGCTGGCGGACGCTGCGCCGAACCATGTCGGCTACTTCATGAAGCTGGCGCAGGACGGCGCGTACGCTGGCACCACCTTCCACCGCGCTGTGAGAATGGGCATCGTCCAGGGCGGCGATCCGCTATCGAAGGATCCGTCGAAAGCGTCGCTGGTGGGGACGGGCGGCTTCGGCGCGCTGAAGGCAGAGTTCAACGCGACGCCGATGGCCCGCGGCGCAGTTGCCGCCGTGCTCCAGCCCGGGCGGCCTGACAGCGGCGGCGCGCAGTTTTTCATCGCGGTGTCCGATCAGCTCGCGCTCAACGGGCAGTACACCGTCTATGGACAGGTTGTCGACGGGCTGGACGTCGTCCAGAAGATCTCGGAGGCGCCGGTCGATGCGCAGGGCCGCGTCACCGATCGTATCGAGATCACGAAAGTGACGATCAGGGACGCGCCGCCTCCGGAGGCGATTCCGTTCAGTACGGACACGGTGGAGGAGCTGGCGAAGTACCGCGCCGTTCTCGAAACGTCAAAGGGCGATGTCACACTCTCTTTGCGGCCCGACAAGGCGCCCGAGCACGTGCGCAACTTCCTGCGGCTCGCCTCCGCCGGTGTGTACGACGGAACGACCTTCCACCGCGTGGTTCATGGCTTCGTGATCCAGACCGGCATGGTGTCCACGCGCAGCGCGCCGCTTACGCAGAAGCAGCGTTCCTACGTGCACACGCTGCAACCCGAGTTCAACGACATCGCGCACGTGGCTGGCACGGTGTCGATGGCGCGCCTCGACGACCCGGCGAGCGCCTCGACGTCGTTCTTCATCTGCACAGGACCGGCGCCGTCGCTGGACGGCAAGTACAGCGCGTTCGGGAGCGTGGTCAGCGGCCTGGACGTGGTGAGCGCCATCGACCAGGTGGCGGTGGATGGCGATGCTCCGCGCGAGCGCATCGAGCTTCGCCACGTGCGGATCGAGAGGCCCTGAGCTGGCGGGTAGCGGGCGTCAGCCCGCCATCGATACGTCGACAGAGCCTTCCATCGCCGGTGCCACCATGCTCACGGTCTCCGGAAGATCGTATGCCTCTGCTGCGGTGCTCGCCGCGAAGCGTCCGAAGCTCCACTGCAACAACGGCGGTGTCACGAGGGTAGTGGCCATGACCATCACGATGAGAGCGGAGAAGACGCTCTGGTCGACAACCGCGCGGCCGCCGACGACCAGCGTCAGCCCCATGTTGGCGAAGATCAATCCGACCTCACCACGGGGAATCATTCCGATTCCGATGGAGAGCCGGTCGAACCCGCGCCCGACGACGCCGAACGCGCACACTTGCTTGCCGATGATCGCTGCCACCGTCAACGCGGCCGCCAGGCCGAGGACGTGCACGTTGCCGAAGACACGTAGGTCCGTCCGGATGCCCATCACCACGAAGAAGATCGGCACGAGAAACGACGCCACCGGCTCGACCAGCTCGTTCAGCGAGTGCTCTCCGCGATCGACGAAGTCTCGGTAGTGCAAGTCTTCCAAGACCAGGCCGGCGGCGAAGGCCCCCACAATCGGCGCGAGGCCAATGGCGCTCGCGGCCCACGCGACCAGGAAGCAGAAGGCCAGGCCGATTGCCAGGAGCACGTTTCCTGCCTTGAGGCGCGACGCCAGTGAGAAGAGCCGGGGCGACAGATACATCCCGAGCACGAGCGAGCCGACGAGAAACAGCGTGGCCTTGGCCACGACGAGTCCGAGCGCGCCATAGGAAAGCGCCTGGCCGTGATTGGCCGCGCCGATGATCCCCGTGACCACGGCCAAGATCACGAGCCCCTGGACATCGTCGATGACGGCGGCGCCTAGGATGATGCGTGCCTCGTCGCTTTGCGAACGGCGGAGGTCTTTGAGCACGCGGGCCGTGATGCCGACACTGGTGGCCGTCAGCGTCGCGCCGAGAAAGATGTGCGCGTAGATCGACGCGCCTGGCAGCAGCCACACGCCGACGAAATACCCGAGGACGAACGGTCCGACGACGCCCAGCGTGGCCACCATGAAGGAAGACAGCCCTACTTTGGCCATCTGGCCTACCGTCGACTCGAGACCCACCTGGAAAAGGAGCAGGACCACTCCGAGCCGGGCAAGCATGTCGACGCTGGTGTCGGCCTTCAGGTAGTCGAAGCCGGTCACTCCGAACAGTCCTAGATTGCCGATCAGCAGCCCCGCCGCCAGCTCGCCGAGCACGGGCGGCTGCTTGAAGCGTACGGCAATGTGGCCGCCAAGCTTGGCCGCCACCAGGATGAGTGCGATCGACAGGATGATTGGGGCAATAGGATCCAACTTCTACCTCCGCCTGGACGCTACCGACTCTTGGTCGACGGCCTTCGCGTCAGCCAGCTGACAAACGCCGCCAGGCCCACGCCGAGCACGATCGTGAACAACGGTGCACCCGCCTTAAGCATCAGGCCGACTGCGAGAATCGACGCACCGATGAACAGCTTCCAGTTCATAGCCACACGAACGCTGCCACGACCGCTGCGGCCATTGCGCCGAACACGAGCGAGGCTCTCACGAGCGAGCCGTGCCACTCGAAGTTCCGCGTGCTCTCGCGGTTGGCCTTCCGGATCTCCTGCAGCTGCTTTCGCGCCACCGAGAGCTCCCACGGATTCCGTGCAACCTCCACGGCCTTCAGGGTCTCGCGCTCGGCCTTGAGGAGAGCGCGCAGCCGGTAGTGCAGCTCGCCGTACTTGAGCTGCCCCCAGAAGTGATCGGGCTCGATAGCCACAGCGGCCTCGAGCGCGTCCATCGATTTGTAGACGTCGTAGTTCATGGCGTACGCCATGCCGAGACAGGTGCGCAGGTCGGCAGACTCCGGATGTTGCAGGCAGGCCTGCTCGAGCCGCGCGATGTGTCCCGCCAGTTCCTCTGGCGGGACCGACTGCGGGTCCCGCCAGGGAACGAGCGGAATGCGCTGGAGGTGCGCGACCGGTGTGGTCGTCAGCGCCAGAGTGGACATGTCAGGCCTAGCTCACGGCTTCGAGCGCCGCGCCTTCCGTCTTCAGCACGAAGTCGGGGTAGCAAAGCGCGCCCATTTCCGGGATATCCAGACCCTCGAGCTCGACCTTCGCTGGCACGCGCTGGCCCACGAAGTACTCGACCGCGAGGTTGAACACGAAGCTCAGCGTGAAGATGAATCCGACGAGCGCCGCGACGCCGATGAGCTGCGCTACGAGTTGGCCGGCATCGCCGTAGAACAGCCCCGTCACCGAGCCGCTGACGCCGTTCCACGACCCGCCGTAGTTGCTCTTCCCGTCGGCGAACAGCCCCAGCGAGATGACGCCCCAGATCCCGTTGACGCCATGCACCGAGATGGCGCCGACCGGGTCATCGATCTTCGCGACGCGATCGAAATACTCGACCGCGATGCAGACGAGGCCGCCGGCGATGAAGCCGATGATCACGGAGCCCACCGGGTTGACGAAGCCGCTGGGGGCCGTGATCGCAACCAGGCCGGCCAGCAACCCGTTGCCCGACATCGACGCGTCAGGCTTGCCGTAGCGGATCCACATGTAGAGGATCGCGCCGAAGCTGCCGGCCATACCCGCGAGCATCGTGTTGACGGCGATCGAGCCGATGCGCAGATTGCCGTTGCTCGATGCGCCCAGCGTAGAGCCCGGGTTGAACCCGAACCAGCCGAACGCCAGGATGAAGCAGCCGAGCAGGACGAGCACGATGTCGTGCGCGGGAATCGCGTTTACCCTGCCGTCACGTCCGTACTTACCGATTCGCGGCCCGATCATGATGCCCATGGCGAGCGCCGTGATGCCGCCGACCGAGTGCACCACACCGGATCCCGCGAAGTCCGCGTAGCCGTGTCCCAAGCCGAAGTTGGTGCCGAGCGTCGCCAGCCAGCCGCCGCCCCAGGCCCAGTTCGCAAACAGCGGATAGGTGAAGGCGCCCAGCAGGAAGGATGAGACGACGAAGGCCGCGTACTTCCAGCGCTCTGCGGCCGTGCCCGTGACGATGGTCAGGGCCGTGTCCATGAAGACCATCTGGAAGAGGAACACGACCATCACGCCCACGTCGTACGCGCCGTGGTGCATCAGCAGGAAACCATTGGTGCCGAAGATGCCGACGTCTTTGCCGAACAGGTGGATGGTGTGTTCCGCACTGAGCGGCGCCGTCCCGCCAAGGTTGGCGACCGCACCCACGCCGCCCATCTGAATCGCAAACCCGATCAGCCAGTAGGCGAGCATGCCAACGCCGTACACCATGAAGTTCATCATCATGGTGTGGTTCGCGTTCTTGGCCCGCGTGAGGCCTGTCTCGACGATCGCGAAGCCGGCCTGCATGAACATGACCAGGAAGCCGCACACCAGGGTCCAAGTGAAATTGATGGCGATTTTGTTCTGCCCAGCCTGGTTGGCGAGATCCGCAATAGTCAGTCCGGCCTTCGAGTCCGATACGGTCACATCGACGGCGGTGCCGGTCAGCGCCCCATCCGGATCACCCTTGGCCCGGTCGTCGGCGCTCGGCGTCTTGATCGACGTCAGGTCCGTCGCGGTAATAGGTGCGGCTGCGGCTGCTGCGGGCGCCGGTGCTGGTGCCGGCGCTGACGCGGCCGCCGGCGTCTGGGCCGACACCGTCGCCACGAGCGACGCCGCCCAGAGAATCGCCACGCCGCACAGCAGTCCCATCGTCCTCTTCGTCGTCATCCCTGCTCCTCTCTCCACTGAGCCCCGTGAGTGTCTCGATGTCCTCGCGTTGTGAACGTCACAGTCCTAGCGCTTCCAGACCACGGTCTTCTGGTAAGCGGGATTGAGGATGCCGAGAATGCCAAACACGCTGACCGCGATGCCGACCAGCGTGATGACCAGCCGGGCGCCGTTGCCCGTGGCCATGCCGAGGCTCGACACGGCTATGGCGAAGCCGGCGAGCGTCACTCCGATTCCTGCGGCTACCATTCGAATCTCCCCTTGTGCGCGCGTGATCGCGTGCTAGCTCTTGGCCGTGAGCGCCTTGGCCTTCAGAAACAGACTGCAAGATGCGCCCAGTGAGACGAGAAACAGCAGTCCGAACAACACGCTGCCGTCCTTGAACAGCGCGACTCCGAGAAACGTGAACGCCATGAGGAACATCAGCGTCGCCAGACCTTGCGTGGAATTCGCCATCAAGACTCCCCCTGCCTGCCGCAATTCCAATGTCCGTGCCAAAACCGGATGAGCCGGCCATCCAGCGACGCACTCCGCCAGCGCAGTCAATTTGCGCCGAATTCTTGCGGTTCTCGGGAAATCAGGCTACAAATGTGGCGGAATGGTGTCGACAACTATGTAGGATTCAATAAAATCAGACACAGAAATGTCTGAACAGCGCCGACGCTCAACGGGTGGCGCGGGCGCGGGGCAGCACGGTGGTGGCCACCTGGTGTCCGGCGGGTCTCGCGACAGTCGGCCCAGACGGCGATCCGTCGAGCTCCGGATAGGCGGTCGCCGCATGCTCGTGGCGGTCGAGGCCGACGCGTTCGCCGTGATCTGGCGCCCGCAGCCACCCGAGCAGATGGAGGCCATACATGACGGCGACGGAGGTCACCAGCGTCGCTGAGACGATCGCGGCGCTGCCGATCGCCTGCGCGACGACCTGACTGGCACTGCCGCCATAGAACAGGCCGGTCACGGTCGCACTGAGGTCGGCGCCGGTCGCGGTTGGGATGCCGTGCTCGCCCGTTGCGAACAATCCGAGCGAGAGCGTGCCCCAGATGCCGGCGGCGAGGTGGACCGGCACGGCGCCGACGGGATCGTCAACCCGGAAATGCTCGAGCGCGTCGGTCGCGGCACACATCGCGATCGCTCCGCCGGCGCCGATGGCGACGGCGCCGATGCCGCTCACCCAGTAACACGGGCAGGTGATGGCCACGAGACCCGCCAGTACGCCGTTGGTCGTCGTGGCGAGGCTCCAGTGCCCCATCCGAGCCTGCGAGTAGAACAGTGAGGCCAGGCCGCCGGCGCAGGCCGCCAGCGTGGTGTTGACGGCCACGCGCGCGATGCCGGACGCATCCATCGCCGACAAAGTGCTGCCCGGGTTGAAGCCGTACCAGCAGAACCACAGCAGCAGCCCGCCGGATGCGCCCAGAATTACGTTGTGGGGCAACATCGGCCCCCCGCCATCCCGCGCAAACACGCGGCCGATTCGCGGCCCAAGGACGATGGCTCCCGCCAGCGATACTGCCCCTCCGATGCTGTGCACCACGGTCGAACCCGCGAAGTCGCGGAATGGCACCGGCGACAACGTGGCAAGCCAGCCATCCGGACCCCAGGCCCAGTGCCCGATGATCGGATAGACGAATCCTGTGACGCCGACGCTGTAGACCAAATCGCCAAGGAAGCGACAGCGGCCGACCATCGCGCCAGTCGCAATCGTGGAACATGTATCGGCGAAGGCGAACTGGAACAGCCAGAATGCCAGCAGCGGCACGCCCGTGGCGCCGTAGGTATCGGCGAGGCCGTGCAGCATGAAACCGCTGGTGCCAATCAGACCGTTGCCTGGCCCGAACATCAGGCCGAAGCCCCAGGCCCAGAACGTCAGCCCGCAGATGCAGGTGTTGACGAGGACTTCGGTCACGACGTTGATGGCTTCGCGCGAGCGCGCGAAGCCTGCTTCGAGCAGGACGAAGCCGAACTGCATGCCGAAAACGAGGAACGCCGCGATCAGCGTCCACATTGTGTTGATGGCGCTGACGGTCGATGTCGCCGCAGCGCCCGCGTCGGCCTGCACGGTCTCGCCGCGCACTGTGACCATCACCAGGAGTACGATGGCCAGGCCCATCAGCTTGCCGACAGCGACGGCGGCCAGAGATCGACGCACGTCCTGCGTTTTACAATCGGTGTGCCAGCCGGTCCGGGGTTCTTGTGCCTCGATTGCCGGGGCCCTCCCGCGTGCGGTGAATGGCCGAAAATCGAGCATGTCGGACCAATTGGGTGCTTTCGACGTAGTGCCAGACCGTTGCCGGAGGCGTGTGCAGCTCGCGGCCGGCAAGCCAGGTCCGACAATCCTGTAGGATCGTTCGAGGCAAGCGACGAAGTTGTCGGAGGCAGACGAAGGGGACGCGTGGCTGAAGACCAGAAGAAGAAGAAGGTTGCCTGGAGCGCGGCGTGGCGTGAGTCGCGCGATCTGATCTGGGCGCGGCGCGGCCGGCTCTCCCTCGGGTTCGTGCTGATGGGCGTGAACCGCTTGGCGGGCCTGGTCCTGCCGGGCACCTCGAAGATCCTGGTGGACGACGTGGTCGGCCATCATCGCGGCGACCTGCTGTGGCCCCTCGCCGCCGCGGCTGCGGCGGCAACGCTTGTCCAGGCGGCGACCGGCTTCGCGCTGTCGCAGGTCCTCGGGCTCGCGGCGCAGCGCTCCATCACCGACATGCGGCGCGAAGTCGAGCAGCATGTCGCGCGGCTGCCGGTCGCCTACTTCGACTCGACCAAAACCGGCGTCCTCATCTCGCGGATCATGTCCGACGCCGACGGCATCCGCAATCTGGTCGGCAACGGACTCGTGCAGCTCGTCGGGAGCATGATCACCGCCGTAGCAGCGCTCGGTGTCCTCTTCTGGCTGAACTGGCGGCTCACCACGATCACGCTGCTGCTCCTCGCGAGCTTCGGCGCGATCATGGCGCGGGCATTCATGCGGTTGCGGCCGGTGTTCCGCGAACGCGGCAAGATCAGCGCGGACGTGACCGGCCGCCTGGGCGAAACGCTCGGCGGCATCCGGATCGTCAAGGCGTACACCGCCGAACGGCGCGAGGCCTTGATCTTCGCGAAGGGCGTACACCGGCTGTACCGCAATGTCGCGAAGTCGATGGTGGGCGTCTCTGCGGTGTCTGCCGTCTCCACGGTGATCGTCGGCGCCATCGGCGCGCTGATGATCGTCGTCGGCGGCCGTGCCATTCTGGCGGGGCAGATGACGCTCGGCGACTTCTTCATGTACATCTTCTTCACTGGTCTGGTTGCCGCGCCCGTCGTCCAGATTGCCTCCATCGGCACGCAGGTCAGCGAAGCCTTCGCCGGGCTCGACCGCATCCGCGAAGTCCGGTCGATGGCGACCGAGGATGACGAGGATCGCACGCGCGAGCCGATCGAGCACGTCGAGGGGGAGGTCGTCTTCGACGAGGTGTCCTTCGCCTACACGCCGGGCGTGCCGGTCCTGAAGAACGTGTCGTTCCGCGCGCCGGCCGGAACGACGACCGCGCTCGTGGGATCGAGCGGGTCGGGCAAGAGCACCCTCATCAGCCTGGTCATGGCGTTCAACCGGCCGGAGAAAGGAGCCATTCGAATCGACGGCCGGGACCTTGGTACGCTCCGGCTTCGCGACTACCGTGCGCAGCTCGGCATCGTCCTGCAGGACAACTTCCTGTTCGACGGGACCGTCGCCGACAACATCGGGTTCTCACGGCCGGGGGCGGCGCGCGCCGAGATCGAGGAGGTCGGCCGGCTCGCGCACGTCGACGAGTTCGTCCGCGGGTTCGACAACGGCTACGACACCATCGTCGGCGAACGCGGAGTGAAGGTGTCGGGCGGCCAGCGCCAGCGCATTGCGATCGCGCGCGCGATCCTGGCCGATCCGCGCATCCTCATCCTGGACGAGGCCACGTCCAGCCTCGACAGCGAGAGCGAGGCGCTGATCCAGGACGGATTGCGTCGCCTCCGGCAGGGCCGCACCACTTTTGTCATCGCCCACCGGCTGTCCACGATTCGCAGCGCTGATCAGATCCTGGTGCTGGAGCACGGCGAGATTGTCGAGCGGGGG
>Ga0310810_10005144_pt1 | contig 14572 bp, 9 predicted proteins | sample NCmetagenome_FD_207641 | JGI IMG/M metagenome (GOLD analysis project Ga0310810, IMG submission 207641) | Soil microbial communities from experimental microcosm in Duke University, North Carolina, United States - NC | ecosystem: Engineered > Artificial ecosystem > Soil microcosm > Unclassified ... | reverse complement strand
GCAGGCGCGTCGTTGACCCCGTCGCCGGTCATCGCCACGATCTGCCCGTTGGCTTTGAAGGCTTCCACCAGGGTGAGTTTTTGTTCAGGCAGGACACGCGCAAAAATTGAGGCGCCGGCAATGCGCCGCCGCAGTTCGCCAGGAGATAGCCGGTCCATGTCGGTGCCGACCATAAGCTCGCGATCCCGCGGCAGGTCGATCTTGCGACCGATGGCCTGGGCGGTATCCGGGTAGTCGCCCGTGATCATCACGACGTTTACGCCTGCGCGGTTACATTCTTCGATGGCCTTCGGAACTTCGGGGCGAATCGGGTCGGCCATACCCAGGAGGCCCAGAAATTGAAAATCAAAGTCGTGCTGACTGCTCGGCCAAAGATCCCCGAGAAAATTCGCCTTAGCTACAGCGAGCACGCGTAGCCCATCGGCTGCCATGGTTCCGACATGGCGCAAGAGTTCAGCTATCTGGTTTCCACTGAAGTGACAGAGATCCGCGACTGCCTCGGGCGCTCCCTTGGTGGCGATGATATGGCCATGGCGATCGGGCCCCTTCCATACGTGGGAGAGCGCGAGCAAATCGCGGGACAGGGAATATTCATGCACCAGCGTCCAATCATCGTTCTTCCCCGCCGCGCCGAGATAACGCTCGCTCAAAGCTTTAAAAGCCTTCTCCATTGGATCGAAAGGGTCGGTTTCACTGGCCAACACGGCGAAGCGCACGAGCTCGTGAAATCTTCGCGGCAGCGCGCCGCCGTCCGGACTGTCGAGGGCATAAAATTCATCTGCCGCGAAAAGCCGCCGGACCGTCATCTGATTCAGCGTGAGCGTGCCGGTCTTGTCGACGCACAGGACGGTGGCTGCGCCCAGGGCTTCAATCGCCGGCATGCGGCGCGTTAGAACTCGATGCTGCGACATGCGCCAGGCTCCAATGGCGAGAAATACCGTCAGCACGACGGGGATTTCCTCGGGAAGAAGCGACATGGCGAGGGCGATGCCTGCTAAAAAACCGCTCATCCAGTTGCCCCGCATGACGCCGTAAAGAAGGATCACCAGCGCGCACAGCGACAGACCGATGGCGGCCATTGTGCGAATCATGACGGCCGATCTTTTCTGCAAAAAAGTTTCGTCGGGTTCAAGCTTTTCGAGCGCCTTACCGATCTTGCCGATCTCGGTGTTTACACCGGTGGCCAGCGCTCGGGCGACACCACGGCCTTGGACCAGCATGGTGCCGGAATAAACAAAAGGCAGATCCTCGCCGCCGGGCTGGGTCAATTTCGCGGAACCATCAGACGGGATTTTTCGCACGGGAACGGCTTCACCGGTGAGCAGCGACTCATCGACCATCACGTCGTTACAGCTCAGGAACACCGCATCTGCGGGAACGCGATCCCCTTCGGTGAGAATCAAAATATCGCCGCGCGCGACTTCCCGCCCGGCGATTCTCTGCTGCTCACCGTCGCGGACGACAAGGGCGCGCGGGCTCGAAAGATCGCGCAACGCCTCTAAGGCTCGCTCGGTTTTTCTCTCCTGAAAGATGGTGATGCCGAAAATGACGAGGAGGGAAAAAGAGAGAACCAGAGCTTCGCGCAAATCACCGAGGGCCAGATAGATGGACACGCTTGCGATGAGGAGCAGGAACATCGGTTCGCGCGCAATTTCGACTGTAATCATCAGCGTCGATCGCCGGCCGGCTGCAGGAATCTCGTTATAGCCTTCGCGCTCGAGTCGAGCTCGCGCTTCGGCTGAGGAGAGGCCGCTCGCGGCCGTCGATTCCGGCGTTGGCATTTCTTTGCCGGTCATGCCTGTGCTTAATGAGCCGGCCGGATGGCCGAATGCGCGCGCAGAAAATCGTAGACGATGTGCATGAGGTCGGGATGGCCGATCTCTTCCAGGTCGGTGCGCACCCGGCAGGACGGTTTGTCGATTGAAATCAAACGGGCGAGATCGACCGGCGTGGCGATAATAACTGCATCGCAATCGTGGCGGCCAGATCGTCGAGCTGCGCGGGCGAGTAGCCCATCGCCGGCAGCGCCGGTCCGATGTGCGGATAGCGCGCAAAGACTTCCCGCAACGCACCGCGCGCCGCCGGCCTGGGATCGACCAATTCGGCGGCGCCATAACGATGAGCGGCAACGCAACCTGATCCATAGGACATTTCGCCGTGGGTGAGAGTGGGTCCGTCTTCGATCACGAGAACGCGTTTGCCCTGAATGAGTTCGGGGCAATCAAGCATAATCTTAGACCGTGCCTGAATGACAACCGCATGGGGATTGATAGCGGCCGCATTGCGCATGACTTCTTGAACACCTCGGACGGGAGCGGAGTCCATCTTGTTGACGACAAGGACGTTGGCGCGGCGCAGGTTGGTTTCCCCGGGGTGATATAGCAGTTCGTGTCCGGCGCGGTGCGGATCGAGCAAAACGATTTCCAGATCCGAACGATAGAACGGCCAGTCGTTATTACCACCATCCCACAGAATCACGTCCGCTTCCTGCTCGGCCTGCGCGAGAATGCGCGCGTAATCTACACCCGCGAATACGACGACGCCATTATTGATGTGCTGCTCGTATTCTTCACGCTCCTCGATGGTGCAATTCGCGCGGTCGCAATCTTCCAGAGTCGCGAAACGCTGGACCGCCTGTGCACTCAGGTCACCATAGGGCATGGGATGGCGTACGATCACGGGGCGCAACTGGACGGCTTTCAATAATCCCGTAAGGCGACGGACTACGGCGTCTTTGCCACACCCGGTTCGGACCGCGCAAACCGAAATCAGCAATCGCGATGATTGGAGCGAGCTTCGCTCCGGACCGATCAGCTTGAAGTCCGCACCGCAGGCCAAAACGCGTGAGGCGAGATGCATGACATTGGTGTGGGAAACGTCACTGTATGCAAAGACGACCTGCTGTACCGCTTCCTTACGGATCACGTCTTCTAACTGATCTTGAGGATAGATCGGAATGCCCTCGGGATAGAATTCGCCGCTCAGGGAGGGTGGGTAGCGCCGGTCTTCAATGCCTGGAATTTGCGCCGCGGTAAAGCCGACCACCCGATAGTCCGGCCGACTGCGAAAGCAGGTGTTGAAAATGTGGAAGTCTCGACCAGCGGCTCCTAGTATTAGCAGGCGCTCGCACTTCGAATCGATAGTCTTTTCTTCTCTCATGATTGCTCTCCTCAGTCTGCTCGAAACGGGAGCAATATATATGCCCTGGACGGCAGTGCTCTTCACCCGGATCAACAGCAAAGCTTTTCACCGAGACTGGGGAACTCTGATCTGAGTCTTTGCACCGGTGAGAATCTTGAATAACAATTTCTTATTTGTGCGAGGGATTGTCGGACTGTTTGAAATTTACCATAGCGGTTTCGATTCCGTTCATCGTGCAACTACGTCGAGTTGTAGCGTGCTTTTGGACCCGGGAGAGTCGATTGTTTCGCAGGTGTTGGACTTTGAGGACGACGGTATGTCTCTTGCTATTTCTTAGTGATAGCAAGCTGGACCATCGGATTGGGACGGAGGGATCATCTTGTGAGAGATTTGTGAAAATGGGATACCGTCATGGTTGAAGCACCCTATTTCTATGAGACAGAGATCGAGTGGAAAGGCGAAAAAGATTTAGCGCTTGGCGCCAGTAAATTGCCGATGATCAATGCCGGAGCGCCGCCGGAATTTAAAGGGCGCGATAGCAACTGGTCGCCCGAACATCTGTTCGTTGCGGCACTAAATAGCTGTTACGCTCTTACGCTTCTCGCAATTTTAGAGTTTTCGAAAATTCCGATAGTGGCCTTGGCTTCGACCGCAAAAGGGAAGCTGGAGAAGATTGCTGGAGCAAGTTATCAGATTACCGAGATTGTGGTGAAGCCGAGGATCGTCATCTGCTCCGCCGACGACCTAACGCGGATGCCGCGCATCTTGGAGAAGGCCAAGCAGAACTGCTTTGTCTCGACCTCGATCAAGAGCAAAGTAATAATCGAGCCGGAAATTTTTCATCGGCAAACGCCGACATCACCCTGCCCTTTGTGATGCATATGTACAGCTATGTCCCTAAAAAACGATATACGGGCGCTGTCCGATGATGAGTTGGGCAGGCTCTTGCACTCCGCTGCTCCCGGAACAGCGATCGGCAAGCTTGCACTTCGGGAGTACCAACGGCGTCAACGCGCAGATCGTATTAAAGGTGCACAGATGAACATCATGCGTAGGCTGTTGAGACGCATTACCTCTCTACTTCACTGCATGCGGCAGAAGATCCAGACGTGATTCGTTCGCCCTAGATCGTCTTTCGCGACAAAAAAATAACCGCCATCGTTTGAAGTGATTTAGCTAGTGTCCTGGCACCGAAGTTCTCAACATAATGCGAGCGTCATTCCGGGCAACCCCGGGGTAGCGCGACCCGGAATCCAGGAATTTCAACGGCTTCTGGATACCGGCCTTAATGACACGAACGGGACCGAAGACTTCTTCAAAGACATCACGCTAGTCCCACAACTGATATTTGTGGCTTAGTTTCTACCGCTCATCACGGTTCTCATTCCCGATAATGCCGCTCAGAGATATTTGCATGGCTGCCAAAGGGAATGGTCGCCGCCGTAAAAAATTCAAGTGAATACAACTCGATAGGTTTCGGCATAACCGTTGCGTTATCCGAATGGCAGAGGCGGAGGTGTTTATGAGTAAGGTGATGGCAAAGCCTGAACTGATGATCTCTGGCGGGGCTGGGGTGCATGCAGAGAAGGAAGCGCGCCCGCTGGGGAATTACTGGAAGGCTCTGATCCCGATCGCGGTCGGAGCGTTGCTGTTGCTGCTACCGGTGCCGGAAGGGCTCAAGCCAAACGCTTGGTACTATTTTGCGTTGTTTGTCACAGTGATCATCGCGCTGATTCTCGAGCCGATTCCCGCGGCGGCGGTCGGCATGATCGGTGTGACCGCGGCGACTGTTTCGCTTTGGGTGGTGCCGAAGCCGGCGGATGCTATCAAGTGGGCGCTCTCGGGGTTTCAGGACGGCACTGTCTGGCTCATCTTCGTCGCGTTCATGTTCGCGCTCGGCTATGAGAAGACCGGCCTTGGCCGCCGCGTTGCGCTCAACCTCGTCAAATGGCTGGGAAAGAAAACCCTCGGCCTGGGTTACGCCGTGGCGTTGGCGGACCTCGTTCTCGCGCCCTTCACGCCCTCGAACACGGCGCGCAGCGGCGGGACGATTTTTCCGGTGATAAAAAATATTCCACCGCTGTACGGCTCCGAGCCCGGACCGACGGCGCGCAAAATCGGCGCGTACCTCATGTGGACGGCATTTGCGACCACGTGTCTGACGAGCGCCATGTTTCTCACCGGATTGGCGCCCAACCTCTTGGCGCTGTCCTTGGTGAAGACGACGGCGAAGATCGATATCACTTGGACCGAATGGTTCAGGGGAATCCTGCCGGTGGGCGCGCTGCTGTTCATCTTCCTGCCCCTGATTGTGTACAAAATCTATCCTCCGGAAGTGAAGAGCAGTCCCGATGTGCCGGTGTGGGCGGCCGGCGAGCTCAAAAAAATGGGCCTTATCGGCATTAAAGAAATCGGCATGGCGCTGCTCGCGCTGCTGGCGCTCGGGCTGTGGATCTTCGGTGGAGAGATGATCAATGCGACCACGGTGGCCTTGCTGGTGCTGTCGCTGATGGTCATGACCCGCATCGTCGAATGGGATGATGTGCTGGCGCACAAACAGGCGTGGAATGTGCTGGTGTGGTTCGCGACTTTGGTGACCATGGCCGACGGACTGAACAAGGTCGGCTTTCTCAAATGGTTTGCCGGCGGAGCGGCAGGAGCGCTGAGCGATTACTCGGTGATGACCATCCTGGTGGCGCTCACTTTGGTGTACTTCGTTGTGCACTACATGTTCGCTAGTTTGACGGCGCACACCACCGCGTTGCTGCCGGTGCTTTTGACCGCGGCGATCGCTGTGCCGGATATGCCGGTGAAAATGATCTCGCTTCTGTTCTGCTACTCGCTGGGACTCATGGGGATCATTTCTCCCTACGCGACGGGCCCCGGCCCGATCTACTACGGCAGCGGGTACGTGAGCCGAAAGGAATTCTGGACCCTCGGATTGATCTTCGGCGCAATCTACCTGGCCGTCCTACTTGCGGTCGGCCTTCCTTACTTGCGCTACTTCCTCGGCTGATCCGACCCGGGAAGCGAGCACTAGCGGAACTCACGAGCGGCCCTCGTGAGTTCCGCTTTTTTGCTCCATGAGATCCGCTCGCATTCTTGCGATTAACGGCGCGCTTTCTTCGCGTAGATGAGAGGATTACCGACGCGATTGGCCAAAATAAGGCGGTTTTCGCTGGCATTCTCATTGCACAAGATCGCCCTTGTGGAGTTACATTCAGAGGTGAAGCATGGAGTACGATGGCAATCACATCCATACCGAAGTGGAAATTGAAGAACCACGGGCGCAAAACACAGCATTAGTGCACCCGGCAGTGCGAACTTATGCGGAGATGAACATGCGCCAGAGTATCGATGTCATGCGCGCCCCGTCCTCAGTATTGATCGCCGTGGTCGACGAAGCTGGATATCTGGTGCCGGTTTGGTCGGCGGGTGACCTGTTGCGGGCCTGCAAGAGTCACTGGCGCACTTCGCAGGACTGAATCATGAAATCCTTTCCTTTTCCCGGCATACCGACCACCGCCGACGGTTCCGAAGTCGTTGTGTGGGTTGAGACGCACATCACCCAGGGAGCCTGCGCCTACCCGATCACGCCGTCCACCAACATGGGTGGCGGCTACCAGTCGGCTGTTGCAAACGGGCAGAAAAATCTCTGGGGCGAGCCGCTGGCGTTCTTGGAGCTTGAATCCGAGCACAGCTCGGCAAGCACCTGCGAGGGTTTCGCCGTGGCGGGCGGGCGCGTGGCGAACTTCACTTCGGGCCAGGGTTTGATCCTGATGAAAGAAGTCCTTTACGTCATCGCTGGCAAGCGGCTGCCGGTGGTGTTTCACATCGGCGCGCGCGCGCTGACTTCCCAGGGACTCAATATCCACGCGGGTCACGACGACGTCATGGGCGTGGCCGATTGCGGCTGGGGCATGCTGTTCGGCCGCAATGTGCAGGAAGCCGCAGATCTCGCCCTGATCGCGCGTCGCGTTGCCGAGGAGTCGGAGACGCCGTTTTTCAATATTCAGGACGGCTTTCTGACGACGCATACAATCGAGAGCCTGCGTCTGCCGGAGCTCGAGCTGATGAAGCAGTTCGTTGGCGATCCCAATGGCGCCCATCGCCTGCGCAATCTGATGGACCCCAAGCACCCGGTGATGAGCGGCGTCGTGCAAAACCAGGATAGCTACATGAAGGGTAAGATCGCCCAGCGCTATTTCTATGATCGCATCCCATCGATAATGAAACGTGTGATGAAGGAGTTTTACGAGCTCACCGGGCGGAGCTACGGCATGATCGACGGCCATGGTTTGGACGACGCGGAATACGCGCTTGTCGGCATAGGCAGTCTGGTCGAAACCGCCACGGCAACGGCGAAATATTTGCGCGACAAAGAGAACATCAAAGTTGGCACGTTGCACGTTACGAGCTTCCGGCCGTTTCCCGGACCCGAGATCGTTGATGCGCTCAAGGGAGTGAAGGCGATCGCCATCATCGAGCGGATGGACAATCCCGCCGCACAGTCGAATCCGTTGACTGCCGAAATCAAATCGGCCTTTGCGGACGCGCTGTCGCGGACGCCGGGTTATCCGAGAATCGATCGCGCGCCGATTATTTATTCAGGCTCCGCCGGGCTCGGCAGCCGCGACATTCGTCCCGGCGACTTCACCGCAGTCGTGGAGCATATCCGGGCCACCCGGCCGCAGCGATTTTTTGTCCTGGGCATCGATCATCCGCTGAATATTCCGGCCGAGCGTGAACCAGACGTGCGCCCGAAAGGCGCGTTTTCTATGCGCGGCCAGTCGGTGGGCGGTTACGGGTCGGTGACTGCGAACAAGGTGATTGCCACCATCGTCGGCGATCTCTTCGGCCTGAACGTCCAGGCGTACCCGATGTATGGCTCGGAGAAAAAGGGCTTGCCGACCACGTATTTTCTCACTGTGGCCGAGGAGCCGATTCGAGCTCACGCGGAGCTGCGCCACGTGGACTTCGTGCCGCTCAACAACGTCAACGCGTTCAATCTCGGGAATCCGCTGAGCGGGCTGGTTCCCGGTGGCACGGTCTTCGTCCAGCACGCAAGCCGCGATCCGCGCCAGATCTGGTCGACGATTCCGGCCGGGGCGCGAAAATTCATCGCGGCGAACCAGGTTCGGCTTTTGGCCCTCGACGCGGTCAAAGTCGCGCAGGAAGTCGCCAGTCAGCGCGAGCTGGCGCAGCGCATGCAGGGTATCGTGCTGCTCGGCGTGTTTTTGCGCGTCGCGCCGTTCGTGCGCGAGCGCGGTCTGAGCGACGCGCAGGTCGATGCGGTCGTGGAAAAATCGCTGCGCAAATTTTTCGGCAAGCGCGGCGAGAAAGTCATTCAGGAAAATCTCGCCGCGGTAAAGCGTGGGCGCAGCGAAGTCATCGAAATTCCCCCGGAGGTGATGATCGCCGCGGCGTGACAAACGCCATGCGAGTCGAATCGAGGATCTGCGATGAGCGATAAGAAAGTTCAGGACTGGATGCATCGCGGCGTCATTACCTGCGCGCCCGAGACGGCGGTCGCCGAAGTGGCCGCGATCATGGATGCGCGCGACATCAGCGCGCTCGTGGTCGTGGACGGCAGCGGCGATGCGCTCGGCGTGATCTCGCGCACGGACCTGGTGAACGCGCGCTTCATCGAGCCCTACATGAAACACTGGCGCGGTCTGTGCGCGCTGCATCTGATGACCAAGCCGGCGATCACCGTCGCGCCCGACACGAGTATCGACGAAGCCGTGCAGATCCTCAACGGAAGGCACATTCATCGTCTGGTGGTGGTTGAACAGGCAGCGGGCGCGATCCGACCCGTTGGAATTCTCTCGATCACCGATCTTGCCAGACATGTGGACGACCCGAACTAATCGGGAACAGGAACGACCATGAGTGAAGCGGAAAGCATATTCAATCCTCTGGAAGGCGACGAGGCCGCGGCGCAGCCCGGCATCAAGCGGCCGGGCGCGCCGATGGAAATTCACGATGCTACGTTCAGCGACAGTCACCTGATCGAGCTCGATCTCGACGGCTACGTCGACGATTTCAATCGCCGGGTGATCGGCGCGTACCAGGAAGGCAAAGGCTCGACGGTGTTGCCTGCGGATCTCGGCGTGGCGCGCAGCCTTATCCCGGCGGGCACTGGCGCGCTGCGCGATTTCAGCTACATTGCGCCCGAGATTCCCGCCTTCGATCCGGAAAAATGCGTCGGCTGCATGAGTTGCGTGACCCAGTGCCCGGATACGGCCATCCTCGGCAAGGCGATCCCCGCGGCTCAGGTGGCCGCGGCGCTAGAGAAAATCGAAGACGCGGCCGAGCGCGAGCAGGTAAGCGCGCACTGGGCGCGCACTCGCAAATATTTCGAGGTGCCGCAAAAAAAAGGCGAAGCAGGTGCCCTGTTCGGGATCTTCGTCGATCCGACCAAGTGCAAGGGCTGCGCGGAATGCGTGCAGGTCTGCGACGAACTCGACTATCATGCGCTCAAGATGGAGATGAAAGACGAGCAGACGCTGCCGCGCTATCGCGCGGCGTTCAATTTTTTCCGGCGCATCGGAGCCACGCCGCCGGCCTACATCAACGAGCGCGCTCTCGCTGATTTCATGCTCGCAGAGGAGCGCGCTCTCCTGTACGTCGGCGGCGCAGGGTCGTGCATGGGCTGCGGCGAGGCCACGGCTATCCGCATGATGCTTGCCGCCACGGGGTTCGTCTGCGGCGCGGAAAACGTTGGCGTGGTCGCCTCCACCGGCTGTAATACGGTGTACGGCTCCACCTATCCGTACAATCCCTACATCGCGCCCTGGACCAATTCGCTATTCGAAAACGGTCCCGCCGATGCCATGGGGATTCGCGCGCGCTGGGATCAGTGCGGCTGGCAGAAAAAAAGATTGTGGGTGATCGGCGGCGACGGCGCGATGTACGATATCGGATTTCAGAGCCTGAGCCGCATGCTCGCGAGCGGCATGGATATCAAAGTGCTGGTTCTCGACACGCAAGTTTATTCAAACACGGGCGGCCAGGCATCGACGGCGACGTTTTCGGCCCAGGAAGCCAAGATGGCCGCGTTCGGCAAAGAAAGCCGCGGCAAGCGCGAACAGCGCAAGGAGCTGGCGCAGATCTGCTTGATGCATCCGGAAGTTTACGTCGCGCAGACGACCGCGGCGAACATCAATCACTTTTATCGCGCGGTGATGGAAGCCAACGAATATCCCGGACCGGCAGTGATCAATGTCTACACCACTTGCCAGCCCGAGCACGGCGTGCCGGACTGCAATTCGACCCGCCAGGCCAAACTCGCAGTGGACTCGCGCGCATTCCCGATTTTTATTTACGATCCGCGTAAAGGAGAAAAGATTCGCGAGCGCCTCAGGCTGATCGGTAATCCGGCGCAAAAGGAAGATTGGTGGACGCCGCCCAAGGCGGAGCAGCCGCTGACCTTCATCGATTTTGCGCGAAGCGAAGGGCGTTTTGCCAAGCAGTTCAATACAGCAGGGCAGCCATCGACGGCGTTGCTGCAAACGCAACAAGAGCGACTGGAAAACTGGCATCGCCTCCAAGAACTAGCCGGATTGCGCTGACATCCCATCAGCATTTGCTGCTTCACCGCGCTTGAAAAATATTCCCTACGACACAAAGCGGTAAAACAGCTACGGTCACACGCGAATACGCGCGTCGACGATCTGGCAGCCTTTACCCGGTGGAAGCGCAATGACTGGGTTCAAATCGAGCTCGACGATCTCCGGCACTTCCTCCACGAGTCGCGCCACACGAAGCAATAGTTCTTCGATCGCCGGGATATCCGCCGGCGGATAACCTCGGTAGCCCTGCAGCAGAGGATAGCCTTTGATCGCGCGCACCATTTCTGCAGCATCGAGATCGGTGATCGGCGTGACACGGAAACAAACGTCCCTCAAGATCTCCACATGGATACCGCCGAGTCCAAAGCCGATCAGCGGACCGAACAGGGGATCGAGAGTCATACCAATCATGACTTCGACGCCTCCTGACACCATCGGTTCGATGAGCACACCGTCTATTTCTTCGAGTTTGTCGGCCGTGAGCACCTGGCGACGCACTTCGTCAAACGCTAGCCGCACGGCAGTCTCGTCGGAGAGGTTCAGTCGCACGCCGCCGAATTCGGTCTTGTGCACGATGGTTCGCGAGGCGAGTTTGAGCGCGACGGGAAACCCGATTTGAACCGCCAGCTTGACGGCTTCTTCGGCGGTTGCGCAGATGCCTCCGGGGGGAATCGGCAACGCGAAGGCGGAAAGCACCTTGCGCGTTTCTTCCGCCGAAAGCCAACCGGCGCCAAGAGCGAGGCGCGCGTTCTTGCAAATCGTACGGCTCTCTCGCGGCCGAATATTTTCGAAATTGACAAGCACTCCCACGGGCCGCGCGCGCCAGTCGCTATAGCGCGCCATTTTTCCAAGAACGCGCGCGGTGTCTTCGGGGAACGTGCAATTGGGCAAGAATAGCTTGTGAGGTGTCTTGCGATTGCCTAGTTTCTCGCGACCCATAATGCATGTAAGCACCGGCTTTTCTATTCCGACTTTTGACCCAAGCGTTTGTACCGCAGCGTAGATGCTGCGACGAATCTCGGCGAGATCGGCAAGGCCGACGTTGATCGTGAGGACAATCAGCGCGTCGACTTCCGACGCGTGCAGCAAAATGTCCGCGGCTTTGCGAAATTCTTGAGGGCCGGCAGACGCAATCATATCCACAGGGTTGCCGACGCTCGCTGCTGGCGGTAAAAATTCTCGTAAACGTTTCTTCGTTTCGTCGGCAAGTTCTTGGACGGTAAGGCCGTTGGCATCACAGGCATCCGCACAGAGAATTCCTAGACCGCCAGCATTGGTCAATACGGCAACGTGCCGGCCGCGCGGCAGCGGTTGGGTACTTAGCGCGGCTGCCAGATCGAACATCTCGCCCAAAGTGTCGGCACGAATCACGCCGGTCTGTTGAAAAAGCGCTTCGGTGGCAACGTCATCGGCAGCTAAAGCGGCGGTGTGGGAGCCAGCGCCACGCCGTCCAGCGCCGCTCCGTCCTGCTTTTACGGCGACGATGGGTTTCAGACGGCCAATGCGCCGAGCGATCCGTGCGAATCGGCGCGGGTTACCGAAGGATTCCAGGTAGAGAAGTATGACCCCGGTGCGCGGATCTTCTTCCCAGTACTGGAGTAGATCGTTGCTTGAGATATCCGCCTTGTTGCCGACACTAACAAAACTTGCAAGGCCCAATCCGTGGTCGCGAGCCAGAGAAATTACTGCCAACCCAAGGGCACCGCTTTGCGAGCAAAAGGCAATATTCCCTTCCGGTGGAAAGTCTGGCGCGAACGATGCATTCAAACGAATGCTTGGATCGGTGTTAAGAATACCCAAACAATTGGGTCCGACCATTCGCATGCCATAACCCCGAACTTTCTCAAGAAGACTGCGTTGGCGTTCACGGCCATCAGCGCCAATTTCTGCAAAGCCTGCTGTAATGACAACCACTGCTCGGACACCGCGTCCGGCGCACTCATCGACCACCGAAGCAACGGCCTGTACCGGCACCGCAATGACGACAAGATCGGGGGTTAGGGGCAATGCGCTTAGATTCGGGTAGGTTTTTAGTACGCCAATAGCTTCCGATTGCGGGTTTACCGGATAGACAGCGCCTTTAAAGCCGGCATCGACCAGGGCGTTCAATATGCGATTGCCGATATTGCCTGGTCGGCGTGACGCGCCGACCACCGCAACGGACGATGGTTGAAAGAACGGAAGAAGTGAGGCCTGAGTCGCGACCCTATCGCGCAACTCGGCTCGAGCGACACTGCGTTCGCTCGGAATCACTGATAGGTCAATTTCTACGTAACCTTCGTTCGAGCGTGAACGACATTCGAAGCCAGATTCAAGAAACACATCCAGCATCGGTTTATTCTCTGCAATCGTGACTGCCCAAAAATGGAGAAAACCATTTCTCGCTGCCAAGATAGATAATCGCTCGAGTAAAAGAGAACCAATGCCTTTCCCTTGAAATTTATCATCAACTGCCATTGCGATTTCCGCTATTGTATCGCCGCAAGCGACGTAATTAGCGGTTGCAATTATCTGCGAGAGACCAGCGGAGGAGCGGACGACAACGAGGCAAAGCTGCTTACGAAAATCGGTATCGTCACAGAAGGATTCGATCAACTTGGCGGGAGGTTTGGCTATGGAAAAAAACCTTCGTTGCCGGGAATCCTCAGATAACGTACTGAAGAAGTCCGCCATTGATTGGCGATCACGAGAACATGCCAAACGGACTGTAGCGGTAGTTCCGTCGCGCAATATTAACCGCCCCGATTCAGCACTGTCCTGGTACGGAATAGGTAAATATCGAGGACGAATGACGGCCACAACGCTTTTTAGGACGATCGTTTGGTCAGTTTCAAGCACGTCAAAAGACCCGTATCACGGGATTGAAATGACGAGTCACAGCTAAGCACATTCATAAGGGAAGGACACGTCGGAGATTGTGAACTGGCAATGGAGCAGAACGGACAAACGGCTAGGCGAAAGTCAGCGGATACGGCTGCTGACTTTTGAGGAGCGGCGGTGAATGTGGCTTATAGGGTTTGTCCCATGCCGTACAACTTTTCTCGTGAAGGTTTCGGGCCAACTTTGGGCAATCGGTAAACCTGCCTACACACTAGGCAACAAAATCAATAGCTTAAGACTGAGATTTCGATTTCGCCGACGTTACGGGAGCTGGAACGTAAACCTGCAAACTGGTTCTTTACACTGTCTCGCTCCACCACTTTCTTTTTAAAGGTTTTCGAGCACTTCATCGTTATCTCTGCCGGTCACCTCGATTTGGGTTTCGGAAAAGGGTTTCAGTTTGCCTTGTTTATGGGATCAAAGAAAGTCTTCCCGAAATGGGATGATTTTGGACAGTCCATCAATACCAAAATTAATAAGACTCTGATATTCTAAAATCGTAATCAATTTGATAGGTGGACTTAAAAATTGCTGGTGGCGAAAGCTTTCGAAAGCGTGATAGCTGTCCCATATGGGCAGACTCAACGGACGCGTGGAAGCTTACTTTGGGCTCGTCTCGATCTCGATCAGAAGCTACGGTATCCTCGAAGCCCCGGCGTGAAATTTTTTTGCGCAGTTCTCTTCACTTTTGTCTTTTTATTTCCCTCTTTCGCCTTACTGGCACAATCGCCAATACAGATGGCGCTGCCGCTCGAGTGCGGCAAGGCAAAGACGCCGGTGATCAAGGGCATCCCGACGCAGACCACCGTGCTCGTGCGCTGTCCGGACGGAACGGCTAGGCACGCCGTCTTCAACTTCGTCGCCAATGTAACGGAGCTCGACAAGGTTGAAGTCGTCGACGGCTCGCCGCTCCGGGGGGCGGGGCCAGACTTCACACCGGCCGGCGAAATGGAAATCACGACGGCGATCGATAAGAA
>Ga0310810_10005143_pt1 | contig 14573 bp, 15 predicted proteins | sample NCmetagenome_FD_207641 | JGI IMG/M metagenome (GOLD analysis project Ga0310810, IMG submission 207641) | Soil microbial communities from experimental microcosm in Duke University, North Carolina, United States - NC | ecosystem: Engineered > Artificial ecosystem > Soil microcosm > Unclassified ... | reverse complement strand
CGGCGCGCGCGGCGATGAACGTGCCGCGCCCGATCGCGCGGTCGAGGAAGCCCTCTTCTGTCAGCTGCGCATACACCTCTTCGAGCAGCCCGCGCGACACGCCGTAGTCGCTCGCGGCCTGGCGGCTCGAGGGTAACCGCTCGCCGGGCGCGAGCACGCCGTCGAGCACGGCGCCGCGCAGCGCACGATAGACGTCGCGCCGCCGGACGCGCCCGCCGGGCACGGGCGGCAACAGCGCTCCACGCGATCGGCGCAAACGGGACCTCCGGGAATGGGTCCGATTTCGCGACGCAAAGCGGCTCTGGCGGCCGGACCCAACCGGACTCTAGCATCCTCCGCCGTGGACGTCCCAGCCGGGGCCGCGACCGGGCGGCCCCAGCGGGCAGACCGCGCCCGACGCCCACGCCGCATGGCCGAGTTCGATCCACTCGAGGTCTGTCCTTTCGAGCAACCCGGAGGAACCGATGAGATTCGCCACCCTGCTCATGGCGTCCGCCCTCGCGTCATCCACGTTCGCCTCGCCGGCACGGGCGACTGCCACGCCGAGCGAGCTGCCGATCATCAACGACGACTACGCGCGGGCTCGCGCCGAAGCGAACCGCCGCCACCTGCCGATCTTCGTCGAAGTCTGGGCGCCGTGGTGATACTCGTGCCGCCTCATGAAGGCGACGCTTGCTGATCCGTCGCTCGTGAGGCAAGCCGGACGGTTCGTCTGGCTCGAGTTGGACTACGACAAACCGGTCAACCAGCCGTTCATCGGGCGGCGCGGCGTGGTGTATACGCCGTCGATCTACATCCTCGACGCCGCGGACGAGCGGGCCACCGCTTCGCACATGGGCGGACTGACGCTGGCCGAGTTGAAGGCGTTCCTCGATCACGGTGAACGCGTGTTCCGGGGCAAGGCCACGACTCCGGCCGACGCCGCGCTGGCGCGCGCCGACGACGCGCTCGGTCACGGCAAGGTGGAGGACGCGGCGGTCGCGTACCGCGAGGCCGTGGGGCTCGCGCCCAAGGGCTGGTCCGAGAGGCCGCGCGCGCTCGGCTCGCTGACGTGGGCGTTGTGGATGACGAGGCAGTCGCAGGCCGCGGCCGAGACCGCGGCGGCGGAGGCGCCGGGCATGGCGCGCAACTCCGCGTTCGTCAGCATGGTGCTCGCGGGCTTCGCGTCTTCGAACCAGGGCGGTTCCGCGCCCTGGGCCGATTCGACGAGACACGTGCTGGAGCCTCTCGCCGAGGAGGCGGTCACGGTGATGTCGGGGCAGCGCGACCATCGCTATCAGCTGTACCAGCAGTTGCTGCACTTCACGCAGTTGCGCGGCGACACGGCGGCGCACAAGCGCTGGGGGCACCAGTGGCTCGACGAGATCGAGGCAATGCATCCCAAGGACGACGACGAACGCTCGGCGCTCGACATCGCACGCGTCGACGCGGCGTCGGACATCGCCGAGCCGGAACGCGTCATCCCGGCGCTGATCGAGTCCGAAAAGGCGATGCCCACGAGCTACAACACGTCGTTGCGGCTCGCGCAGATGGAGGTCGACGCCAATCGCAACGATGAGGCGCTGGCCGCCATCGAGCGGGGGCTGGCGCACGTGACCGGGCCCGTCGGCCGGTCGTGGCTGCTGTCGACGAAGGGCAACGCGCTCTACGGAAAGGGCGACAAGGCGGGCGCACGGGCGGCGTTCGAGGAGGCGCTGACCGCGGCCAAGGAGATCGGCAACGAGAGCAATCGCGCGAACAACCTGCGCAACATCGGGCGGGCGATCGCGACGATCGACAAGGAGACGGCGCAGACGCCGTAGCCGGCGCCTCGGAGGGGCCGGGCGCTGGCGGGCGAGTTCCGGAAGCAATGGCGGCCGTCCGAGTGTTCTCGGACGGCCGCTTCTTCCGTGTTGGTCGAGGGTGGGCCGGGCAGGCGTTTCCGTTCCGTGCCGTACGGCCGCGCCGCGCGTCTACGGGTGGTGCGATCCGGGACTCGACTTCTGCGGCGTTTCGCAGCTCGTCTTGAGCGCGGCCAGCGTGGTCGCCAGCTCCTTGTCCATCTTGTCGGCGGTCGCGGCCATGTCGGTCGCGGAGCTCTCGTCCGTGTACTGGTCCCAGATCGCGACCTTCGTGCCCTTCTCGCTCGGCGTCAGCACGAACTTGCCCTGGCACATGTAGTCGCCTTTCGATGGCTCGTGCGCGACGCGCAGCTCCTTGCCATGGTCCAGGTACGTGACGACCGAGCGCCCGCCGTTGCCCCACTCGTCCGTGTAGTCGAGCACGTCGCCGACGCGCGTCAGGTTCACGGCCGCGTTCTTCGGGCTCTTCCACTGCGGGCACCACGTCACGAGATTCCGTCCGCTCGTGATGTGCGCCCACACGACGTCGGGCTTGGCCATGACTTCGGTCTCGGCGTGCACGCGCATGACCGGCACCTGCTGGTGCGTGGCGCGGGCCGGCGCGGTCAAGACGAGTGCAGCGACAGCGGCGGCACCCAACGAAACACGGCGAAGCGACATGGGTCGACTCCTTTCGGGTTCGGGGAGGCTGGGCACTCTGGGGCTCATACCTTGCTCCCGTAGTAGAACACCATTTTGTCGCGGGGCCGAACGAAGATCAGGTCGACCTCCGACGGCGTGACCCCGTGCGTCACGATACTCCACGGGTACACATAGACACTCGCCGAACCCAGCTCGTCCACCGTCGGGAACCAGGCGATCGGGTCGTGGCCGACGTCGCTGCGCATCGTGTCCAGCGCGTCGCGAACGATCGAAGGAAGCTGATCCCCGCGGAACCATCGGCGCCGCGTGCTGTCGGGCGTCACCGTCAGTTCGCTCACGTCCACGTGCGAGATACGAATCGCGTAGGCCTCGAGATGATCCCCGGTGAACGCGCGAGGCGTCGCGTAGCTGTGGACGACCTCGACGATCCGGTCATCCCCCAGCTCGCACCAGTTCAGGACGAATCGCACGTCGCGCTTCGAGGCATCCGTGCGGATTCGACCGTTGCTGTAGGCCGCCACCAGGATGACTGCGACCACCGTGGCCAGAGTCAGCCCTCCCCATGCGAGCAGGGCCCTTCGCAGGATGACGACCGTGCGCGCGCTCATGGGGCGGCTCGGCTCTGACGCTGCGTCGCTAGACCGCGACGCCGTCCTTGAGCAGCGAGCGCGCGATGACGAGGCGCTGGATTTCGCTCGCGCCTTCGTAGATCTCCATGATGCGCGCGTCGCGGTAGTAGCGCTCGACCGGATACTCCTTCACGTAGCCGTAGCCGCCGTGGATCTGGATCGCCTGGTGCGTGACCCAGGTCGCGGCCTCGGTCGCGTACAGCTTGGCCATCGCCGACGCGCGGCCGAACGGCTGATTCGTGTCGCGCATCCATGCCGCGCGGCGGATCAGCAGGCGCGAGCACTGCACGCGCCGCTCCATCTCGGCGAGCTTGAACTGGATGGCCTGGATCTTGGAGAGCGGTCCGCCGAACGCGACGCGTTGCTGCGCGTAGCGCACCGCGTCCTCGAAGGCCGCGCGCATGACGCCGAGCGCCTGGGCGGCGACGCCGATGCGGCCCGCGTCGAGCGCGCTGAGCGCCACCTTGAAGCCCTCGCCCTCCGGGCCCAGGCGGTTCGCGAGCGGGATGCGCAGGTCTGTGAGCGAAATCGGGATCGTATCGGAACCGCGCAGGCCCATCTTGTCCTCGGGCTTGCCGAGCACGAGCCCGGGCGTGCCGCGCTCGACGATGAACGCCGAGATGCCGTGGCTGCCCTTGGCCTTGTCGGTGCGCGCGAACACCAGGTAGATGCCGGCGCGCCGGCCGTTCGTCACCCAGTTCTTGCTGCCGTTCAGCACGTACTCGTCGCCGTCCTGGACCGCGCTCGTCTCGAGCGCGCCGGCGTCCGATCCGGCGCCGGGTTCGGAAAGCGAAAACGCGCTCAACTCCTTGGACACGAGCCGCGGCAGGAAGCGCTTCTTCTGTTCGTCCGTCGCGTACTTGTACACCGGCAGCAGACCGACCGAATTGTGCACCGCGATCATGATGGCGAGCGACGCGGAGACGCGCGAGATCTCCTCGATCACCGTCGCGATCGTGCGCGCGTCGTAGCCGAGACCGCCCCACTCCTCGGGCACGGCCATGCCGAGGAAGCCCTCGTCGGCCAGACGCATGACGGCGGCGTGCGGCACGTCGCCCGTCTGATCCCACTCGGCGGCGTGCGGCGCGAACTCGCGCTCGCACAGATCGCGCACGGCGTCGCGGATCGCGGTCTGGTCCTCGGTCAGGTCGAGTTGCATCGCGTCCTCTAGGCCGGCACCTGTTCGGCGTTCTCGCGGAATCCGAGCAGACACACGAGACCGATCAGTCCCATCACCATCGGACCGCCCGGCAGCAGCAGCGAACCGGCCGCGGCAGCCAGCGTCAGGAAGTACGCCGGCGTCGGCAGCGGCATCAGGGGCAGCTTGGGATCGCCGGCCCACAGTCCGATCACCCCGCCGAGCCACGCGAGCCCGATCAGCGTCTTGAAGCCGAGCGGCACGAAGATGGACAGGTGGTACTTCGCCGCCATGTCCATGACGAGGCCTTCCTGCCCGAGCAGGTTGAACGGCATGCCGGTGACGAGCGGATGCAGCCCCTGCCAGACCGAAGTGAGGCCCGGATACAGGGCGCAGGCCGTGAGGAACACCAGCGCGACCGGACGCACGGGACGACTCATGCGACGTCTCCTCCCCTGGAATGAAGTTCCGTGGACGACGATTCGACTCAAGCCTTCGCGATCGCGTGCTCCTTCAGCACCTGGCCCGCGACCACCATCTTTTGCACTTCGCTCGTGCCTTCGTAGATCTCGCAGATGCGCGCGTCGCGCCAGTAGCGCTCGACGTGGAACTCGCTGAGATAACCGTAGCCGCCGTGGATCTGGATCGCCCAGTTCGCGCAGCGCGTCGCCGCCTCGGACGCATGCCACTTGGCGAGCGACGCCTCTTTGACGTGCGGGCGTCCCTGGTCGCGCAGCCACGCCGCCTGGTACACCAGCAGCCGCGCGGTGTCGACCTCGACGGCGCTGTCCGCGAGCATCGAGCGGATGGCATCGAACTCGCCGATCGGGCGATCGAACTGTTTGCGCTCGCCCGCGTAGCGTACGGACGCTTCGAGCGCGGCCTGCGCGATGCCGAGCGCCTGCGCGGCGATGCCGATGCGGCCGCCGGCCAGCGTGGCCAGCGCCACGGTGTAGCCCTTGTTCAGCTCGCCGAGCAGGTTCTCCTTCGGCACGCGCGCGTTGATGAACGCGATCTCGCGCGTGTCCGAGGCATGGATGCCGAGCTTCAGCTCCTTCTTGCCTTTGTTCACGCCGGGCGTCGTCGCGTCGACGATGAACGCGGAGATGCCCTTGGGGCCGAGGCTGCGATCGGACGCGGCGTACACGATCAGCACGTCCGAAGGCCCGGCGTTCGTCACGAACAGCTTCGTGCCGTTCAGCACGAACGCGTCGCCGTCCGCGGTCGCCGTGGTCTGCTGGTTCGCGGCGTTGCTGCCGGCGTTCGGCTCGGTCAGGCAGTACGCGCCCAGCTTGTCGCCGCGCGCGAGCGGCGCGAGCACGCGCTGCTTCTGCTCTTCGTTGCCGTAGGCCAGGAGCGGATAGCACACGAGCGAGTTGTTGACGGACGCGATCACGCCGTGGCTCGCGCACGCGCGCGACAGCTCCTCGATCGCGATCACGTACGACAGGTAGTCCATCCCCGCGCCGCCATAGGCCTCGGGCACGAACATGCCGAGCAGCCCGAGCTCGGCCATCTTCTTCACGTTCGCGGCCGGGAACTCGTGGCTCTCGTCGATCTGCGACGCGACGGGCCGGATCTCGCGCTCGGCGAAGTCGCGCACCATCTCGCGCACCGCGAGCTGGTCCTCGCTCAGGTCGAACGAAGGGCCGGCGCTGGCGGCCAGGGTTTCGGGCGTCATCGCGTCTCGGCCGGTTCGGCGATCGGCCGGCCGACGGTCAGGACGTCGCGGATCGCGTCCGGCAGCTTGCGGTACGCGGCGTCGGGCTGGGTGCCCACCGCGTCCAGCGTCTTCGAGAAGAAGCAGCGCGCCCCCGCGACGAGGGCGATGTCGAGGATCTCGCGGTCGCCGAAGCCGTGGGCGCGCAGGCCGTCGACGTCCGCCTGCGTCACGCCGTCCGCGGCGCGCGCGGCGCGCGCCGCGAAGTCCATCATCGCCGCCTCGGCAGGCGTGATGCCGGCCTCGCGCGGATCCTGGACCATGGCCACGACCTGGGCCTGCGTGAACAGCTTCTCCGTGAGGATCCGGCTGTGCGCGAGCACGCAATAGCTGGAACGAATCGCCCGCGCTGCGGCGATCGTGATCAGCTCGTAGCGCCTCTGGTCCATCGTCGAGCGGATCGTGCCGATCAGCGCGCGCCACGCGTCGACCACGTCGGGCCGGAGCGCGAGCACGCGCGTCGCGTTCCACACGTAGCCGTCCTTCTCCAGATCCTCCTCGAACATCTGCGCCGCGCGACCCGTCGCCTCTTCGTCGCGCACACCATCGATGAAGCTCATCACTGCCCTCCGGTTCGTCCCGGTCATGCCTGCTGCGGGTACTCGTAGAAACCGCGGCCACTCTTCTTGCCCAGCCAGCCCGCCGCGACGTACTTCCTCAGCAGCGGGCACGGCCGGTACTTCGCGTCGCCCAGGCCGTCGTGCAGCACCTGCATGATGCTGAGGCAGGTGTCGAGACCAATCAGGTCGGCGAGCGCGAGCGGTCCCATCGGATGGTTCATGCCGAGCTTCATCACGCTGTCGATGGCGTCGCGCGTGGCCACGCCCTCCATCAGCGTGAACGCGGCCTCGTTGATCATGGGCATGAGGATGCGGTTCGACACGAAGCCCGGAGAGTCGTTGACCTCGACCGGCGTCTTGCCAAGCCGGCGCGACAGGTCTTCCGTCAGCGCGTAGGTCGCGTCGCTCGTCGCCAGGCCGCGGATGATCTCGACGAGCGGCATGACCGGCACCGGGTTCATGAAGTGCATGCCGATGACCTGCGCTGGCCGCTTCGTGACGGCCGCGATCTCGGTGATCGAGATGCTGGACGTGTTCGTCGCGAGCACCGCGTTCGCGGGCGCGAGCCCGTCGAGCGTTTCGAAAATGCGCTTCTTGAGCGCGAAGTCCTCGCTCACCGCCTCGATCGCCACGTCGCAGTCGCGCGCCGCCGCGAGTTCGACGCCGCCCGAGATGCGACGCAGCACCTGCGCCGCCTGATCGGCCGGCCAGTTCTGCTTCTTCGCGACGCGTTCGAGATTGCGCGAGATGGTGGCGAGCGCGCGCTCGACCGCGTCGGGCGCCGCGTCGACCAGGCGCACGTCGAACCCGCTCGTCGCGAACACCTGGGCGATGCCGTTGCCCATCGTGCCGCCGCCGATCACCGCGACCCGCCGCACGCCGCGCGCCGGCCCGGCGCTCACGTCGGTCGCGACCGCGCTCACACGCGTTCCACGGCCAGCGCGACGGCGTTGCCGCCGCCCAGGCACAGCGTGGCGAGTCCGGTCTTCTTGTCGAGCTGCTCCATGGCGTTCAGCAGCGTGACGAGCACGCGCGCGCCCGAGGCGCCGATCGGATGGCCGAGCGCGACCGCGCCGCCGAACACGTTCACGCGATCCCAGTCCCAGCCGAGCGCCTTGCCGTCGGCCACGGCCTGCGCCGCGAACGCCTCGTTCGCTTCGATCAGGTCGAAGTGGCCGATCGAGACGCCCATCTTCTTCATGAGCTTTTCGACCGCGTCGATCGGCGCGAAGAACAGGTCCTTGGGCTCGCCGCCGCCGGTCGCGTAGGCCACGACGCGGGCCAGCGGCTTCGCGTTCCGCTGCTTCACGCGCGCGCCGCTCATCAGCACGAGCGCGGCGCCGCCGTCGTTCAGGCCCGGCGCGTTGCCGGCCGTGATCATGCCGCCCTTGTCCTTCGTCACCGCCGGCAGCTTGGCCAGCGTCTCCGCCGTCGTGTCGGGGCGGATCGACTCGTCCTTGCTGACGATGATCGGATCGCCCTTCCGCTGCGGGATCGAGACCGGCGCGACTTCCTTCGAGAACCGGCACGCGGCCCACGCCGCCGCCGCCTTCTTATGGCTGGCCGCCGAGAACGCGTCGAGTTCCTCGCGCTTCAAGCCCGCCTTGTCCGCGGTGTACTGCGCGAGTTCGATCATGTGGCAGTCGTTGAACGAGCACCACAGACCGTCCATCACCGCGCCGTCGCGGAGCGTCGTGTCGCCGAGCTTCTGCCCGGTGCGTCCGGTGAACAGATAGTGCGGGGCCGTGCTCATGCTCTCCTGCCCACCGGCCACGATGCAGTCGGCGTCACCGGCCTTGATGGCCTGGGCGGCGAGCATCACCGCCTTCAAGCCCGAGCCGCACACCTTGTTGATGGTGACCGCGCCGACCTTGGGGTCGATGCCGGCCTTGATCTGCGCCTGGCGCGCCGGGGCCTGGCCCTGCCCGCCCTGCACGACGTGGCCCATCAGCACCTCGTCGATGTCGGCGCCCGAGACGGCCGCGCGCTTCATCGCCTCGCGGATCGCCACCGCGCCGAGATCGGACGCCTTGAGCGTGCCGAGCGAACCCAGAAACTTGCCGATCGGGGTGCGTGCCGCGCCCACGATGAAAACGTCGGGAGTACTCATGAAAGGACCTCGTGCAATCACTATTGGGGAAGAAATGTGCGGGGAAACCGCGGCGCGGATACTACACGATGACGCCCGGCCGGGCACGGAGCCCGGCCGGGCGGTTCGGAGTCGTCAGGCCGCGCGAAAAGTCAGCGCTCGACCGCCACGCGCCGCGTTTCGCTGGCGCCGGGGACGCTGAGCCGGATCGCGTAGACGCCCGGGCTCACGCGGCGTCCGTCGAGGGCCTGGCCGTCCCAGGCCGCCGCGAACGTGCCCGCGCCGAGGTTGCCGTCCTGCGGCGTGGCGATGCGCCGGCCGGCGAGATCGAACACGTCGATCCGCACGTGTCCGGGCTTCGCGAGCGCGAAACGGAACGAGACGCCGGCGCGGGTCGGGTTTGGCGAGGGCGTCGAGACGAAGCCGATGCGCGGCACGTTCATGCCGATTGGCTGGACCGAGCCCGTTCCCGAGAACACGAAAATCACGCCGCGCATGTTCAGGCCTTCGTGCACGGAGCAGAAGAACTGATAGACGCCCGGATCGTCGTACTGCCAGTCGAAGTTGTCGGCGACGCTGAACATCTGGTTGTCGAACGGGATGCCGATGTTGGGGTCAGTGCTGCCCGTGCCCGACGTGACCGTGTGGACGCCCGTCCCGTACTTGAAGCGGATCGACTGCCCGGGAAGGATGCGCGCGGTGTCGACCTGGGTCGCGGCGTTGCCGTCGCGTTCGAAGCGGAAATTCACGGCCGTGAACGAATCGGCCGGCGCGGCGAGCGACGTGCGCGCGACGCGCGCTCCGCGTGACGGATGCGCGGCGATCGCCGCCTTCGCCATCTGCATCATCTCGGCGTCGGTCATCGTGCCATGAACGGCGTGCGGCGTGTCGGCAGCGGCTCTCGAGACCGGCGCGACGCGATCGAGCGACGCGAGCAGCAACGCCGCGGCGGCGACGGAAAAGACGATGGAACGCGCGTGGGCGCGGCGAGCAAGCGGGGGGCGCACTCGGGATTCCTCCGATGTCGGCCAAGATGTGCGATTCGGCGCGGGCAGCGCCGCATGGAGCAGGAGCCCCGGTCGAGGCGTGACGCACGTTGAGGATGCGCGTTCCGGACCGGGCGGGCAAGGATTTCTGCACCAGCGGGCACGCTCAGCCGCGTTTCGTCCGGCTTGCCGTTCAGTGCCCCTGAACGGGGCCGGAGCGTACGATCGCGATGCTCGCGGTGTGCCCGTGCAGGAAATTGCGCTCTCCCACCGGGCCGATCTCCCCGGCGCAGAACATTCCGGCGAGTGGAACGGCGCCGCCGAGGGCCTCCTGCAACGGAGCCACGTCGCCGTCCGCGGCCCCGTACAGGCCGCGTCCCCGGCCATTGCACGCGAACAGCAGCGCGCCCTCGGCCTTCGAATCGAACGCCTGCGGCGAGAGCAGCATGGCCAGATCCTCGCGCGCCGTCTCGGCGTCGCGCACGTGCAGGCGCACGCGTTCGCCGCGCCGCGCGTGGTCGGCGATGGCCAGCACGCCGCGCTCGCGATCGGCGCCGAGCAGGTTGCGGATGACGTAGTCGCCGCGCCCCGACGCGTCGCCGCGCGTGGGCCGGCCGACGTAGAGCCCGTGGCGCAGGCGCTCGCGCTCGCGATCGTCGAGTTCGCGCAGCACGTTCTCGGCGCGTTCGAGCGCGGGCTGACCGTCCAGCTCGAGGATCAGGTTGCCGTCGCCGGCCGTGACCTCGAGGGGCGGGCCGACCGCGCGGCAGCCCTGCGACACGACGACGTCCACGCGCAGCGCGCCCGACAACGCGACCGCCACGCCGCCCTCGCGGGCGACCCAGTCGTTCAGCAGCAGCGCATTGCTGTGCGGGCTCACGCCCGCGCTCGCCATGCCGCCGACCACGCGCACGCCTCCCGCGAAGCGCTGGAAGCCCGCGAGCACGCGCTCGACGTCGAGCGAAAACGGATCGCCGAGGAGGAGCACGAGTTCGGCCTCGGCCGCGTGAGGCGCGAGCCGTTCGAACTCGAGCACGTCGGTGGCGGCCGCGGCCCACGCCGAGTTCAACAGCACGAACGGGTGCAGCTCGACGCCCGGCAGGCGCGCCGCGATCGCGGACAGCGCGGGCTCCTGCTCCAGCTCGTGCGCCGCGCTGACGATGCCGCGCGCGCTGCCGCCGACGAGGCATTGCGGCGCGAGGCGCTCGCGGAACACGGCGGACAGCGCTTCGGCAGCCGGCACGTGCGTGGCGCTGAGGAACACGATGACGAGGTCGACCGCGCCGTCACCGAGCGCCTCGCGGAGCGCGCCGGCGACTTCGCGCGCGGCGGCTTCGGAGTCCAGCTCGGTCGAGGCCGCCGACGCCCAGCGCATGGACGTCGCGCCCATCGCGGGCGCGCCGCTCACGTTCAGGCGCCCTTGAGGATTTCGCGGGCGATCACCATGCGCTGGATCTCGCTGGTGCCCTCGCCGATCTCCATCAGCTTCGCGTCGCGGTGCATGCGCTCGACCGGCACGTCGCGGCAGTAGCCCATCCCGCCGAAGATCTGAATGGCCTTGTCCGTCACCCAGTTCGCGGCCTCGCTCGCGAACAGCTTGGCCATGGCCGCTTCCTTCGTGAACTCCTGGCCGGCGTCCTTCATGGCCGCCGCGCGATAGACGAGGAGACGCGACGCGTCGATCTTGAGCGCCATGTCGGCGAGCATGAACTGCACGGCCTGGAACTCGCTGATCGACTTGCCGAACTGTTTCCGTTCGCGCGAGTAGCGCAGCGCGTGCTCGTAGGCGCCCTGCGCGATGCCGAGCGACAGCGCGCCGATCGACACGCGCCCGCCGGTCAGCGTCTTCATGAACGCGGTGAAGCCGCCGCTCAAATCGCCGAGCAGGTTCTCGGTGGGCACGAAGCAGTCCTCGAAGTGCAGCGCGACCGTGTCGGAGCCGCGCAGCCCCATCTTCTTCTCCTTCTTGCCGACTTTGAACCCGGGCGTCGCGGTGTCCATGATGAACGCGGAGATGCCCCGCGTGCCGGCGCTCGCGTCGGTGCGCGCGGTGAACGTGACGTACTTCGCGACGCTGCCGTTCGTGATGTAGATCTTGGAGCCGTTCACGCGCCAGCCGCCCGCGACCTTCTCGGCGCGCGTCTGCGTGCCCGCGGCGTCCGAGCCGGCGTTCGGCTCGGTCAGGCCGAACGCGCCGATCGCCTCGCCCTTGGCCATCGGGACGAGGAAACGCTGCTTCTGCTCCTCGTTGCCGTTGCCGAACACCGGGCCGCAGCCCAGCGACACGTGCGCGGCCAGCGTGATCCCGGTCGACGCGCAGGCGCGCGACACCTCTTCGACCGCGATCGCGTAGGCCAGCGTGTCCATCCCCGCGCCGCCGTACTTCTCGGGATACGGCAGACCCATGAAGCCGAGCTCGGCCATCTGCTTCACGGTCTCGGTGGGGAAGCACTCGTTCTCGTCGAGGTCGCGCGCGCGCGGCGCCACGACTTCGTCCGCGAACTTGCGGGCCATTTCCCGCACCTGAAGGTGATCTTCACGGAGGAACTGCATGGGGTTGGACTCCGTCTCGAGCATGCCGGGCTCCTCAAGGCCGCGGTCGGACGCACCGGCATCGCGGATGGGTTCGAGGTGTCGTTTGGGGTGTTGCGGCCACGGACTCTACCGCACGATCGAGCCCCGCCCAAATCGGGCGGACGCCGGCCGGGCGCGCTCTAGGGCGCGCCCCGCGTGCAGTCCGGGAGGCGCAATCGCTCGGCCGAATCGAGGTCGCCGCTCGCGTGATGCAGCGCTTCGAGCACGAGCAGCGCGACGCTGCGGCCGGCGAAGCGCTGATATGCCGAAGCCGGCGTCGTCGGCCTGGCGAACGTGAGGCGTTCGCGTTGCGGCAGCGGTCGCGCGTTCGCCGCCAGCGCCTCCGGCGACAGCGCCCACCACGTCACGACGACGCTCGGCGCCGCGGCCGGAGATCGCGCGGCGGCCGCGGTCGAATCTCGGCCCGCCGACGACCGGGCGGCGCGGGTCGTGCGCGTGCCCTTGCGCGACGCGCCCGGCCGGTGCGGCGTGACCTTCGCGGTGTCGGAGGCCGGCCATTCGAGCGTGACCTGGGCCTGCCACGCGTCGTCCGAACCGTTGCCCATCAGCAGCGCGAAGTGGTTCGCGATCGGCACGCTGACCACGATGTCGCCGGCGCGCGCGGCGGGACGCTCGGTCGCGAACGACTCGTCGAGGAACGCGCCGCGGAAGCCGCTGAGGAACGAGCGGGCCAGCGAGTCGGGCATGGCCGGCGTGCTCTCGACCGACAGCATGCGCACGAGATGGGGCGGCGCCTGCGCGCGCGCCGCCGGCGCGGCGAAGGCCGACAGCCCGCCCGCCAGAAGCGCGGCGCACAGCGTCGCCGCGTGACCACGCGGCGCGGCCCATCGGTCGGATCGCGGGGCTCGCGTCACGCCGCCGCCTCCGGGACGAGCGGCGCGCTCTCGATCAGACGCCGGCCGACGGCCCGTGCGCGCGCGAGCAGATCCGCGGCGCCGGCCACGCTGCCCCTGGCGTTGTCGTCGTGCTGCCACACGATCGTCTCCTCCCACTTCGCGCCGATCCACTTGAGGTAGCCGCGCACACTGCGCTCGGCCAGGTCGTAGCGGTGCCGGCTCGAGCACGCGGTCACGAACACGCCGCGCCGCGTGCGGGCCCAGCGCGGGCGGAACGTCCAGCCGCCGTCCGGCGCGAGGCTGAGCGGCGTGACGCAATTGCAGCGGTCCATGACCTGCTTGAGCGGCCCGCTCACGGCGTCGAAGTACACGGGCGACGCCACGACCACGGCGTGCGCGCGCTCGAGCAGCGAGAACACGCGGTCCATGTCGTCGTGGTAGATGCACATCTCGTGGGGCCCGGTCGGATCCGGCCCGCACGCCTGGCACGGCTTGATCGTGAGGTCCTGGCAGCGCACGGATTCGAACGCCCCGCCGGCTTCGCGCACGCCGGCCGCCAGCGCGTCGAGCAGCACGTCGATGCTGCTGCCCGCGAGCGGGCTGCCGTTCAAGGCCGTCACCAGCCGTGTCGCGTCGCCCATGTTCACGTCCTCACCGCCCAGACCAGCGTCGTCGCGCCGAGCCGCGACACGAGCGGCAGCGCCTCGGCCAGCGATTCGCCCGCGCGCGCGGCGCCGAGCAGCGCGTCGGGCGTCGTCTTCGCGACCCACAGGAAACGCTTGAGCCCCTCCACGCGAAAGCCCGCGTTCTCCAGACCGCGCGCCAGCTCGCTGGGCGGCAAGGGGTGATGGTAACGATACGGATGGTACGTGGTCTCGTCGTCGCCGGCCTCGGGGAAGCACGACGACGGCAGCGCGCGGCGCAGCCACGGCCAGCGCACCGCCAGGCGTTTGACCGCCTCGATCGGCGAGTCCGGGTTCGGCGTCGACAGCGCGACGCGCCCTCCCCGGCGCACGACGCGCGCGATTTCGGCCAGCACGCGCGGCCGGTCGGGACGATAGACGTGCTCCATCATCTCGACGGAAACGGCGCGATCGAAGGTCGCGTCCCGATAGGGCAGCGCCCGCGCGTTCGCCTGCACGAGTCCGAGATCGCCGAGCGGCGACAGCGCGGCGCGCGCCCAGCGCAGCTGATCGAGGCCCAAGTCGATGCCGGTCACGCGCGCGCCCGAGCGCATCGCCCAATGCGTGCCGTAGGCCCAGCCGCAACCGAGGTCGAGCACGCGCTGTCCGGGCGCGAGGTCGGCCATGGCCAGCACTTCGCGGAAGCGCCGCACCATCATGTAGCGGCGCGTGCGCGAGCCCAGGTACCAGTGTTCGACGAGGAACGGAAGATCGCCGCTGCGCTCGAAGGCGAGCGCCGGCGCGCCGGCGAGCGGGGCCATGCGCGGGGGCGCGGCGGTTAACGCCGGGCGCGGCCGCGGCGCGAGGCGCCGGCGCGGCGCGTGGCCGACGCGCGACGCGCGGGGCGAGCCTTC
>Ga0310810_10005142_pt1 | contig 14573 bp, 10 predicted proteins | sample NCmetagenome_FD_207641 | JGI IMG/M metagenome (GOLD analysis project Ga0310810, IMG submission 207641) | Soil microbial communities from experimental microcosm in Duke University, North Carolina, United States - NC | ecosystem: Engineered > Artificial ecosystem > Soil microcosm > Unclassified ... | reverse complement strand
TTTCGGGGGGCGCCGCCTTCTTCTTCCCACCGCCGAACAGGTTCTTCAGGATGTCGCTGCCCTTCATCTTCTTCAGGCTGTCGGTGAGGGCCTTCGTGTTCGGCACGCCGCGCGTCGTGTCGCCGCCGCCCAGCAGGTTCGGCGCGGCTTTCTGCAGTTGCTGCTCGATGCTGTTCTTCTGCTGCTCCAGCGCCTGGCTCACGCGTCCGGCGGCTTCGTCGCGCAGGCTCTGCGTGTCGAGCGCGACGCGCGGCGACGCCGCGGTGCCGCCGACGCGGAACGCGAGGTGCACGCGGCCGTCGGCGTCGGCGAGCGCGCCCGCGGCCAGGGCGGCGTTCGCGCCGAGGCGCGCGACCTGCTCGCGCGGCACGGTCGTGCTCACGACGTAGTCGAGCGCGCCGTCGAAGCCGACGAGCCCGCTGGCCTTCCAGTCGCCGCTCGGGCCGTGCAGCACGACGTCGCGCGTCGCGACGCGGCCGTTCTCGATCTTGAACGGCAGGTCGAGCTTCTGGAACGAGACCTTCTGGAACGCCTTGATGCGCGTCATCGCCGCGATCGCCGCGAGCGCGGGCGCGGGGCCGACTTCTCCGTTCACGAGCCCGGCCACTCCGATCGCGGTCAGCGTGCGCGCCAGATCCCTGGGCTGCGTGCCCGCGCCCGACAGGTCGAGCGTGGTGCTGAGCGCACCCTTCAACAGGTTCTTGGCCGGCGTCCACGCCGAGAGCAGCGCGTCGGCCTGCACGCTGTCGACCTTGGCCTTCACCTTGAATCCGGGGCTCGCCGGGTTCGTCAGGTCGAACGACGCGTTGCCGCTCACGCGGCCGCCGTAGCCGTCGAGCGCGAACGACGGCGCGTCCAGGTGCGTGGGATCGAACGTCACGTTCGCCCCGACGCGCGCGACGTCGAGCTTGCCCTGCTTGAGCCGGCCGATCGACACGCGCCCGCCGCCCTTCACGTTCGGCAGCAGCGCCGGGCCGGGCGTCGGCGGCAGCAGTTCCGCGAGGTCCAGGTACGGCGAGTTGAGCGTGAAGTCCACGCCCGCGGGCGCGACGGCGTTGGGCTTGGCCATCATCGCCAGCGGCCGATCGATGGTGGCGTCCAAGTTGAACGACGACTTGCCGGCCTCGCCGTGGAATCCGCGCACCGTGGCGCGGGCGCCGGTGAACGCGACGTCGCCGGACACGTGCTGCATGGGCTGCGGCAGCTGCGGCGACTTCACGCTGACGTCGGCCAGTCGCGCGCTGCCACCCAAGGCCATCGAGCCGGGATCCTTCACGCGGCCCTCGCCGCTCGCGCGCACCGCGGCGCGGCCGGCGAGCCTGGTGTCGGCGGGCGCGACGAGCGGGCCGATCGCGGCGAGATCGAGGATGCCGTCGACGGCGAAGCGCAGTCTCGGATCGGCGAAGCGCGTCACCGTGACGCTGCCCTTGACCGGCTGGTCGCCGACGCGCGCCGCGAGGTCGCCGATGCCGAGCGAATCGGGCGCGAAGCGAGCCGTGAAGCCCAGCCCGCTCACGCCCACGGGTGCGCCCGGATAGCGGAACGCGCCGTTCTGGACGCGCAACGCGCCGGTGACGTCGGGCATGCGCTGCGGCGCGAGCGCGCCGTTGACGGTGAGGTTGAAGTCGACGCGCCCCGCGCCCGACACGCCGTGGAGCGCCGGCAATTCCGCCGCGGACAGCGCGCGCAGGATCTCGGCGAGATCGAGCGCGTCGCCTTTCGCGTGGAGGTTCAGTACTGGTCGCGTGCCCGATGCGTCGATGGCGCCCGTCATCGCGATCTTTGCGTTGCCGAGGCCGAGCGCGAGGCGGTCGAGCAAGAGGACGCGCCTCTGTCCGCTCCAATTGCCCTTGTGGTCCACCGTCAGCCGGAGGTCGGCCAAACGGCGATCGAGTTCCGCGAGGCGGGCCGTGATCGGGCCACGAGCGAGCCCACTCAACGTCGTTTGCCCCGAAGTCGCCGCGAAGATTCCCGAACGCGTCCCCTGCGCGACTTCGAGCCCGATGCGGCTGTCCACGTTGAACGCGGTGCGCCGCGCGGCGCGCACGTCGTCGACCACGATGCTCGCGCTCTTCAAGCTCAGCTCGCGCACGGCGAGGTCCATGCCGGGCGTGGGTTGCGCCGACGCTCCGGGCGTGGGCGGGCCACCGAGTCCGTCGAAGTTCGTCGTGCCGTCGGCGCGCAGCACGAGGTGCACGGTCGGCCGGTCGAGCGCGAGACGGCGGATCACGAGCCGGTGGCCCAGCAGCGCGAACGGATCGACGTCGAGGTCCAGCGCCTCGGCGCGCGCGGCGCTGCCGTTCGCGAAGCCGCCGGGCTCGGCGAGCGCCGGGCCCTTCAGCACGAAGCGCACCGGCGGCCACAGCGAGAACGACGCGCTCTCGATGCGCACCGGCCGATGTAGGGCCTGCGTCGCCTGCTGCTCGACGAGCGCGCGCACGCGCTCGGGCGGAAACGCGACGGCCACGATCACCCACGCGGCGCCGACCACCACGACCAGCGCGCCGAGCGCGATCCACAGCGGCCGCCGCTGCGCGCCGCCCGTCATGATGTGCGCTCCCACCCGCGTCCAGTCCGCGCTTGCCGCATGACGCCTCCCCTTCTAGAGTGCGGCCTCGGCACCATCGCCATGATCCCCACCGCCCTCGCATCGCTCCGCGAGCAACACCTGCTCGCCGCCATCCGCGCGGCCTCGCCCGAGGCCGCTCTGGAGTCCGCGCGCGCCGTGGCGCGCGGCGGCGTCCCGCTGCTCGAGATCACGTTCACCGTGCCCGACGCGCCCCGCGTGATGACCGCGCTCCGCGACCTGCCCGGCGCCATCGTCGGCGCCGGCACCGTGCTGACCCGCGAGCAGGCGCACGCCGCGCTGGACGCCGGAGCGCGCTTCATCGTCGCGCCGAACTTCGATCCGCGCGTCGCGGAAATCGCGCTCGCGGCGGGCGTCCTATACTGCCCCGGAGCCTACACCACGACCGAGATTCTCGCCGCGCGCGCGAGCGGCGCGCACGTCATCAAGGTCTATCCGGTCGGGGTGGCCGGCGGCCCTGCGTACATTCGCGTCATCCGCGACCCGCTGCCCGACGTGCCCATGCTCGCCGCGGGCGGCACGACGCTCGAGAACACGGTCGCGTTCCTCGAGGCCGGGTGCATCGGCATCGGGCTCGGCGGCGCGCTCGCCGATCCCGCGCTCGCGGCGCGCGGTGACTTCGCGGAGATCGAGCGCCGCGCGCGCGCGTTCGTCGACCTCGTGACCCGCTCGGGCCACGGGCGCGTGCCGGCCACGGATCGGGCGTGAGCCCGCGGTCGCGGGCGCTCGGGGCCGCGCTGCTGCTGGTTGCGCTCGGCGCGCCGCGCGCCGCGCACGCGACCGCCGAGGAGTTCTCGACGTTCTCGGTCGCGGCCCAGGAGGAAGACGACGAGAGCCTGCTCGACCACGTGCTCACGCGCATGCCGCTGGAGTGGCGCGACGATTGGGAACGCTCGCCCCAGGGCTTTCGCACGTCCGAGGGCTGCCTCACGTCCGGGCAGTGGTTCCAGGTCACGGACCTCAAGGTGCGCTCGCCGCTCGGCGATCGCGCGGAACTGGGCGTCGTGCTGCACCAGCTCCACGACAACCAGCGCGCGGTCGACGTGTTGTCGCTGGCGTTCCGCTTCCCGACGCGCCTCGGGCACATCGCCGTGATCTTCGACCCCAACTACGACAAGTCGCGCCAGGATTTCACGCTGGGCTGGCAGCTCGGCGCGGACACGTCCGCTTTCCAGATCGACGCACGCTTCACGATCGAGGACATGCTCAACAACCTGTGGGCGTTCCGCCAGACGCGTGTCGGCGGACTCGGTGAGCCGTACCTGCGACACCCGTTCGAGCCGCAGCTGCGCGTGGTGAGCCGGCACCAGCGCTGGCGCGCGGAGGTCTCCGGACGCTGGCTCACACCGTCGCGCCGCAACGTGTTCGAACTCGGCGGCGCCACGGAACGCGAACAGTACCTGTGGGGCGCCGCCGGCGAAGGATCCGTCGAGGCGCGGGCGTTCGGACTCGAGTGGGCGGCGGCCGCGCGCACCGATCAGGCCTCGAGCGCGGACCAGCCCGTGGACTTCTCGAGCGGCGACCGCCTCGACTATCGGCGCCAGTGGTCGGGCGAAGCGACCGTGCTCCGGCGCTTCACGCCGCGCTGGACAGCGTCCGCGCACTGGCTGTATCAGGCGCGCACGGAACTGTTCGGCCGGGACCTCGGGCCGGGCCTGTTCGGAGGCGTCGATCGCCTGAGCCACGGCGAAGTCGCGTATCGCATCCGCGACGGCTGGATGGGGCGCGTAGGGATCATGTACGACCGCATCGGCATCGCGCGCGCCGGAGTCGACCCGTTCTTCACGTACGGCTCGCGCAAGGAATCACGCGCGTACCTGGGGCTCGACGCCCGCTTCGGCCGCGTGTCGGTGTCGGGCGTCGAGGGCATCGAGCTGGACCAGGAGCCCTACGAGGTCACGTTCCACCACGACAAGGGCTTCCTCAGGCTGCAGACCACGTTCTGACGGACCGCGAGGGCGCGCGCCAATTCCTTGCCTCTCGGGTGTCGCCCCGGCTATCGTCCCGCCTTCCGTCACGAGATTCAGGGAAGGACCGGGCCCGTGACCTCGAACGACCGGCCGCCCAATTCAATTGGTCCTCAGGAGAAACTCATGCGCGCCCGCCTTCGTTTCGCCGTCCTTGCCGCCGCCGCGCTGACGCTGGCGCGCGCCGCATCGGCGGAACCCATCGGCTCCTACTACACGCTCACGCCGTTCGGCGGCTACACCATCTATGACGGCGATCTGCTGTTCCCGGGCACGCTGCCGCTGCGCGACGACCTGTACGCGGGCGGGCGCGTCGGCTGGCACGATCGGCACGGATTCGGCCTCGAGGCGGCGGGCGGCTTCATGCCGACGCGCGAAGACGTGGTCGGCGGGCGCGACGTCGACTTCAAGCACCTCTCGGGCAACCTGATGCTGACGCCGTTCCAGGGCCGCTACGGCGGTCCGTTCCTGTTCGGCGGCTTCGGCTACGGCGGCCTCACGCCTTCGAACGGCGGCACGAAGCTCAAGTACGGCACGGTCGAACTGGGCGGCGGCGTGCGCTTCTGGCTGACGGACGCCGTGGGACTGCGCCTCGAAGCGCGCAACATCTCGCTGATGCAGAAAGAGCCGAAGGTCGACTTCCTGTTCAACAACATCGTGTTCGGCGGCGGCATCGAGCTGGCGCTCGGCGCGACGCCGCGCGACACCGACGGCGACGGCGTCCCGGATCGCAAGGACAAGTGCCCGGACACGCCGAAGGGCGCCGCGGTCGACGCGACCGGCTGCCCGCACGACTCGGACGGTGACGGCGTCCTCGACGGCCTCGACAAGTGCCCGAACACGCCGAAGGGCGCGACCGTCGACGCCACCGGCTGCCCGCACGATCAGGACGGCGACGGCGTCTTCGACGGGCTCGACAAGTGCGCGGACACGCCGAAGGGCGCGACCGTCGACGCCACCGGCTGCCCGCACGACACCGACGGCGACGGCGTGCTCGACGGGCTCGACAAGTGCGCGGACACGCCGAAGGGCGCGACCGTCGACGCCACCGGCTGCCCGACCGACTCGGACGGCGATGGCGTGTGGGACGGCCTCGACAAGTGCCCGAACACGCCGAAGGACGCGAAGGTCGACAAGGACGGCTGCCCGATCGAAGTGACCGAGAAGGAGACGGAGCTGCTCGACACCGGCATGATCCGGCTCCAGAACGTGAACTTCGAGACCGGCAAGGCCGACCTCCTGCCCGACGCGTTCCCGACGCTCGACATCGTCGGCCAGGTGCTGACGAAGTGGCCCGAGCTGCAGGTCGAGATCGGCGGGCACACGGATTCGCGCGGCACGGCGGCCAAGAACCAGAAGCTGAGCGAGGCGCGCGCTTCCTCGGTGCTCACGTACATCGTGCAGAAGTTCCCGAACCTCAAGGCCACGCAGTTCACGGTGAAGGGGTACGGCCTGACCCGGCCGATCGCGCCCAACACCGACGAATTGGGTCGGGCCAAGAATCGGCGCGTCGAGTTCGTGGTGCTCAACAAGGACGTGCTGCGCCGTGAAGTCGAGCGGCGGCGACTGCTCAACAAGACCGAAGTGTCGGCGCCGGACACGACGAAGGGTCTGGCCGCGCCGGCCCTGCCGGACACGACGAAGAGCCTCGCCACGCCGGCCGCGCCGGACACGACGAAGAAGTAGTCGGAAGATCGCAAGCGCGGGCCGGGCTCGACTCACGAGCCCGGCCCGTCGTGCGTCCGGGCGCAGCCCCGGGCTGCCGCGCTCGGCCCGGCGATTTCCCGCGCCAGTCCTTGATGCGCCGGTCGCGACGGGATATCGTCCGCCGCGCTGGCACCCCGCTCGACATCCCTGCGCAAGGACGAAGCTTTCCAAGGCTCTCGCACAAGGAGTGCACCATGCGCGCACGTGTCGGTTGCTTCATCGCTCTGGCCTTCGTGGCGCTCGCGCCTCTCCACGCGATGGCCGCGGACTCATCGCCCCGAACCTGGATCACCCCGTTCGGCGGCTACACCGTCTTCAACGACAACTTCGGCCGCTACACCACGAGCGACAACGACCTGACGACGAAGAACGGCGTGTACGGAGGTCTGCGCCTCGGGCACGTCATGGGGAACGGGATCGGGATCGAGTTGGCGGGCGGCTATTCGCCGGCCAAGGCCACCGACACGCTCGGCACCGAGCACGACCTGACGCTGATGCACGCGTCGGCCAGCCTCATCTACAGCCCCGCGCCCGGCAAGTGGGGCGCACCGTGGGTCAGCGCGGGCGGCGGCGCGCTGCGCACGACGCTCAAGGACACGAAGATCTTCCTGGGCGGGGACGACCACCTCGACCAGGGCGTGTTCGACGTCGCCGGCGGCTGGGTGTTCCGCCTCGGCGATCACCTCGGGCTGCGCCTCGAGGCGCGCAATCTGCTCTGGGTGCCGCACAAGCGCCCCGAGACCGCGAAGCTCAACTACCAGGTGTACGGCGCCGGGCTGCAGTTCGCGTTCGGCGGCAAGGCCAAGGACGACGACGCCGACGGCGTGCCGAACAGCAAGGACAAGTGCCCCGGAACGCCCACCGGCGCGACCGTCGACGCCACGGGCTGCCCGAAGGACACGGACGGCGACGGCGTGTGGGACGGCCTCGACAAGTGCGCCGGAACGCCGAAGGGCGCGACCGTCGATGCGAACGGCTGCCCGAAGGACTCGGACGGCGACGGCGTGTGGGACGGCCTGGACAAGTGCGCGGATACGCCGAAGGGCGCGACCGTGGACGCCAGCGGCTGCCCGGCCGATGCGGACGGCGACGGCGTGCTCGACGGCCTCGACCAGTGCCCCGACACGCCGAAGGGCGCCACGGTGGACGCGAAGGGCTGCCCGATGGACTCGGACGGCGACGGCGTGCCGGACGGACTCGACAAGTGCCCGGGCACCGCGACCGGACTCAAGGTCGACAAGGACGGCTGCCCGATCGAAGTGACGGAGCGGGAGACGGAGCTGCTCGACACCGGCATGATCCGGCTCCAGAACATCAACTTCGAGACCGCCAAGGCCGACCTGTTGCCCGAGTCGTACCCGACGCTCGACGTCGTGGGAACGGTGCTCGCGAAGTGGCCCGAGCTCAAGATCGAGATCGGCGGGCACACGGACTCGCGCGGCGGCGTGGCCTATAACCAGAAGCTGAGCGAGGCGCGCGCCCAGTCCGTGCTCAACTACGTGATGCAGAAGTTCCCGAGCCTCAAGGCCGACCAGTTCACGGTCAAGGGCTACGGCAAGAGCAAGCCGCTCGTCCCCAACACGAACGCGCTCAACATGGCGAAGAACCGCCGCGTCGAGTTCGTCGTGATGAACAAGGACGTGCTGAAGAAGGAAGTCGAGAAGCGCAAGCTGCTGCAGAAGTAGTTCCACCCAAGGCGGCGGGGCGTTCCCGCCGTCCGACCGTGACGGGCCGGGGCTCCACGCTCCGGCCCGTCTCGGTTTTTCGAAGGCCCGAGGGCGACGGGCGCGCAGCACGGGCCGGCCGGGCGAGGCTTCTCGGACGGGGCCGGGAGAGCGTAGAATGCCTGCGCTGTTGGCTCACGCTCGCACCCCGACCCTCGACCCACGGGTACCGTCATGACCACCGAGACCGCGTCCCGCATGACTTCCGAGACTCACTTCTCCAGCGCCGACGTGGACGAGCTGATCGCCGTGCGCCGGGATCTGCACCAGCACCCCGAGACCGCGTTCCAGGAAGTGCGCACGTCGGGCATCGTCGCCGATCGCCTGCGTAAGCTGGGGCTCGAGGCGCGCACCGGCATCGGCAAGACCGGCGTGATGGCGACCGTGCGCGGCGGACGCTCGGGAAAGCGCGTGCTGCTGCGCGCCGACATGGACGCGCTGCCGATCCACGAAGAGAACGACACGCCGTACCGCTCGCAGACCGCGGGCAAGATGCACGCGTGCGGCCACGACTGCCACACCTCGATCCTGCTCGGCATCTCGAAGCAGCTGGTGTCGCTCGCGCCCGAGATCCCGGGAACGATCGAGCTGTGCTTCCAGCCGGCCGAGGAAGAAGGCGGCGGCGCGCTCGCCATGATCGCGGACGGCGCGCTCGCGACGAAGCCGGACGCCGCGTTCGGCCTCCACGTGTGGCAGGACCTGGACCTCGGCAAGGTCGGCGTGACGCCGGGGCCGTGGATGGCGGCGGTCGACGAGTTCAAGGTCACGGTGCACGGCACCGGCGCGCACGCGGCCATGCCGCACTTCGGCGTCGATCCGGTGCTGTGCCTGTCGCACATGGTCACGGCGCTGCAGGCCATCGCCAGCCGTGAGACCAGCCCGCTCAAGGAAATCGTGGTCAGCGTCACCCAGATCCAGACCGGTAGCGCGTTCAACATCATCCCCGAGACGGCGTGGATGAACGGCACGTGCCGCATCTTCGACGACGGCGTGTGGCGCGACCTGCCGGCGCGCTTCGAACGCATCGTGCGCGGGGTCGCGCAGGCGTTCGGGTGCCGCGTCGATATCGAGTACACGCGCCACAACCGTCCGACGGTGAACGACGCGGCGATGTGCGCGATCGCGCGCGAGGCGGCGGTCGAGGTGGTCGGCGAGAAGAACGTGCTCGACGACATCCGCACGATGGGCGGCGAGGACTTCTCGGCATTCCTCGCGGAGGTGCCGGGCTGCTTCATCGCGATCGGCTCGCGCAACGAATCGCGCGGGCTGACGTACGGCCATCACCATCCGCGCTTCGATGTCGACGAGGCGTGTCTGGCGATCGGCGCCGAAGTGCTGCTCCGCACCACGCGCAAGTTCCTGGGGCGTTGACGTGACCCCTCGCGCAGGACGCGCGATGCGGGGCGCCCGGGACGGCAGCGCGCGCCGTGCGGCGGGATCGGCGCTCGCGACGGCGCTGCTCGCCGCGGCCCTGGTCGCGGGCGCCGCGCCGGCGCGCGCGGAGTTGATGCAGCCCGATCCCAGCTACAAGGACGCGCAGTTCGATCTGCGCGCCGCGCTCAAGGACACGGTCGGCCAGGGCGAGAACCCGGTGCGCCTCGACACGCTCGGGGTCGCGCTGCTCCGGCTCAACCACTACCCGGAGGCGAAGCGCGTGTTCGCGCACGTGCTCGCGCTGAAACCCGGGGACGACGCCGCGGAAGCCGGCCTCGGCAAGCTCGCGCTGTGGAACGACCAGCTGGCCGAAGCCGAGAGCCTGCTGGCCGGCGGCCTCGACGGCGATCCGACCGCGGTCAACGATCTGCTCGCGACGCGCGTCCGGCGCGGCGAATGGGCGGCCGCGAGCGCGCTCGCCGACTCGCTCGGCCAGACCGGATACGCCGAGATGCTGCGCCGCCACGCGGACGGCGACCTGTATCAGAAGAGCGGCGCGAGCGAGGCGAAGCTGATGCTGGCCCGCGTGTACCCGGTGCCGCTTGTGCGCGTGAAGCTGAACGGCCAGCTCGTGCTGATGTCGGTCGAGACCGGCACCGGCGACCTCCTGATCGACGACTACTTCGCGCGCCAGCTGAAGCTGCAGATGCTGGGCTCGCAGCGACCGACGCTGTGGAACAGCGACTACGTAACCGTGAAGAACGCGCTCGTGCAGCGCCTCGACCTGGGCGGCGTGCGCGTCGCGAACGTCCCGGCCGGCGTGCTCAAGACCGGGCGCTGGAGCGTCGAAGTGAATCCGCAGGGCGAACACGTGGTCGGCGTCATCGGCATCAACCTGCTGCGCCAGTTCACGCCGACGCTGGACCTGAAGCGGCAGTACCTCGAGCTGCGCCCGCTGGACGCGGCGCCGCCGGCGGCGCAGGGCGCGAGCCACGTGCCGTTCGAGATCTGGGGCGAGAACGAACTGACCGTGTACGGCTCGATGAACGGCGGCCGGCGCATGGCGTTCGCGCTCGACTCGGGCATCCCCGGCTGCGGCGTGGCCGCGCCGCCCGAGGTGTTCGAAGAGGTCGGCATCAAGGCCGGGGTGATGACGCGCATGGTCGCGGGCGCCGGCTCCATGTTGCGCGGCCGCCCGTGGAACGGCGTCCAGGTGTCGGCGGTGACGATCGGCCCGCTCGCCAAGGACAAGGTCTCCGGCTGGTCGGGCGCGATCGACTCGTCCGAGTTGTGGCGGCACGGCGTGCGCCGCGACGCCGCGGTCTCGAACGACTTCCTGCGCGGCCGCCGCGTCACGTTCGACTGGGCGAAGCGCGAACTCGTGGTCGAGGGCGACTAGTCGCTGTCGGGCGCCGCGCGCGGCGGCCCGTCGCTCGGTGCCGGCTGGCCGTGCACCCGGACGCCGGCCGCGTGCTCGTACACCAGCTGACCGCCGCGATACCCGGCCTTGACGACGGCGCCCGCGGCGAAGACGTGCAGCAGGAGCCCCAGGCCCGCGACCGCGGCCCGCGCCTTGCCCGTGCGCCCGGCCACCGCGCGCACGACGACCGCCGCGATCGCGAGCCACAGCGCCCAGTCGGCCGCCTCCTCGTGCGCGTCCACCGCGTGCTCGTCGACGCCGCGGTTCTCGGCGACGTCGCCGGCCGGCCCGCCGGTCAGCACCGCCGCGACCGCGCCCAACGCGCCCACGATCAGCAGCGCGAACGCGGCGCGCCGCCACCAGTCGGAGTCGAGCGCGCGGCCCACCAGCTCGAACAGCAGCGAGATCACGATCAGCGTGACCGGAACGTGAACGATGATGGGGTGGAGCGGCAGGGACATGAACATGGGATCCTCCGGGCCATGAGGGGGCAAGCCGCCGCGAGCCTAGTCGGATGGCCGTGCCCACGCCAAGTTGATAGATTGCGCGCGTGACGCCCCCGGTCCGGCCGCGCGTGTTGCCCACGCTGATCTCGGCGCTCGTCGTGACCGCCGTCGACGCCGCGCTGCTGGCGCTCGCGCTCGGCGGCGTCGCGCCGCTCGCGCATCACGCGCGCGCCCTGGCGCTGATCGCGGTGTGGGCGGCCAGCGCGCTGACGCTGGGGTTCCTCCGGCCGGTGCGCGCGCAGGACGTCGTCGAACGCGCGAGCGGGCAGCGGCTGCTGCTCGTGCTGCTGTTCTTCGTGCCGCTCCTGACGCCGCCGCTGTCCGCGCTCGGCGAGCGTTTCGGATGGTGGCCGCTGCCGGGAGGCGCGGCGCTCTGCTGGGCCGGCGTCGCGCTCGCCGCGCTCGGGCTCGCGCTGCGCATCGCCGCCATGGCCCAGCTCGGCTCGCGCTTCGCGCCGATCGTGGCGGTGCAGCGCGAGCACGCGCTCGAGACGCGCGGCCTGTACGCGCGCATGCGCCATCCGGGCTACGTGGGCGCGGGACTCGCGAACCTGGGCGCCGCGCTCGCGTTCGGCAGCGCGGTCGGGCTCGCCGGCGCGCTGCTCATGGCGCTCGCCCTCGACGCCCGCATCCGCCAGGAGGAGGCGCTGCTCGCGAGCCGATTCGGCGACGAATTCGCGCGCTATCGGGCGCACAGCGGCCGCATCTGGCCGCGCCTCGGGCGCGGCGGGGCCTGACGGAGGGCCGCGCCGTCACGCCTTGGCCGCCCCCCCGGCCTCGGCTAGACTCCCCGGGATGCGACTCGCCTACCATGTGATGTCCTCGCCGCTCGGCCTGCTGTTCCTGGCGCGCACCGAGCGTGGCCTGCGCTATCTCGAGTTCATGGACCGCAAGAGCTTGAAGCGCATGATCGGCGGCCACGAGGTCGAGGCCGCGGGCGCGCGCTGGGAGCCGTCGCTTCTCGAGATGAAATCGTGGGTGGACCAACTCGAGGAGTATTTCAACGCCACGCGCGGCGAGTTCACGCTGCCGCTCGATCCCGTGGGCTCCGAGTTCCAGCTCGCGGTGTGGGCCGAGCTCAGACGCATCCCGTTCGGCGAGACGCGCAGCTACCTCGACATCGCGAAGGCCGTCGGCCAGCCGAAGGCGGCGCGCGCGGTGGGGCTCGCGAACAACCAGAACCCGATCGCCATCGTCGTGCCGTGCCACCGCGTGATCGGCGCCGACGGCAAGATGGTCGGCTACGGCGGCGGCGTGCAGCGCAAGCGCTGGCTGCTCGACCACGAGGCGCGCGTCGCGCAGCCGGTGGGCCGCACGCTCGACCTGTTCTCGCCGCCGGCCGCCGTGCCTCTGGCGAAGCGCGAAGCCGCGGTGGCCGCGCTGGTCCGCGACACGAATCAGGCGCGCGGCGGCGCGCGGCCCGCATCCGCGGCAGCGCGCGCGAGCGCGCCGCGCGGCGCTTCCGCGAAGCCGGCCGCCGGCAAGTCCGCACCGAAGTCCAGCGCGCCGCGCGTCTCGGCCGCCAGGAACGCCGTTGGACGCAGCAGCACCTCCGAACCACGAGGCGCCTCGGCCCGGCCGCGGGCACGCGCCACGGCGCGGAGCGGATCGAGTCGACGCGACGGACGCGCGACCCGACGCGCCGCGCGCTGACCCTCTTTCACCACTCCACGGACGGATTCGACGGGAGCGCCTTCCGAGCGCCCGCCGGAGGATTCATGTTCCGTCGTTGCTTCATCGTCCTGTCGTGCTTCGCGACGTGCCTGGCCGCGGCCGCCCAGGCCGGACAGGTGCGCGTCACCGTCGGAAACGGCAGTCAGACCTTCGCGCCGCGCGCCGTCAACGCGAACGTCGGCGACCAGATCGTGTGGGTGTGGGCCACCGGCGGGCACAGCTGCACCTCGGGCGACAGCTCGACGGTGACGCCGGACGGGCGCTGGGACAGCGGCCTGCTCGCCGGGTCGGGACTGGGCTTCGGCTGGAAGGTGCCGGCCGGCGTCGCCACGTATCGCTACTACTGCACGCCGCACGCCCCACTGATGGCCGGGCGCGTGATCGTGAACGGCTCGAGCATCGCGGTCTCGGACTTCCGCATCACCGAAGTGCAGTTCAACGAAGCCGCCGGCCACGACCTGATCGAGATCACGAACCTCGGCGATGCCGCCGGCGATCTCGCGCGCTACCGGCTCGCGGTGGCGAACGGCGCTTCGGTCGCGCTGCCGCTGCTGAACTTCGTGCCGGTGGCGCCGGGCGGCACGATCACCGTGCACACGAACCAGGCGGGAACGAACACGGCCACCGACATCTTCGCGCCGACGCTCGGGAACCTCGGCGACGCGTCGGGCGCGATCGCGTTGTACGTGCCGGCCCCGACGCTGACGTTCGGGCTCACGAACGTCGACCAGCTCGTGGACTACGTCGCATGGGGCGCGAGCAACGGGCCGAACGAGACGGTCGCGGACGGCGCCGGCTTCTGGAACGCCGGCGAGTTCGTGCCCGCGGTCGCCGCCGGACACTCGATCGAGTTCTGCGGCACGACCGGACAGCACGGCGCTGCGCGCTGGTACGACAACAGCACGCCAAACTTCTCGGGCGCCGCGGAGAACTGCGCGACGCCGGTGCACACCTCGACCTGGGGGCGCATCAAGACGCTGTACCGCTAGCGCGCGACTCGCGCGGGGCACGGGCGCCGCGCCGCGGGCGCTGCCGCCCGGCGCTTCTCAGCGCCGCGGCTTCGGCTCCGCGAAGTGATCGAACCCCGCGGCCGGCAGCGGCGCCACGCGCCCGCGCGCGTCGCGCCACGTCAGCACGCCGGGCGCGTCCGTGAAGCGGCCGACGAACGCGAGCGGCGCGTCCCGCTCGCGCGCCACGCGCTCCGCCGCCGCGCGCGCGTCGCGGTCGATCGCCAGCAGCAGCTCGTAGTCGTCCGACGGGCCGAAGCGCAGCTCCGGCTCGCGCACGCCGAGCGCGCGCGCGGCGCGCGCGAGCAGCGGATCCGCCGCCCAGGCGTCGATGTGCGCGCCGACGCCACTGGCCACGGCGAGGTGCTCGAGGTCGCCGGCCACTCCGTCCGACACGTCGATGGCCGCGGTCACGGCGTCGGTCGCGGCCAGGCGCTCCGCGAACGCGACGCGTGACGCCGGCGCGCGCCACGCGTCGACGAGCGGCCGCCACGCGCGCGCGCCGGGCGCCGCTTGGGCCGACGCGAGCAGGCGCACGGCGGCGCCGGCGCGACCGGGATACCCGGTCAGCGCGAGCCAGTCGCCCGGGCGCGCGCCGCGCCGCGTC
>Ga0310810_10005141_pt1 | contig 14573 bp, 13 predicted proteins | sample NCmetagenome_FD_207641 | JGI IMG/M metagenome (GOLD analysis project Ga0310810, IMG submission 207641) | Soil microbial communities from experimental microcosm in Duke University, North Carolina, United States - NC | ecosystem: Engineered > Artificial ecosystem > Soil microcosm > Unclassified ... | reverse complement strand
GATCCCAAGTAGATGGGAGACTCACCACTCGGCGACCATCACTTCTCGAACGCAAATATTTTCTTCCAGTCATCTTTCATGCTGATGACGGTCCAACTTTTTTTCTTGGCCTCGGCCATTAGCGTGTCGGTGAAAGTGCCGACTTTCGAGTTTGGGCCATAGGCGTACTCGCGTTTCTCGTCATCGTGATGCACGAGCATCATTAGCCGCGCACCGTCGCCCGCCTGGGTGTACTCGAGCATCTGCCTATCACCAATCGAATTACCGAACGCCGCGACCGGTCGACGGCCTATCATCAAGTAAATGCCCTCCGGCTTGCCAGCAGTGTCGTCATTTAGTAGGAGTTTGGCCACTTTGGTCAGGATCGGCTTGCCGCTCTTGTCATAGCCGAAGTGTGTCGCACCGGCGCTACCGACAACCTGTTCGGGCGGGATGCCGTAGACTTGCTCAGAGTACATGCGCACAAAATCCTGGCCGCCGCCGGTGACAAAATAAGTCTTGTAGCCGTTGGCGCGGAACAGTTTCATCACCTCCAGCATGGGCTGATACGTCAAGTCCGTATAGAGCTGCTTGAAGCGCGGATGCTTGGCGGCGGCAAGCCACTTCTTCACCTCGCTGGTGAACTCGTCCACCGTCATGCCAGTGAGTGTCGCTGCGAGAATCATTTCCAACTGCGGCATCGTGAACTTGGCCATCGCCTCACGATTACCGGAGAGCACGGTCTTAAAAGGCTCGACGTTTTTCAAATCCGGCTTGGCTTTAACCACTTCAGGAACCCGTTCCAGGCAATAGATCACCTGCGTATACATCGGCTGCTCGACCCAGGTCGTGCCGTCCTGATCGAACACAGCGATGCGCGCCGCCGGTAGCACGAACTTCGGGCTATCCTTTTCCGTGGTCGTCTTCACGAACTCGATAATCGCCTTTTTTGCCGCGCCGTCGTTCCACGAAGGCAGCTGATCGGTCTGAGCGGACGCCGGAACGAACATTAGCAGTATAAAGAATACAGCGAATATCACTCTGTTTATTATCGTGCGTTCCATTGAGACGCTCCTTTCCTCTTGTTATCTCCAATACCTCTTATAAAAAAGGAGCGAGGGTCGGGTGGATCTTCCGCCCCTCGACGCTCATCACTCGTCCCTCAAAACTTCTTCTTACTTCATCCTGACGAAGTACACATTGAAGTTCTGTTGTACTACAGCCTGAAAATAGACTCCCTTGAGTTGGTCCTGCTGCGGATCGTAGGTCAGCGTGTACGTGCTGCCGGGGTAATTGGGCGCGCGCAGCTCGACAAAAACTTTTAGCGTCGAGCTATCACGTGTGGCCTCGGCCTTGGCGATATTGATCGGATTGGGGTTGAGATAGACTGCGTCGATGTTGCCGCCGGCATCGACAGCCCGGATGTCTAAAACATAACCGCCGTCGGGCCTAAGCCAGCGGCCGTTCAGCGCATCAAAACCGTCGTTGGCTCCGCGCAAGAGCGTGACGGCGGCACCGATTCCTGCCAGCAACACGACAGTGATAGTGATGAAAAACTTGCGCCGCCCGTGCGGCTTGGCGGGAGGTTGTTGTCGAGTTGGCTGCTTTCGCTTGGGCGTGCTCATAAGTCCCGCCTAGGTTATGTGGCAACGGGCGGCCCTTGCGAGCCGCCCGCACGAAGGTCCTTCGGATTACTGCCCGGGGCCTTTGCTCGCCGCCTCAGCCTGGGCCATCTTTTTCGCCATCTCGGCTTTGACTGCGTCAAGATTGAAGCTCGCGCCCCGCTGCATAGGCGGATAATCGAGGAAGGTCTGGATTTCCTTGCCGATCACCTGCTGGACAAATACAAAGCGCCAGAATTGGAACTTGAACCAATCGAAGTATTGCTGCGCCCCATCTTTCGTTCCATTGCCCGGCCAACCGGTGCGCTCGAAGGGATCAAGGCGAAGGTTAGTGATATAAGGCACGTCGGGATGGGTCTTGTCACCCAGCCAGCCTGCAGGTTGGTCGATGAAGCGGAACTTGTAATCGTCGATGCGGACCGCGCCAACCGTGCTTTCGCCGAGGTAGAAGATTTCATGTCGCGCGGACGGCCCTTTGCCGGTGATGGCGGCCATCTGGTTATAGCCGTCCAGATGGTTCTTGTAAGTCCGGTCGCCGATCGTTTTCCCCTTCAGCAACTCTTCGGTGATGTTCGGATTACCGGCTGCGGCGACGAAAGTCGGCAACCAGTCCAGGCCGGAGAAGATGCCGTTTTGCACCGAGTCCGCCGGCACATGGCCGGGCCAGCGCAGGATGCAGGGCACGCGGAAGCCGCCCTCGAGGACTGTTCCCTTGGACTGCGCGAACGGCGTCTGACCGCCATCCGGCCAGGTGAACACCTCGGTGCCGTTGTCGGTGGTGAAGATAACGATAGTATTTTCGTCTTCGCCCATGTCTTTGAGCTTCTGCATCACCAAACCGACGTCATCATCGAGCTGGGCCATGCCGGCTTCATGTTCCGACCAGCCATTCTCCGAGTTGCGCATCTTCTGATACTTCTCGGAAAGATGCGTGACGATGTGCATGCGGGTCGGGTTAAGCCAGACGAAGAACGGCTTGCCGTCCTTATTGGCCTTGTCCATAAAATTGATGGCGAGTTCGCGGATCTCGTCGTCCACCGTTTCCATCCGTTTCGGATAGAGCGGGCCGGCATCCTCGATCCTCTGCTTGCCGATCTTGCCCCAGCGTGGCATCTCGGTGGAGTCATCTTTGTCCGTGGCCCAGCTGTGAACCATGTTGCGTGGGCCGACGACATTCAACAGGTTTTGCGGATAGTTGGGATGTGCCGGGTCTTCCATCGCATCGAGGTGATAGAGATAACCGAAGTATTCGTCGAAGCCGTGGACGGTCGGCAGAAACTCATTCTTGTCGCCAAGGTGATTCTTGCCGAACTGTCCGGTGGCGTAACCCATCGACTTCAACACCGTCGCAATGGTCACCGCCTCGGCAGGCAGGCCGACCGACGCACCCGCCTGGCCAACCGTAGTCATGCCGGTGCGGATCGGCAGCATGCCGGTAATGAAGTTCGCGCGACCCGCCGTGCAACTCGCCTCGGCATAATAGTCGGTGAACAACATGCCTTCCTTGGCCAGCTGGTCGAGGTTCGGCGTCCGGCCCGCCATCATACCGCGGTGGTAGGCGCCGATGTTCCACATGCCGATGTCGTCGCCCATGATCACGACGATGTTGGGCTGCTTCTGCTGCGCAACAGCCAACTTCACAGAACCCACGAGCCAAACAAGAAAGGCGATGGCCGCCACTGAAAAGATATTTCTATACCTCATAGATATCTCCCTCTTTTTTTTATTCGCTAAATTTTGCAGTGCAGCGTGTCCCTCGCCGATGGTTAAAATCAGCAAAAAAACCGGCAAGACGATGCACAAGACGACCACTATCAAAATCACTCCAGCTGCATTGAGCAGAAGTTTGTGTAAAGAAGGTGGCACCTATTCGCTCAAGGGGAAACTCGCATTAATGGCGATTCCTCGCATCGCTATTGATATGCGGTCCTTGACTTAAGCCGCATCATATTCCGCAAGTTTTTTTAATCTCCGCGATTTTTTTGTCGATCATATCTGTATTCGCCGCTGGCGACTTCGAGCTTCGCCTTTTCCGAACCCGTTAAAATGCTGAGCGCCGCAGCCGATGGCTGAACCGCTGTCACACCGGACGCTATTCGGGTTAACACGTTGGACTTCTCTGTCTGCAACACTGCGATATCGCTGGGTCCAGTCTGACAATTGACTGGCTTGGCAAGCTCCTGCTCCGCCTGCTGGCTGATTGGCGAGCACGCCGCACAAAGCAAAAACAAAATTGCTAGGGCTGAAATCTGTTTCATGCTTTGTCTCCTTTTCTTAGCGTTTCCACGGCTATGACTCTCCTACACTCCACAGGTGCGTTTGATGTCGGCGATTCGTTCATCGATCTTTTGGTTATATCCGGCGGTCGCGACCCTGAACTTCGTCGCTGAAGTTGCCGTAACCGGTCCGATGACAATCCCAGCCGGAACAACAGATGTCACTCCGGCGACAACTTGCCTTGCTACATGGGCTTTTTCTGATTCCAGGACGCGTATGTCGCCCTCTTCTGAAGTGGCGCAGTTGATCGGTTGAGTGAGCCCCTGTTCGACTTGCTTCTCCTGAAACGCGCAACCAGCCAAACTGATCATGGCCAAACCGCTCGTCCAAGCCGAACCGTCTCACTTGTTCACCTCATCAGCAGCGATCCTTTTCGAGATCTCGCTGTGTCGGACGGTCAACTTCGTTTTCGCGCAAAAGTGTTAAAGCAGCCGCTATGCCAGGGGCTAAACGAACACGGACGCCGGCGGAAATGTTTGCATTATTCGGGGCGTAGAAAATCAGGCGCAAACACAAGCGGGTGAGAACCGCGGGAGAAAAGCCTCAGCATCTGGTGCACTCTCAAAATGCTGAGGGTCGGTGATTGGCCTTCAGCTCGTCAGCGCGACTGTGCAAATCGATACTATCGATCAGTTTTTAAGCGCTTAATGAAGAGTCGTTGTTTGATCTCGCTGTGCATAGCTCGAGACTTTGGTGAGGCCGAGTTTTTTCATGCGGAATCGCAAGGTCGAGGGATGGAGCTTTAATAGTGCCGCTGCACCCTTGGGTCCGTTAATACGCCACCCGGTCGCTTCCAGAGCGCGCAAAATATTTTTCCGTTCGGCTTCGTCCGCCGTGAAGATGGGACTTAACCGGTCCGGTGCGTCGATTTGTCCGGCCGACGCCGCCGTTGCTTGGGCAAGGGACTCGGGCAGCCGAAGGACACCGCCCGACACAACTAAGAGGAAAGAAATGTGCAACGAACGACGTCCGGGGAAGGTTTGTTTTTGCTTAGTTCGCAAGCTCATGATCCAAGGCTTCCCTCGGAACACAACGAGTTGCATTCTGGATGAGCGGCCGTAAACTCTTCGTCCTGCTTAGTTTTGCGCCGAGCGCGAGAAGTGATCGATTTTTTGCACGATTGAAAGGATCCGGCAGGACTCAAGATCGCAGGACGGCGACAATTCGAAAGTGCGCCTGATGCTGTGAATTGTCTGTCATCTTCACTTCATCCTCTCGAAACTCACCTGGAACCGTTGCTGTTCGACCGCTTGATAATAAATTCCTTGGAGCTGATCGCTCGACGGATCATAGCTCAACGTGTAAGTCGATCCTGGATAGTTTACGTCACGTAGTTCGACAAAAACTTTCGTGACATCGCCGTCCCGAGATGCTACCGCGTTGCCGACATGAATGGGATAGGGATTGAAGTACGAGGCGTCCATGGCGCCCGTGTCATTTATATTACCGATGGCCATCACGTAGCCGCCGTCTGGCCGGCGCCAACGGCCTTTGAGCTTCTGGAATTCGGTATTGTTTCCGACCGCACCCGGATTAGCAGTGTTCGCTTCATTTACAGAGCGCGTGACGGAAGAAATAGATGGAGATTGTAAGCGCCACGAAATAAGCACCACGAGCACAACGATGGCACTTCCTAAAAGGAACAGCGGCGAAAGTCGAACTCGCCGCTTAGCTGTCCTATTATCTATTTTATTTCGTTTTCGTTTACTCATTTTTGGCATTACTTCGCTTCGACGATTCCCGGCCGGTGCCATGTTCCTTCTCCCCGCGGCGAACAGCAATCTTCTATTCTGTACATGATCGAAGTTTTCCTCATTGCGCGCGGAGTGACGTCGCCAGGTTTAGAAGATTTTGCGGATGTACCTTGATCGCCCCACCGCGTGGGCTTTCGATATCCGCGATCAGAAAAAATGCAATGGCAACCACCAGCGGTAGGATCAGCAGCAATTTGGATTCCCGTTGCGCGTCTCTGGCGCCGAAGCCGACCAGCGCGTTGGCGAAGAAGGCAATCATGGCCATCAAGCCCCAAGCCGCAAGCGGGATACGATTCCACCATGCAGCCTGCGCATAACCCTGCGAGTTCAACACATCATTCATGCCCGAAACCGCCAGGGCAACGATGGCTGTCGGTTGCGCGACGGCCGGGGCCTGTACCGCGGACCACAGGTCAGCTTGTAGTTTGGCGGTTTGAGCATCGATCTTCGAGAGGTCATTGCTACTACGAGCCTCATAGAAAGCGATGCGCTGATCGAGATAAGCGATAAGCAGGGGACGCACCTTCACGGCATCGGCTGGCGGCAGCAGGCCCGCCCGCGCGTATTCCGTCCCGATCGCATTGGCCTCTTCTTCCTCGAGGTTCTTGCGCTGATCGTATCGGTTCAGTGCCATTGAAAATGTGAATCCGATGATCAGTCCGAGCAGTGTCAGCGTCGCGCCCTGAATGATGCCGAAGTCGTCACGCACTGCGCCTTCGGGCAATCGCCATCGTTTGCCGAAGAACACACCAAGATGTGCTGAGAGCGCCAACACTATAAATGAGAGCACCAGAATCAGCGCCGGATAACTTGTCACGTCCACGATCTCTAAACCTCGCCACTCACCACCCGTTCGTTTCTTGCTACGCTTTTCAGCGTCGCACGGGCCCGGTCACTTCGCCGATGCATTTATAGCCCTTATAAAAAGGAAACAAGAAAATCTCCCAACCCAAATCCGTCTGAATATCCTTCAGTCTGACCTCCACACCCGCTCGTTTCGCCTCTTCCTGCAGCTCTTCCAAGCAACCATTCTGCGTGTACGCACTGACGACGATTTGAGCCGGCCGGTCCTTGCTTTCCGGAAGCGCAAACTGCGGTCCGCATCCGGCAATCACAGAAAGAACCACGACATTCTTAAAACTTCTCTTCATCGCCGTTCTTCTTTCTTCTTGCCGAACCTAGCAGTCGCCCACACGTCCTATCGTTAAGTTGTCGCTCGGCGGCGGCGGTTTTGGCGCGAACGGAATCGCGAGCGGAAAAATAAACTCTTGAGTGATCCGTTTCGCGATGAGCGGGTTCTATCAAAGAGCCGGTGGCCTTGTATATTGCCCTTTAGTCCAATACGAGCGAAATACCGTCGAGCAGCACTCTGGACGACGCGGATCCTCACTCACTCATGACCTCGACTCAGACCGCATTGGATTTATGCCAGTGCGGGTCCTCATGGCCGAGAAAATCATCCTTGAACGCAGCGAAAATGGCCGAGCAGACGACCACCACAGCCACCGCCCAGCTCGCCGCAATGGCAGCCTGCTCAGCGATCATCGGATCTTTCAACAGAGCCTTAGTCGCCGTAGCCGGCAAGACGAACCCGATCACGATCGCACCGACGGCGACGCCCACATGGTTGCTGAAAGTTCGCGTGCCAAAGAGCGTCGATGCCCAGCGCTTCCCAGTCGCCTTGATGACTCCCATATGTCCAAACAGGCGAATCATGCCGAATCCGCTGCCCATCAGGAAAAGCGACGGCAAGACCATAACATAGGTCGGCTGCCGCGCCGGAATCGCAAACCACCACCCCAGACTCAGCACGATCAGAGTGCATCCGATCGCTGTCTCTATCGGGCGAGTGAGTCCGTATTGCTCGCGCAACCGATGGGCGAGCAGATGCAAGGTGAGCAGAGGGATCGTAAGCACCAGCATGACGATGCCTACTTCGGTTGCCGAAAGCTCACCGTACGCGAGGAGAACTACTGAGAAAGCCGCCACGGTAATGTGGAGCGCGCTAACGTGAATGGCTCCGAACAGGTCGGTGATCCACAAACGCCTGTTGTGCAGGAAGATGTTGGTATCGAACAGCGGCCGCGAGGAGCTTCGATTGAGGACGAAGAAGCCGATCAGGCAGACAACCCCGGCAGCCACGATCACCAGGCTGAACGGCCAGGGAGCCCGATGCTCCCTGGCTACCAGCAGCGCCAGGTATGGACTTAAAAGACCGAGGCCGAGCAGCAGCGCGGGCAGCAACAGGGCGAGTGTAAACACGCTCTCCTCGTCACGACGCTCCTTCATCGAGTACGCGCCTATTCCGACGGCGACCAGCATCAGAACTGCGTCAGCGAGGAACAGCCGCCGCCAGTTCGGCGCAGACGCGATCAGTGGACCGACAGTGGGGCCGAGCACCATGCCGGCCATGCCGGCGCCGCGCCACAATAACCAGGCATCGTGACGTGTCGTGCCGTGCATAGTCGTCACTAGGACCCCGCCGGTGGCGGCGAGTATCAATCCCGCACTGAAGCCCATGAACGCACGCACCGCAATCAGCGACTCCATACTGCTCACCGTCGAGCCGAGGAGTGCGGCAGCAGAAAATGCTACACCGCCGATTATGAACATGCGCTTGCGGCCGACAATGTCCGCCACTCGTCCGCCTGCAACCGCGATCATGATGAGCGCAACCGAGTAACTAGCTAGGGCGATCTTGACCCGCGAATGCGAGGCGCCAAGCTCGCTGGCCAGGACGGCGTGGAACATCACGAACACCGTGCTGCCCAACCACGCGAGGAAGACCGCAAGAGTGATTACGATCAGGCTCAGCCGGCGCTTGTGGCGCTTCTTGCGTTTCTTTTCCTTTTTCTCCGCCTTCTTGAGTTGATGCGCGGCCTCTTCCTCGGGGGTTCTCTGGAGCTTGGACGGATTAGCTTCGCCCTCCGCTTCAGTCTTGAGCGGCGCGACCGGGGTTGATTCAGACATCGAGAGCCTCCTCAGGCCTTCTCTTGATCATCCGCCAGCAGCATCTGCGGCACAGCCACAAAGCGGTACTTAGGTTCCGCGCCGGGCTGGCGCACCAAAACCCAGATCAGATCGAATCGGTCGTCGGGCCAGCGCTTCGGAATCTCGTCACTATTTACGATCGGGAAATGACGCACGAGATCCGCGAGCGTCCCGTGATGCCAGACGATCAACGCTGGTTCCGGCCGGCGGAGCACATCTTTGACCAAGTCCTGTTCGTTGCCATGGGTGTGAGAGTCCTCGATCGTAAGCTTTAAGCGGTGCGCTGTCGGAGTTGCGGTATTCATCTCCCGCTTGCTCTTCGCTTCGGGCGTCGGTCGAGTCGCGAAGATTCGGCCTGGAGGCACGATATGAGGATGAGCCTTGGACGGGGCATGGGCGAAAAGGCCGGCGAGCGCCCCGGCTCGGGTCCAGCCCTTTACTGAGAGAGAGTGCTCATCATGCTCGCCATGATGATCGACCCCGTGCGGTCGCGTGCCCTCACCGGGCTTCTCGCCGTGGCGCACGAACATGATGGTTTCTGGAGCTCCGTGATGATTTGCCATGTCACACCTAGTGCTTTCTTCGAAGGCGGTTTACCGCCGTACCTATCGCGATATGTTGAAATCCTGCATAAGCGCGCTGCCCGACGCGTTCACTTCACATCCGGATGATCCGGCTTGATCGCTTGCGCAAGGCTCAAGCCGACCAATTGGGCTACCACCACGGCGATGTAGAACTGTCCGAACACGGATTCGAGCCAGATGAGCGAATAGACCGGAAAGCCCGCCGGCGCGATATCGCTGAAACCATAAGTGGTCAGCGTCATGATGCTGAAATAATCGAACAGAAATCGTTGCATATGCCAGTTGCCCAGCTGCGCCGCAATCTTATCGCTGATTTGAAATGCCTCAGGATGGATCAGGTAGACCAGCCCATAAAGATTGCCCCAAACCGCGCCGGCCAACAGATAACCGCAAAGCGCGCCAACAACATCATCGGTTCCGATCGCACGGCGCCAGAATATGCGCTGCAGAATCACGATCACCGCAAAAGCGAGAAACACCGCCGCCAGAGCGTGGTATACAATCGCCCATATCTGAGAAGGGTGCGGCACAAGCTGATGCAATATGCTGGCAAGGAAGGTGCTGCCAATCAGAAACAGCGACATGCGCTGCTCCCAGCGGTTCTCAAAAACGGCCAGAAGCACGACGACATAAACCAGCAACGTAGCCACGCCCACGCCAATCGCGACACCCTCGCTCACATGGAGGGCCAGCGGCTCCAGGAGCGCGACCGCCACCAGCGCCGCCAGCAGAGCCACGTGCTTCCACGCCCGAAGACTGTTAATCACGCAGCGCCTCACTCATAGCAAGTGCCAGAACCAGTGCTGCGGCGAATTATGCTACTAGGAATGTTGAGCGGTGCGCGGCCGTGGCGCATTCAGCCATTGTCATAACCGACGGTGCTGACGTGCTCATAAAATCACTCCTTTCGAATTTTCCGGTTTCCTCCAAACCTTCTTGATCATTTTCGCGACGCATGCTGTTTTTCCAGCGCTTCCAGCTCGGTCTCGAATGTTTGCATCATTCGCGCACAGGCAAACGTGGAGGACCGATGCGTTCCTCACTTTGCGCTGGTGTTAAAGTTGAGTTGATTTGTCTTGACGAGGTAGCATGAGCAGCATCGCAAAGAAACCTTAAGCGTCATTACAAAAACCAGCGCCGGATAACTTGTTATATTCACCATCCTTTTGGACCTTGTCTGTTCACTTGTCGACAGCCCCTAGCACACCGACCGGCTCGAGACGAGTTCGTCATTTCCGCATGCTTTTAGCGGGAATCCAGGCGGAATTCGACTGCAGCCCCGATTAAAGCGTTCGGGGGTGATGATCTGAGACACTTCGGTCCACTCAGCGTCGTCCTCCAACGTGTCGTCCGTTTTGAGTGTGAGGTGGGGAGCGGGGAAATTTTCATCGCCCGTCCCTCACCACTCGACCCTGTTGTCGCAATGTCCTCAAGAGGAAGAAGCCGCGATGAACGAGCCTTTCACTCCGCGACCCTCGTCCACTACTCACTCATTTTGTTGTTACGCATGGCCGTTTCCAGTTTCTTGATGTCCTCGGGCGATAACTGCGGACGATCGACCTTGATCGTCAGCTTGTTGAGCTTCGCGGTCAGGGGAAACGGCGGCTTGTAGTCCGCGTCGTTCACGCCGGTCAGCGTGTCCGACCCGATGTCGAAGCTCTCGTCCCATTGCAGAATCATCGGCAGGGTCTTTTCCATCGTCTTGGTGGCGACGACTTTGCCGTCCACCTTGAGCGTGCCCGTGCCGGGACCGCCGACGCCGGAGAAGTTGTTGAACGCCAGCGTTCCCGGTCCCATGCCGTCATACTTGAAGTCAAACTCGACGGTATGCTTACCGGGCGACAGCGCATCCGGGCCTTCCCACTTGAGTCGCTCGAGATCGACGAGATTCCAGAGCCACACCGGCTTACCCCTGAGCAGGTAAAAACCGTATCCGGCGAAGCGCCCGCCGGACGTCAGAATCATTCCTTCGGCGCCGCTCTGCGGAACCTCGATGTCCGCCGTGACGGTGTACGAACTATTCAGCAGCAGCGGTGAATCGCCCTGCGGCAGGCCCACCATCGGCCTGGTGTAAACGAACTCCGATCGTCCTGCGGTGATGTTCGGGCGCGGCGCGACGATGCGGGCGGCCACGGATGCATCCAGCGGGAACACCTGATATTTCTTTGCCTCGGCGACAAACTCCCCGCGCATCTCCTTCACCTTCTGCGGGAATTGCTTCGCGATATCCTGGGTCTGGCTGAAGTCCTTTGTCAGGTTGTAAAGCTGGAACACCTGGTTGTTCAGCGGATCGGTGTTGGCCGGACCGAAGGCTTCCCAGGGCGCGCGATTGACCTTGGTGCTCAGCATCCAACCGTCGTTGTAGAGCGCCCATTGACCCATCATCTCGAAGTATTGTCTCTTGTGTCGCGATGGCGTCTTGGCGTTGTTCGCGTCGAACGTATACAGGAAGCTGGTGCCTTCAATCGACGCCTGCTTGATGCCATCGATCATCTCCGGCGCTTTGATGCCGGCTGCCTCGAGGATGGTGGGCACGACGTCGATGACATGCACGAACTGCTCGCGGAGTCCGCCCTTGTCCTTGATGCGCGCCGGCCACGACACCACCATGTTCTGGTTGATGCCGCCAAGCCGCGAGGCGTTCTGCTTGAACCAGTCGAACGGCGTGTCGAAGGCCCACGACCAGCCGGCCGACATGTGGTTGTAGGTCTGCTCGGTGCCCCAGACATCGTAGAACTTGAGCTGAACTTCGGCGGGCAGCTTGTTGAGGCCGTTGAAGAAGGCGACCTCGTTCGGCGTGCCCAGCGGCCCGCCCTCGGCGCTGGTGCCGTTGTCGCCGTTAATGTAGATGACGAGCGTATTGTCGAGCTTGCCGAGGTCCTCGAAGGCCTTGATCACGCGGCCGATCTCGTAGTCGTTGTAGGCTGCGTACGCGGCAAAGACATCGACTTGTTTGATGAACAGCTTCTTTTCGTCGGCCGACAGCTTATCCCAGGGCGTGAGCATATCATTTGGCCATGGCGCAAGCTTGGTGTCCTGCGGGATCACCCCGAGCTTCTTCTGATTTTCGAAGATGCGCTCACGCACCTTCTCATAGCCTTCGTCGAACAGGTGTATCTTGCTGATCTTGTCCACCCACTCCTTGGTCGGGTGGTGCGGGGCGTGGGTCGCGCCCGGCGCATACTTGATAAAGAGGGGCTTGCTCGGGTCGGTCTGATGCATACGCGTCATGTAGTCGATGGCATCGTCCGCCATTCCCGTGACGAGATTCCACCCCGGCTTGCCCTCAAACGGATAGATCTGCGTCGTGTTGCGAAACAGGTTCGGCTGCCACTGGTTGGCGTCGCCGCCGACGAAGCCGTAGAAGTACTCGAACCCCATCCCGGTGGGCCATTGGTCAAACGGCCCCACTTGGCTTGCCGCGAACGCTGGAGTGTTGTGGTCCTTGCCGAACCACGCTGTTGCATAGCCGTTGTCGAGCAGAATTCGCCCGATCGTGGCTTTGTCCTTGGGGATGATGCTGTTGTAGCCGGGAAAGCCAGTCGACTGCTCAGAGATCACACCGAAGCCGGCCGAATGATGGTTGCGCCCGGTGATAAGAGCGGCGCGCGTCGGTGAGCACAGCGCGGTGGAGAAGACGCGGTTGTAGCGCAGGCCTTCCTTCGCGATGCGATCCATCGTCGGCGTGGGAATGACACCGCCAAAGGTGCTCGGCACGCCGAAGCCGGCGTCATCGGTGATGATCAGCAGCACGTTGGGCGCGTCCTTCGGCGGCGCAACGCGTGGCGGCCACCAATATTTCGACTGCAGAGCGCCATCCTTGATCATGCCACCGAATTTCGGGTCGGGTGCCGGCAGTTGCTTGTTGCTGACCGTGCTTCTTGCGCTCGGTGAACCCGGCGTACCGGTTACTTGCTGCGCCGAGGCGACGACACGAGCCGCAAGAATGACCGCGGCGCCAATCGCCAGCTGGTGTAACACAGCTTTTCCCCGGTACCGGGCTATTACTTTCTTCCGCATTACTTTGTCCTTTTCTTTCTCAGTATCTGGGTTACCGTCCGTTCCTCTATGCTTTCGCCTCCATGTCGCTTTTTGATACATGAATCAAAAGTCCCGTCATGATCAGGTGCAGGACGACGGTCGGCCACAGTAGTATGCCGCTCAATCCTCCGAACCCGAGAAAGGCGAGATAGAGAGTAACGGCCGCGCTGTAGATCAACATGGCGACCCGCGCCGGGCCCGGCCAGCAGGCGACCCCCAAGCTGATCAGAGCAATGCCAAGAACACGAGCAACCGATATGGCGACGCCAATGAGTTCGTCGCCGAGCAACAATCGCCCGACGAGCGAGGGTACAATCAGTAACGCCACCCCGGTCGCAACTTCACTGACAGCGGCGAGGACAAGCACCTTCTTCATCGCGTCTGCTTCTAGCCCTTTCGCGCTCGCATTCTGGTTCGCATTAGCTTGTAGCTGCTAACGCTCCGTAGTCTCATCAATAGGACCCGGCTCCGGCGCTTCCATCGTAGGACCAAGTTCGGCCTTAGCCTCCGATGCTGCCGTAGGGCCCGGTGCGAGGTTGAAGGTCAGCTTGTTGATCTTGCCGGTGAACTTGAACGGTACATCGTAACGATACTCCAGCATCGCCACGCCGGTGCGGGTATCCTGGCCGACGTCGAATGACTCGTCCTCAGGGAACGTGACCGGCGTGCCGTGTTCCATCGAATTCCTCGCCACTTCCTTGCCGTCCACGGAGAGCGCGCCCGTGCCTCCCTTGCCCAAGCCGGGACCATCGGACTTATAGTCGAAGACGATGGTGTGCTTGCCGGCGCCCAACGAGGGGCCTGACCACGTCGTGCGCTTGAGGTTGAGCAGGTTGTAGAGGAACACCGGCTTACCCCGCCCGATGCTCACGATGCTAGTGATCAATACCGCGACCACAAGAAATGAGGCGAGTATCACTACTGTGTAGCTCGTTCTCATTCTCCAGCGTGCCCAACTCCGTCTCCGGCCGAGCCAGAGAAGCAACAATCCGAAGGCCAGGACTCCCAAGCCAATATTCCGGAACAATCCCGCCTTGTACCACCAGTTGAAGCTGCGACTCAGGAACAAGCCATAGCCGCCGAAGCGGCCACCCTCGGTGACGATCATGCCTTCGGCACCGCCATCGGGGATCTCGACCTCGGCGGTAATGGTGTAGGACTTGTTCAGGATGTTCGGCGCGGCGCTGTCGGGGACACCAGTCAGTTCGCCCGAATAGGTGAAGACCGTTCGTCCCGCCGTGAGGCTCGGGCGCGGCGTGTTCCAGCGCAGGAGCGTCGTGTTGTCGAGCGGCAGCACGTTGTATTTCTTCGCCTCGGAGTAGAAG
>Ga0310810_10005139_pt1 | contig 14575 bp, 11 predicted proteins | sample NCmetagenome_FD_207641 | JGI IMG/M metagenome (GOLD analysis project Ga0310810, IMG submission 207641) | Soil microbial communities from experimental microcosm in Duke University, North Carolina, United States - NC | ecosystem: Engineered > Artificial ecosystem > Soil microcosm > Unclassified ... | reverse complement strand
GGATTTGTAAGGTACTTTATATGACAGTTTGGTCACGATTGGGCGATGCCTTGACTTAGACCAATCGCCACAGTAGTTTGGCGTGTTTGCTCGACCTGAAGCGCCGTCGATGTGGCTTCAGGACAAGAGATCGGCAGGAGTCACATGGAAGCAGGTGGCAGCATCTTCAACGCGATGCTCCAGGAGTTCGATGGAGCTGCGCGCCTCTTGGGTCTCGACCCCGGCATCTGGAAAATCCTCACGCACCCCAAACGGCAAATCACCGTGTCCTGCCCGATCCAGATGGACAACGGGGAGATCGAAGTCTTCACGGGGTATCGCGTGCAATACAACATCACGCTCGGTCCCGCAAAGGGCGGCATCCGGTATCACCCCGACGTCTCGCTCGACGAGGTCACCGCGCTCGCGGCGTGGATGACGTGGAAATGCGCGGTCGCGCACGTCCCGTTCGGCGGCGGCAAAGGGGGCGTCGTCTGCGATCCCACCCGGATGTCGAGACGGGAACTCGAATCGCTGACGCGCCGCTACGTCGCCGAGATCATCGACGCCATCGGCCCGGAAAAGGACGTGCCCGCCCCCGACGTCAACACCAACGACCAGATCATGGCGTGGGTGATGGACACCTACAGCATGCACGTCGGCCATACGTCGACCGCGGTCGTGACCGGCAAGCCGGTCGAGATGGGCGGCTCGCTCGGACGACGGGAAGCAACCGGGCGCGGCGTGATGATCGTCGTCCGCGAAGCGGCGAAGCATCTGGGGTTCGATATCAAGGGCGCGCGAGTGGCGGTTCAGGGATTTGGCAACGTCGGCTCGGTATCGGCGGATCTGCTCTCGAAGATCGGCGCGAAGATCGTCGCGGTGACCGATTGGAAGGGGGGCGTCTCCAACGAGAACGGGCTCGACATCGAGAAGATGCTCGACTTCTCGAAGCAGCACAAGACCATTGACGGGTTCCCAGGCGGTGAGCCGCTCGACAACGAGCAGCTCTTCGGCCTCGATGTCGACGTCCTCGTCCCGGCTGCGCTCGAAAACCAGATCACCCTGGACAATGCGCCAACGATCCGCGCGAAGGTGGTCGCCGAAGGCGCAAACGGCCCGACGACGCCGGACGCGCACAAGCACCTGCATGAGCGCGGCATCTTCGTCATCCCCGACATCCTTGCGAACGCCGGTGGCGTCACGACGTCATATTTCGAATGGGTCCAGGATCGCCACGGCTACTTCTGGGAGGAAGACGAGGTGAACCGGCGCCTCGAGGCGAAGATGGTCGAGGCATTCGACGACGTGTTGAAGACGTCGATGAAGTACAAAACCGACCTGCGCACTGCCGCCTACATCGTCGCCATCAGCCGAGTCGCGACGGTGACGAAGATGCGGGGCATGTACGCCTGACTGTCTGATTGCGGATTGGTGATTGGGGACCGCGGATTTTTCGATTGACGATTGTCGATTGAGATTGAGGATTGGCAATTTGGATTTGACGATTGTGGATTTGGCGCTCAATCAACAATCGCCAATCTCAATCGTCAATCCGCAATCAGAAAATCGGCAGTCGCCAATCCGAAATCCGCAATCGATTACCTGCCGACTCTGAACGCGATCAGCTCCTGCGCGGTGCTGCCACCCTCGCTGCGGGCGTTCAACTCGATGAGATACTCGCCCGCCGCGAGCGGCGACAGCGGCAGCTCGATTTCCGCCGGTCGCCCGGGAGCCTGCTGCACCTTCAGCTCCGACATCTGCTGTCCGCCGCGATTGAGGAGTCTGGCGGTGACCGGCGGCGTGATACCGCCGGGCGCGTACGCGTCGGCGCGGACGAACAGCCGATCGGTGCGGCTGAATTCGCGCTCGGTGGTGGGAATCGCGTCCGGGTTCGCTTTTAACGAGTTCAGCTCGGGAATCGTCCGCACTCGAAAGACCTTCGGAGTTCCGAACGACATCGTGACCGAGGTGAAGTCAGGGACCGTGATCTCGCGGCCGAGCGTATCGATCACCTGATTGCGCGTCCCTTCAACCGTCATCTTCAACTGGAGTTGGCCCGGCGGGGCATCGAATGAAACGGCGCCGCCCTTGGCGGCAGCGGCGGCGGTCGCGTCTTCCGGAACCGTCCCGCGAAACACCTGGCGACCGTCTCGGCCGACCGCCATCAACGCAACCTTGGCCGGCGGATCCTCACGAGTCTGGCCGGGAACCAGCGGTGCCGGCTCCCATGAGAACGTCACGCGCGCCATGCCGTTCTCGCCGCGCGTCGTCCCGATCCAGAAATGCGCCGATTTGTCTCGCGTCGGCGTGGACAGATCGCCGAGGGCCGTCGACACCGCGGTCGGCACTGAGTCCTCTTTCCTCGGCGCATTGGCGCGGGCGACATCGTCAACGGTGTACGCCCAGTAGCCCTTGCGTGCGCGGACGTCGAGCCCTTTTCGTTTGATGTTGACCTTGATGTTGTGGAACTTGCCATCGGTCGGCGCCTGTGACGAGCTGTAGCCAAGCAGATAGTAGGCGCTCGAGTCGCGAATGATCTGCTTCATGCCGGTGGCCAGGTCGTTGCGGTTGATGATCGCGCGGCCATCGGTGTTCGCCGCAAGCACCTGCAAGGTGTCCTGCGTCTGACGCAGGCTGTTGGCATCCTGCGTGAGGACGACACCTTTCTCGATGCCGTATTCGAATACCGCAAGGCCACGAGGATCGACGGAATAGATCGAGGTGTTCTGGCGGTTCGCGGCCGAGAACACCTGCTGCATCTCGTAGATCATGTCGGAGTCGGAGATCATCTGATCTCTCGTGGTCGGCTGAGGCGTGTTGGCGCCTCCGCCCCGGTACGGATTGCCCATGCCCGGCTGGGAGGCAACCGGATCGGCCATCGACGCCGGCAGGATGCCGGTGAATCCCTCGCTCACGAAGATGATCGACTTGCGTCCTTCGCGGAGCGCGCCCATCTTCATCGACGCGCCCTTGAGCGCGTCCATCGAGACCTGGTTGCGAATCCGCTCGACGGTTTGCGCCGGGTAATTCGCGTACTTCTCCTCGAACTCGTTCCGCGGCCGGTAGTCGAACTTGCGTCCCTCGAACTGGTTGATTGCGGCGATGGTGGCGTCGCGGTTACGACTGAACCGCAAATCCGTGATCGGCGTCAGCGGATACATGAGCGCGACCATGTCGGCAGGGGCGAGCTGATTCTGGATGAACTCGATCAGCGGTTTCTTGACGGAGAGATCGTTACCGCGGGTGACGTGGTAGTCGTCGAGCAGAATCACGAACAAGCGAACGTCGGGTCGCGCGGCCTCGCGCTCCTCGTCGTTGTCGTCGCGGATCTGTCGGGGTGGCCCACTCTCCATCGTCTCGAGCGCGTCGAGCTTGATGATCTGGAAGGTGTCGACCTTCTGTGGCTTGCCGTCCTCGGCGACGGAAAAATCGTCTTGCGAAAGATCCATCACCGGCTTGCCATCCTTGTCGGTGACGATGACGTCCACGCTGACGTAGTTGATTCCGCGGCGAAACGTCGTGGGTGGAGGCTGCTGCTGATCGGGCTGCTGGGCTGCCGGGGCCTGCCCCGCAGGCTGCTGCTGACCCGACGGCTGTTGACCGGTTGGTTGCTGCGCGCCCTGATCGCTGCCCTGAACGACGACAGCGGCAAGCGCGACGAGGCTGAATGCTGCGGAAATGGCGCGCCGAAAGGTGCTCATGACGTTTAGACTCCGGCCTCAGGCAGGCGGTTCGAGACGCGCGGGCTCGTCGGCCCAATGATAACATTGGCGGTCGGCCCCCACGCCACCCTCCAGGAGTAAGCCAGTGACCGAAGAAACCGCCGAACACGCTCCGCCGCTGACCGTCCTGAGCGAGGACGAGGCGATTCTTCGCGACAGCGTGCGCGAGTTTGCCGAGGCTCAGGTACGCCCCCTCGTGCGCGAGATGGACGAGCACGCGAAGATCCCTCGCGAGCTCGTGAATCAGTTGTTCGAGCTCGGCGTGATGGGCATCGAGGTGCCGGAGACCTACGGTGGATCGGGCGGGACGTTCTTTCATGCTGTGCTGGCAGTCGAAGAGCTTTCGAGGGTCGATCCATCAATCGGTGTCCTGGTTGACGTTCAGAACACGCTGGTCATCAACGCCCTGCTGCGATGGGGCAGCGACGAGATCAAACGGCGTTTTCTTCCGCGCCTGGCCTCGAACGTGGTCGGCGCCTACGCATTATCTGAAGCCGGGTCCGGCAGCGACGCGTTCGCGTTGACGACAAGCGCTCGGCGGGACGGCGAAGGCTTCATCCTCAACGGACGCAAGCTGTGGATCACGAACGCCAACGAAGCTGACCTGTTCATTGTTTTTGCGACCATCGATACGTCCGCCGGCTACCGCGGGATCACCGCATTCCTGGTCGAGCGCGGGTTCGACGGATTCACCGTCGGCAAGAAGGAGGACAAGCTCGGTATTCGTGCGAGCAGTACGTGCGAGCTGATCCTCGAAGACTGCTACGTGCATGAGGGGAACATCCTCGGCGAACCCGGGAAGGGGTACAAGACCGCAATCGAAACACTCAACGAGGGCCGCATCGGCATCGGCGCGCAAATGATCGGGCTCGCGAAGGGCGCGCTTCAGCACGCGATCAAATACACGAAGGAGCGCAAGCAGTTCGGCAAGGCCATCGCCGATTTCCAGGCCGTGCAGCACCAGCTCGCACGGGCGGCAGTCGACGTCGAAGCGGCGACGCTCGCGGTTTACAACGCCGCACGATTGCGCGAGGCGGGCCGTCCGTTTCTCACCGAAGCGGCCATCTGCAAGATTCTGTCCTCGGAAGTTGCCGAACGGGTGGCGTCGCTGGCGGTGAATCTCCTTGGCGGCAACGGCTTCGTCAAGGAGTACCCTGTCGAAAAGCTCTATCGCGACGCCAAGATCGGGCAAATCTACGAGGGCACCTCCAACCTGCAACTGCAGACGATCGCCAAACAGATCCTGGGATAAACCTGTCTCATGAATCGTTGGGCGGCATCAACAGCGCCGCGAGCGAGCGCGCGAGCGAGCCACGCGCCCGGAGCGAGCCGTCGAAGCGGCGAGTGAGGGCGCGTGTCGGGGAGTCCGAGGAGCGAAGCCCCTCGGTGAAGATTGCCCTGTTGCTCCTGCTCGTGATCGCCGCTTTGGCGCTGACCTTCCTTGTTTTTGGCCCCACCCTGACGTACGGCTTCGACTACGACGACTATCACTTCGTTCATCCATACACGCACGGCGAAGTAGCCGCCGCCTTTCATGGACCGTGGGACGCCTCCGGCATCGAGCGCCCGTACTATCGACCGCTGACGATTTCGTTCTTTGCCCTTCGCTTTGCAATCCTCGGAATCAATTCGACGGCACATCACGGGCTCTCGCTGCTTCTGTTCGCGATCGCCGCAACGCTGACGGGCTGGCTGGTCTTTCGGCTGACAGACTCCGCGCCGTTTGGATTGCTGGCGACGCTGTTCTTCATCGGGCATCCCGGAATGCCCTACTCACTCGTTGCCTGGGTCACCAACCAGATGCACCTCATCGAGTGCATCGTCGTGCTCACGGCGCTCGTGTGGTGGGATGCCATCCATCGCCGGAGCGCAGCCTGGTGGTTCCCGCTTCTGGGGTTCGCGACGGTGGCCTTTCTGATCAAGGAAGACGGCATCATGCTCCTGCCGGTGATCGTCGTGCTGCAGGTGGTTCGACGATGGGTGAGCGACGACCGCGTGCCGTGGCCGCCTCCTGGGTTTCTCGCAGTTGTCGTTGGTCTGATCGTGGTTCTCCTCGGTGTGCGCGGCTGGGCGCTTGCCGAAGTCGCGGCCGCAAGACGTCCTCGGCTCGACGTCGCCCTGAGCAACTACTTCCGCGGACTCTATGGGCTGTTCCGACTGGTGCCTGCGGACCGCCGTTGGCAGCTTGCCGCGAGCTGGTTCGTCACCCTGGTTCCACTTGCGGCTCTCGTTCTGTGGCGACGCTCGACGCGCGGGGCGCGTATGGCGATGGCGAGCGGCCTGGCGATCGCGATGTTGTTCGATCTGCCGTTCATCTTCATCACCAAAGCCGAGCAGCTTCATTTCGTCGCGCTCGGCGCGTCGGTGTTCCTGACGGGCGCCTGCGCCGTGGTGTGGACCGGCCTTCGTATTCGCGGTCAGCAGTACGCGTTCGCGGTGGTGGCGCTGATGGGCGTCGCCTTTCTTGCCCTCGTCGCGCGGGACATCTCCAGAGACTTCGAACCTTTCGGACCTGTCGTGCTGGCGCACGACGAAATCGTCCAGACGTGGGCCGCAGTGCCCGCCGACCTTCGGGATTATCTGGCCCGAAAACGCCTGCCTGGCGCTGAAAGGACGCTGTCGTCCGATCCGTCCGCAGCGCTCAATCTCGCCATGTTCGGCGGCCACGCAGCGGAACGATCACCTGACGGTGTCCCCTATCACTGGATGGCCGGCGCCGAAGTAGAGATCCTTGCCACTGGTAGAGCGCGTGCCATCACGATTCCACTCCGACACGCCTTCGAAGTCTTCCACGAACCCACTCGCGTTCGCGTCACGGTCGATGGCCGTCTCATCGACGACCTCGTGCTCGTCACGTCGGACTGGCGGGTCTCTCAGACCGGACTCCGCGAGTCCGACGTTTCGCCCCTCCGCCGAATGCATCGAATCGCGATCACGATCGACCACGCGTGGCGACCCATTGAGGTCATCCCGGGATCGCAGGATGGAAGGACGCTCGGGCTCCAGGTGGGGCAGGTGCAGATTCGTTGATTGCTGATTTTCGATTGCCGATTGTTGATTGACGTCAATCAGCATTCAGCATTTCAGAATTCACGCGAGGACGTTCTCCGCAATGACCATCCGCTGAACTTCCGACGTGCCTTGATAGATCTCCGTGGCGCGCACGTCTCGGAACAGCCGCTCGACGACGGAACCGCGCCGATATCCGCTCGACGCGAGAATCTGCATCGCTTTGTCGGCGGCGCGATGTGCCGCTTCGGAGGCAAATAGCTTTGCCATCGACGCGTCCAGGGTCGCGCGGGCGCCTCGTTGGCGCGAATCGGCGGCCTTGAGCGTCAGCATCCGTGCCGCGTCGAGGTCGGTGGCCATGTCGGCAAGCATCCACTGGATTGCCTGATAGTTGCCGATGGGTTGGCCGAACGCTTCCCGAGTCCGGGCGTGACTCAGGGCTTCCTGCAGCGCGGCGGCTCCCACGCCGAGCGCCTGCGCCGCGATTGCGACGCGCCCGCCGTCGAGCGCCCACAACGCAATCCGAAAACCATCACCGGCACTACCCAGCACGGCATCGGCATCAACACGTACGTTCGTCAGCTGCAGATCCATGCAGCCGAGCCCGCGCACGCCGAGCGAATCGGCAGCGGCAACCCGGGTGATCCCGGGCGTGTCCATTGGAACGAAAAAAGCGCTCACTCCACGTCCACGAATTCCCGGTTGTGTCGCCGCAAACACGATCAGCAGATCCGCCGTCTGAGCGTTGGCGACCCAGACCTTTCGACCGTTGATGACGTACCCGCTGTCGTCAAGCCGCGCAATGGTCTGCTGGTTCGCCGCGTCCGACCCGGCGTGTTCTTCCGAGAGGGCGAATGCGCCAAGCGACACTCCGGTGGCCAGGCGGCGCAGCCACGTCTGCTTCTGAGCGGGTGTGCCGAATTCCAGGATCGGTTCGGCAACGAGCGAGTTGTTGACCGCGGCGATGACCGCCACGACGGCGCTCGCGGCGGCGAGCGACTCGAGCGCGAGGGCATAACTGACGTAGTCGAGCCCGGCGCCGCCCCATTCCGTTGGAATCGTGACGCCCATCAGCCCCAACCCGGCCAGTTCGGCGACTACCTCAGAGGGAAACGTCCCCTGCTCGTCGATCTCGGCGGCACGGGGCATGACGCGATCGCGAGCAAACTGGGCGATTCGCTCCTGGTACGCCCTCTGCCCGTCGGTCAGTTCCAAAATCATCGCGGCTGTCGATTGTATTGCCGATCGAGTGGCATTCAACATTCAGCATTCAGCATTTCTTAATGAACCCTTTGGTCCCTCCGTTCGTCATAACCGTAGCGGCGGTCACCGGCGTTTCGGCCTACAATTCTGCGCGGAGAACACCGATTTTGAGAGGCACCAGGTCATTGGCAGAGGTGCGATGCGCCGCGGTTCTCGTCCTTCTTGTTGCCGGGTCTGTCGGCAATGCGCTCGCCCAGTCCACCGTTCTGGCAGACCTCCACGGCTTTGGTCCCAGGCAACTCAAGTCGCAGACATTTGTGCTGGACGCGCCTCAGGAGGTGCAGATCGACGCGGTCGGCGCAACCGCAACGAGCGGGACCAGCAAGGTCAGCGCGCTGACGTCGATGTTTCAGCACGACGACAAGCCGACGCCGTCGTGGTCGGGAAACGCGTGGGTGCTGGATCTGAATTCACGCAAGGTCGTCTGGGAGCTCAGTGCGGTGGCAACGGCGTCCGGCTCCAGCGGCACGCGCGGTTTCAAAGGCAGCGTTCGCCTGCCCGCCGGCTCCTACACCGCGTACTACGCCTCATTCCCCGACGGCGACTACTGGACGGACGAAAACGGCAAATCGAAATCAGATCGGAAGTGGCACTGGTTTGGCGACGAACCGGTGGCGGACTTCAAGCTCGTGGTTCGAGGCACTGGTCGCCCTCTCGCGGAACGGCCGGCGCCACCGTCGTCACCAACCACGATCGTGTCGTTGCGCGGCGATTCCCGAGAACAGTTCGCTGAGTCAGGCTTCGTCCTTGCGAAACCCACTGAAATCGAGATTGTGTCGGAAGGTGAAGCGCGATCGGATGGCGAATTCGATTTCGGCTGGATCGTCAACGTAGACACCAAGGCAACGGTGTGGCGCTTCACCTGGCGCGACTCACAGCCGGCCGGAGGCGCGGCGAAGAATCGCCTGGTCCAGACGTCGCGTACGCTTCCGGCGGGGCGATACGCCGCGTTCTACGCGACGGATGATTCGCACGATCCCTCGGAATGGAACGCGCCGCCTCCACACGATCCCGAAGCGTGGGGGCTCACGTTGAGCGTCAAGGACCGCGACGCTCGGGCATCGGTCAAGACCTTTCCATACGAGCACGTCCCGCAAAACGCGACGATCGTGGCAATCACTCACGTTGGCAACGATGCGTCGCGAAAGCAGGGATTCACCTTGACCCGTCCGATGGACGTCCGCATCTACGCGCTGGGCGAAGGACGCAACGGACGGATGTTCGACTACGGATGGATCACCAGCGCGGGATCGAGAAATCGTGTCTGGACGATGAGCTACGACAACACCGAGCCGGCCGGCGGCGATCGGAAGAACCGAATCGTCGATACGACGATTCACCTCGATAAGGGCAGCTACATCGTTCACTACATCTCGGACGACTCCCACTCGGCCGAAGAGTGGAACGCGGCTGCTCCTCCCGACGGCAAGAGGTGGGGCATCACGGTTCTCTCGCCGCAGGGGCCGATCGACCGCGCGGCGATCACCCCGTACGATGAAAAGAGCGATGCATCCATCCTCGCCGAGTTGACGGAGGTGCGCGACGACGAGCAGGTCCGCAAGAGCTTCTCGCTCGATCGGGAGACAGATGTTCGCATCTACGCGATCGGCGAAGGTTCAGGCGGGGACCTCGTCGACTTCGGCTGGATCGAGGACGCGAAGACGGGGCGGCGCGTATGGGAGATGACGTACCGGACCACCGAACATGCAGGCGGCGCGCAGAAGAATCGCCGCTTCGACGGTGTGATCCGTCTGCCCGCCGGCAATTACGTCCTGCGCTACGAGACCGACGGATCGCATTCGTTCGGGAACTGGAATGCTGCGCCACCGGACGATCCGGAGGCGTGGGGCATTACCGTCACGAGGGCTGGCCGCTAATTCACCCGTTATTGCCGACGCTTTCCGTAACGACTCTCGATCGGTATATAGTGTCGACCTCATCGGGAGGTCAGCAACATGGACCCTCGAGTGCGGGGCTACTTCGTCGCGACCACGGCGACGGTCATGTTGGCGTGCGGCGGCAACTCCCAAACGCCAACCAAGCCATCGGAGACCCCGGCACCAACGCCCCTTGCGGTGACCGTCTCGAGCGTCACCGTCGGCGTCGCCGGCTCACTCGTGCCGACCGTCGCGCCTGGCGACAAACTTCAGCTTTTCGCGCAAGCCACGAATTCTGACGGCAGTGTCATCGACGCGACCAATGTGGCGCTGTGGCAGTCGTCCAATCCGGCGCTGGCTACGGTGTCCGCCGGCGGCCTCGTCACGGCGTTCGCAGAGGGCGCGCTCGACGTCACCGCGACATACCAGAACCGCAGCGGGTCACTTCACGCCGAAATCGCGAAACCAGGCTGTCGCGTGACGCTGAACCCAACCTCGCTGAGCTTCGGCGCCCTTCAGTCGGACGCCTTCGTGACGGTCACCACCACGCTGAGCGACTGCCGCTGGGCGGCGAAAAGCAACGCGTCGTGGTTGCCGGTGTCGTTCGATCCGGGACGAAGTGGAAGCGGCGGGTTCTCTTACTCGATACCTGGCAACAACACACCCGATCCGCGCGATGCGGAGATCGTCATTTCGGTCGTCGGCGGTCCCGCATCAGTGCATCGCGTCCATCAAGAACGCCCGGTCGGCTGTGTGTACTCCGTATCTCCTACCAAGTTGTCATTCAGCAGGGCAGGCGGCACCGGCTCATTCGACGTGACGACCCAGCCTGCAGACTGCCAGTGGCGCATCGACGACAGCTTCCAGCTGGTGCCGAACGTCAGCCCGCGTTCTGGAACTGGCGCGACGAAGGTCACCTATACGGTCGTTCCAAACGCGTTCTCAAGCTTGGTCGAGCTGACGTTGCGGGTGCGAGGCCTCAGCGGATTGAACCCGCCCGCGGTACACACCATTCAGCTCGCAGGTCAGTAGCTGCCGCTGCGCGACCAGCGAGCGCTCGTCAGGCGTGCGCCAGCTTCGCGAAAATCGGCCTGAGTTTCTGCGCCGTATCCGGCAGTTCCTCCGGGAGCACACGCGTCTCGCCAACGACGCTCATGAAGTTCGTATCGCCCGACCATCGCGGGACCACGTGCATGTGCACGTGATCCAGCACACCGGCGCCGGCAGACTTCCCGAGATTGATCCCCATGTTGATCCCATGCGGGCTGTACGCGTCGGTCAGCGCAAGCTCGGAGCGCCGCGTCAGATCGATCAGCTCGCAGAGTTCTTCGTTCGTCGCAGCGGCCAGCGAGGGGATGTGGCGATTCGGCACGACCAGCAGATGGCCGTTGTTGTACGGATACAGGTTGAGGATGACGTAGCAGGTCTTACCGCGAAAGACGATGAGCGACGATTGCCGGAAGGCTGCAGGGTCGTCAGCTGACGCCGGTGACGCTGACGAATCAGGTCCTTCAGTTCCTTTCCCGGCTTGAAGTACGGCACCTTCTTCGGCGGTACGTCCACCTTGTCCCCGGTCTTCGGATTGCGCCCCTTCCGCGGCTCACGGCGCCGCAGCCGGAAGCTGCCGAATCCTCGCAGCTCGATCTTCTCGCCTCGATGCAGCGCATCGATGATGCTCTTGAAGACGGTATCGACGATGACCTCGGAATGCTTCTTCGTGAGGTCCGAAACACGCGAGACTTCCTCGACGAGCTCCGCTTTCGTCATGCTGCCGTTGGTCATACGCTCGCTCCCTTTTGGTCGCTCGCTTGAGTTCAGGTTCGTCCGGGTTCTACGAGGTTCGACTGGGTTCTGCGAGGTTCGTTCTACTCGAGAACGAACCCAGTGGAACCTGGTAGAACCCAGCAGAACCCTGTAGAACCTTCTGTTAGTTCTGGTGCTTGAAGTGATCCCCCAGCGTCACTTCCGGTCGTCCCGTCAGCTCGGTATACGCCTCCCAGTCCGCCCGGAATTCGTCGCTCTTCAGCGCGCGAATGCTGAGCCCGACTTTCCGTTCGGCAGGAATCAGCTTGATGATCTTCATCTGATAACTGTCGCCGACCTTCAGATCGAGCTTCTCGTCCTTGCCGGCGTGCTGCGACTCGTCGAATTCGGAGACGTGGATCAGCCCTTCGATCCCTTCGGCCAGCTCGACGAAGGCGCCGAAGTTGGTCAGGCGAACGACCTTGCCCTCGACGACGTCGCCGACGTGATGCTGCTGGAAGAACTCGTCCCAGACATCCGTCTGCAACTGCTTGAGGCCGAGCGAGAGGCGCTGGTTCTCGGCGTCGATGTTGAGCACCATCGCCTCGACCGTGTCCCCCTTCTTCAGCACTTCAGACGGGTGCTTGAGCCGCTTGCTCCACGACATGTCTGAGATGTGAATCAGGCCGTCGATCCCTTCCTCGACCTCGACGAACGCGCCGAATTCGGTCAGGTTGCGCACCTTGCCGGTAATCGTCGTGCCGATCGGGTACTTCTCCGAGAGCTCGTGCCACGGGTTGCTCTCGACCTGCTTCAACCCGAGCGAGATACGGCGCGCACCCGGATCGACGCCGAGCACCATCGCTTCGACGGTGTCGCCGACGTTGAGAATCTTCGACGGGTGCTTGACGCGTTTGCTCCACGACATCTCGCTGACGTGGATGAGGCCTTCGACGCCAGGCTCGAGCTCGACGAACGCGCCGTAATCCGTGAGGCTGACGACCTTCCCGCTCATCCGCGCACCGACCGGATAGCGCTCGATCACGTTCGACCACGGATCGTTCATCAACTGCTTGTGGCCGAGCGACACGCGTTCGGTCGCGGGATCGTACTTGAGCACGATCACGTCGATCTCATCGTTGACCTTGAAGAGCTCGGACGGATGCGAAACACGGCCCCACGACATATCGGTGATATGCAGCAGGCCGTCGATGCCGCCCAGATCGATGAACGCGCCGTAGTCGGTGATGTTCTTGACGACGCCGCGGAGGACCTTGCCCTCGGCGAGCGTGTCGAGCGTGTGCTTCTTCTTCTCGGCGTTCTCCTCTTCAAGGAGCACCTTGCGCGAGAGCACGATGTTGCCGCGCTTCTTGTTGACCTTGATGACGCGCATCCGCAGCTCCTGGCCGCGCAACGCGTCGAGATTCCGCACCGGACGGACGTCGATCTGCGAGCCTGGCAGAAACGCGCGGACGCCGATGTCGACTGCGAGTCCGCCCTTGATTCTCTCGATCACGCGGCCGATGACGACCTTCTTCTCGGCGTAGGCCTTCTCGACCTCGTCCCAGATCTTCATCTTCTCGGCTTTTTCGCGCGAGAGCACGACGTAGCCTTCGCGGTCTTCGGTGCGCTCGAGCAGGACGTCGACGGTGTCGCCGGGCTGCACGGAAATCTGTCCCGTCTCGTCTACGAACTCGTCGACAGGGATGATGCCTTCTGACTTGTAGCCAACATCGACGATGACTTCGGACGGCGTGACTTTCAGGACGGTGCCCTTCACGACCTCGCCTTCCGCGATGTTGCGGAAGCTGTTATCGTAAAGGTCTAAGAGGCGTGCATATTCTTGCGGATCGACGTGATCGTCCATCTGGGAGAAGCCCGATGTCTTCAGATCAGCGGTTCCAGTGCCACCTCCTTTGGGATTGTTGAGCGGTGAATTGTCGGTTGCCATGCTTAACGGGTCCTCCTCGATCGAACTGGCGGATCTCAGCTCCGGCCGGGCTGTAGGATTGCTTTCCTTCGCGCGGGCGCTCAAGATGATTGAGCACTGTGGAAGGTCGCTTCAATTGCGATAAGCAATAGAAGATACATCACTTAGGGGCCTACAGTCAATCGCGTGTGCCGGCCGAGCCAGGCCGTCAGGACGCGCCTATCAGACAGGGGTCAGCACCATGGCGAAGAAAACAGCACGACGGAAGGCTGGAGGCTCTTCGCGGAAGCGCACCGGACAAAGCCGGAAGCGGACCTCGTCGAACAAGCGCGCCGGTTCGGCGGCTCGGGCATCAGCCCGCGCCGGCAAGACCAAGCGGGTTGCCGCGAAACGGCGAAGCAAACCGGCGGCAAAATCGTTGAAAGCAAAGAAGAAAGCGTCGCCAGCTCGTCAGGCCAGGTCGACGCAGGACCTCCGCGACGCCGCGGCCCGCTCCAAGAACCGCGGGATGGAGCGCGATCTGGCGCAAACACCAGAAGCTGGCCGTTCGGTCCGCGGACCGACCAACCCGATGCCAACCCGGCGGTCGACCGGCACGGAAGCGGGCGCCGGCAGCAGCCGACGCGCGCCAGGCCTCGATCGCGCCAGACGCAAACTGCGAGAAGTCGAAGAAACGGTTCCCGGTCCCCCGTCGAGCCTCGACCTCGATCGCCGTCCGTCGGCCGCGCGCAGCGGACGCCGCGAGCTCCAGGAGTCGCGGCGTGAGCACAACGAGGTCAGCCCGGATCTCACGGCTGGAGACGTCGACGCGGATTGGGAAGATGCGTACTCAGTCGGTGACGAGGCGCCGGGCGGCGACAATCCGACGCCCGATCAGGATCGCGTGGACGACATCGGCAAAGCGCTCGGCGTGCAATATGACGACAACGAGGAGCTGAAGGCGTCCGACAAGATCAGTCAACGCGATAAGCATCGCTGGGAGTTGGATCCCGCGTCGTCGGACGACTATAGAGATAGGGACTGAGACACTCGTAGCGCGCGACTTTAGT